>Ga0265342_10000128_pt1 | contig 84420 bp, 72 predicted proteins | sample 4CB327metaG_FD_203125 | JGI IMG/M metagenome (GOLD analysis project Ga0265342, IMG submission 203125) | Rhizosphere microbial communities from Carex aquatilis grown in University of Washington, Seatle, WA, United States - 4-CB3-27 metaG | ecosystem: Host-associated > Plants > Roots >...
CGTCACGTCGTTCGATCGCAAGATTTATGAGCCGTGTGACGAGGTCGCTCGCGGAGAGCCCACTCGCTTCCCACATCTTCGGGTACATCGAGATCGCGGTGAAGCCAGGAATCGTGTTCACCTCGTTGACGAAGATCTGCGAGGTCGTTCGTTCGACGAAGAAATCGACGCGCGCCATGCCCGCGAGCTCGAGCGTGCGGAACGTCGCAACCGCGAGCTCCTGGACGCGCGCCGCGAGCTCTTTCGGCAAATTGGCCGGGATTTGCCAAGCGGCGCCGTCGGCATCGACGTACTTCGCGTCGTACGAATAAAATCCATCACGGTGGTGGACGATGATCTCGCCTGGCACCGAGGCGGCCGGTCGATCGTTGCCGAGCACCGCAACTTCGATTTCGCGCGCGTCAACGCCGCGCTCGAGCATCACCTTGCGATCGAACGCCAGCGCCGCCCGCAACGCCGGCTCCAGCGCCGACGGGTCGTTGACCTTGCTCACGCCGACCGACGACCCAGCGTTGACGGGCTTCACGAACACGGGATAACCAAGAGCGTCCGCGTGCCCGGCGGCGATGCGCGGGTCCTCGCGCAGGTCCGTCGCGGTCAGTACCCGGAAGTCGACGACCGGGATCCCGGCGTCGCGCAGCAGCCGCTTGGCGACGTCCTTGTCCATGCCGATCGCCGAGCCGAGCACGCCCGCGCCCACGTACGCGACGTCGGCGAGCTCGAGGAGCCCTTGCACGGTTCCATCCTCGCCGTATGTGCCGTGCAACACGGGAAAGATCACGTCGTCGGAGCCGAGCAGCTGCGTGATCGACGACGGGCTGCTCGCCAGCGCCACGGTCGGCGCTTCGTCCTCGAGCTTCAGCAAACGCGGGTCGCCGGTCGCACCCGCGAGCATCTTCTCGGACTGCGCGCGCCAGCGCCCTTGCTTGTCGATGCCGATCAACACTGGCTCGAAGCGGGTGCGATCCAGCGCGGCCAGCACGTTGCGCGCTGACAAGATGGAAACCTCGTGCTCGGCGGAGCGACCGCCAAACAGGATCACAACGCGGGTACGGCCAGCCATGTCAGTAGACCAATCCCAGTTGCGAGAAAAGAAAGCTCCATTCGTCGGTCAATTGATCAATCACCTTTCCCAGCGGCTTGCCAGCGCCGTGGCCTGCCTTGCTCTCGAGACGCAGCAGCACCGGACCGCCGCTCGACGCTGCCTGCAACCGCGCGGTCATCTTGCGCGCGTGCATCGGATCGACGCGGGTGTCGGACTCCGCGGTGTGAATCAGCACCGCCGGATAGGCGACACCGTCCTTGACGTGATGATAGGGCGAGTACGCGTACAGCCATTTGAACTGCTCGGGATTTTCCGATGAACCGTACTCGGGAATCCAGAGCTGCGCGATCCGAAAGCGGTGGTAGCGGATCATGTCCAGCAGCGGCACGCCGCAGATCGCCGCGCGGTAAAGCTCGGGCCGCTGGGTGATGGTGGCGCCGATCAGCAGACCGCCGTTCGACCGTCCCGAGATCGCCAGGTGCGCGGGCGCGGTGATCTTCTCGCGGATCAGCCATTCGGCCGCACCGACGAAGTCGTCGAAGACGTTCTGCTTGTGCGCGAGCATCCCGGCCTGATGCCAGGATTCACCGTACTCGCCGCCACCGCGCAGGATCGCGACCGCGTAGACGCCCCCGTGCTCCAGGAACGGCGCCACCTGTGGCTCCCAGTGCGGCAGGATGTTGACGTTGAAGCCGCCGTAGCCGTAGAGCAGCGTCGGGTGGCGGGCATCGCGCGCGAGCACGCCGCGTTTGTGCACGAGGAATAGCGGGCACTGCGTGCCGTCGCGCGAGGTGTAGCGCACCTGCTCGACCTCGAACCCGTTTGGGTCGAGCGGCGCGGCGATCTGGCGCCACACCGAAGGCTGCGCGGCATCCTTCGCGCTCCCGACGTGCTCGCGCAGGATCATCGTCGGCGTCAGGAATGACGTGAACGACAGGAACAGCTCGTCGCCATGACGCTCGTTGCTGAGTGAGCTGACGCTGCCCAAGCCCGGCAGCGCCAGCTCGCGCTGCGGCTTGCCGTCGATGGAAAAGAGGCGAACGCGCGCCGTGGCGTCCTTGAGGTAAAGCGCGGCGACCTGACCACGCAGCACGGTGGCGCTCTCGAGGATCTCCTCGCTCTGCGGCAGGATTTCCTTCCAGTGCGCACGCTGCGCGTGGCGCAGGTCGGCGGTAAACACCCGGCCGCGGGGCGCGTCCTGGTTGCTGCGGATATAGATGCGATCGTCGAGCACCTCGACGACGTCGAAGTTGGCGTCGACCCCCTCGACCATCGCGACCGGCGGAGGCGGCGTCTTGCCGGCCGCGTGCACGTCGAGCAGGTAGAGCTCGCTCTTCGACCAGCCCTGGTCGATCTGCACCACGAGCCAGCGGCCACTGGGCGACAGCTGGACCCCGGGCCAGTCCTTGAGATCACGCCCGGCCCCGAAGATCTTCTCGTCGCGCGCCGGATCGTCGCCCAGACGGTGGCGAAAGACGCTGCGGTGGTACTTCTCTTCGCCGGCCGGCACGGCGCCCGCGGTCGGGTAGCGCGTGTAATAGAAACCCTTGCCGTCGGGAAACCAGGCGAGCGAGCAGGCTCGCGTACGCGCGATCTCGTCGGGCAGGTCGCGTCCGGTGGCGACGTCGCGCACGTGCAGCACCGACTCCTCGCTGCCGTCGGCGGAGACACCATAGGCGACCAGGGCGCCGTCCTCCGACGGCACCCACCAATCGAGCGCGCGCGTACCGTCCGCGGCCAGCGCGTTCACGTCGACGAGCGCGCGGTCGGCGCCGTCGAGGCCGTCGCGCACGTAGAGCACCGCCTGGTTCTGCTTGCCGTCGCGGCGCGTGTAGAAATAGAGCCGGTTCTTGCCCTTGTGGCGCGGCACGGGCACGCCGAGCGACCCGATCTCGTAGAGCTGCCAGAACCGATCCGCGAGGGCCTTGCGGCCGGGAAAGGCGTCGAGCGCCTTGCGGGTGACCGCGTTCTGCTCGTCGGTCCAGCGCTGCACCTCGGGCGACGTCGCGTCCTCGAGCCAGCGGTAAGGATCGGCGACGGCGACACCATGGAGGGTGTCGAGGATCGGCTCACTGCGCGTCGGGATCGGCGGTTTGGCGTCGGCCACGGACGCGGAGACTATCGCGGCGAGCAACAGGAAGAAGCGCAAAGCACGGCACACGCGGCCCTCAGACATCGCGCCCGTGCGTCAGTCGTTTCAGCCACGGCGAGAGCGCGAGCAGCAGCACGCCCGCCGCGACCGACGTGACCACGAAGACCAGGAAAAAATCAGCCTGGCCGCCGAGCAGGTGAAAGAGCTCGCCGCGCTCGACCCGGTCGCTCAGCGCCGCGAGCTGCCCGGCGAGGAACTCGGCGATCCCCGTCGAGAAGAACCAGAGCCCCATGAATAGCGACACGTACTTCACCGGCGCGAGCTTGGTCACCGTCGATAGGCCGATCGGCGACAGCCAGAGCTCGCCGAAGGTGTGCAGCGCATAGGTGGCGATCAGCCAACCCGGGCTCACGAGCGCACCACCGTCGCTGGCGTGCGCGCCGCCGACCATGACCACGAAGCCGAGCGCCATCAGGATCAACGCCGCGCCCATCTTCATCGGCGTGCTCGGCTCGCGCCCGCGGCGCGCGAGCGCGGTCCACATCCAGGCGAAGACCGGCGCCGACAGGAGCAGAATCGCCGAATTCACCGACTGGAACCAGGTCGCGGGAAACGTGTATCCAAAGGCGACGCGGCGGGTGCGCTCGGCCGCGAAGAAGTTCATCGACGAGCCGGTCTGTTCGAACGCCATCCAGAACGGAATCGAGAACGCCATCATCACCAGCAGCGCCAGCAGGCAGTCGCGCTCGACCCGCGTCAGGCGCGTGCGCGGCGCAGCGGACAACGACACCGTCGGGCTCGCAGGCGGGCGCTCGGCGGGCAGGCCGATTCCCGGCAGGTAGCGTTCCCTCAACGCGAGATACATCGCGACGCCGAAGACCATGCCCACGCCCGCGGCGCCGAAGCCGTAGTGCCAGCCCCAACGCGGGCTCTCCGCCAGGTAGCCGCACACGAGCGGACCGAAGAGCGCGCCGACGTTGACGCCCATGTAGAAGATCGTGAAGCCACCGTCGCGCCGCGGATCGTTCTCGCGGTAGAGTTGACCGACCATCGTCGACACGTTGGGCTTGAAGAAGCCGGTACCGACCACCACGAGCCCCAGACCAAGGAAGAACGTCGCCTTCGCCGGCAGCGCCAGGCAGAAGTGGCCGGCGGCGATGATGAGCCCCCCGATGACCATCGATCGGCGGGTGCCGACAAAGCGGTCCGCCAGATAGCCGCCGCCCAGCGGCAGCGCGTAGGCGCACAAGCCGTAAAGCCCGAAGAGGCGATCCGCCGCCGGCTTCGACCAGCCAAACCCGCCGCGCGCGGCGTCGCTCAGGAAGAGGACCAGCATCGCCCTCATTCCGTAGAACGAGAACCGCTCCCACATCTCGACGCCGAAGAGCAGGAACAGCCCTGGCGGCTGCTTCACCGCCGCTGCTCGTTCGGTTTGTTGCACGGCCCGCAGCATAGCTGATTCCTCCTCACCCAAACCCTCTCCTCCACGCAGACGTGGAGGAGAGGGCTTTCGGATTCCATCTCCCTCTCCTCCATGTCCGCATGGAGGAGAGGGTCGGGGTGAGGAGGACCCGACGAGCGACTATCGTCGCGCGGGCTCGGGCAAACCGCCGCGGAGTGGGATCGAGTCCACGAACGCTCTCACCATCTGGTCGACGTCGCGCGGGTCCTGCGCGTCCAGGTCCAGGCTCTGCCGCTGGTGCCAGAGGACGCGCCCATCTTGCGCGGAGATCATCGTCATCGAGACGTAGACCTCGTCCCCGGCGAACATCTCGTCCTCATGGTCGACGGTACCGTCGTGGGTGTAGGTCGGGCCGTCGAGCGGCACGACCACCGCGACGCCGACGCCGACGCCGATGTGCGGGCCACCACCGTAGGTTCGGCCGACCACCGGCCCGCGCGGCGGTGGGAAACCGCGGCCGGGCGGCGGGACGACCGCTCCCCCGGGCGGCGACCCGCGCAGCGACGATGGTGGCGGCACGCGCGCGGACGGCGGCGACCCGCGCAGCACGGGCGACCCGTGCGATCCGCCGCGCGCCAGCGACGGTGACGAGCCGTTGCCGTTCTTGCCGCTGGCCGCGAGCGCCAGGATGATCGCAGCGATGATCACCACGATGAAGACCGCCGCCAGCACTTCCGCCGTGCGCTTGCCGGCGGTCACCGTGACGCCTTTCACGTTGACGTACAGCAACGCGTCCGATTGCGTGGCCCAGCCGACCCGCGCGGCCAGCTCGGGCGCGACGAAGGCCGGCGCGGCCATCGGGCCGCTGCCGCCCGCTTCGGGGCTGCTGGCGAATTGCGCGACGCCGCTGGCGAGCCACCCGAGCTGGTCGCGGTCAACCAGCAACGCGCCGTTGGGCCCGACGATGCCGTCCCAGCGCGCCGAGAGATCGACGTCGTAGCCGCGGCTGCGCAACCCCTGGTTGATCGCCTCGACAGTGCGTGCGGACACCGCCTGGCCCAGCGCCGACGACGCGACCGGATCGTTGTCACCGAACTGATCCACGACCAGGAACACGTCGGGCGGCAGCAGCGCGATCCGCAGCGGCGTGTAGGTACGCGCTGCGAACGCCGGCTCGATCATCGGCCCGGGCGTGGCACATCCCATGGTCCACGCCGCCGTCGCCAGGCACAGCGCGAGTGCGGAATGACGGAAGTGCGTCATTCCTCGGAAACTAGCACGGGCTGGTCGCGCGACGCGATCGTCACGGTTGGTGTGCGCTGGAGCCGGCGGCGAAATGATATGCTCCCTGCGTTATGTTGGTGCCGCTCCGATCGACGCTCGTCGCTGTGATGCTTTGCCTCGCAGCCGCCACGGCCGCGCGCGCGGCCGGCGTCGACACGGTCACCGGTGCCGGGCTCAAGGTCCAGGTCGACAAGTCCAAGGTCAACCTCAAGGAGCACCGGCTGGAAGTGAAGATGTGGCCACGCTCGAGCAAGATCTCGGTGGTGGTCGTCGGTGAGTCGGGCGCCACGCTGGCCGAGGAGGAGCAGGACTTCACCGGGCGCCCCGCCGGATCGCCGCTGCTGGTGACCTGGACACCGTCCAACGACGAGGCGGTGGCGAAAATCACCATCAAGGCGGGCGACGATCGCGGCTACGTGGGCCTCGAGCTCCTGCCCTGGTCGGTGAACATCCCCCACGACGACGTGAACTTTCGCACCGCCTCCAGCGACATCGACGCGAGCGAGGTGCCAAAGCTCGAAGCGGCGTACGCAAAGCTCGGCGAGATCCTGGCCAAGGACAAGGACAAGCAATTCCGGTCGATCACGTTGTTCATCGCGGGTCACACCGACACCGTGGGTGACAACGCCTCGAATCTGAAGTTGTCACGCGAGCGCGCGCGCTCGATCGCCGGCTGGTTCCGCAAGCGCGGCACGCGCATCCCGATCGCGTTCGAGGGGTACGGCGAAACCGCGCTCGCAGTCAGCACCGCTGACGGCGTCGACGAACCGCGGAACCGCCGCGTGGATTACATTCTCTCCAACGACGAGCCGATGATGAAGACCAACGGGTTCAGGCCAGCCTGGAAGCGCGTCAAGTGATGTCCCGCTCCCGCCTCACCACCATCGCTCTCGGCGCATGGTTCGCGTCGTGCAGCAGTACGCAGCAGCCGCCCATCGCCACGCCGGTGGTGCTGCCCACGCGCTGCGAGCGTGGCCCGTTCTGCATCACCGGCGAGGTCGACGATCAGTTCTCGATCGCCGTCGAGGGCGCGAAGTGCATCGCGCTGCTCGAGACCGGATCCCGCACCGTGCTGTCCGACGGGCGCGGCTTCTTCTTCATGGACGGGCTCGCGACTCTGCCGCGACAGGTGCGCTTCGAGAAGGCCGGCTTCAACACCCAGTCGGTGTCGGTGCTGCCGGTCACCTCCGGCACGGCCGCGCCGGTCTACGTGATCTTCCACCGCATCGCCGACAGCGAGTGCTCGTGCGAGCCAGCGGCGATCATGGCTGGCCACGACCCTTGCCCCGACGACAAGTGCGGCCGCTCGCGCTTCGACGTGACCATCCCCGAGGCGCCGAAGACACCGCCGGCAACGCCGCCGCCCTGAGGCTCAGGATCGCGTGCAGCGGCTAGATCGAATAGCCGCCGACTTCAATCGCGTGCAGCGCGATCTTGCGGCGCAACGAGAACGTGTTCACGCGGGTAAGCTCGTAGTAGCTGTTGATGTCGCGCACCTCGCGCCCCCACTCCTCGGCCTGCGACATCCACATCAGCATCTCGCGCAGCATCTCGAACACGCTGGCGTACGATTTTGCCACGAAGAGCTGGGTCATGCAGATGGCGATGCGGCTCGCCTCCTCACCGCGGCTGCGGACGAGCTGCAGCGTGCGTGTGATCGCCGAGTCCATCGCGAAGATCTGGATCAGGCAGTCGGCGAGCACGCCGAGCAGCTCCTGTTTCTCCGAGATCTTCTGCATGTACTTCTGCACGCCCAGCGACGCGCCGTAGGCAACCGCACGCTTCGCGAAGTCGCACTTTTGCCGCTCGAGCCCGAGCGGACCTTCGGGGACGCGCCGATCGATCTTGCTCGGGTCGGCCAGCTCCTGCTGCACCTGCCCCACCAGGCCCATCAGCCCCAGGCGCCCCTGCAGCGCGCGCTTGAGCAGCGTGCCCGGGACCAGCAGGCGGTTGATCTCGTTGGTGCCCTCGAAGATCCGGTTGATGCGCGCGTCGCGGCTCACGCGCTCGATCGGGTAGTCCTCGATGTAGCCGGCGCCGCCGAAGATCTGCAGCGTTTCGTCGGCCGTGTTGTGCAGCATCTCCGAGCCGAAGACCTTGATGATCGAGGCCTCGATCGAGTGCTCCTCGATGGCGTCGATCTGCTTCTTCGCTGCCGCCGGCAATGTCAATGTCGGATCGATCGAGCGGCTGCGCGCGTCGAGCAAGCCCGCCGTGCGGAACGCCATCGACTCAGCGACGTAGGTCTGTGTGGCCATGTCGCCGATCTTCTTGCGAATGAGATCGAAGTCGGCGATCGGCTTGCCGAACTGCTTGCGCTCGCGCGCGTACTTGACGCCGATCTCCAGGCAGTACTTCGCGCCACCCACCGCGCCCACGCCCAGCTTCCAGCGCCCGATGTTGAGGATGTTGAACGCGATCTTGTGCCCGGCGCCGATGTCGCCGAGCACGCTGTCGGCGGGGATCGTGCAGTCTTCGAGAAAGAGCGGACAGGTCGAGCTGCCGCGGATGCCCAACTTGTGCTCCTCGGGCCCGATGGTCAGGCCGGGCGCGCTGCGCTCGACCAGGAATGCGGTGAACTTTTCGCCGTCGACCTTGGCGAACACGGTGAACAGATCGGCGAAGCCGGCGTTGGTGATGTATTGCTTGGTGCCGGTCAGCTTCCAGCTCTTGCCGTCGGGCGTGAGCACGGCGCGCGTCTTCGCGCCGAGCGCGTCGGAGCCGGAGCCGGGCTCGGTGAGCGCATAGGCCGCGATGCGCTCACCGCTCGCGAGGCTGGGCAAGTAGTGCCGCTTCTGCTCGGCGGTCCCGAACAAGACCAGAGGCATCGTGCCGATGCCGACATGGGCGCCGTAGCTGACGGCAAATGACCCGAGGCGGCTCGCGCTCTCGAAGATCAAGCTGGAGCTGGTCTTGTCGCCGCCGAGGCCGCCGTACTCCTCGGGGACGTCGTGGCCGAGCAGGCCGATCGCGCCGGCTTTTTCCAGGATTGAGCGCATCACGCCCGGCTTCTTCTCCTCGATCTCGCGGATGCGCGGCTCGACTTCGCGCCGCATGAAGTCCTCGGCGGTCTCCTTCATCATCCGCTGCTCGTCGGAGAGCATCTCCGGCGTCAGGACCGTCGTCGTTCCGGTTGGCTCGAGGAGAAAACCTCCTCCGGGTGACAGCGTGACGTTCGTCGATGAGTCGCCCATGATTTTAGAATAGCAGCTGGCGAGCTCGAAACGAACCCGACACAAATCGATCTTGCCAAGGCTCACAGCTCGAATAACCTGAATTGATGAGCGCGCCCACTCGCCCGCGTGGACGCGGCGACCGACCCCGTGTCGCCCTGGTCTTGTCGGGCGGCGGCGCGCGCGGCGCCTACGAAGCTGGGGTGCTGCGTTACCTGCGCGAGGATCTGGCGGGCGATCTCGGCGGGCAGGTGCAGTTCGACATCATCTCGGGTACGTCGGTGGGCGGTATCCACGCCTGTTTCGTCGCAGGCACGATCGACATGGCGGCCAAGCAGGGCCGCATGCTCTGCGACCGCTGGGAGAGCTTCGTGCTCGAGGAGATGGTCTCCTTCGGCGTGAAGGACTTCCTGCGCGCGCCCGCGACGCTGCTGGGCAGCGGAAAAGTCGAGGAGTTCGATGGGCAGCGCCGCCTGGGCGGCATCGTGCAGACGCAGCAGCTCGAGCGTGTGGTGCGCCGCCTGATCCCCTGGAACCGCATCACCAGCAACTGCAACCAGGGACTGTTCGAGTCGCTGTCGGTGACAGCCACCGACATCGGCTCTGGCAAAACCGTGGTGTACGTGCAACGCAGCGGGGGTGGCATCCCCGAGTGGAGCAAGGACCCGTTCGTGCGCGCGCAGGCGGTGACCATCGGGCCCGAGCACGCTCTGGCGTCAGCGGCGCTGCCCATTCTCTTTCCCGCCGTCGCCGTCGGCGAGCGCTTCTTCTGCGACGGAGGACTGCGCCAGAACACGCCCCTGTCGCCGGCGCTGCGCCTGGGCGCCGACAAGGTGCTGGTGATCGGCCTCCGCCACAAGCCGATCATCGACAGCGAGGCGCTGCCCGAGGAATCGATGCCCTTCCCGGGCGCCGCGTTTCTCGTCGGCAAGGTACTCGACGCGTTCCTGCTCGATCACATCGACTACGACCTGGATCGCCTGCGGCGCTTCAACGCCCTGATCCAGGCGGTGCACGCGTCCAGCAGCCCGGAGGGCTCCCGCCGCTTCGACGAGGTGGTCACGTCGATGCGCGGCGCGCCCTATCGAGTCGTCGAGGAGTTCATGATCCGCCCGTCGGCCGACCTGGGCGAGATCGCGGGGCGCATCGCGCGCGCCGGGCGATTCAAGGGCAACGGGGGCGGCTCGGGGATCCAGCTCTTGCGCCGGCTGGCGACCGCGCGTGGCGCCGACGAAGCCGATCTGCTGTCGTACATTCTCTTCGACGGGCTCTACGCCGCCGAGGTCACCCGCCTCGGTTACGAAGACGCGCGCGCGCAGCACGGCGAGCTCGCCAAGTTCCTCGCCGACTCGGTCATTACTGACTGAGGGCTACCTGGACTGAGTGGTTACTTGACCAGGCGGAGCTGCGGCCTGCGGCGGCGGCGGCCCGCGACGGGACGATCGAGCGCCGCGGCGGCCGCTCCGACGCCGGCACCGGCGCCCTCTTCGGGCACGAGGCGCAGTAGCCGGCCGGTGATGCGGCCGGTGGGACCGTTCGCCCCCACCACGCGCTCCTGCGCCGGGGTCTCGAACGCCTCGTCGCCGTCGTCTTCGCCCGGCACCAGGTCGGCCAGATCGCCGTCGCCGATGTCCCGACCGGCGCCGACCGTCACCGTGTCATCCGGGAGGCGATCGCCGTGCGGATGGGTCGCGATGATCGAGACGTCCTCGGGGACGTCCTCGTGATAGAGCACGCCGCGCCCGTCGTTGCAGGTGACGACGTACACCGACGACCAGGGCACGAAGGTCCGTTGCGGATTCTTCGAGAAAGACAGCGTGGCGCGCACGCCGTGCTCATCCACCTCGAGATCCGGGATCGGGATCGGGAGATCGTGCCCGTACTGCAGCACCAGATGCGGCTCCGTGCGCAGGTGCGGGGGAACGATCACACCGGGACGCCGCGCATCCAAGTGCAGCGACGTCCACCCCTCCTGAAGAAGCGCGAGGAAGGCCTCGTGTTTTGAAGGGCGTTCTGGAGACCGCATGCACGCAGTTGGGGAGAACTGCGAGTAAGTTTTACTAGATGACTGACCCATTGCAAATGGCGGAGTTCCTGGCGCACACAAAATCGTCCGCGCATCGTCCAAATTGTCCTTGGAAACGTCGGCCTCCGGCGGGGGACCCGCCTCCGCCCCACGCGAATTTGGTCCAAGCGTCAGTTTTTTTGCCCCCCGAACGTTGATCGGCGACCGTCGTGCCTCCACCCGCCGACAAACTTGGGAGCCCTCCCCTGGCCAAATCGCCGCCCAGCAACAAAGTCATTCCCGTCGCCAAGGGGATTTTGCGTTACCCTTGCCCACACCGATGAGCCGTTCGCCCTTTGCTCCCCCCGCCGGCGGGCCCACCCGTTTTCCGTCGGGTTGGCGCGCGCGCCTCGGGCGGGATCCGATCCCAATCCTGTTGCGCGAGGGCTCACCCGCACTGGTGGCACGGGTGCGCCGTGCGTTGATCGACGATGAAGAGGCCCCCGGCGCCGCCGAAATCGCGGCCTACCCAGAAGTCAAGACATTCCTGCGCAAGCAGGAAAAGAAGGGCTCGTTTCCCATCAAGGCCGCCGAGCGCGCCATTGGGAGTGAAAAATTCGCTCATGCGCTGGCGACGCTGCGCGCACTCGACCGCCTCACCGAGCTGGGGTTGGACGTCACGCTCCCGGGCGTGAAACTGGCGGCGGAATTCCTGCTGTCATCTCAGGCCAAGGACGGCGGCATCGGTGACCTGACGCTGGGCGAGACCAAGGAATCGCGCGGCAAGATGGTGGGGCTGCACTTTCACGGGTGGGCACTGGCGGTGTTGTGCCGCGCGGGGCTCGACACGGATGATCGCATCGAGCGGGGTTTCAACTACCTGCTCGCGAACCGGCAAGCCGACGGCGGCTGGGCGTGGCGCGGCGTGCGCACCGATTCCGCGGCGCGACCGTCGAGCCACCTGATCACCGGCATGGCGCTGCGCGCGTTCGCCGCATCGCCGTCGCGACGCAGCTCGCGTGAGGCGCGGCGCGCCGCCGAGCTGCTCGCCACCCGCTTTCTGCAGCCGGATCGCTATCCGGATCGTCGCGCGGCCACATACTGGGAGCAGCTCGGCGAGCCGCGCTTTTATACCGACGTGCTCGACGCGCTCGACTCGGCCACCGCGGTGGGCCTGGGCAAGGAGAACTCGGGCGTGCGTACGGCCGAGGCTTATTTGCGCGGCCGGCAGCAACCTGACGGGCTCTGGTATCCAGGAGCTCCGGTGCGTCCGGATGGTCTGGAAAAGCCCGCACCGGCTGCCAAGGACCGCGACAAGGATTCGGACAAGGAGCGAGAGGCCGCGCGCTGGCTCACCGCGCGCGTCCTGGTCGTGCTCCGCCGGGTCAACTGAGGGAAGACATTGTCTTTGGGAACCCCCCGGAAGGGTTAGCGCTGGACTCGGCACCCCACCCCGCCCACCTGCCCCCGCGCTTCGCGCGGGCTCGCAACCCGCCGCGTCCCGGAGGCGGCGGATTCGTGCTACAAGGTGGCGCCACTCCGCAAAGATGCAGGAACCAGTGACACACGAATTCACGCTGGCCGAAGTTCGCGCGATCCACGACCTGCCGATTCCGGATCTGATCTGGCGCGCGCAGCAAATTCACCGTGAGCATCACCCCGCGGGTGAGGTTCAGCTCTGTTCGTTGCTGTCGGTGAAGACCGGCGGCTGCCCCGAGGATTGCTCCTATTGCACGCAATCCTCGCGCTACGACACCGGCCTCCCAAAGCAGCGGATGATGACCTCGACCGACGTGCTGGACGCCGCCTCGCGCGCCAAGGAGGCCGGCGCCACCCGTTTCTGCATGGGCGCCGCGTGGCGCGAGGTCAAGGACGGGCCCGCATTCGACGATGTCCTGAAGATGGTTCGCGGGGTCAAGGCGCTGGGCATGGAGGCGTGCTGCACGCTGGGCATGCTCACCGAGACGCAGGCGCAGCGCCTGGCCGAGGCCGGCCTCAGCGCTTACAACCACAACCTCGACACATCGCGATCGTACTACAAGTCGATCATCACCACCCGCACCTATGACGACCGGCTGCGCACGATCGCCAACGTGCGCAAGGCCGGCATCACCGTCTGCTCGGGCGGCATCATCGGTATGGGTGAGTCACTCGACGATCGCTGCGCGATGCTGGTCACGCTGGCGAACCTGGATCCGCAGCCGGAGAGCGTTCCGGTCAACGCGCTGGCGACGATGCCCGAGGGCGTGCGCACCGCGCTGTCGGACCGGCCGCCCATCGATCCGCTCGAGCTGGTCCGCATGATCGCCACCGCGCGCATCTTGATCCCCAAGGCGCGCGTGCGGCTGTCGGCGGGGCGCGACGCGCTCACGCGCGAGGCGCAGATGCTCTGCTTTTTGGCCGGTGCGAACTCGGTCTTCTTCGGCGAAAAGCTGCTGACCACCGGGAACCCCGACGTCGAGGCCGACCGCGCGCTGCTGCGCGACGCCGGCATGCACGCGGCGCCGCCGGCGACGTCGTCTTCGCAGGAGTCGGCGTGAGCGCCGGCGTGATCGACGCCGGCCCGACGCCGCCGCGCTCCGGCAAGGGACCACGGCTCGACGCCGCCGATCTGGCGCCGCTGCGCCCCTGGCTCGCGCCCTGGTGGCGCGCCACGCCGGGCGACGGACCGGTGTTCTTCTACATGGTGCTGATCCACGTGCTAACCGTGGTCGGCCTGATCCTGACGCCGCTGCCTGGCTGGCGGGTATTCGCCGTCGCGTACGTCCTGCATTTTCTCGGCGGCCTCGGCACGACGGTCGCGTACCACCGCGCGATCGCGCACAAGTCGGTCAAGCTGCATCCGGTGGTGCGCAACATCCTGACGTTCTTCGCGATGTTCAATGGCTCGGGCGCGCCGCTGTCCTGGGCCGCCTACCACCGCCTGCACCACGCGAAGTCCGACACGCCCGAAGACATTTCCAGCCCGCGCGTCGGCGGCTTCTGGTGGTCGCACCTGCGCTGGCTCTGGCAGGCGGGCGGGCCCCCGATCACCAAGTACTGCAAGGAGATCGACCGCCCCGAATATCGCGTCTGGGCGCGCCTACAGATTCCGATCCTGGCACTGTCGGTGTTCGGCGGGCTGCCGTTCGGCTGGGCCGCGTTCTTCTGGATCGGACCGATGCGCCTCGTGTGGGCGCTCCACGCGCAGTGCTTCGTCAACAGCGTCTGCCACATGCGGCCCGACGCCGGCCCCGATGAAGGTACGGCGAAGAACGTGCTCTGGCTGGCGCTGATGCACTGTTTTCAGGGCGAAAACTGGCACCAGAACCACCACGACCGTCCCGGCTCCGCGCGCCTCGGAATCAAGCCCGCGCAGCTCGACGTCGGCTGGTACACGATCGCGTTACTCGAGAAGATGGGCCTGGCGACCGACGTGCGGCGGCCGGATCTGTCGCGTTCGCTCGACGCCGCGGCCTGATGTCCGAGAGGGCAGACCTGGCGAGCCGCGGCGCGCGCGTGCCTCGGCTCGCGCAAGGCCTGCCCTCTCCCCGACCCTCTCCCGCAGACGGGAGAGGGAGATCGGATCAGATCACGTCGCTCCAGCGCGGCGAGACCGAGAATGCGGCGTGAATCAGCCCCACGTGCGAGTACGCCTGCGGGAAGTTGCCCCACATACGGCCCTCGAGCGGATCGAAGTCTTCCGACAGCAAGCCGAGCGGGGACATCACCGAGCGCACCTTCTCGAACACGGCACGCGCTTCGTCGGGGCGCCCGACCAGCGACAGCGCCTGCGCGAGCCAGAATGTGCAGATCATGAACGCCACCTGCGGCGAACCGAAGCCGTCGTCGACCTCGTAACGGCGCAACCAGCCGTCCTTAAGCAGCGAACGGCCGATGGCGTCGACGGTCGCGCGCAAGCGCTCGTCGTCGCGGGGCAAAAAGCGCAGGTTGGTCATCTCCAGCAGCGACGCGTCCAGCGATTCGCCGCCGTATGACGCCACGAATGAGTTGTGCTTCGAGCTCCAGGCGTTGGTGACGATCTCGCCGCGAATCTTCTCGGCAGCGGCCGCGAACTCGGCGCGCAGCTCCGGGCGGTGGCGCGAGGCCACGACCGCCATCCGGTCGGCCGCCGCCCAGCACATCAGGCTGGAGAACGTCTGCGGCTTCCACTCCGTGCGGTACTCCCAGATGCCGGCGTCGGGCTTGCCGACCACGGAGATCGCCTTGCGCGCCAGCCGCTCGACCAGGTCGAGCGCCGAGCGCGTACGCTCCTCGCTGAATCGGTCGTCCATGAAGATCGGCGAGAGGGCGAGCACCATCTCGCCGAACACGTCGTGCTGCTGGTGCAGAGCCGCCGCGTTGCCGAGCCGCACCGGCCCCTCGCCGCCCATGCCCGGCCAGTCGGTGAGGATGCTCTCCTCGAGATCACTCGACCCGTCGACGCGGTAGAGCGGCGCGAGGTCCAGGGTCGGGTTGCCGCCCGCGATGTCGAGCAAGAACGAAATGAACCGCTCGCGCTCCTCGAAGTGGCCAAGGCGCCGAAACGCGTTCAGCACGTAGTACGAATCGCGCAACCAGCAGTAGCGATAGTCCCAGGTGCGCCCGCTGCCCGGCGACTCGGGGATCGCCATGGTCGTCGCAGCGACGATCGCGCCCGTGTCCTCGTAGCAATGCAGCTTGAGCGCCAGCGCCGACCGGATGACCTCTTCCTGAAACAAGGCGGGGACGTCACAATGCTTGACCCAGGTGCGCCAGTAACGAACCGTTTCCTTCAAGAAGCGGTCGCAGAGCTGCGGCAACGCTTCCTCGACCGGTTGGCCCCAGGCCAGCACCATGTGGTAGGGCTGGCTCAATGAGAACGGCCGTCCGTTGAGATAGGCGAGCGGTACGTCGGTGGTGAGGCGTAGCGGATTGGCGAACCCTTCGTAGCTGACGTGGTGAGATCCTTCGATGCGCGGCGGCTCCTTCTTCGACCAGCCGAGACGAGGATCGCAACGGACGCGCACGCGCGGCATGCCTTCGAGCGGCTCGATCATGCGGACGATCATCGTCGGGCGAAAGCTGCGGTCCGACATGAAGAACCGCGGCGCGAAATCGACGACACGGAACGACCCCTCGGCGGTGCGAAAGGTCGTTTCCAGGACATTGGTATTGAAGAGGTAGCGCTGGGTACCCAGAATGTCGCCACCGGGCCGGATCGAGAATTCGCCGCCATTTTCACGGTCGAGCAACGATGCGAAGACCGGCGGAGAGTCGAAGCGCGGAAGGCAGCACCAGGACACCGCGCCGTCGGTTCCGATTAACGCCGCGTATTGGCAATTTCCTATGAGAGCGAGGTTCTCGAGACGCATTGCTCGAAACGGTAGTTCCAACCGCTTGGCATGCAAGGTCGAATGATTATGGTTCAGCAATATGTCGGTGGCCGCGCGGTTCTTGCTGCCGTTGCTGGTCGTGCTGGCGATCCTCACCGCCGTGAGCTCGCGTGCCATCGAACGTATCACCGACGGCTGGGTCGAACGCGACCTGTCTACCCGCGCTGAGCTCGCCGTCTCCAGCGCCCGGGATTCGTTGTTGCCGGCATGGCAAGAGTCTGATCGCGCGCGTATCCAGCGCTTCCTCAACGGCCTGCTACGCGATGAACGCATCGTGGGCGCGGTCGCCTGTGATGTCAAAGAACGATCGATCGCGGCCACGCCCAAATTTCCATCGCCGCTGACCTGCGAGCGATTGGGGCGTGATCTGTGGCGCCACGGCAGCACTGGCGCGCCCGGCGCCACCCACAGCTGGTTCGGGGCGGTACCGATCTACGGTCAGGAGTCGCACGTCAGCGTGGTTCCGCTGTTCGATGATGCCGGCGAGCCGCTGGGCTTCGTCGCGCTGGTGCACGATCTGCGCTTCGAGGAGCAGCGGCGCACGACGATCCAGCGCATCCTGCTGTTCGCGTTCGCGACGCTGACCGCGGTTGCGTCGCTGCTCATGGCCATCGTGGCGCGGCTCTCGTGGCAGAACTGGCTGCGCTACGTGCGGCGTCTGTTGCGCGGCGACAAGCGCGCCGCCGAGGAAGCGACCGGGCGCCCGGAGTTCTCGCCGATCGCGCAGGACGTGCGCGAGCTGATCGCACGCATCGGCGACGACGAGCGCGCCGGGCCGCGCGGGCGTTGGACGCCAGACCGGCTCCGCGAGGTCCTGCGCAGCGAGCTCACCGGCGAGAAGGTCATCATCGTCGCCAACCGCGAACCGTATATTCACGAGCACGCGCCAAAACCCTCGAACGGTAACGGCGGTGAGCGCGGCGCGGGCGACATCATCGTGCGCTTCCCGGCGAGCGGCCTGGTGTCGGCGCTGGAACCGGTCATGCGCGCCTGCTCGGGCGTCTGGATCGCGCACGGCAGCGGCTCCGCCGATCGCGAGACCGCCGACGCCAATGGCCGCTTGCGGGTTCCGCCGGGCGAAGATGCGTACACGCTGCGCCGGGTCTGGCTGTCGTCCGAAGAGGAGCAGGGCTACTATCTCGGGTTCTCCAACGAGGGGCTGTGGCCGCTCTGCCACTACGCGCACGCCCGGCCGATCTTCCGCGCCGAGGACTGGGCCTACTACCAGCAGGTCAACCGGAAGTTCGCCGATGCGGTCTGCGATGAAGCCGACACCGACGATCCGATCGTGCTGGTGCAGGACTACCACTTCGCGCTGGTACCGCAGCTGGTGCGCCGGCGCCTGCCGCGCGCGACGATCCTCACTTTCTGGCACATCCCCTGGCCCAACGCGGAGAGCTTTGGCATCTGCCCCTGGCGCGACCAGATCCTGCAGGGGCTGCTCGGCAGCAGCATCCTCGGGTTTCATACCCGCCTGCACTGCAACAACTTCATCGACGCCATCGATCGCTACATCGAGGCGCGTATCGATCGAGAAGAGCTGGCGGTCTTTCACGAAGGGCAGATGACCGCGGTGCGCGCGTATCCTATCTCGATCGAGTGGCCGAGCCGCTGGCTGTCTCAGCTTCCACCTGCAGCCGACTGCCGGCGCAGTGTGATCTCCGAGCTGGGACTGCACGACGACGCGCTCATCGGCGTCGGCGTCGACCGGATCGACTACACCAAGGGGATCGAGGAGCGGTTCCTCGCGGTCGAGGCGCTGCTCGAGCGCAACCCGGAGCTGCGCGGGCGCTTTACCTTCGTCGAGCTGGGCGCGCCGAGCCGTAGCGAGATCCCGCGGTATCACCAGCTCGAGCAGGAGATCGAAGAGCTGGCGACGCGCATCAACGAGCGCTTCGGCACAAAGAGCAACGGCGGCAGCGGCTATCGGCCAATCATCCTGCTGCGCGCGCAGCACCAGCCGCTGACGGTGTTCCGCTGCTTCCGTGCGGCGGATCTCTGCTACGTGAGCAGCCTCCACGACGGGATGAACCTGGTCGCCAAGGAGTTCGTGTCGGCGCGCGACGACGATCGCGGCGTGCTGGTGCTGAGCGACTTCACCGGGGCGGCGCGCGAGCTCACCGAGGCGCTGATCGTGAACCCCTACGACATCCGGCAGGCCAGCTCGGCGCTGGCGGCGGCGGTGAACATGACCCCCGACGAGCAAGCCGAACGCATGCACGCGATGCGCGCGCTGGTATCGGAGCTGAACGTCTACCGCTGGGCCGGGCGCATGCTGCTGGACGCCGCGAGACAGAGGCGGCGCGAGCGCCTCAACGACCGCTTGGCGGAGAGCCACGCATCGCCGCCGTTGTTTTGAGAGCCACCGATCACTCAGACCTCCTCACCCCGACTCTCTCCTCCACGCGGACGTGGAGAAGAGGGAGAAACAGGACGCTATCCCCTCTCCCCCAGTCTGCTGGGGGAGAGGGTTAGGGGGGGTTAGGGTGAGGGGAACTCGTCGCACCTAACGCCCACGTCCCGCCACTGCCGACGAACCTCATACGCCGCCACTGCAACTGTCGTCGACAAATTCAGCGACCTCAGCTCCGGGTCGCGCATCGGGATCGACACGGTGTCCGCCGCGTACCTCGCCAGCATCTCGTCGGGCAACCCGACGCTCTCGCAACCGAACACCAGGACCGTGCGCGTCGGGTACCGCGCGTCCTGGAAGTCGCGAGCGGCTCGCGGCGCGAAGAAGAACGGCGTGCCCAGCTCGGGCAGGCGCTGCTCGAGCTGGGCCCAGCTCGGCCAGACGTGCAGCTTCGGCACCACGCGCACCCAGTAGTCCAGGCCAGACCGGCGCACGGCGCGCTCGTCGAGCGAAAAGCCGAGCGGTTCGACGAGGTGCAGCTGCGCGCCGACGGCGAGGCAGGTGCGGCCGGCATTGCCGGTGTTCCAGGGGATCTCCGGCGCGACCAGCACCACGTGCAGGCAGGGGGGCGGCGGCGGCGGCGGTTGGACCGGTTGCGTTGGCGGCGATGAAGACATGGCGCGGACTGCGCGGGCAGTGTACTCAATGGGCTCCGCTGTGCCACGCCTCGACGTCCTGCTGGCCCGCAACCTCAATTACTCGCGCACCGCAGCCGCGCGCCTGATCCAGGCGGGTCGCGTGCGGGACGGCGCCGGCCGCGTTCTCGACGAGCGACGCGCCGAGATCGGGCCGGACGCGCTGCCCGCCACGGTCGTCATCGACGACGAGCGGCGGCTGGCGCTGCACGACGTGGTCCACCTGATGCTCAACAAGCCGCTCGGCGTGGTGACGGCGCTGCGCGACGAGCGGCACCCGACGGCGTTCGCGCTGGTGCAGGCGGCGCCGCTCGCGGCGGAGCTGCGAGCCGTCGGCCGACTCGACCTCGACACCTCGGGCCTCCTGCTGTGGACCACCGATGGGCAGTGGGTGCAGCGGCTGACCCACCCGAAGCGGCAAATCCCGCGCACCTATCAGGCGGCGCTCGCGCGGCCGTTCGGAAAGATCCCCGCGGACTTCGCGCTCGACGACGGCCACCGCCCGAACGTCACCGCGCTCGAGATGATTGATCAGAGTGCGTTGCACCCGTCGCTGGCGACGCCGGCCGACGCGGCGGTCTGGGCGCAGATCACCGTCGTCGGCGGCGCCTACCACGAGGTGCGACGGATCTTCGCCGCGCTGGGCAGCCACGTCCTCGCTCTGTGCCGGACGGCGTTCGGCCGACTCGCGCTGCCAAACGATCTGGCGCCCGGCGCCCACGTCTCCGTCGATCTTACGACAGTCTAGCAATGCTAACCTCGCGCCAGATGCGCATGGAATCTCCGCGGGTCCTGATCTTCGGCGCCACGTCCGCCATAGCCGCCGAGGTCGCGCGGCTCTACGCGGAACGCGGCGCGCGCCTGTACCTGGTCGGGCGCAGTCCCGAAAAGCTGGCGCGGCTGGTGGCCGAGCCCGAGCTCGCGCCGGCCGTCGCCGGGTCGCGCACCGCCGATCTGGACGACACCGCGGCTGCCCCCGGTCTGGTCGCCGGCGGCACTGCCGCGCTCGGCGGTCTCGACATCGCGATCATCGCGCAAGGCCTGCTCGGCGATCAGCTCGCGACCGAGCGAAACTATGCCGACGCGGAGCCGGTGATCCACACCAACTTTCTCTCGGTGGTCGCGTTGCTGATCCCGCTCGCGAACCACCTCGAGGCACAGTCTCACGGCGCGATCGGCGTCATGTCGTCGGTGGCCGGCGATCGCGGCCGTCCGCGCAACTTCACCTACGGCGCGGCCAAGGGCGCGCTCAACGTCTACCTGCAGGGCATGCGCACGCGCCTGGGCGCCAGCGGCGTCCAGGTGCACACCCTCAAGCTCGGGCCCGTCCGTACGCCCATGACCGTCGACCACCGCAAGACGATGGTTTTCGCGCGTGCGCGCGACGTCGCCGCCGGGATCCTGACGACGATCGATCGCGGCGGCGGGGAAGCGTACTTACCCTGGTTCTGGAGGCCGATCATGGCGGTCGTACGGTCACTGCCCGAGCCGGCGCTGCGACGGATTCCTTTCCTGTCGGGGCGCTGAGCATCGACATGGCGATTCGAGAGCTGACGCCCGAGCAGGTCCGGAGCATGTCGCTCGAGGAGAAGGACCGCTGGTGGCGCGCCGAGGTCTACAAGGGCGACCTGCCGCAGCTGACGATCCGCTCCGCGCTGACCGGCATGATCCTGGGCGGAATTCTCTCGCTGACTAACATCTACGTCGGAATCCAGACCGGCTGGACGCTGGGCGTGGGAATCACGTCCGTCATCATCAGCTTTGCTGCCTTCAAGCTGCTGTCGCGTGCCCGCATCGGCCGCGAGATGACCATCCTCGAGAACAATGCCATGCAGTCGATCGCGACCAGCGCCGGCTACATGACCATGCCACTGGCCTCGTCGATCCCGGCGTACATGCTGGTGACCGGCCAGGTGATCCCGCCGCTACACACTGGGATCTGGATCGCTCTGGTCGCCGTACTGGGTGTGCTGTTCGCGTTTCCACTGAAAAAGCGGTTCATCAACGATGAGCAGCTGCGGTTCCCCGAGGGTTACGCCGCCGGCGTGGTGATGGACAACCTGCACAACGACCAGGGCAACCAAGGCCTCTTCAAGGCCAAGCTTCTGGCGATCGGCAGCGTCCTCGCGGGCCTGATCCAAGTCCTTCGCGAAGAACCCGTGATGCGTGCAATCCGCCTGAAGTGGCTCGCGCTGCCCGAATTTTGGGACGATCTCGTCTACCGGTTCGCGACCCCCCGACTGCTCGGAACGTCCTTGCGCGATCTCACAATCCGTTTCGACTCGTCGATCGTGATGATGGGCACCGGCGGCTTGATAGGCATCCGCACGGCGGCGTCACTGCTGATCACGGCGACGCTCAACTGCTTCGTGCTCGCACCGGTCTTGATTCACAATGGAGTGATCGCCAAGGCAACGTTCAAGGCGATCACCTCCTGGTCGTTGTGGTGCGGAGCGGCGATGATGACGACGTCCTCGCTGTGGGCGTTCCTGAGCAAGCCACAGATCATCGTGCAGGCCTTCACTGGCGTGTTCGGCCGTTCGCGGTCGCGCGGTGTCGCCGACCCACTGGCTGATATCGAGCTGCCGATGCGCGTGTTCGTCATCGGCATCCCGATCGTGGGCGCGGCGGTCGTCGTCGCCGCGCACTTCTTCTTCGGCGTTCACATCGTGCTCGGGGTGCTGGCGATCCCGCTGGTTTTCGTCTTCACGCTGATCGCGGTGACCTCGACCGGGCTCACGTCGATCACGCCGGTCGGCGCGGTCGCCAAGATGACGCAGCTGACGTTCAGCGTGGTCGCGCGTGGCAACACCGCGACCAACATCATGACCGCGGGCATCACCGCCGACGTGACCGGAAGCGCGAGCAACCTGTTGATGGACATCAAGCCCGGCTACATGCTCGGCGCCAAGCCGCGCCAGCAGGCGGTAGGCCACGTGCTGGGCATCTTCGCGGGCTCGCTGGTCGCCGTTCCGGTCTTCTACGCCTTCTTTCACGGTAACATCAGCCTCTTCACCAGCGAGAAGATGCCGATGCCATCGGCGCAGATCTGGAGAAGCGTCGCCGAGCTCCTGACCCACGGCTTCGGCACCCTGCACTACACGGCGCGTATCGCGATGGCGATCGGCGCGGTGCTGGGCCTGGTGATCGAGATCCTGAACCAGCGCACGCGCGGCCGCTTTCCGCTGTCGGGGGTCGCGTTGGGACTGGGCTTCGTGCTGCGCTTCAGCGACGTGCTGGCGATGACAATCGGCGCCGGCATCTTCTGGCTGGCGGCGCGCCGGAGCCGGCGCACTGACTCACTCACCCACCGCGTCTTCGTCGACAATCAGGAGACGCTATCGGCCGGCATCATCGCCGGCGGTTCGATCGCCGGCGTCCTGGTCATGCTGCTGGAGACGCTTGTGCTGAAAGGGCGCTAGCCGCCGCGGGCGCCGCCAGCGCTTTCTTCGCCAGCTCCTCCAGCTTCGGGCGCGGCGCGGCGCCCAGCTGCTGTGCGACGACCTTGCCGTCGCGGAACGCCAGGAACATGGGCACGCCGCGCACGTCGTAGCGGGCGGCGATCTCCTGGTTCGCGTCGACGTCGCATTTTCCGAAGCGCACGCGGCCCGCGTACTCCTGCGCCAGCGACTGGAAGTGCGGCGCGACTGCACGGCACGGGCCGCACCAGACCGCCCAGAAGTCGATGACGATCGGCAGCGGCGAGTTCGCGACCTCGGCTTCGAAGTTGGCGTCGGTGATCTCGATGCAAATGGAGCTCATGATCGTTTTCCTTTCGGGCTTTCGTTCGGGGTCTCGTTGGTGTCGGCCGCCATGCAAGTGGCCAGGTTGGCCTTCGCGCGGTGTAAGAGAACCGCGACATGTCCAGGCGCGATGTCGAGCATGCGCGCGACGTCCTCGCCGGGCACCTCGTCGAGCATGCGCAGCGTGACCACCGCGCGCTGAACGTCGCCCAACTCCCCCACGCAGCGCGCCAGTTGCTCGCGCTCCTCGATCGATTCCAGCACTTCTTCCGAGGTTGGTGCCTCGTCGGGCAAACTCTCGACGACGGTGCTATCGGACAGGTGTGGGCGCGCGCCAGCATGCAAGCGCCGCCGGTTACGCGCTAGGTTGCGCGTGAGGACCACCAGAACTTTGCGCGCCTCGTCGGGCCGGATCACCAGCTCGCGCGCGTCGTCGCGCACGATGAACGCGCGGAACGCCTCCTGAACCGTGTCGAACGCGTCTTCGGCCAGCAGGCCCTCGCCGCGCGCGATTCGGGCCAGCGTGGCGCGGTGGTCATGCACCACGTGGGTCAGCCAGTGCGAGAACTCGTCGCCGGCGCCGCCTCCTTCGCGGGCGGCCTCGCAGGGCAGGCAGCGCTCGACGCCCGTCCTCGTGTCGTCGTCGGTAGTAGACACAAAACCCTCGCTCATGAAAGATGCTCTCCGCTTCCGGCGGGTTTCCCCGTCACGAAGAGAGGTCTCGAGCGCGGCCGGGATTACACGGTTTCGCGGACGACGACGGCGACGAGGACGAGGACGATCACGAGGACGGGAAAAGCCTAAGAGCTGGGGATTGTTAGACAGCTTTTTCGGCCGCAGCCGCCGCCGCGGCGCGCAGGTCCGGGTGCTCGTCCAGGAACGCCTTGCGGCTCTCGCGGCTGATCTCGACCACGACGGTGGTGTCGCGCAGGATCCGCGACTGGCAGCCGAGCCGTGAGTTCGACCGGACATCGAAAGCCTTGTCCATGATGTCCTCCTCGCGATCGCTGGCCGCCGCGAGGTCCGACAGGCCCTGCTTCACGTACACGTGGCAGGTGGAGCAGGCGCAGACGCCCCCGCAAGCCGATCCCACCTGCGCGTGCGCGCGGTTCGAGGCTTCCAGGATCGACGTGCCGACCGGAACCTCAATCTCGATACCGTCGGGCTCGAACTTCACCTTGGGCATGGAATCACCGCGCTCATCTGTGGCTCGACCCCGAATGCGAGTGGCCGCCGTGGCCCGCGCCGCTCATCCGGCTCTGCAGATCGCTCTTGGGCTCGGTTTCGGCGACCTTGGCCTCGACCTCGGCGACGCCACGTCCACGCAGCCCGGACTCGAGCGCGCGGTTCATGCGCCGCCCCGCGAAGTCCTTCGACGCAACGTCGAGCTGCTCGACGGCCGCGCGGATCGCATGGTGGTCGGTCCCAACCTTGACCCGATCGAGCTCGGCCATCGCTGCATCGATCGCCATCTTGTCGGCGTCGGTCAGGAGCTCGGGACTGTCGGCCATCGCCGCGCGCGCCGCCGAAACGATCCGCTCCGCCTCGACCCGCTGCTCGGTGAGCAGCCGCGCCTTGACGTCGTCCTCGGCGTGGGCGAACGAGTCGAGCAACATGCGCTCGACTTCCTCGTCGGTCAGGCCGTAGCTCGGCTTGACCTGGATCGCCGTCTCGATGCCAGTCGTCTCCTCGCGCGCCGTCACGTGCAAGAGGCCGTCGGCGTCGACCAGGAACGTCACCTGGAGCCGCGCCATGCCGGCCGACATTGGCGGGATGCCGGTGAGCTTGAAACGCGCGAGCGAGCGGCACTCGGCCACCATCTCGCGCTCGCCCTGCACCACGTGCAGGTCGAACCCGGTCTGCTTGTCGGCGTAGGTCGTGAACGTCTGCGTCGCGCCGCACGGGATCGTCGAATTGCGCGGCACCAGCTTCTCGACGACGCCACCCATGGTCTCGAGCCCGAGCGACAGCGGCACCACGTCGAGCAACAGCACGTCGTCGCGCACGCCGTCACCGGCCAGGATGTCGGCCTGCACCGCCGCGCCCAGCGCGACGACCTGGTCAGGATCGATGTCCGCGAGCGGCGCGCGGCCGAACAGCCCCGCGACGAAACGTTGCACCAGCGGCATGCGCGTGGCGCCGCCGACGAGAATCACGCCCGAGAGCGCCGACGCTTCGACCCCCGCGTCCTTGAGCGCGCGGCGCACCGGCGTCGCGCAGCGCTCGAGCACCGGCTGTACCAGCGCTTCCATCGCCGCGCGCGCCAGCGTCACCGTCGCCGCATGCGGCGAACCGTTGGTGCCGGTCACCAGCGACGCCTCGGCGGTCTCGGCGGTGGTCAATGCCTCCTTGACCGCACGCGCGGCGTCCAGCGCGCGCCGTGCGAGGCGCGCGTCGCCGCCCGCGTCGTCGGGCAAGCCGAGCTTGGACAGCAAATCATGCGCAATCGCGCGATCGAAATCGTCGCCGCCCAGCGCGGAGTCGCCACCGGTCGACTTCACTTCGAACACGCCGCCCTCGAGCTTGAGGATCGAGACGTCGAACGTTCCGCCGCCGAGATCGAACACGGCGAACGTCCCCTCGGCGCCCTTATCCAGGCCGTAGGCCAGCGCCGCCGCGGTCGGCTCGTTGATGAGGCGGAGAACCTCCAGCCCGGCGAGTCGGCCCGCGTCGCGCGTCGCCTGGCGCTGGCCGTCGTCGAAGTAGGCCGGCACGGTGATCACCGCGCCACCGAGCTCGCCGCCCAGCTCCTGCTCGGCGCGCGCGCGCAGCACTTTCAGGATCTCGCTCGAGACCTCGATCGGGGTCACCGCGGGCGCGCCGTCGCCGACCACGAAGCGCACCACCGGATCACCGGCCGCCGCCGGCGCGAAGCGATACGGCGTGAGGCGGCGCGTCGCCTCGACGTCGCCGGGCCCACGGCCCATGAATCGCTTCACGGACGCGATGGTGTCGCGCGGGTAGAGCGGCGCCAGCCGATCGCGCGCGTCGGCGCCGACGACCACCGAGCCATCCGCGGCGTAGTGAACCACCGACGGCAGAATCGCCTCACCGGTCGCCGGGTCGCGCAGGCAAACCGGCTGGCCGGCCTGAACCGCCGCGACCAGCGAGTTGGTCGTACCGAGATCGATCCCGATCGCGCGACCCTTACACGCGTCTTTTACGCGCGATTGCCCCGGCTCGGATATCTCGAACAAGGCTTCGACGGCCATCAGGAACCTCTCATCTCGGCCGTCGGCGCGCCTTCGGCCACAGCGTCGTCGTGCAGCGCCACCTCGTCCATGAAGCGGCGGTAGTAGCGCAACGCCACCAGCTCGGCGGCGACGCGCGCCAGGTCACCCGAGGCCAGCCCGGACGCCACGGCATGCATCGCCGCCTCGACGCGCGCGCGCATCGCCCGCGCCATCGCCTGAACCCGTCCATCGTCGCCGGCCGCGCGGGCCTCGGCCAGCTCTTCGCGCAGGTCCAGCGTCTCCATCAGCAGCGCCGGCGGCACTTCCTTGGTCAGGCTCACGCCCGAGAGCGCCAGCAGATATTCCGCGCGCTTGAAGGGATCCTTCAACGTGCGCCACGCTTCGTTGAGCTGGACGCTCCGCTGCAGTGATGCGCGCCGCGCGCGCGGATCGGCCTTGGCGAAGCGATCCGGATGCAGCTTGCGGCTCTGCTCGCGATAACGCGCCTCGAGCTCCGCGAAGTCGACGTCGTAGCGGCGGTTGACCCCGAAGACCGCGAAGTAGTCCGCCTTCGGATCCGGCGGCTGGATCGCGCCGCACGAGGCGCAGTCGCCGCCCGCGCTGGTCGCGCGCTCACAAGACCAACAGATCATGACGATTCACCGGCCCCGAGGCCGCGCTTCTAGAATTGAACGCTCTCGCCGCAACCGCAGGAGCCCTTCACATTCGGGTTCACGAACTTGAAACCGCGGCCCATCATCGATGTGGCGTACTCCAGCGTCGAGCCGTCGAGATAGAGGAAGCTCTTCGGATCGACGAACACGCGCACGCGGCCGTCCTCGAACGACAGAACCTTGTCCTCGGCGCGCGGCTCGCTGTCCGCCCACTCGAACAGGTACGAGAACCCAGTGCAGCCACCGCCGCGAATGCCGACGCGTAGTCCCTTGGGTATGTTCGCGCGCGACGAGGCCGCCTTCTTGATCTCGGCGACCGCTCTGTCCGTCACTTGAATGGCCATGGTCCCTCTGAGCTCGAAATCTTACGCGTTGCCCGACGCCGATCGCGCCGCACGCTTTGCCTTGTAGTCGGCGATGGCGCTCTTGATCGCGTCCTCGGCCAGCACGGAGCAGTGAATCTTCACCGGCGGAAGGTTCAGCTCCTCGACGATCTGGGTGTTCTTGATCTCCATCGCCTGATCGAGGGTCATCCCCTTGACCCACTCGGTCGCCAGCGACGACGACGCGATCGCCGATCCGCAGCCGAATGTCTTGAACTTCGCGTCCTCGATGACGCCGGCGTCGTTGATCTTGAGCTGCAGCTTCATCACGTCGCCGCACGCGGGCGCGCCGACCAGGCCGGTGCCCACATCGGGATCATCCTTGGCGAAGCTCCCCACGTTGCGCGGGTTCTCGTAATGCTCCAAGACCTTGTCGCTGTATGCCATGACGGTGCCTTTGCCTTTCTCTGCTCTCAGATCCGTTAGTGAGCCGCCCAGGTGACGCTCTTGAGATCGATGCCTTCCTTGGCCATCTCGTAGAGCGGCGACAGCTCGCGCAGCTTGTCCACCTTGTTGGTGACGAGGTCGATCACATAGTCGACCTCTTCCTCGGTGTTGAAACGTCCGATGCCGAAACGAATCGACGTGTGCGCCAGCTCCTCGCCGACGCCGACCGCGCGCAACACGTACGACGGCTCGAGCGACGCCGACGTGCACGCCGAGCCCGACGACACCGCGACGTCCTTGAGCGCCATCAGCATGGCCTCGCCCTCGACGTAGGCGAAGCTGATGTTGAGGTTGCCGGGCAACCGGTGCTCGAGCGAGCCGTTGACGTAGGTGTCGCTCACGCGCGCCATGATTCCCTTGCGCAGCCGCTCCCGCAGCGCGAACGTACGCTTGGATTCTTCCAGCATCTCCAGCCGGCACAGCTCCGCCGCCGCGCCGAAGCCGACGATCCCCGGCACGTTCAGCGTACCCGAACGCATGCCGCGCTCGTGACCGCCGCCGTCGATGATCGCGGTGATGCGCACGCGCGGCTTGCGGCGCACGTAAAGCGCGCCCACGCCTTTGGGCCCGTACATCTTGTGCGCCGACAGCGAGACGAGATCCGCGCGCGCCGCATTCACGTCGAACGGGATCTTGCCGACGCCCTGGACCGCATCGATGTGGAACAGGGCGCCCTTTTCCTTCACGACCGCGCCGATCTCCTCGACCGGGTTCACGCTGCCGATCTCGTTATTGGCGAGCATGATCGACACCAGGATCGTCTTGTCGGTCATCGCCGCGCCCACCGCCGCCGGGTCGACGCGTCCGTCCTTGTCCACCGGCAGGTAAGTGACGACAAAACCTTCCTTCTCGAGGCGCTTGCAGGTGTCGAGCACCGCCTTGTGCTCGGTCTGCGCGGTGATGATGTGGTTGCCGCGGTCCTTGAGAAACTCCGCCGCGCCCTTGATCGCCAGGTTGTCCGACTCGGTCGCGCCCGAGGTCCAAACGATCTCCTTGCCCGACGCGCCGATCAGCGTCGCGACCTGCTCGCGCGCCTGGTCGGTCGCTTTCTCCGCGGTCCAGCCGAACGAGTGCGAGCGGCTGGCGGCATTGCCGTAGACCTCGGTGAAGTACGGCATCATCGCCTCCAGCACGCGCGGGTCGAGCGCGGTCGTGGCGTTGTTGTCCATGTAGATCGGGAGCTTCAGAGCCATCAGTCGTCCTATTTCCTTGCCTGGGTCATTTTGAGATCCCATCGACCAGCAGCGGCGCTTTGCCACCGTGGCCGTGGATGTCACAGGTGCCGCACTCAGTCTGGGTGTGCGTCGGCTCGCACGAGCGGCAGCTGTCCATGTAAGATAAGGTGTCACGCAGCTCCAGCACCAGCCGGCTCAACCGGTCGATGGTCGCCTGCGTCTCGCGCAGCTTGTCGGCGAAAATCTCGCGGACGCGCGACATCGCCTTGGGAGCGGTCTCGCCGTCCTCCCAGTCGCGCAGGAAGGCCTTGATCTCGGTCAGGCTGAAGCCCATATCTTGCAGCTTCTGAATCCACTCGATGCGCGTGGTCGCGCGCCCTGAGTAGAGCCGGAAGCCCCCTTTGGAGCGGACCGCCGGCAGCAGCAGGCCGAGCTCCTCGTAGAGGTGGATGGCGCGGACGGTTTTCCCCGTCTTTTTCGCCAATTCCCCTATTTTCAAGAGCGTCAGGCTTTCTGCCGAGATTTCCAAGGACCGGACCTCCGAGCTCATCCGAGTCGCGTTCACCATTGGGCGACTCAAACCCTTACGTTAAGGTGAGGTTAATATGTTGATGGGGTCTCCGGGTGTCAAGCAGTTTTGCCGACATGAACCCAGACATGGACCCAGCACTGGCGTGGATATCCCGAATCGAGCACGGTCATACGATGAGGACGGAGGGCTGACGCACGGTGTATAGGCGCGGCAGGGCCGCCCCGGGCTGGTGGGGGGCGGTGATTTTCGGAGTCGTGCTCGCAGGCGGTTTCGTCGGCTGCGCCACGGCGCCGGCGATTGGCAGAGGGGGTCCCGTCTACGAGGTGCGCGTCGAGACCGTGGACGGCATGCACACCTCGCTCCGGGGTCCCGCCGGGCGCCCGGCGTGTATCGTCCAGGTCGCGGACCGTGTTGCCACTGTCTGGCTCGCCTCGTCCACGCACGCCGACCGCCAGAGCCCCGTGGTCTTCGAAGCCGACGCCGAAGCACTGAAGGACGGGATCCTCGTCGAACGCAACTGGAACACCGCTACCGTCCACAACGTGACCGACGACGAGCTGGCCGCCGGCGCCGCGGTTGTCACCTTGCCGGCCAACCCGCGGCCGATCTCCGTCGAGCTGCGCTTCGATCTGGTGTCGCGCCTCGCCGCTCACACGGCGAGCACGACCTTGCCGAACACGGCGCGCGACTCGAGCAGTCGGTGAGCCTCGGCGATCTCGGCCAGCGGTAGCACGCGGTCGACGATCGGGCGCAGCTTGCCGGCCGCCATCAGCGACACGATCTCGAACAGGCGTGCCTTCGACGCCAGCGTCGATCCCAGGATCGAGAGCTGGCGCCAGAAGACGTGGCGTAGGTTGAGTACCGGCTCGAACCCGTCCGTGGCACCGCAGGTGACGATGCGGCCGCCGCGGGCCGCCGCGACCACCGACTTCGGGAAGGTCGCGGCGCCAACGTGCTCGACGACCACATCGGCGCCGCGGCGGTCGGTGAGGCGCTTCACCTCGGCCACCATCTCGCTGGTGCGGTAGTTGATCACCTCGTCGGCGCCGAGCGCGCGCGCCCGCTCCAGCTTCTCGTCGGTCGACGCGGTCGCGATCACCCGCGCGCCGAACAGCTTCGCGATCTGGATCGCCGCGGTGCCGACGCCCGAGCCGGCCGCCAGCACCAGGACGGTCTCTCCCTGGCGCACGACCGCGCGCTCGACCAGCATCTGCCACGCGGTGATGAATGCGATCGGCACCGCCGCGAGCGCCGTGTCGTCGAGCGGCACCGTCGCGCGCGGCACCGGCACCAGATTGGCGCGCGGTACGACCACGCGCTCGGCGCAACCGCCCCAGCAGTGCTCGCCAAGGAGCATCCCTTCGGGGCAGAAGTTGTCGCGACCGGACAGACAGGCCTGGCAATGACCGCAGGAGAGGCCGGGATTCACGAGCACGCGATCACCGACGGTAACGCCGGTAACGCCGTCGCCGAGCGCGGCGACCTGGCCGCAGACGTCGCCGCCCGACACGTGGGGCAGCTTGATATGCAGGGCGGGCATCCCCTGGCGCAAGAACAGATCGATGTGATTGAGACCGACCGCGGTGACGCGGACCTGCACCTGGCCGGGGCCCGTGACCGGATCCGATACCTCGGCGATCTCCAGGACCTCGGGTCCGCCGTGCTTGCGAAAGAGCGCCGCGCGCATTTTTCCGATCTTAACCTCAATGCTGATCGGATCAGAAACTGACCGGTATTGAGCCTAACCCGACTTCAGCGCCGCCCGGGGGGACGCCGCCGGGCGCGCGGCGGCCACCACCTCGGTGACCGCCGCCAGGAACGCGTCGAGCGTGGTGTCGGGGATCTCGCCCATGTTCGCAACCTGGACATGGCGCGCGGCCAGCTGCCCCTTGCAGCCGTAGATCACGAACCCGCGCTGCTTGAGACCGCGATAGAGCACGTCTACGGTCAGGAAGTCGGGCAGCCGCAGCGTCGAGATCGTGTGCGACTCGCGGCCGGTGTGCGTGAACTGCTCGAACCCAAGATCGGTGAACACGCGCCGGATGCGCAGCGCGCGCTCCCGGTAGACGGCGCGGCGCGCGGGGACGCCGCCGCCCTCCGCCAGCTCGTCGAGCGCGGTCTCGAGCGCGAAGAACGACGACACCGCGGGCGTGAACGGCGTCTGCCGCAGCTCTTCGAGATAGCGGCGATGACGCTTGAGGTCCAGGTAGTAGACACGCGGCCGGATGTCGGCGACGCGCGGCCAGACCGCGGGGGCGACGCACAGGAACGACACGCCCGACACCGAGTGCAAGCACTTGTTGGCTGACGAGTAGCAGATGTCGACGTGGTCGCGCACGACGTCGACGTCCTCGGCGCCCAGCGCCGACACCGCGTCGACGATCAATGTCACCCCGCGCGCGTGACACAGCCGCCCGATCTCGCGTACCGGGTTGAGCAGACCGACCGACGTCTCGTGATGGATCATCGCCGCCCCCGCGATGTCGGGGTCGCTGGCCAGCGCGCGCGCCACCGCCGCCGGGTCGGGCAGCTCGCCCCACGGATAGCGCAGCACCACGCGCCCGATGCCGTGCAGCGCCGCGATCTCGTCCAGGCGATCGCCGAACGCGCCGTTGCTGACGATCAGGATCTTCTTCCCCTCTGGGATCGCCGACGAGATGGCCATCTCCATCGCGGCCGTGCCGGAGCCGGTGAGCAGCAGCATCTCGTGCTCGGCAGACGCGCCGAAGACCGGCCGCAGCTTCGACTGCAGGCGCCCCACGACCGCCGAATAGTCCTCGTCGCGGTGGCAGACGTCGTGGTGCACCAGCGCCGCCTTCACGCGCGCCGAGGTCATCACCGGCCCGGGACTGAACAGCACGTGCCCCGGCAGGTCTTTTTCCGCGAGCAGGCGGTCGACCAGGGCCAGCGTGTCGCCGGCGTGCGAGTGTTCGGCCGCGGGCACGGACGGGCTCGCCAGATCACCGCCGTAGACGCGAAGCAGCCAGTCGGCGTGGCCTTTCATCGCGGGCGAGTCGACGTCCTGCCAGAGCTTGGTGCCGACGTCGTGGGCGCCGACCAGCCCGCGGGCGGCGGCGGCCGCCACCCCCTGGGTCAGCGACGGTTCCTCGAGGCTGTCGAGCGCGGCGAGCAGCGTGGGCGACATCACGAAGAGACCAGCGCTGATCGCCTGGTACTGGCGCAGGTCCTTGCCGATCGCGCGCACGGCGTCGCCGGCGAGCTGCACCTTGGTCGCGTCCTCGATGTCGAAGACGCGCGCCAGATCGCGATCGACGCACAGCACGGTGCGGTCGGGCGGCGACGGCAACGCCACCAGCTCGCGCAACAGCCCCGGCGCCGCAATCTGATCGGCCATCACCAAGAGCGCGCGGTCGGTCAGGAACGCGCGCGCGGCCTGCACCGAGAGGCCGTTGGGTTTGTCCCAGTGCGGGTTGTCGAAGTAAGTGACGCTTCGCTTGATCGACGCCGAGATCCGCGTCGAGCCGGCGATCGCGGCGCGCAGCTCCGCACCAAGCCAGCCGGTGGTGATCGCGATCTGGCGGATGCCGACGGCTTCCAGCACCGTCAGCGTCCGCTCGATGAGCGTGATGCCACCGACCGTGGTCAGACAGTTCGGCCCGGGGTGATCACCGACGGCGATCCCTTTTCCGGCCGCCAAGATCAGCGCGCGGGTCAACATCTCGACCGGCTGTCCCGGTGCGTGGCCTCTACTTGACCCTGGCCACGACGCGTGGCATCGCCGTGTTCATATCGGAGACGAAGGTCAGCTGATAAACCGAGTTCTCCGTCTCGACGTAAAGCTTGTCGCCGCTCGGTTCGCCGAGCAGCCGGCGCACGGGGGTGGTCACCATCCGGTGACCGTTCGGGTCGCGGAAGATCACCATGCCGCGGCCGACACTCGGGTAGCTGATCAGATAGCCGGCATACACGCGTCCCACGCCGAGCGATCCGTGCTCGCGTCCGTGATCCCGAATCTTTCTCGCGGTTACGCTGACCACGCCTGTGCTTCCTCTTGAATGTTAACACACTCGCGCTTGGTCGACGGCGCCCCCAGAGTCACCGGGAGCGACAGGGTAGGGAAAACTCTCCCAGCCTCCAAGGAACATACCCAAAAATGGGGCTCGGTGGGCAGCTTTTTGCCGCACCACCGGAAGATTCGCGACCACTCATGCACCCAACGAGTCCCCCTCTTCCCGCCTCTCCTCGACGGCTTCCCCGGTTCCCTTGACTTCCTGAACCATCCGAGAGGTTGACCGACACCGTGCCCCTTTGGGCGACGTCCTTGAGGTCCGGGGACGGTGACTGCCGGCACGGTAGGCGCTTCGCGCGTGTGGGTTATACTGCGGAGCTTGCTGATGCCGAGCCGGGCGCGCGCAGGAAATCTCACAGCCGCGTTGGTGTTCGTGTCAGCGATGGAGCTGCTTCTCAATCGCCTGGCCAACCGGCTCTTCCTGCCGCGGTCCATCATCTCCAGCGCCGCATCCGGCGCCTCGTTGATGGCGCGGACGGTCGCCGACTCCGGGCCCTTCCTATTTCACCTGACGGGTGTTCTGGCGCTGGTGCTGCTCTCCATGGCGCTGGGACGCATGCTACGGCGGCGCGAGCTGTTCCCGGCGCCGGCGCCCGCGCGCCTGGCCGTCAGCGCCATCGCATTCGCCTTCTGCGCCGTGGCGACGCTGGTGATCTTGATCGGACAGGTCCCACGCGCGCTGGTGCTCCCGCTCGAGGGCGCCTTTGGGTTCCTGTCGCTGCTGGTCGCCGGCGCGTTCCTGCGCGCCCGCGTGCCGCCGCGGGCCAAGATCGGCGTGGCGCTCTTCGCGCTGCCCGGGATCCTTCACGTCTTGTCGACGGTGTTCGAACGCCTGGGATGGATGCGCGGTCGATCGTCGATCGGCGATCTCTTCCCCTGGGGCGAAGCCAGCTTGATCCTCGCGGCGGCCACCGCCCCATTCACGCTAGCCCCACGGCGGTCCAGCGAATCGGGCGCCGCCGGGAACCTGATCGCTCTCGTGCTCGCTGCCGTGGTCACCACGACGTTCAGCGTCGCGCTGGCGACGCGCTACGACCTGATGCAGGCGCTCGCGACCTACGGGCCGCACATCGAGATGCCGCGGCTCGCGTCACTGATGGGCCTCGCTTATCTGATCGCAACCCTGGGCTGGACCTATGCCGTCGTGCGCCTGCTCGCGCGCAGCGGCGGGACGCGCCTCAGCGGCTACGGGCTCCTGCTGCTGGCGATCGGCGGCTATCCGCTCGGGTCCCCGGTCGAGCTCTCATTGAGCTTGCTCGGTCTGCTCGCCCTTTCCGTCGGCCAGCTGCGCACGCTCGGAACCGCTCCCACCGCTGGTGGCGAAGCAGAAACGCCGAGCCTGAACCGCGCTGAATGGCGCGCCTGGATCGGGCGGTTGGCCACCGCGGCTCACGACGGCAGCGCTGAAGCGCTCGGGCCACCGGAAGCGGTCGTTGTCGAGGAGGACGATCTGGAGGCGAGCCGCATCCGCGGCCAGCGGCGCGGGCGCGGCGTCGGCCTGCGGTTCCTGCGCCGGCGCGGGCGGATCACCGAAATCGAGCTGACCGTGGGAGATCCCGGCCACCGCGAGCCGAGCGCGAGCATCGAGCGCCATCGCAGCTGGCTCGCGCGCAACCCCGACCAGCGTCTGGCGCTGCCGCGCAAGAAGACCGGTGACGCCGCGTTTGATCAGAAGTTCAGCGTGCACGGCGATGCGCCCCTCGCCGACGAAGCCGTGCGCCGGCAGCTCATGCGCCAGGACGATGGCGTGCTCAGCCTCTGGAGCGGAACGGCTGCACGCTATCTAGCGACAGCCGGTACCCCCGACGCAAACGCATTGCTCGCGCTGCTGGATCTCATGATCGATCTGCTCGAGACCGGCGCGTCAACCGCTGCCTGATCTCCTTCGGCGTTCACGGTGGGGCCGCGGCCGGCTCGTCGGTCTTCGCGGGAGCAGCTTCGACGGCCGCGGCGGGCTTCTTGGGCAACAGGCTCTCCATCTCTTTGAGCTGACGGCGCGCGGCGGGCGCGTCGGGCGCGCCAGGCGCCACCGCGATGAACTTGCGGTAGTTCTCGGCCGCGGGGCCGATCTGGCCTTGCGCCCGGTAGGCTTCGGCCAGACCGAAGATCGCCTGCGGGAACTCCGGCGAAAAACCGAGAGCGCGCTTGAACGTCGAGATCGCCGCCAGCGGCTTCTGGCGATCGAGGTAGAGGTACCCCACGCCGCTCAACGCCGCGACGCCGTTCGGCTGCATGATCAGCGCTTCGTCGAGCAGCTTCTGCGCGCGAGCCGGCTGGCCGTTCTCCATCAAGCGATCCGCTTCGGCGACCAGCCGCTCGTACGTCTTGGGCCTCGCCGGTGGCGCGGCTTCGGGGTTGGGGTGCTCGGCGGGCGCGCCCTTTGCGGCTGCGACCGTCCCGACCGGCGCCGGTGATGCGGGCGGAGATGTCCCCGGAGGGGAGGTGGGCGCAACCGCGGCCGGTGCAGGCGCGGCCGGCGGCGGCGCGGCCACGGCCGCAGGGGGCGCGGGCGCGGGCGGCGTCGCCGGAGCGACCGGCGGGACGTCTACCGCATGCGCTGGAGGTGACGGCTTGACCGGCGACCACTGCGGCCGCCGAAAGCCCACGATGGCGGCGACGAGCGCGAGCGCGACAAACCCTGCCGCGCCGGCGATCTTCACGTTGCGGCTACGCCGGAAGAGCATGATGGTCTCGAACTTGCCATCGCCGCGCTCGTCTTCCGGCGAGAAGGATCCCGCGTCGAGCGACGGCGTCGGGCCAGAGTCGACGCGCGCGGAGAGCATGCCATCCCCGCCCACGCCGTTCTCGCGGCGTCGCGATCCGGGCCGGGAAACCACCGAGTGCTGCGATACCAGCCCGTCGGCGTCACGACCGCCGGATCGGCGCGCGCCTTCAGGCGAGCGCGCGCGGTCGGCCTGATCGACAACTGCGAAGAAGGGGGCGAGCTCATCGACCTCGCCCAGCGGCAACCACGGTCCGCCCCGCTGCGAGACGCGATCCTCGCGCGTCGCCTTGCGCTCGACCACCCACTTTTGCAAGGTGGTCAGGTCGCGAAAGCGATGGGTCTGGCCGTCCTCGGTCGCCAGCAACCAATCGGCCGCCTGCGGCTCCAGATCGACCAGCCCGCCCGGCGGCGTGGGCACGATCTGCGCGATGGTCACACCGTCGGGGCCGACGACGAACGTGTGGCCACACGTCGTGCATTGCACCGACGCGCCACCCTCGGTGACACTGTCGTCATCGAGCTCGTATTCGGTCTCACAACGATCGCAGCGAACGTCCATCTAGCCGTCCATCTCAACCACCTGGGCGCCTACGAGCCGACGGGCAACCCAAACGTGGGTTCGACAATAGCACGTCCGGACGCGTTCAGAGGCTCTCGGGAAAGAGCGCGTAGAGCTGGGCCGGCGGCGGGCGATACGCGCCGCTGACCATGAGATTTCCCAAGTGATCGACACGAAAGCCGCGCTCGAACGCGCGGTGTAAGACCGCGGGCGCCGAGGCCGAGCCGCGAATCACCGCGGGCCGTCCGGGCAGCGCCGCCGCGACCGCGTCAACCAGCGTCGCCAGGATCTCCGGCGATTCGCCGACCGCCGGTCCGATGATCACGCGCGCAGGCAACGATCGGTAGAAGAGGTAGCCGGTCACGGTGCGAGGCTCACCTTCCTCGACCACGAACGCCGACCCACTCTGCGCGAGGAGAGCGAGATCACGGCCGCGATCGGCGCCGGTGCGCGACAGGTCGTAGGCCTCTAGCATGCGCATGTCGGAGGCAGCCGCCGGACGCACCGCACGCGGGCGGACCGTGGGCGGCAGCAGCTGCTCGGCCAGCAAATACGGCGCGACGTCGGCGACGGTGTAGCCAAGGCGCGTGTAAAAGCCGAACGAGTCCGGGTTGAAGCTGTCCTGGAACAGGCGGACGCTCTCGCACCCCAGCGTCAGCCGGTGGAAGTGCGCCATGAGCGCCCGGCCCACGCCCGGGGAAGCGCCCGGGCGCGCCGCGATCGGTCCGATGCTGGCCACCGGCCCGCGGCGGTGGGCGAAACCGACCCCCATCGCGTACCCATTCCGTTCGGCGAAGGCGCAACCGTCGGGGTCGAGGTCGAGGTAGGCGCGGCAGAGCCAGGCGGCGCTCTCGATGTTCGGGAACGGCGGCGTGTGCCCGCGCTGCCGGTAGACCGCCGAAAACGATTCGTAGAGCAGGCGCGCGGCGTCGTCGACGTCGTCCTGGGTCAGCCGGCGCACATCGATTGTAGAAGCGACGTTCAAAACGTGAGCCTCGGCGAGCGGAGTTTCAAAACGTGAGCCTTCGGCGAGCGGAGTTTCAAACGAAGTCCCGGCGGCGAAAGATCCAAATAGCGAGTCCTAGCACGAGCAGTGAATAACCGGCACCGTAAGCGGTCACCGACGCCAGGTAACCGGCGCCCACGAACTGGCCGTGGATGGAGACCTGACGCGCGCCAACGATCGCGCCCGACGGATAGAACAGATGCAGGTTGGGAACCAGGTATGAGACGAAATCGACTGCACGGCCGACCGATCCCCCCACGCGCGCCGTGACGAGGCGGATGTCGGGCACCGAACGGCCGACGATGAACACGCCCAGCGAGAAGAACCCCGAAAGAAACGGACTCGAGAACGAAGAGAACAGGATCGCCACCGACGTCACCACGGTGACGTTCACGAACAGCAGCCACAGCGCCTTGAGGATCGCCGCATCGAGCGGCGCCCCCTGCGCAACGGTCACCAGAGCCAGCACCCCACCCATGACTGCGATTTGTAGCGCGAGCGTCACCAACATCCCTAACCATTTGCCGAGCACGAACTGCCAGCGTGCGATCGGCTTGGGCAGGATCGTGTAAACGGTCTTGAGGTCCAGCTCCTTGTACAGAAGGTTCACGCCGACGAAGATCGCGATGAGCACGCTGAAGACGTCGACCCCGAACAGGCCCAGGTCGCGCGTCATGCGAACCTCTTCATTGAGAGACAGCTCGCCCAGAGCCAGCGCCGAGAAGATCAGCAGGATCGCGAAGAACAGCAGGCTGTAGAGGATCTTGTTCCGCGCCGCCTCGCGGAACGTGTTGCGGGCGATCGCGGCCACGGCGACGGTGCCCGCCATGAAACCGCCGGGCGCGAGCGCCTGCGGCTTCCCGGTGACGGCGGCCGGCGCGACGCTCACGACGCCGCCCTCGCAGCCGCCGCGCCGGCGGCCCCAGAACCGGCCGATGCCAGCTGCGCCTCCCGCACGAAGAGGTCCTCGAGCGACTCGCGCCGCGGCGACACCGAGAGCACGGACGCGCCGGCCCCGAGCGCGAGGCGGAGAAACGCGTCGACGTCGGCGGTCTCGGGCAGCTCGAGGCCAACCGCGCGATCGCCGGCGGCGTACTGGCGCGCGCCGGGAGGAATCGACATCATCGCGAGGCCGGTCGCGGGTGGCCGCAAAATGACCTCGGTCGAGAGCAGCCGTGCCGACAACAGATCGCCGAGCGGCCCGACGCTGCGCAGCCGCCCGCCGATCACGATCGCGACTCGATCGCAGGTCATCTCGACGTCGGGCAGGATGTGCGTCGAGAAGAAGATGGTCTTGCCCTCCTTGCGAAGCTCGAGGATCAGATCGCGAACCTCCTTGCGCCCGAGCGGGTCGAGGCCGGTCATCGGCTCGTCGAGAATCACCAGCTCCGGATCGGCCATCAACGCCTGCGCAATCCCGATCCGCTGCAGCATCCCCTTGGAAAACTTGCGCAGCGGGCGACCGCGCGCGTGGTCGAGCCCGACGCGGGCGATCAACTGGTCGGCGCGCGCACGCCGCTCCGCCGACGGCAGCGCGCACAGCGCGCCGATGAAGTCGAGGAACTCCTCGGGCGTCAGGTAGTCGTAAAAATAGGGACTCTCCGGTAGGTAGCCGAGACGGCGCTTCGCCGACAGCGACGGAACCGGCAGGCCCAGCACCTCGGCCCGCCCCGCGGTGGGGAAGATCAACCCCATGAGCATCTTCAGGGTCGTGGTCTTCCCGGCGCCGTTGGGCCCGAGGAAGCCGAAGATCTCGCCGCGATGGACCTCGAGGCTCACGTCCTTCACCGCCTCGACCCGCCGGCGGAAAAACCCGAGGCGGAAGGTCTTCGCGAGGGCGTCGGCGCGCAGCACCACATCGCGGGAGGAGACGGCGGTCATGGCCTCCGCCATCATACCCGGGTTATGGTGCAGGAGATGCGCTTCCCGACACCCCAACACGACGACCGGTGCGGGGGCACGCGGGACGCAGGTCTGCTACCGTAGTCGCGCTACGGAAAGCGTGCTTGAACACCCAAGCCCAAATCGATCTCGAAGCGCAACCAGCGGACGAAGCCCACGGTATCGCCGAACTGGGCGTAGAAGCCGAGGTCCGGCATGACCTCGAACATGAGTCCATTGCTATTGTGAAACGCGAGGTCGTAGCCGGTCAGCGAGCGGTTGTGTTGCTCGGTGGTGTCGTAGGCCAGCTGGAGCGTGGCGAAGAATTTCAGGCGCGCCTCGGGGTCGGCCCAGTAGCGGAAACCGGGCGCGAGCGCGAACTGGTGGGTGCGTGCAAAGTCGGCTTCGAGGCCGAAACGAAGATCGACGATCACGTCCCAGTGCGGCCCGAGACCGTACGAGGGCTGCACGTCGAGGAAGAATGGCAGGCGCCCCGAGCAAACGCGCTCGCCGGGCTGGCCGCAGTAGACGTTCTCGGCGTAGGGAACCAGAACGCGAAAGCCCGAGCCCGTGAGCAGGGCCAGGCCGAACTGCGAGCGATGGCTGAGCGACGGAGGATCGAGCGGCGGGAAGTCGGTCGCGGCGGCGGCGGTGGGCGTGCCCAGCACGGCGACCGCGACGGCGAGCGCCGCTGCCCGCCAGAGGCCGCGGGGAAGTCGCCGGGCGAGCAACCCGGTGGGGGCGCACGTCATCGGTGGAGCAGCATAGTCGAAAGGCCTCGCGCAGCGAAGGGGCAGCCCACATGAGCGCCGGTTCCGATCGGTCGCGCCGGTTTTCGCGGCGTCGCTTCGTTGTCAGGGCCGCGGGCGCGGTCGGTGCCGCGGGCGCGGCCGCCCTGATGTCGGCACCGCGCTGGGCGTCGGCGATCGGCGATCGGTCGTTGTTTCGCTTCGCGCGGCTGGCGCTGCCAGGTCTGCCCGACCCGCGCCCGACCGCCCTGCAGCGGCTCGCCTGGGAGCTGGTGCGGCGCACGAGCCTGGTGACCGCGTCCGACCGCGCCGAGCTGCGGCCGACCGATCCCAACCTGTTTCGTTTCCCGTTCCTGGTGTTGTCGGGCGATCGCTCGTTCGCGCTGCCGCCCGAAGCGGAGATCGCGCGCCTGCGCCGGCACATCACCTACGGCGGCTTCTTGCTCATCGATTCCTCGGAGGGACGCGCGGGCGGCGGCTTCGACGAATCGGTGCGCCGACTGCTGGCGCAGATGCTGCCCGGCGAGCTGCCGACGCGGATCCCCGACGAGCACGTGCTCTGGAAATCGTTCTATGTCCTGCACGGCGCGCCGGGCCGGATCCTCGCCGCGCCCTACATGGAAGGCGTCGAGCGCGATCGCCGCCTGGCGGTCGTCTATACCCAGAACGACCTCGGCGGCGCGCTCGCGCGTGACGGCTTCGGACGCTGGGAGCACGAAGTGATCCCCGGCGGCGAGGCCCAGCGCGAGGAGGCGTTCCGGCTAGGCGTGAATCTCGTGATGTACTCGCTCTGCCTCGATTACAAGACCGAGCAGGCTCACATCGACTATATCCTGCGCACGCGGAGGCAGCCGCGGTGAAGGGCGCTGGAGCGGCTGAAGATAGTGGCAGATAGGCAATGACCGGCGAGTTCAACGACTGGCGCGTCGCGCTCGGCGGCACGACGCACCTGGGCCAGGCCGGCGTGATCGCCGCCGTGGTCATCGCGGCGCTGGCCATCGGCCTGTCGGCGGTGTCGCTGATCGAAGAGCGGCGCGGGCGCTGGTGGCTCCTGCTGCTCCTGCGCGCGGCCGGCGTCTTCGCGTGCTTGATCGCCGCGCTGGAGCCCGCGATCGAGCTGCGCCAGATCATTCGCGTCGCCAACCACGTCGCGGTGCTGGTCGACGTCTCGCGATCGATGGAAGTGCGTCCCCCCGACGGCGGCTCCTCGCGCATGGAACGCGCGGCGGCGCTGGTGCGCCGGGCAGCGCCGCGCTTCGCCGCCTGGGAGCAGGCCGGTCACCGCGTCGACCTCTACAGCTTCGGCGAGATGCTGGCGCCGGCGACGGCCGATTCGCTGGCGGCGCGGCCGACCGGGGAGGCGACCCGCATCGGCGAAGCGCTGGCCGAGGTGCGCGCGCGCTACGCGGGCCGCGACCTCGGCGCGGTGGTGATGATCTCCGACGGCATCGACACTGGCCGCATCGGCGAGGGCCCTATCGACCCCACCACCCGCAACACCGTGCAGGCGCTGGCGACGCCGATCCACACCGTCGGCGTCGGTGAGAGCTCCCTGCGCGACGTATCGGTCGCCGCGGTGCTTGCGGATGAGTTCGCGTTCGTCCGCACACCGGTCACCGTCGAGGCGGTCATTCGCCAGCACGGCCTGCCCGATCGGCAGATCGAGTTGACGTTGAGCCGCGACGGCCGCCCGATCGCCACGCGCAGCGTGATCCTCAGAGGTGATCGCTCCGAGGAGCGCGTGTCGTTCGACTGGCTGCCCGATCACCCCGGCAATTTCGTGTTTCAGATCGCGACGCCGGTGCTGGCCGGCGAGGCGCTGTCGAGCAATAACAGCCAGGTATTCACCGTCAAGGTCATCCGCGACCGCGTGCGCGTGCTGCACCTGTGTGGCCGTCCGTCGTGGGACCAGCGGTTCCTGCGCGCGATGTTGCGCCGCGATCCGAACGTCGACCTGGTGTCGTTCTTCATCCTGCGCACCGAGACCGACGAGCAGCCCTGGAACCGGAACGAGCTGTCGCTGATCCCATTTCCGACGTTCGAGATCTTCGAAGAGCAGTTGAAGTCGTTCGATCTGGTGATCTTTCAGAACTTCAACTTCGCTCCGTACGGCGTCGAGCCATTTCTGCCCGGCGTGCGCGACTACGTCGAGGAGGGCGGCGCCATCGCGATGATCGGCGGCGACCTGTCGTTCGCCAGCGGCGGCTACGGCTCGACCGCGCTGCGCGACGTGCTGCCGGTCGAGCTACCGGCGGCGCCGCCCGGCATCGGCGGCGGGAACGACGTCGACCTGACCACCGACAGCTTTCGTCCCAAGCTGACGTCCGAGGGGCGGGCCCATCCGGTGACGTCGCTGGTGCTCGACCCGCGCGACAACGAGCTGCGCTGGGCCAAGCTGCCGCCGCTCGAGGGCGTGAACCGCGTACCGCGCGTGCGTCCCGGCGCGGCCACGTTGCTGACCCATCCGACGTTGCGCACCGACGGCGGCAAGCCGGCGCCGGTGCTGGTGGTCGGCGACGCGGGCAAGGGTCGGTCGATGGCGCTGCTCACCGACAGCGCCTGGCACTGGGGGTTCTTGTCGGCGGGCGAGGGCGACGACGGACGCTCGTTCCAGCGCTTCTGGGAAAACGCGATCCGCTGGCTGGTGCGCGACCCGGCGCTCACGCTGCTGCGTCTGGAGCTGGACCGCATGGAATACCGGCGCAGCCAGCCGCCGTCGGTGCGCATCCGCGCGATGCATCCCGACTATTCACCGGCCCAGAAGGTCGACATCACGGTCGACGTGGGCACCGCCGACGGCGACCAACAGGCAAAGCCGCTCAAACATCTGGAAGCGACGACCAACCAGGACGGCGAAGCGCACGTCGATCTCGGCACCCTGCCGGCGGGCGCCTATCGGGTCACCGGCCGCGCTACGCTCGATGGGCGCGCGGTCACCGAAGACAAGACCTTCGTGGTGCGCGCGGAAGGGCGCGAGCTGGAGGACGTCGCATTTCGCGACCGCGTGCTGCGCGAGATCGCCGACGTGAGCGGCGGCAGCTACCACATGGAAGACCTCGGCGACGTCAGCATCGCCGAGCCGCGCGAGGTGCGTGTCGGGCGCCAGCGTTCGGTCGAGCTCTGGTCGAGCCCCGAGCTGCTGGGCGTCGGGATGCTGCTGCTGCTCGCCGAGTGGTACCTGCGCCGGCGCGCGGGGCACAGCTGACGGAGGAGGCCCTCGGACCTCGGGCTTCGGGCCTCGGGCCAGAACAGAAGGGCTCGGCGGGATCCGGATCCGTAGCCTGAGGTCCGAAGCCCGAGGCCTGAGGCCCTCAGCGGCGGCGGCGGGCGACGATCAATCCGAGTGCAACGGTCGAAAACAGCAGCGTGCCAACCGGCGACGGCGTACGACCGCCGCCGCTGCCGACGCTGCAGCCCGTGTTGCCCATCCCGTCGGCGGGAGCGCCGTCGACCGGGGCGGTGACGGTGATCGTGCTCGTCGCGCTCTGGCCGCGGCTGTCGGTCGCGGTGACCGAGATGGTCTGCTTGCCGCTGATGTTCGTGAGATCCCAATCATAAGGTGGCGTGACACCGACCGCGTGCAACACCTGCGGCATGACGTTGACCTCGACCTTGCTGACCTCGCAATCACCCATGGCCTTGACGTGCATGGTGAAGTCGTGGCCGACGCTGTCGCCGTCGCCGGGGCCCATGACCGTCACCGCCGGCGGCTTCGAGTCGGCCTGACAGCCGAACGCCGACGGCTTGGGGCCGCCGGTCCAGGAACCCAGGCGATCTCTCATCATCTGGTACGAGTTCTGGGTCGTGCGGTTGCACCGATCGCCGGTCACCGGGTTGTCAACATTGGGGAAGCTGTCGCAGTTGGAGCACACGGTCGGCAGCATCAGATCGACCTCGCTGGTCGTGTGCTCTAGCCCGACCAGGTGCGCCTGCTCCTGCGCGATGATGACCGCCGTCTGTTTCGCGTCCTCACCACCGAGGAATGTGTACGCGACGCCGCCGTCGAGGTCGTTGCACAGGAACGGCGCGACGCCGGCGACCTTCGCCTCGACGCCGCACCAGGCGCCGCCGCCCGAGCTCACGACCTCGGTGTAGAACTTGCCGCTGGTTGGCCGGGTGAACGTGAAGAGCACATTGAAGTCGGCATACCACCGGTCGAGATACGACTGGATCTGTCGTTGACAATCCAGCAACGACGCCCCGAATTTGCAATGAAACGCTGGCGGGGTTCCATGGCACGCGTTGACATTGGTCTTGGGCAGGGGATTCCCGTCCGCGAAAAAGAGATAGATGACCCGGGGTTCCTTCTCGCTAGCGCCGTCGCTGCCACCGGTCCCGGACAGCGCTGAGCGCGTCTCGGCTACCTCGTCCGTTTCGGGCGGCGACACGAGGTCGTCACTGAGCCCGGGCACCGACGATGCCACGCTCTCCGGTCCGACTGTCGGTCCGATGCCCGACGGAGACCACTCACCTCCACAACCGGCGCCGACAGCGGCCCCGGCAAGTAATCCGGCCGCGAGAACGGGGCCCAGGGACGCGTGCAACTTCACCAAATCTCTCCTGCGTTCCACTCTTGGGTTGGCGACGAAGCGCGAGTCGTGTCAGGGTCACGGCTCGCTCTCGACACCACTAGCCATCGACACCTCTCAGAAAGCCTTGACGGTGCACCGCATCGAACGACAGGATTGAACGCCCATGGTGACAGCCGACAGTTTCGTAACTGAGCTCGACGCCAAGAATCACGCGTCAATCGAGCGCTTGATCGGATCTCTGATCAGCGGCGTCGCCAAGGAACCTTTTGAGGTCCCCGATGTGATGCGCCTGATTTTGAAAGCGGCAATCGAGGCGGCTGAGGTGGCGGCGTTGTGGATGGCCGACTGCGATGATTTGGAAATGAAGCTGTTGCTCGCCGAGCAATGCGGAGACGGGGCGAAACAGTACCGCGCGATCTCTACGCGCTTGGCGGCAATTGGCGCTGATGTCGCCGGCTACGATCCGCGGCACGGTGGGTATTCAAAAGTCTTCGCTTTCCTACGTTCACTCCAGACGCAGGAAGAGCGTTCGTCAGCGGGCCACGTCACCGCCAAGGCGTTTTCGATGGCGCGCCTCGAAGCAATGGCGATGTTTTGCGACAACAAAGGCGACGCCGAGACGGCGCGGCTGTTTCGCGACGAGCTGGCCATCGATGAGCGCCGCTATTATGAGGCGGGCAAACGAATACTGGCGGCGGCGGCGGCGACGGAAGAGAGCCAGGCGCGCGCGCGCCGCGCCGCGTACCGCACTCTGGAGCTGGCGGCCGACATGCATGAGCCCATCCAGCTGCGCAAGATCCTGCTCAAGAAGCGTTGAGACATCGCCGTGCGATCGCCGGACGGCGTTCGCACGGGCGGAAACGCGCGGACGCCGATCAGATCCGAGGCGCCAAGTGTTATAGTGGTTACTGAATGTCAACCGAGGGTTCAGTGCCGCTGCCCTCACAATTCGGGCGTTACACGCTGATCGAGAGGCTGGCCGTCGGCGGAATGGCCGAGGTCTTCCGCGCGAAGATCGTCTCGTCGCACGGCTTCGAGAAGGTCATCGTCATCAAGCGGATCCTCCCGCACCTGGCCGCCGATCGAACGTTCGTCTCGATGTTCATCGACGAGGCCAAGCTGACCGCGCAGCTGAATCATCCGAAGATCGTCCAGATCCTCGACTTCGGTGACGTCGCCGGCCAGTACTTCATCGCGCTCGAGTTCATCGACGGCTTCGACGCCCTGGGCCTGCTGCGCACGTGCGCGCAGAAGCGCGTGAAGCTGCCGCTCCATCTGGCGGCGTTCATCACGATGGAAGTACTCGAGGCGCTCGACTATGCACACAACGCCCGCGACATGGAGGGGCGCGCGATGCAGATCGTTCACCGCGACATCTCGCCGTCGAACATCTTCATCTCCAAGCGCGGTGACGTGAAGCTGGGCGATTTCGGCATCGCGCACGCACAGGAGCGCGAGTCCAAGACCCAGGCCGGCACGTTGAAGGGCAAATACGGCTACATGTCACCGGAGCAGGTGACCGGCAGCGTGCTCGACGGGCGCAGCGACCTGTTCGCAGTCGGCATCGTGCTGGCCGAGATGGTGATGGGGAAACGGATGTACACGGCGCCGGCGGATCTCGACGTGCTGCTCATGGTGCGCGACGCGCGCACCGATCGGCTCGACAAGTACACCGGTGAGCTGCCGCCGACACTGGACCGCATCGTGCGCCGGTCGTTGCAGAAAGACCCGGACGAGCGCTACCAGAACGGTGTGCAATTCCGCGACGATCTGGCCGAGTACCTCTACGAAGCGAAGAAGCGCGTGAGCGCTGCCGATCTGCGCGTGTTCGGCGGCAACCTGTTCCAGGACCCCCAGCCCGCGACCGGCGAGCTGCATACCGCGGCGAGGCCGGCCGCTCCGGCAGCCGCCGCACCGAAGGCGGCCGTCCGTGGGCCGACGCCTCCTCTTGCGGCGACGCCTCCTCTTGCGGCTGCTACGCCTCCTCCAGTCCCAACGTCGGCGCGCCGGCCGCCACCGGGCGCCGCCGGCCCGCGCCCCGCCGCGCCGCTGCCCTCCGACGGAGGAGCCCGCCCCACGCCCCTCACCACACCGGCGGTGATCCTGGCAGCAGAGGCAAGCGCCGTCGCCGCGGTAGCCGCGCTCGGCAACGCGCTGGCACAGCCGCTCGCGGTGGTCGATCTCGATCAGTGGTCGGGTGAGCCGGGCCAATCGAGCGGCGACAGCGGCTGGACTCCGGTCGGAGGCGGCGGCGCCGCCGACAACTCGGGCGGACGGCACGCCGGGCCAGGACGCCGGCCGCGCGCTTCGGGTACGCGCAGCGACGTCGGACGCTTCGTCTCGGGCGCGCCGTCGAGGCCGCCCGACAGCGCGGGAGACGTCGGCGTCATCTCGCCGATGCGGCTCTTCGCCGACCTGGCCGTCGCCGGTGAGACCGGACTCCTGCGCTTCGAGGTCGCGGGGCAGGCCAAGGAGATTTACCTGCTCAAGGGCGCGCCCCAGTCGGTCAACTCGAGCCTGCCGAGCGAGCGTTTCGGCGAGTACCTGGTTGCGCGCGGCCACCTCGAACGCACCGATCTCGAGCGCGCGCTGGCCATGCTGCCCCACTACGCGGGCAAGCTGGGCGACACGCTGGTGGCGCTCGGTCTGATGAAGCCGCTCGATGCATTCCGCCTGCTCTCGCAGCAGGTGCGCGATCGCGTGATCGACGTGTTTTCCCGTACGCAGGGTACGTTCGCGTTCTATCGCGGCGTGATCAACGAGAAGGAGGGCTTTCCGCTGGGGCTCGACACCTTCGAGATGCTCGGCGCCAGCGTGCTCACGATGCCGTTCGAGGCGCTCGAGCGCGGGTTCATGCCGCTGCTCGACTTCCGACCGTCAGCGACCGGCCGCACGCACATCGCGCCCGATCGCTTTCGGCTCGGGCCCACGCCTGGCGACGTGCTCCGGCTGCTCGACGGCGAGCGCACGCTTCGTGCCTGGCAGGCTCATTTCACCGCGCCGACCGAGTGGCTGACGTTCTTGCGCTCCCTCCACCTGCTGGTGGAAACCGACCTGGCCCAGTTCGACTGACGACTTCGGCGACACACCCCCGCGCGCCCAGTCCCCGTCCTCGACCGATCCCTACTTGAAGGGGTCGATCGTCACGTCGGTGGATAGACGGCGCGCGGGACGCTTCTTCGCCACGTGCGTGCGCGGCGTCGTGGGCGCGGCGGCGGCAGGCGCGACGTTCGCCGGATCGGCCGCGACCGCGACCGGCGGTGCGGGGGGTGGTGCCACCGGAACCGCTGCAACGTTGGCGGCGGGCGCGGGCCAGGCCGGCGCAGGGATCTGCGCCACCGACGGCGCGTGCTTGCGATGGCCGATTGCCCACGCGAAGCACGCGATCAGCGTGACGCCGGCAGCGACGCTGACGATGCGGCGGAGTAACGGGCGGCGGTCGGGGAGCGGCGCCGCCAGCGAGTCCGTCTCCGACGTCGTCGTGACCGCAGGAACCGGCGCCGCCATCGCCGCGAGCTCGGCGGTCGCTGTCGGCGGAGGCACGGCGGCCTCCAGCTCGTAGACCGCCGGCGACGAGGTCGAGACCGCTGGCGACGGGCTGGCGATGACGCCGGGCAGAGTGGTCCCCGCGGCGACGCCCAGCGCGGCGAAGTCGGGTGTCTCCTCGACCTGCTCCTCGCCGAAGAGATCGTGGAGCATGCGCCCGAGCGCGCTGCTATGGCACGGCGCCTCTTGCAGGAAGCGCTCGAGATCCTCGGCGAGGTCACCGGCGCTCGCATAGCGCTTGGCGCGGTCGCGCTCGAGCGCGCGCGCCACGATGGTATCGAGCGCCGGCGGCACCATCGGCCGCTTCGACGACGGCGGCGCGATCGGCAAGCCGAGCACGGCGCGCATGGTCAGCACCTCGTTCTCGGCGGCGAAGAGCCGCTGCCCGGTGAGCATCTCCCAGAGCACGATACCGAGCGCGAAGACATCGGAGCGTGCATCGAGCTCTTCGAGGCGCACCTGTTCGGGCGACAGATAGGCGAGCTTGCCTTTGACGCGGCCGCCGCCGGTCTCGACCTGGCGCGCGAAGTTCGTCGCCTGCGCGATCCCAAAGTCGAGAACCTTCACCGCGCCGTTGCGCTGGAGCATGATGTTCGACGGGGTGACGTCGCGATGAACGACGCTCAGCTTCTTGCCGTCCATGCGCGACAACGTGTGCGCGTAGTGCAGGCCGGTCGCCACCTGGTGCGCGACGTGCGCGGCGATCGATGGAAGCACGGCGCTCTTCACCGCGCGCAGCGCTTTCATCACCGCCGCCAGGTCCTTCCCGCGCAGATACTCCATCGCCAGGAAGTACGTACCGTTGATCTGGCCGAAGTCGTAAACCTGCACGATGTTCGGGTGATGGAGCAGCGCCGACAGTCGCGCCTCGTCGACGAACATGCGGGTGAGCTCGACCGACGCCGACTTCTCGGGGCGCAGCCGCTTGATCACGAAGACGCGCCGGAAGCCCTCGACGCCTTCCGCGACCGCGCGAAAGACCTCGGCCATGCCGCCGCGCCCGATGCGCTCGATGAGGCAATAACGCCCGTAGCGCTCGACGCCCGGCAGCGGGATCCCCGCACTGGCGTTAGCAGCCGCGGTCGGAGGGGGATCGTTCGCCATCTTTTCCTGCCTCTGCCAGCAGCCAGACCACCACCATGGTCTCCGGGGTCACATCGACGGCTTTCACGCGTGACTTGAGCAGGTTGCGCGCTGCTCACGCTGCCGAGGTCAGACGCGGCGACATCGATTCGTCGCTGGGGATCGAGAACCGGAACGTCGCGCCCTGCCCCGGCTGGGAAGAGGCGGTGAGTGTCCCGCCCATCTCGTGGCAGGCCCAGTAGCAGGCCGACAGTCCGGCGCCGCGCCCCGAGTAAATGGTCGCCTCGCTCTTCGTGGACAATCCGCCGCCGAACAGCGCCGCGATCAGATCCTGATCGGTGCTCGCGGCCAGCCCGCGCTTCGTGGCCAGCGCGCGCACGCGCTCCCAGTCGATGCCGCGCCCGTCATCGCTCACCTCGATGACGATACGGTCGCCGGTTTCGCGCGCCACGAGCGCCAGGTTGCCCGCGCGCTCCTTGCCGACGCGCTCGCGCTCATCCGGCGCTTCGATCCCGTGATCGAGCGCGTTGCGCAGCAGGTGCACCAGCGCCGGCCAGAACGCGGCCCAGCGACGCCTGTCCAGACGCACGCCATTGCCCTGGGTGATGACCTCGACACCTTTGCCGAGCCCGGTCGCCAGCCGCCGCGCCTGATCGGCCAGCTGCACCAGGCGCGGCTCGATCGGGTCGCGCTCGATGTGCCGCAGCACGCGCATGAGCTCGGCGGGGGGCATGCCGGTCGCCACCGCCTGCTCCAACCTCGCGAAGTCGGCGCGTGGGATCTCCAGGTGATCGCGCTGGGTACTGCCGACCAGCACCTGCACCTTGTCGGAGATCGTCGCCCAGACCTCGGCGAGCCGCTCGAGATCGGAGTCGACCAGCCCGCGCACGGTGTCGACGATCGTCGCCTCCAGCTCGTGGCACAGCGCCGCCAGCGACGAGAAGCCGTACATGCCGGCGTTGCCCTTGATGGTGTGCAGGGTGCGCAGCAGTGTCTGCCGATCCGGGCAGCCGCAATCGAGGATGATCTGCACGAGGCGGTCCATCTCCGCAACCGCCTGTTCGAAGTTGGCGCCGTCGATGCGCGCGTGCTGGAACATCATCAGGTGCTCTTGCTGTTCCTCCTCACGCCGCTCATGCTCGAGCTGCTCGGTGACATCGGAGATCACCACCAGGACCTTGTCCGGGTGGCTGGGATCGCCGATGGGCCGGTAGCCGACGCGATAGTGCCGCCCGGCCGCCGTCGCCTTCAACGTCGCGGGCAGCTGGCCGAGCGCGACGTCGACCGGCAGTATCCCCTCGCGCAGCTGTTCCCACCCGAGCTCGAGCCAGGTCGCGGCGCCGGGGTCGATCGATCGCAGAACCTCCCACAACAGGCTCTCCGGACGGGCCGAGGGAAACCATGAGTCCAGCACCGCTGACCGCTCGCGCGCGAGCCGGCCGTCGAGATCCACCGTGAAGAGCGCCTGCTCGACGTTGTCGAGCACCGCGCGCAGCTCGCGCGTCCGTTCGACGACTCGCTCCTCGAGCTGCTCGTTGCTGGCGGCCAGCGCGCGTGCCGTGTGCTGCAGGCGGCGCACGCCGTAGCCCAGCAATCCGAGCAGCGCCACGCACAACCCGTAGAGTACGACGCGGTAGCGCTTCGCCTCGCGCTCGGCCGCGGCGTATCCCGCGTAATAGACGCGGGCGACCTCGTCCTCGTGCTCGACGATCGGCTCGCGGAAGATGCGCGCGAGCAGGCTGTCGACCGACGGCTTCACTCTGAGCAGGCGATGGATATTGGTGATCAGCGTCCGCAGGCGGCGTCGAATCGCCGGCGCGTCGGTGCGTTCCGCTCCGGCCGACAGCAGGCCGAGGCGCATGCCGATCACCGGCGCGTACTCTTCATCCGATGTCAGGTTGTAGAGCAGGACGATCTGCAGGATGTTGTTCACCTGTTCGGCCAGGTAGCGGTCGCCGTTGTCCGACGCCGCACGCGCCAGGGCCGTGCCCGCGCCCGGCAGGTACTCGAGCAGCTCGCGCAAGGCGGCCGTCCGGTACTTGACCTGCTCGATCAGCTGCTGCTTGGCCGTGACCGAAGCGCGGTAGGCGGTCACCGCGGTTTCCAGGCGCTGCTGTGTGTGTGTGTCGAGGAAACGCGGCGGCGACGCGATCACGAGCTCAAGCTCTTCGACCCGGCGGTAGCTGGCCAGCACCGGCTCGTACGAATTGATGAGCTTGTAGCGCGCGCGGAGAACATCCTGGTTGATGGTTCGGTCGAGGCTGCGCAACTCGCGCAGAGCGGCGTCTCGATGCGAATGGTCTTCGGGATTGAGGCTTTGCGTCTTTTGCCAGAGCCAGGCCAGTGCACCGGCCAGCAGAACGACTAGGGCGCCGACAACGAGACCTCCCGCACGCCCGGTCCGCCGGGCCGGCCGCTGGGGTGTCTGAGCATTGTTCGGCCCTGCGGATTCCACCGTTATCAGGGCAACGGTACCTCCGGCACGGCACTTGAGCTGGGCGGGTCACCACCACGACTCGTGCGCCCGACTCAAGTTTAGCGTCGCAGAGCCGTTGATCGGCGCAGGAGGTGCGTCCCTTGAAGCTCGGGTTTGCGCACGCCTGGAGGACGACCAAGGTCGTCTTCGGCGTGCTGCTGCTGCTGCTGGGCGCGGGGGCGTGCCAATCTCGCCCCGAGGCCGGAACGTCGGGACCGGCATCTGCGCGCGAGCTGGTCGAGATCTTTTCGTGGTGGTCCGCACCAGGCGAAGCCGATGCGTTGGAAGCGCTCATTGCCGCACATCAGGCGGTTCACCCGGGCGCACGCATCTTCAACGCAGCCGCCGCGTCCGGCGCGCGGGCGCGCGAATGGTTGGAAGAGCGGCTGGAGAAGAACGAGCCGCCCGACATTTTCCAGGAGTACATCCACCAGCTGCGCGCCGTGGGGCGCCAGGCCAGCGAGCAAATCCCGCTCGACGATCTCTTTGACCGCCTGAATCTGCGACGCGCGGTCTTCCCCGAGCTCATCCACGACGTCAGCCGGGACGGTCACATTTATGCGATGCCGGTCAACGTCCATCGCGAGAACACGCTGTTCTACAATCGCCACCTGTTCGCCGCGCATCATGTCTCGGTTCCGAAGACCGTGCCGGAGCTCCTGCAGGTCTGCCGCAAGCTCAAGACCGAGGGCGTGGTGCCATTCGCGATCGCGAACGAGGGGTGGATCCTGCGCATCATGTTCAACGCGCTGGCGGCGGGGCAGATGGGCGGCGAGGCGTATCACGAGTACTTCACGGGGAAACGCAGCATCGACGTCGCACCGTTTCGCGAGGCCATCGATCTGTTCGCCGAGGTCATGGAGAGCTACGTCAACGCCGACGCCGGTGACGATGGGTTCAGCTGGACCAACGCCGCGCAGGCCGTCTATGACGGCGACGCGGCGATGTTCCTGCATGGCGATTGGGTCAAGGGCTACCTCGCGCAGCTCGGCTGGAGCGGCGAGACCGACTTCGGTGTCGTCGCGGCGCCGGGGTCCGCGGATTTGTTCCTCTACGGCGTCGACGCCTTCGCTCTCGCGCGCGGCGCGCGCAACGAGGCGGGAGCGCGTGAATTCCTGGAGACGGTCGCGTCGCCCGCGGGTCAGGTGGCGTTCAATCGCATCAAGGGGTCGAGCCCGATCCGGGCCGATGTACCGCGCGGCGAGCTCGACCAGCTGGGCCGCGAGACTCTCGACGACCTCGAGCACGCCAAGATCCGCATGATGGTGCGCAGTCGTCCAGCCTGGGAAGACGCGCTGACCGCGTTCTCGCGCGACCACGACCGGAGCAAGCTGCTGCGCGCCTTCCTCGACGCGCCGCCCGGCGATTGAGCTTACGCCGGTTCCTGCTGCGTCATGCAGTGGAGCGTGCCGAGGCCCCAGACCAGGTCGACAGCGTGGATGCCGACGACGCGGCGGCCGGGGAAGAGCTCGGACAGGATCTGCAGCGCGCGGCGATCGTTGGGGTCGTTGAACGTCGGCACCAGCACGGCGTGGTTGCCGATGTAGAAGTTCGCGTAGCTCGCCGGCAGCCGCACGCCGTCGAACCGCAGCGGCGCGGGCATCGGCAAGCCGACCACGCGCAGCCGCTCGCCGTCGGCGTTGGTCATCGACTCGAGCCGGAGGCGGTTCTCGGCCAGGTTGGCGAAGTTCTCGTCGCCGGGATCGGTCTCCTCGGCGATCACCACCGTGCGCTCGTCGACGAAGCGCGCGAGGTCGTCGATGTGGCCGTGCGTATCGTCGCCCGCGATGCCGTTGCCGAGCCACAGGACCTTGCGCACGCCCAAGTGGTCGCCGATCACGCGCTCGAGCGCCTCGCGCGAGACGCCAGGGTTGCGCGCCTGGACCGGGCTCAGCAGGCACTCCTCGGTCGTGAGCAGCGTGCCACGGCCGTTGAGGTCGATGCTGCCGCCCTCGAGCACGATGCGCCGCCCGCGCGGCCCCGCGCCCAGCGCCGGCGCCCACGACTTGCGGCGCAACTTCCGCGCAAGCCACTCACCGACCGCATCGTCCTTTTTGTGGTTGGGATATTTGGCCCAGCCGTTGAATTTCCAGTTGGTCATCGCGACGTCGCCGTCGCTGCTCGACTTCACGAACAGCGGGCAGAAGTCGCGCGTCCAGCTGCGGTCGGTCGGTACGCGAAAGAAGTCGATCTGGCCGAGGTCGACGCCCACGCGCACCAGCACCGCGCGCGCCTTGCGTTCGGTCGTCGCGTCCTTGACCAGGATGCGCACGCGCTCGCCGGGCGCCAGGTGGCGCACGACCTCACCGTAGACCCACGGGATCGGCTGCAGCTTGCCCGGCCAGTCGGCGCGCTCGTGCGGCCAGGCCAGCCAAGTCGCGGCGTGCACTTCCCACTCGGCCGGCATGCGGTAGCCGAGCTCCACCGGCGTTTGCGACGGCTTCATCAGTCGGTTGGATCGATGAAGCGGCGCGCGATGGGCGGATAGGCGTCGATGCGCCGATCGCGCAGGAACGGCCAGTGACGCCGCACGGTCTCCTGATGGCGGCGATCGCAGGGGACGATCAGGATCTCCTCGTCGGTGCGCGACGCCTCGGCCAGCATCACGCCGAACGGATCGCTCACGAAGGAGCCACCCCAGAACTCGATGCCGTCGCCGCCGACGCGCGCCAGCTTCTCGTGGCCCACGCGGTTCACCGCGGCGACGTAGACGCCGTTGGCGATCGCGTGCGCGCGCTGCATGGTACGCCAGGCGTCGCTCTGCGCGGCGCCGAACTCCGCCTTCTCCGACGGATGCCAGCCGATCGCCGTGGGATAGAACAGCACGTCGGCGCCCGACAGGGCGGTGATGCGCGCGCCCTCCGGATACCACTGATCCCAGCACACCAGCGTGCCCAGGCGCCCGAACGCCGTGTCGAACGCGCGGAAGCCGAGGTCGCCGGGCGTGAAGTAGAACTTCTCGTAGAAGAGCGGATCGTCGGGGATGTGCATCTTGCGGTACATCCCCCTCATCGAGCCGTCGGCGTCGATGACGACCGCGGTGTTGTGATAGACGCCGGCCGCGCGCCGCTCGAACAGCGAGCCGATGATGACGACCTTTTTCTCGGCGGCGACCTTGGCCAGCGCGGCTGTCGTCGGACCCGGGATCGGCTCCGCGAGATCGAAGTTTGCGTGATCCTCCGACTGGCAGAAGTATTGCGTCGCGTACAGCTCGGGCAGGCAGATCACCTGCGCGCCGCGCGCCGCCGCCTCGCGAATCTTCACGAGCGCGCGCTCGCGGTTCTCCGCCGGGTTGTCGGAGCAGCGCATCTGGATGAGACCGAGCGTGAACGTCTGGTTCGCGGACATGGAAGTGCCTACTATTCTCGCGGAAGCGGGAATTGCAAGCGCCGCGACGACCGCCGGACCGGCGGACCAGCCGGACGTTCAGCCAGACGTTCACCCGGACGTGGCGAAAGTTGCGAAGATGTTGCGAAGCAACCGATCGCCGGCGCGGGCCGCCTCGGGCATGAAGCGCTGGGTGTCGGCGAGGATTCGCTCGCCGCCACCCGGACCGTTCGCGCCGCGCACGTAGTCGGCATCGTCGCGCACCCAGGCCGCGATGGTCTCTGCGCCGAGCTCGCAGTGGAACTGCAGGCCGAACAGGCGATTGCGGATCTGGAACGCCTGGTTCGGGCAGATCGGAGTCGCCGCCAGGTGCACCGCGCCCGCCGGCAGATCGAACGTGTCGCCATGCCAGTGCAGCAACGTCTCCTCGACGCGCAGCCCGCGTAGCGACGGCTCGCGCTCGACGCCGAAGAAGCGCACTGGCGCCCAGCCGACCTCGCGCCGCGACGCTGGGTAGACACGCGCACCCGCGGCGCGCGCCAGCAGCTGCGAGCCGAGGCAAATCCCGAGCACCGGACGATCGCGCGCAATCGCCCGCTCGAGCAGCGCCAGCTCGGGCGCGAGGTACGGAAAGCGCGGGTCGCCAGCGTCGGAGACGCCCATCGGCCCGCCCATCACGATCAGGACCTGATCGTCGGCGACATCCGCCGGCACCGGGTCACCGCGGTAGACGTGGCGGACATCGAGCTCCAGCCCTTCCTGGACCGCGAGCTCGCCGGCCCGCTCCGGTCCCTCGGTCGGCGTATGTTGCAGGACGATCGCGCTCCTCATGGAGCGCGATTCTAGCCGAATCTATTCGACGATCTCGGCCCAGGAGGGCGGCGGCGCCGCGATCGAGATCGCCTCGCCCGACATGGGATGGCGCAGGCTCACCGATTCGGCGTGCAGGCGCACCGAGGTCGCGCCCAGCCGCTGGGCCACGTCCCGCTCCGGCGCGTGTCCGTACAGCTGATCGCCGACCAGCGGGTGCCCCAGCGCCGCCAGGTGTGCGCGTACCTGGTGGGCGCGGCCCGCGTGCAGGCGCACGCGTAACAGCGTCGAATCGGGCCGCGCGTTGATGACCTCCCACTCGGTGGCGGCGGGCAGCGGGTTCCGCCCCTGCCCGCCCACGACCACGCGGCTCCCGCGGCGCCCGCGCCGGCCGATCGGGTCGCGCATGCTGCCGCGGGCGGCGTTGGGCCGTCCGATGACCTCGGCCAGGTAGCTCTTCTCGCAGGTCGGCGCCTTGAGTGCGGCGCGCAGCGCCAGCCAGACGTCGTGGCGGCGCGCGGCCAGAATCACACCGCTGGTTCCATTGTCGAGGCGGTGGCCGAGACCCGCTTCGCGGCGATCGTCGCCGGCTCCGGCACACTCGGGGTAGCGTGCGACCAGCGCGTTGGCCAGCGTGCCGCGCTCACCCGCGTGCAGCGGATGCGACGGCACGCCCGCTGGCTTATCGACGGCGACCAGGTGCGCGTCGGCGTACAGCACCGCCAGTGGCAGATCGGGCTCGGGCGTCACGAAGTCTGCCTCGGCGTCGAGCTCGACTTCGACTGACTGCCCGGCGCTGAGGTGCTGTCCCTTCTTTGCATCGCTCGTCGATCGTCCGTCCAGGCTGACTCGCCCGTCGCGAATTAATCGGCGCGCGGCATGAACGCTTGAGCTCGCCAGGCGCGCAACGAACTGATCGAGACGCACGCCAGCATCGGCGGCATCGACGGTCGCGCGCGGCACGCCGCTACTTCTTCTTCGCGGGCGGCGACTTGGTCGGGTGCGACGTCGACGAGGACGTGTGTGAGGAGGACGCCAGCGATGAGCCCTTGCCGTGGGGCTGCACCGGCGACGGCCGCTTGCCGTCCGAGCGCTTCGCCTCGGGCGTGAGGCCCATGGTCACCTCGCGCGGGGCGTCGCCGGTCGGCGAGTAAACGACGATCTTCTGCCCCTCGTGCAGCTCGGTCAGATACGAGAAGCGGTTGATGCGGGCGAGGTCTCCGGCGGTGAGGCCGTAGCGCCGCCCGACCTTGGCCAGCGTGTCGCCCACCTTCGAGGTGTAGAAGACGCGCTTCTTCCCGCGCCGCGCGGTCTGGAGCTCGAGGAACTCCTCGGACCCGAGCGTGACCACCCGGACCTTCGCAGCATCGACCAGCAGCACGCCGACCGGATCGAAGTCCTTGCGCACATAGACCTGCAGGATCAGCTTGGGCTGCAGCTTCGCGGTCGGATCAAGGTTGTTCCACTCGATGAGATCGTCGGGCAGCACGGCAAAGGTCTCGGCGATCTCGTCGATCGAATCGCCGTCGCGCGTGCGATAGAAGACCCGCTCGCGCCCCTCGTAGCTGAAGACGCGATCGGGCACGGCGACGATGACCTGATCGTCGTCGGAGGTGTCCGCGGTGTCGCCGTCGCGGTCCGGCTTGTCCGAGACCTCGCCCTTTTCGCCGGTCTTGTCCGCCGACTTGTCTGACGTCTTCTCGTTTTTCGCGACCGTGGCTCGCTTGGGCACGACGATCGTGACGCCAGCGCGCAGCTCGCCGCTATCCTTGACGCCGTTCAGCTTGCGCAGCTCGCGCGGCGACAGGCCGCGTGAGCGCGCAACCTCGTCGATGGTCTCGCCGAAGCGCAGCACCACGGTGTCGACGCGGTCGGCGGTGCCGCGCGCGTGATCGAACGCTTCGGCGAACGCGGCGCTGGTGCCGACGGGGATCCGCACCGCGACCGGCGCGCGGTCGGGCGGCGTGCGCTCGCGCAGCAACTGCGAGTTCAGCGACGCGATGACCTCGGGCCGCGTGCCGGCGGCGCGAGCGAGCGCGGCGAACGTCGTGCCCGGCGGCGCCTCGACCCGATCGAAGACATAGGGCGGATCGGGCGTCAGGTCGGTGAAACCGAACGCCTCCAGGTTGTGCCCGACGATCGCCGCCGCGATGATCTTGGGCACATAGATGCTCGACTCCCAGGGTAGCCCCGATTCGTGCCGGCACAGCTCCCAGTAGTCGTTCGTGTTGTAGCGGCCGATCGACGTGAGCACGGCGCCATAGCCGGCGTTGTAGGCCGCGAAGACCAGCGGCCAGTTGCCGAAGCGAACGTAGAGGTCCTTGAGATAGCGCGCGGCTGCGTCAGCGCTGCGCTCGGGATCGCGCCGCCCGTCGACCCAGTAGCTGATCTCGAGACCGTAGGTGCGCGCGGCGCTGGGCATGAACTGCCAGATGCCGCCGGCGCCGGTGCGCGAGCGCGACGTGAAGTCGTACCCGCTCTCGATCATCGCGACGTAAATCAGATCCCGCGGCAGGCCGTAGCGGTCCAGGGTCTTCTCGAAGATCGCGCGGTAGCGGCCGGCCCGGCGCAACCAGCTGGCCATCACGGCGCGCCCCTTGGGGTCGCCGCGGAAGTAATCGAGATAGCGCAGCACTTGGGGATCCCAGCGCACCGGGAGCTCGGGCAGCTTCAGCGTCCGCAGCCAATCCGAATCGGGATCGTCGGTCGGCGGGGACGTGCGTGTGGTCGAATCGGGCGAGCGCACCTCGGGCGGCAGATCGCCGGTGCCCGACCAGCGCCCGCGCAGCACGCCGCCCGGCTCGGACGAGGCGACGTCGCCGCCCAGCGAATCTCGGCCCGGGGTGGCCGGCTCCGAGCGCGGGAAGGCCTGCTCTTCGAAGCGGCGCAAGTCGCGCAGCTCGGGGCTCTCGCTTCCGTCGTCGACCGGAATCCCGCGCACCGCACGCCGCTCCGACGCGCTCTCTTCCACGGGTGGCGGGACAGTCGCGGGGCGCGAAGAGGCTGCCGGTTTCTTTGTTGCCGCGCTGCTCGATGCCGCCTGCGCTGCGCCGCCCGTCACGGCCGGCGCGAGCGCCAGCCATGCGGCGACCGCCGAAACCGCAGAGCTGCCGCGCACCGACAGGGGCATGAGGAATGGAATCGTATCGGTTTTTCAGGGCTGCGCCAAAATTCCTGAGTGATTGCGCCACGCGCGGTTGATTACTTCCGGCGGAGTGCTATAGGTGGCACCAAGGGGTGCAGCAATGTTCGGAATGGGCTTCGGCGAACTCGTCCTCGTTCTCCTCATCGTCGTCGTGGTCTTCGGCGCGACGAAGCTACCCCAGCTCGGCGACGGGCTCGGACGCGCGATCAAGAACTTCAAGCGTGCCGTGAATGCGCAGAACGAGATCGAGGTAGCGCCTAAGAGCGACACCAAAGCCGCCGCCCTGGACGACGACAGCGAGCGCCCCGGCAAAGCCGCGAAGTAGCGCCCAAGCGCCTTCGCGTTCGTCAATTAGAATCGTCCGGCGCGCGGATCGATGCGTTTCGCCGATCGCGCGCGGCACGTACACGCGTGTTTTTGCGTCGCGCGGCGTAATGCCGAGGTGCGTTTAGTAATTGATATCATTGCCTTAATTTAAGCACTTTCAAAATCTTTGTGTTGTTTGCATTACATGATTGACGCGGCCAATTGGCTATGACACCCTAGGACAATGACCACCGCACGCACCATCAAACGCTACGCAAACCGGAAACTGTACGACACCCGAGACAGCCGCTACGTGACCCTGGATCACATCGCGGCCATGGTCCGCGCCGGCGACGACGTTCGCGTCATCGACAACACGACGCGCGCCGATCTCACGACGGCCACCCTGGCCCAGATCATCTTCGAGGAGGAGAAGAAGACTCCCCGGCTCTCCGTGGCCGGCCTCCGGAAGATCATCCAGGGCGGCCTGCCGATGCTTCCGGCTGCGTAGCCCCCCCGAACGCGGGAAAGAGTCCGAAAAAAAACCCCCGAGGGGGCTCGAACCGAGCTGAGACGGCTCGGGCCTCCTCGGGGGACGCTCTACCGCACCGACACCAGAAACTCCAATCGGCAGGTCTCGTTAAAAATCGAGGCCGGTCGAAAACGAGAACGACTGCTGCCGCTGGCTGCCGTCGATCGTCCCCTGCGCCTGTGTCTCATCGCGGCTGCGACCTGCCGGGACCAGGTCGTACTCCGCGGCCATGAAGACCACCCCGAGCTTCAACTTGAAGCCGGCGAAGATCCGCTGCCGCGTGATCAAGTCCTGGCGCGGGAACGTGAAATCCGCGAGGTAATCGTTGGGCGTTCCCGCCGGGCCGCCGCAGGTCGGGCTGGGCGCCGCGGTCGAATGCTGGAACGCGTAAGCGTCGCAGCCGGGCGTTGCGTCGATGACGCCGCTGCGCGCGTCGATGAAGAGCAGGTTATAGCCGCCGAACGGCTCGAAGCGCGCCGTGCCGGCGATGCTGAACGCCTTCGAGATCACCACGTCGAAGCCGAAGACGGTCAGGTCGACCTGATCGGTGCCGACCAGCTGCGAAGCCGCCGCGCGTACGGCGACCGACGGGAGCACCCAGGAGTGAAAGCCCTCCTGAAGCGCGAGCTTGGCGTATCCCTGCAGCGCGAACAGGCCCGAGCCGACGACATTGACAGCGCCGACACCGACCTCGAGGGCGGGGAACGGGATCAGCATCCCCTTGCGAACAAATCCGCCGACCGTGGTCAGGTAGGCATCGGGGCGATTCGCGCCAGGGTTGGCGGGGTCGACGCCCTGGACGCCGTTCCAGTAGGCAGCGTTGTGGTTGATCTGGGTCAGGCCCAGTTCGGCCGAGACCTGGAACCCGGCGTAGCCGAGCGTGTCGGCCGGCGTGATCAACCGCGGCGCGATCACCACGCCGAGCTCGGACATCAGGCTGCGGAAGTTGGCGAGCGCGGCCGGCGACGGCGCGACCTGCGACGTTATCGCGCCCGTGGAGTCGCGCTGCACCCACCCGCATTCCTGATTGCCCCCGATGAGGTGGGGCGTGCAGAGGTTGAGCAGATCGAGATCGTTCTTCCCCGCGCGCGCCGGTGGCGCGGCGACCAGGCTGGACAACGCGACGACGAGGACGAGGGCGCTGGCGAAATGAGAGCGCCCCCTAGGCAAGGACATCGGCGAGTACGGTAAGGTCCCGCGTCGAACAGTGTCAAGACGCGTGGTTCGATCCACGTACTTCGGCGCAACGATCGCGGGGAGCGACGTCTCGGCGGTCGGGCTCGATTTGACCCGCGGCGATCCCTCCCTTAGCGTTCGTCGTTCCGATGTCTTCTTCAATGCCCGGCTCGACGCTCCGATGGATAGTACGCGTGGTTATGCTGGTGGTCGCAGTGGCGGCGGCAGCGGGCGCGCTGTTGCTGCCCGCCTGGCAGCGCGAGCTGACCGGCGCGACGATCGGCGTATTTCTCGGGTTCGGTCTCGCCGAGCTGTTTTGGCCCGGGCTGGAGCGATTCGTCGGCCAGCGCTACCTGCGCAGCAGCCGCCGGCCGAGCCGCGCGCTGGTCAACCTGGTCGTCGCGCTCGCGGTGACCAGCGCAGGCCTGGCGCTCTTCTTTTTCGCGCGCAAACACGAGGCGCGCGGCTGGGAAACCGTCGCCGTGCTCACGACACTGGCCGCCGGATTCGATGCCGTGCTGTCGGTGGCGCTGCTGCAACTCTCGGTCTTCTCGACGGTGTCGGCGATGGGAGTCGTGCTGGGCGTCGCGTCGCTGATCGTCGTGCTGGCGGTCACCAGCGGCTTCCAGCGCGAGTTCCAGGACAAGGTGCTGGGTCTGAACGCGCACCTGATCGTGATTCCGTACGGCAACGTGGACATCGACTCGCCCGAAGCCGACCACATCCAGGACAAGCTGCGCGGCATGCCCGGCGTGGTGCGCATGGCCAAGTTTCTGTTCTCGGCCGGCGAGGTCATGGTGGGCAAAGTGGGCGCGAACCTGAAAGGGATCGACCTCGAGCTGGGCGCCGACGATCTCAAGGGAGCGCTCATCGAGGGGAACGTCGCCGATCTGGCGAAGCCGGCGACCTGCCCGGGTCAGGCCGCCGGCGAGCAAGCTGGGCGCATCATCCTGGGCGCCGAGCTCGCCCACCGCATTCACGCGCACGTCGGCAATTGCGTGCCGATCATGATCCCTTTCAGCCTGAACGATGCCACCGCGCCGCCGTCGTTCGTGTTTCGCGTCGTCGGCCTGTTCCGCATGGGTTTCAACGAGTACGACACGCGCCTGGCTTACGTCAGCCTCGAGGATGCGCACCGGCTGGAGAGCGCGCGCGGCTCCGTGTTCGGCATCGAGCTGCGCTTCACCGATCCGCAGCTGGCGCTGTCGATGGTGAAGGAGGTCAAGCGCCGGCTCGACGCCCCCTACCGCGTCATCGACTGGAAAGAGCTGAACCACAACCTGTTCACGGCGTTGATGATGCAGAAGGTGATCATCTCGATGCTGCTGCTGCTGATCATCGTCGTCGCCGCGTTCAACATCATCGCGTCGCTGACCATGATCGTGCTGTCCAAGGTCCGCGAGATCGCGATCTTGAAGTCGATGGGCGCGCGCTCGGGAATGGTCGCGCGCATCTTCCTCGTCGGCGGCACGACGGTTGGCGGCGTCGGAACCGGGCTCGGGATCCTGTACGGGCTGCTGATCTGCGTCTTGGCGAGGCTCTACGGCTACCCGCTGGATCCCAAGGTCTATCTCATCGGCTCACTGCCGGTGGAGATCCCGGCCGCCGAGATCGTGACGGTCGCCGCGACCACGCTGGCTATCTGCTTCCTGGCGACGGTCTACCCGTCGATACGCGCCAGCCGCCTCGAGGCGGTCGAGGGGCTGCGCCAGATCTAGGCTTCCGCTACAACTGCTTCACAGCGGCCCGATCGATGGGGGCCTTGGTCCCGCCGCCGATCTTCGCCGCGTCGTACTTCGAAGGGCACTTGGCCATGATGCCGTCGGGGATGACCTGGAGCGCGTCGCCCTCGCCCAGCTTGCCGGTCGCGACCACCTCGGCGCCCGACTTGAACGTGTCGGGGACCAGGCCGGTGTAATTGGCGGTGATCACCGCGTGCGGGCGCGGATCGCGGGTCTCGATCTTGAAGCGGTACTCGAGCGTGCCGGGCTTCTGCTCGATCGACCCGTCGACGACGTTGCCGTGGACTTGGAGCTTGCGGCCGCGCATCGTCGGCAGGCTCGACATCACCTCGTCGACGTGCTTGTAAGCCTGGACTTCTTCCTTGAGCGAGCCTTTCATCAGGAAGACCACCGCGCCGGTGACCACCACGACCGAGGCGACGATCTTCCAGGCGGCTCCGCGGGTGACCGGGGCGGGGGCGTTGCTCATACGATGAGTTTAGCGCGCCCGGGGGAGCAGAGCACGGTCTGAATGGGGGCCTCAGCTTCGGCGGGCCGCGGGGCCCAACTCGCCGATCTTGTGAAAATAGCGGCAGAACATCTCCATGCCGCCCGAGGCCTGCGTCCAGTCGTAGTTCTCGTTGACAGCGTGGTAGCCGTGCTCGGGCAGCGACAGGCCCATGAACGTGATGGGCACTTTCAGCAGGCGCCGCATGGTGAGCACCGCGCCGATCGATCCGCCCTCGCGCGTGAAGCCGGGCTCCTTGCCGAACGTCTCGCGCATTGACTCGGCGGCCGCTGCGTTCTCGACCCCGCCGAGCGGCGCCAGATAGGGATCGAGCGACGCCTCGTGCGTCACCACCGCGTCGGGTGCGTGCCGCTTCATGAACGCCTTGATCAGCTTGAACACCTTGGCGGGCTTCTGATTGGGCACGAGACGCGTCGACAGCTTCGCCTCGGCCCGGTGCGGGACGATGGTCTTGATGCCGGGACCGCTGTAGCCGCCGACGATGCCATGCACCTCGAACGTCGGCCGCGCCATGATGGCCTGCATCAGATCGACGTCGTTCTTCGCGGGACGCAGGCTCTTGAGCTCGTGGGCCGCCTTGAAGCGCTTCGACGAGAAGCCGGCCCGCGCGAAGCCCGCGCGCTCGGCGGCGGTCGGCTTGGCGACGTCGTCGTAGAAGCCGGGGATCTTCACCCGGCCGGTGCGCGCGTCGTAGCACCGGTCGATGAGCGCGCATATCTCGCCGATCGGGTTGCGCGCGGCGCCGCCAGTCGTCCCGGAGTGGACGTCCTTGGCTCCGGTCTTGAGCTCCACGGTGAACCCCATGAGGCCGCGCAGGCCGTAGGGGATCGCCGGCTGGCCCGCGGCGGTCCAGATCGTGTCGGATACGACGACGGAGTCGGTGGCGAACGCCGCCCGATCCGCGCCGTCGCCCGCAAGCGCCGCAGCCAGCCCCGCCTCGAAGTGCGGGCTGCCGATCTCCTCTTCCAGCTCCCAGAGGAATTGAATGTTGACCCGCGCATCCTCTTCCAGCGCCAGCCGCGCGCCGTAGAGGGCGGTCAGCGCCGGCCCCTTGTCGTCGGTGGAGCCGCGCGCGATCCAGCGGTCGCCGTCGCGCGTGAATGTGAACGGCGGCGTTCGCCACTCGGCGGCGTCGGCCGGCTGCACGTCGAGGTGGTTGTAGATCGTCACCGTCGGGAACGACGGATCGCGCTGCACCCGGCCCAGCACCATCGGGAACCCGCCGGTGTCGATCACGTCGACGCGCGCGCCGATCCCGCGCAGGTACTCCGACGCGACCGCCGCGCAACGGTCCATCTCGCCTCGGCGGCTCGGGTCCATGCTGACCGTCGGCACCTCGCAGAGCGCCGCCAGTCGGTCCTCGAACTCTCCGCGCAGCTCGCCGATGCGTGCGCGAACTCGGCTCACGTCCATGCTCATCCTCCGATGGAGATCATCGATTTTCGCGGCCCGCCAATGCCGAGCAGGCCAAAGGTGTGCCCGGGGCGCTTCGCGGAGATCGCGAGGTGGATCGCGGCAATCACCGCCAGTTCGCCGTCGCTGCGCAGGACGTCGCGCAGGTTGACCGCATCGTCGAAGCCCAGACACGCGTGCAGCGCGCCCGAGGCCGACAGCCGCACGCGGTTGCACGCGTCGCAGAAGTGCTCGGTCATCGCCGAGATGATACCGAAGCGCCGCGCTGTACCGCCACCCGGCATATCGAGACGCCAGTAGCGAGCCGGCCCCGCGCCGCGCGCGCCGCCGCCGTCGTCGGGCACGAGGCGCGCCTGCGGCCACGCGGCGGCAACCAGATCGCGGATCTCCTGCGCCGACAGCAGCTCGCCAGGCAAGAACATCTCACCGCCGGCCATCGGCATCTGCTCGATGAAGCGCGGGAAGAGGCCGCGCGACCAGGCGAAGTCGCACAGCGCGGCGACCTCGCCGTCGTTGAAGCCCTTGACCGCGACGGTGTTGATCTTGATGGTCGCGAAGCCGGCGTCGCGGGCCGCCTCGATCCCGGCGCGCACCCGCGCCACGTCGCCACGGCGGGTGATTTGCGCGAACTTGTCGGCGTCGAGCGTGTCGAGACTGACATTGAGCCGCGCGATCCCTGCAGCGCGCAGCGGCACCGCCAGCTCCGCCAGCAAGTGGCCGTTGGTCGACAGCGACAGCTCGTCGATGCCGGGCACCGTGCGCAGGCGACGCACGAGCTCGACGAGATCGCGCCGTACCGTCGGCTCGCCGCCCGTGATGCGCAGGCGGCGCACGCCCAGCGAAGCAAAGCAGCGCACGATCGCGAGAATCTCCTCGAACGACAGGATGTCGGCGCGATCGATGTGGTCGATCCCGCGCTCGGGCATGCAATAGGTGCAGCGATAGTTGCAGCGGTCGGTCACCGACAGGCGCACGTAGTCGATCCGCCGCCCTTGCGGATCGGTCAGCCCGCCGCCACCGGCGCGTTCAATGCCGGTGATGTCCATGGTCGTGACCGTGGCTGTGGTGTTTGTGCCCGCCGCGGCGGGAAAGCTCGCCGACGACGTGAGCCAACTCAGGGACAATCAGCCGCTCCATCGCCAGCCGCACGCCCGCAGGCGAGCCCGGCATGGCGAAGATCGCGACGCGACCGACGGTGCCGGCGATTGCGCGCGACAACATCGCCGCGGGACCGATCTCGGCGAACGAGAGCATGCGGAAGAGCTCGCCATAACCGTCGATACGCTTCTCGAGCAGGCTGGCCACCGCCTCGACGGTGTTGTCGCGCTCGGCGAGACCGGTACCGCCGGTGAGCAGGATCGCGTCGGCTTCGCGCCGATCGACGACGCCGCTCAACGTCGCGCGGATGGCATCGCGATCGTCGGGCAGCAGGGTTTCACCCGCGATCGTGAACCCGGCCGCCTGCGCCATTTCACGCACCAGCTGGCCACCCTGGTTGGTTTCCGGCGTGCGGCTGTCGGACGCCGTGACGATGAAGACCCGAACCGCCGCCGCATCCGGCGCATGAGCCTTATGGTCGTCTACCCCCACGGCTCAGATTGCCATCACCCCGGCCACCAGGCCGCATAGACCCAGGGCCAGCACGCGCAGCGGCATACCGCTCCACCCGCGGCGGGTCAGATGGCCCGCAATCCGTGCGCAGACGAACCCACACATGATCGGAATCAGCATCAAGGTCACATAACCGGCGCCGCTGACCATCAGCCAGCGGGTCGCATGCAAGAGGTGCCACGACTTCAGCACCAGAAGCAAGCCGCTCAGCCACCCAAAGAGAAACGTCGCGGCCACGAACGCAAGAAAACCGGCGGCGACACGATCACGCGATGGCCGGTAGTCGTCACCCTCATCGAGGACGAGACGACACCGACGCTCCGATCCCACGGTCACGCGAGAAGCATGCCGCCGGGCCCTCGTTGACGCAAGCGTGCCGGCGTGGCAAAAACGTCGCCAATGTCGATGTTCGGAGCGGTCAAGAACGCGGTTTTTGGACAAGCCATGCGGCTCATGAGCGATCCGCGTCTCTCCAAGGTCGTCTCCGATCCGCGCGTGATGAATGCCGCGATGAAGGCGATGAGCCTGGGCGGCACCGTCAAGGCCGAGATCGACAAGGCCAGCCGCCTGGCCGCCGGTCTCTTCGGCCTGGCGACCCAGGAAGAGGTCACCGCGCTGCGCACCACGATCCAGACTCTCGAAGACACGGTCGCGATCCTGGAATCCAAGGCCAACGGCGCCCGCTCCTAGCGGCCTCCGGATTTCCCCAGCCCGCACGCTCGAGGCCTGAGGCCCACACAGGCCCAGACCTACACTTTTTCGTCGATCCGCCGTTGTGAGGGTGTAGGCGGGGCCGATCCGTGCCCTGCCGCGGTTCATGGGCGCAAACACCGACTCCTACTACCTTCGGCGCAAGTCCGGCAGTCCCGTCGGTCCCTTCTCGCCCTATGTCCTGACGACCATGCTGCAGAAGGGGACCCTCGACGGCAGCGAAGAGGTCTCGCGCGATCGCCGCAACTGGATCTCGGTGCGCGACGTCCCGGCTTCGGCGCCGCCGGCTGCGCGTACACCCCCCGCGCCACCACCGCCCCGCGCCATTCCCGCTCCCCCGCTCGCCCGCCCCGCGCCGATCCCACCGCCGCCGGTGATGTCAGCCCTGCGCGCGCCGCCCCCACCGCCGCCCGCCCGCATGCCACCGGCGCCGCCGCGGCCGCTGAATCAAGGCGGAATCGACCTGGGTTTCAGCGGCGGAGCCGGCACCGAAATGCTCTCGATGGCCGACGCTCAGATCGTGATGCACGACCCGCTCGGCGCTGCGCCCGCCAACGGTGCGGGTGCGGCGAGCGCCGACGATGAGTTCGACGCGGCTCCCCCGACGGCTCAGCCGACCGGCAAGCGAGGAACCGCGGGCGGCCTCGGGCCAGCTAGGCCCGCGCTCAGCCATCCGCCCACGCAATCGTCGGGCGGCATGGCGGCCCTCGAGCTCGCTGACGCTGATCTGATCCCGCTGGAGCTGGCGCCGCTCCAAGTCGAGCCCAGGCCGGCCGCGGAGCCCAAGCCGACGACGATGCCGCGCCTGAGCCTCGGTTCGATGGCGGCCGTGCGCGATCCCAACGCGCCCGTCGTGATGCTGCTGGCCGACAGTGAGGGGCGGCACTTCGACGCGACCGAACCTCTGGGCTCGATGCCGCTGTTGCCGACGATTCATCCCGACGGCCCCGAGCCTGAGCCACTGGCCGGGATCCGCGATCCGACTCGACCTGGCGTTCCGCTTCCACCGACGCGACAGCGCACGATGTCGGCGGTGCGCCAGCGCCCGATCGCCGACGAGCCCCCCAAGAAGAACCGCAAGAAGACGCTGATGATCGCCGGCGGTGCCGCTGCGCTCCTGCTCGTGGGCGCGGGCAGCTTCCTCGCCTTCGGCGGGCTCGACTCGATCGTCGGCGAGCCGGCGATCGACTCCGTGCTCGGTCCCACTGCCGCGGAGATCGAGCAAGACCACTACCCCGCCTACGAACAGGGCGCGCGCTTGCTCACCGACGCGGCCGCCTCCCGTCCCAAGGCGGTGCGCCTGCGCGCGGCTGCCGCCGAGCTGCTGGCCAGCTCCGTGGTGTTGCGCCGCGCCGAGCGCGGGCGCATCGGAAAGGCGGAGGCGATCCTGGCCGAGATCCACGCCGGCCACGGCACGCCTCCCGAGCTCGCGCGCGCGCGCGCCTGGATCGCGCTCGGCAAAGGCAACGTCAAGGAAGCGAGCCGGCTCGCGGTAGAGACCTCGGACGATCCGCGCACCGCGCTGCTGCTCGGCTGGACACAGATTGCCGATGGAAAGGCCTCGACGGCTGTCAAAACCTTCGAGGAGGCGCTCGCGCGCACGCCCGATCGGTTCGCGCTGCGCTACGGAATGGGACGCGCGCAGGAGGAGGCCGGGATGCCCGCGGCGGTCGGGACCTATCAGGCGTTGCTGGCGCAGGCCAAATGGCATTTCGGCGCCGGGCTCGCTGTGATCCGCGCGAGCTCGTTCCCTCCCGCCTCGCGCATCCCGCTGACCGAGACGTTGATAGCCAAGCAGGCGGACGACGCGTCGCGCACCGAGCTCGCCGACGCGCAGGTGCTGATCTCGCGCGCCGCGCGCTCGCTGGGAAAGATCGATCGCGCCGACTCGGAGCTCAAGCAGGCGCAGACGCTGGACCCCGCCGATTCGTCGGCGCAGGTCGCCGCGGGGGAAGCGCTGCTGGATCAGGGGCGCATGAAGGAGGCAATCGCGAAGTTCGAGCTCGCGGCGCCCAACGCGCCGGCGGTGCCGGTCGCCGCGGCGCTCTCCAACCTGCGCTTCGCGATGGCGGCGGCGCTGATCGAGAAGGGCAAAGCCAAACCGGGCCTGGCGCTGCTGGAGCCGGTGGCGCAGACCGACCCACGCACGCGCTTCTGGCGCGCCCGCGCCGCCGAGCTGGCGACGCCCCCCGACCTCGAATCGGCGCGCCGGGGCTACGAAGAGGCGCTCAAGGCCGAGCCACGCTTCGTGCCGGCGACGCTGCAGCTCGCGGCCCTTCTGACGCAGCAGCAGAAGCAGGCCGACGCGCTGGCGGTGCTCAAGCGCGCTGAGTCGGCGGGCGCGTCGGGCGCGACGCTGCAGCTGGCGCTCGGGCAAGCCTTCCTCGCCTCCGGCGACGTCGAGCGCGCGAAGAAGACCTTCAGCGATGCGCTGGCCGAGACGCCCGGGCTGGCGGTGGCGCGCCTCGGACTCGCGGCGGCGCTGAAAGCCGCCGGCAACCTGGCCGGCGCCAAGGCGGAGCTCGACACGCTGATGTCGCAGGCGTCCGACACTCCCGGCTTGCGGCAGGCGCTGGCCGAGCTGCAGGTGGCGCAGGGGCAACGGGAGCAGGCGCTGGCAACCTATCGCAGCGAGATCGAGGCCGGACGCGCAACGCCGTCGCTGAAGCTGGCGGCGGCGCGGCTGGCGCTCGACACCGGGCACGCCGACCTGGCGCGCGACATCGCCGAGAAGATCGTCGCCGAGAACCCGGAGACGCCGGGCGCGCTGGTATTGCTTGGCCGCGCGCGGCGCGCGATCGGCGATCTGCCGGGTGCGCTCGCCGAGCTGCGCCGCGCACTGGCGTTCGAGAGCACGCCTGAGCTGCACTTCGAGTACGGGCGCGCACTGCTGGAATCGGGCAGCGCCGATGAGGGGCTCGCCGAGCTGGAGCTGGCGCCGACGCTGGCGGCGGCGTCGGTCGAGCGCGCGCGCGTTTTCCTGCGGCGTGGAGACGCCGAGCGCGCCGTGGGCCCGCTGGAGGTCGCGGTGAAGCAGGCGCCCACCAACGCCGAGGCCTGGCTGCTGCTGGGCAACGCCTACGATCGCCTGGGCACCACCGCCAAGGCCGAGGCAGCCTGGAAGAGCGCGGTCAAGGCCGACGGCAGCGCATCCGAGCCGCGCTATCGCCTGGGGCGCTTGCTCATGGACCAGGGGCAGACCGGCGCGGCGCTGCTGCAGCTACGGCTGGCGGTCCCCAAGCTGCCCCCGAACGCGGTGTGGGCGCCCGACTTCTATTTCCAGCTCGGCTACGCCGAGCGCGCCCGCGGAACCCGCCCCGGCGCCACCGCCGCGCTCAAGAAGTACCTGACGCTCGCCCCCTCCGACGCGCCCGCCCGCCACGAGGTCGAGCAGGCGCTCGGCAACCTCTGACGCGCGCGACGCCGGGCGGGTCTTTGACTAACATTCGGGCGTGCCGCCCGCTTCTACCCCGCCCCTCCGCATCGTCGCCGGCACCGCGGGGCACATCGATCACGGCAAGACCTCGCTGGTGCGCGCGCTGACCGGCATCGACACCGACCGGCTGCCCGAGGAGAAGGCGCGCGGCATCACCATCGATCTCGGCTTCGCGCGCTTCACGACGGCCGCCGGTGACACATTGGCCGTGGTCGACGTACCCGGCCACGAGCGCTTCGTGCGCGCGATGGTCGCGGGCGCGAGCGGCATCGACCTCGGCATCCTGGTCATCGCCGCGGACGAAGGGCCGATGCCGCAGACGCGCGAGCACCTGGACATCTGCGGGTTGCTGGGGATCCGCCGCGCGGTGGTCGCGCTCACCAAGGTCGATCTCGTGGACGACGACTGGCTGGCGCTGGTCACTGAAGACGTGCGCGCGCTGCTGCGCGGTGGCGCCTTCGAATCGGCCGCGATCGTGCCCTGCTCGGCCGTGACCGGCGCCGGGCTGCCGGCGTTGCGCGCCGAGATCGAGCGGCTCGGGTCGGCGGTCGCCGCGCGCGCAACCGACGGACCGCTGCGGCTGCCGCTGGATCGCGTCTTCTCGGTCAAGGGGTTCGGGACGGTGGCGACCGGCACGATTGCAACCGGGCGTTTGAGAGAAGGCGATGACGTCGAGGTCTTGCCGGCGCGAGCGGGCGCGATTCGCGCGGGCAAGGTGCGCGGCATCGAAACGCACGGCGAGAAGCGGAGCGAAGCGCTCGCCGGCCAGCGAACCGCCGTGAACATCCAGGGGATCGATCGCGACGAGCTGCCCCGGGGCGCGGTGCTCGCGCACCCGGGCGAGCTGCACGCGAGCGCGATCGTCGACGTCGAGCTCGACCTGCTGGCGATCTGCCCGGCGCCGCTCCGCGATCGGACGCCGGCGCTGTTTCATGCGCTGACCACGCAGGAGAACGCCGTCGTCGTCTTGCACGAGTCAGGCGCGATCGAGCCGGGCGCACGCGGGCTCGCGCAGCTGCACCTCGCGCGGCCGGTGGCGCTGCTGCCCGGTGACCGGTTCGTCTTGCGCGGCTTTCAGCCGTTGCCGGGGCACGGAACCACCATCGCCGGCGGCCGCATCGTGCGGGTGCTGGCGCCCAAGCGCCGGCGACGCGACCCAGAGAGCCTGGCGCATCTGCAACGCATGGCCGCGGCGCCGGCATTCGACGCGCGGCTCGCGCTGGAGATCGAAGCCGCGGGGACGGCGGGGATTGACCGCGCCGGCTTGCGCGCGCATCTCGGGGAAGGTACCAAGAAGATCGATCGCGCGGTCGAGTCGCTGCTGGCACGGCGCGAGGCGATCACCGTCCACCGCGAGGCCGGTACGGTGATCGCGGCGGCGGCGCTCGAACGCATCCAGACGATCCTGAGGGGCGCGATCGACCGCTTTCATGCCGAGCACCCACTGGCGCCGGGGATCGCGCGCGAGGAGCTGCGCACGGTTCGCGCGGAGATTCGAACGCTGGATCCGCGCGTCTTCGCGGTCGCGACCGCCGAGCTCGCGCGCCGAGGCACGGTCACCCTCGACGCGGAGACCGATCGCCTACGACGCGCCGGCTTTTCACCGGCGGTGGCGGAAGCGGCGCAAGAGGGATTGGTGGCGCGCGTCCGCTCGCTCTACAGCGACGGTGGTCTGTCCCCACCCTGGAGTCACGAGCTGGCGGAACGCATCGGGGCGACGGTGGCGGCGGCCGGCGCCGCGCTGGAGATCCTGGTCCGCCGCGGCGAGGTCGTGAGGGTGAAGCCCGACCTGTGCTTCGATCGCGCGGCCGTCGACGCGCTCGCGGCGCGGCTACGCGCGCACCTCTCGTCGCACCCCGAGATCACCGCGCAGCAATGGAAAGAGCTGAGCGGGGTCACCCGCAAATACGCCATCCCGCTCGCCGAACACTTCGACGCCGAGAAGCTGACCCTGCGCGTGGGCGACGTGCGGCGACTGCGTCAGAAGGTGTAGCCGACGGCGAAGCCGGCGAAGAACGCGTCGTAGAAACCGGCGTCGATCTTCGCTTCCCAGCCCTTCACGTCGGGCAGGCGAAAGTCCATCCCCACGAGCACGTCGACGATCGGAACCACCGGGAGCACGTCGCCGGTGGGCGAAGTGGTGAGCACCGAGGGCCCCGTGCAAACGCCGTTGGAGCACATGGCGTTCTTCGGTTTGCACTGGTTGAGGTCGCCGATGTTGGCATCGGTGCAACCCTCGCTGACGTCGACGTAGATACTGCCGTGCACGACCGCCAAACCCAGGCCGGCGCCGGCGTGCAGGCCGAACCACGACGACAGCATCCCCTGGCCGGTGAAGGCGACGTCGGCCGAGTAGAGCGACAGGCCGCGGAAGCGGAGGAGGCGCGTGTCCACGGTCGGATCGCGATCTTTGCCCAGCCAGTTTCCGTCGGGCGGCGACATGTTCTGGTAGCTGAGGCCCAGCGTCACCTGGAAGTGGCCGCCCCGGCGGAATCCTTCTATGCCGTAGTGTCCGAAGGTTCCGAGCGGCATGTTGTGCTTGGTGAAGAACCCGAGCAGCCAGCCGGGCACCGACACGTAACGCGCGCGGAGCGCGACGCCCCATGCGATGTCGTTACGGGGTGGTCGGGGAGCCAGTTGCTCGCCGGCCGTCGCCACAGTCGCAGCGGGCGGGGCCGACTCCGCAGGCGCCGGTGCTTCGGGCACCGTGTGCGTCCCTGGCTCCTCGGTGTCCTCGCCGATTGCGGCAGACGCGGGACGCGAGGCGATCGACGTGATGGCGATCGTCATGACCACGGCCAGAAGACCAACACGGCTCATCATGCGAACCTCTCCGAGGGTTGGAGTGGGGCGCGATTATACGCACGACGGGCCGCTGTCCGGCGGCGTTGTATCCTCAATCGGTGAGGATCCTCGTCGTTCGCCGCCACGCTCGAGCATTGGTCTGCGCCGCCTGGTTGATCGCGATCACCGGTCTTGCGCAGGCCGCCCCGCCCGCGGCGGCGACCCGCGCCGAGATCGAGGCTCGGCTACAGAAGGCGACGCACGGCCTGTCGGCGACGGAGGTCGCCGCCCTGGGCGCGGGCGCGGGAGCAGTGCTCGCGCAGATCGCCGACGATCGGACGGTGGCGGCCACCTCGCGAGGGCGGGCCATGGAGGCGCTCACCTACGTGCGGACGCCGGCGACACGCGATTTCCTCGAGAATTTCTTGATTCGCAAGCGCCCGTCGAGCGACGCCATCGACCACATTCTGCTGCGCAAGGCGGCGATGGCGCTCGGGTGGCAGGCCGGGCCGCGCTCGGTCGACGCGGTCGCGGTGCTGCTGGAACACCCGGATCCCGAGGTGCGGCTCGACGCCGTGGTCGCGCTGGGGCTGACGCGCGCGCGCAGCGCCGAAAAGCCGCTGCGGGATCGACTGGCTGCGGAGACCGACGCCACGGTGCGCGCTCAGATCGAAAGCCAGCTGCGCGTGCTGGCGGAGCCGACCGAGAGCGGCAACCGCGCTCGGAACGCGCCCTGACGATCGGCTTCAGCGCACGTTGTCGATTCGGCTGACGTCCTGCGGGTTCACGTCCGGCTTGCCCGCGTGCCGATTCGGGTCGGGCTTGGTCGCGCGCAGCAACGCCTGGTGACGCTTGTGCCGGCGGTAGGCCCGGATCCCGACGACGGCCAGCGCCACCGCGATCGCGATCAGGATCCCGTGTTCAGTCTGGCGAGTGTACTTGACCACGCGATCGATCTGGCCGCCGAAGTACCAGGCCGAATAAACCAGCACCGGCACCGAGAACGCCGCCGCCGAGAAGTCGTAGATCAGGAACACCGACGGCCGCAGGTGCAGCGTGCCGGCCGTGAAGAAGATCGTGAAGCGGAACCCCGGAGTGAAGCGGCCGATCAGCACGACCTTGCTGCCGAACTTGCGGAAATAGGCGCGCACGCGCAGCTGCCGCCTGGGCGTGAAGTAGCGGCGCGCAAAGGGGCTGGCCAGCACGCGCCGGCCGAAGAACCGCCCGAGAAAAAACGCCAAAGTGTCGCCGGCGAGCACGGCCGCGAAGCAGACGGCGAAGGCGGTGTTGATGTCGAGGACGCGCTTGTACGAGAAGTAGCCAGCTGCAATCAGCGAGATGTCCTCGGGAATGGGCAGACCGAGCCCGCATAGCAGCAGGATCGTCGTCAACCACAGGTACGCCCCGAGCGGCGTCATGGTCGCGAGATGAGCAATGAACCACTTCACGCGGTCGGACCTGCCATGCGACCCTGTGAAATACCACGTCGGTCAGCCGAAACACGAGGTCTCGCGAAAAGAATTTCGGCGGCCTCCTCGGGATTTTGGCTGCCACGCGTTGACATTGCCGAGGGTGACACGTACGGTTTGGTCCAAAAAAAGGGGAAACCATGCATACGCACCGCCTCTGGCTGCTCAGCTTCCTTCTCGCCACCGCCGCAGTGGCGGTCGCCGGATGCAAACCCGATTATCCGACCTGCGAGACCGACAAGGATTGCCACGACAAGGAATTCTGCGTCGCACGTAAGTGCCAGCAATGCCGTGACTCGAAGGATTGCCCGGCGGGTCAGAGCTGCAATTCCGGCAAGTGCGATGCGATCCCCGGCTACTGCAAGAGTAAGTCCGACTGTCCCGCGGGTCAGGAGTGCATCGGCAACAAGTGCAAATCCTGCGCGTCGAACGGTGATTGCCCGGCCGGTACGTATTGCGTAAAGGGCGTTTGCGGTAACAAGAAGCCTTGCACGTCGGAGAATGACTGCGCGCAGAACGAGGACTGCGTCGAGGGTCTGTGCATCGCCGCCGAGCACAAGGCGGCGCCCCCGCCCAAGGAGTGCACGCTCGAGGCGGTGTTCTTCGACTTCAACGAGTCGGCGCTGACGACCGAGGCGACCGCGCGCCTGGCGCAGGACGCCGACTGCCTCAAGAAGACTGGCCGCGCGGCGACGCTGGTCGGCCACACCGACAACCGCGGGACGCAGGAGTACAACCTCGCGCTGTCGGAGCGACGCGCACAGTCCGTCCGCGATCACCTGGGCCGTCTGGGCATCGACGGCGGCAAGTTGACCGTGCTGCCGCGCGGCGCGCTCGACGCCAAGGGGAGCGATGAACCGAGCTGGGCCCAGGATCGCCGTGTCGACTTCAAGTGGCGCTGAGCGTCTTCGTCTCCGGGAACCCTGGGAGGGTTCCCGGACCCTCCCGGCACTCTGTGAGGGTTCCCGGATCCTCCGGCGCGTCGCGCGCGTAGCACCATCGAAGGGTTCCCGGAGCCTCCGGTGGCTGACCGGCTGGCTGCTGCTGGTCGGCCTGGCGCTGGGTCTCGCGCCGGCGCTGGCGTGTGTCACCAGCGGCGAAGGCGAGAAGATGAACGCCGAGATCGCCGACCTGCGCAAGCGGCTCGACGACATCGACAAGCGCGACGCCGACTACAAGGAGCAGGTCGCACGGCTGCGCAAGGTGCTCGACCAGGCGACGGCGCTCTTGACCCGCAACTCGGCCGACGTCGGCGCCAAGGCGGCCAAGGCCGAGACCGACATCGCCGAGCTGCAGGGGCGCATCGAGGAGCTGGCGCACGCCGCCGAGCAGCGCGACCAGCGCGACCGCCAGAACATGGACGATCGCACGCGGCTCGAAACGCGGATCGCCGGGCTCGAGCAAACGCAGAACAAGATCGTCGACAAGGTCGCGCCGACGCTCCCCGACGACAAGGAGCAACTGTGGACGCAGGCGGGCCAGCGGCTCGCGGGCGGCCAGCGCGACGACGGTCGCCGGTTCTACCGCGTGTTCATCCAGCGCTTCCCCGATGACCCGCGCGCGCCGCAGGCCTACCTGGCGATCGGTCATTCGTTCACCGTCGAGAACAAGTACCCGAACGCCGCGGCCGAGTTCCAGAAAGTGCTCGAGACCTATCCGCGCTCGCCCGAGGTGCCCGAAGCGATGTGGCAGCTCTCGTCGGCGTTCGTGCAATTGCGCTTCTGCACCGACGCGCGCTCGCTGCTATCGGATTTGATGAAGCGCTACCCGAAGTCGCCGCGCGCGACCGACGCGAAGAACGAGATCAAGGCGCTGGCCAAGCTGCCCAAGGGCAGCTGCACGTCGTAGGCGGCCCGTGGGCGTGGGCTCTCGCAAGGCCTGCCCTCACCCCGGCCCTCTCCCGCGGCGGACCACGGGAGAGGGTGACTCGCTGAAGAAAGGTTCTGATCCTACGGTCTGAACGCGGCGCCGACCTGGCGCCCGGCGGCGGTGGGGTCGGGCGCGTCGTTGACCGCGGCGATCACTGCGGCGGCGGCAGCGCCGGCGGCGGCGACGGACGCGACCGTGCCGAGCGTGATCCCCCCGATAGCGACGACCGGGATCGGCGACGCCGCAGCGACCGCCCGCAAGCCTTGGAGGCCGACGGTGGCGTCGGGGCGCAGCTTGCTGCGCGTATCGAAGATCGGGCCGAAGCCGATGTAGTCGGCCCCACCGGCGACGGCCGCCGCGGCCTGCGCCGGGTTGTGCGTCGAAAAGCCGATGGCGAGCCGGCCCGCGGCGATTCCGCGCGCGTCGGCGAGGGGCAGATCGTCCTGGCCGAGGTGGACCACGTCGGCGCCGACCGCCAGCGCGACGTCCAGGCGATCGTTCACGCAAAAGGGGACGCCGGCGGCGCGGCAGCGGTCTTTCAGCCAGAGGGCGGCGTCACGCATCGCCGCGGCGCCGAGTGATTTCGCGCGCAGCTGCAGGCAGCAAGGACGCGCCGCCAGCAGGGCCTCGGCGCGCGGCTCCACCTGGCTGAGCAGCGCGCGCTCCGCGGCCACCCCGCTCTCGCCGGCCGCAGGCGCCGGCAGGTCGACGATGGCATAGTAGCCGCGCACCCAATCCCTCATCGCGTACACTCTATACCGCCTTGCCCACGAAGTTCCGCCTTCAGACCGAGCTCAAGCCGACCGGCGACCAGCCGAAGGCGATCGAAGAGCTGTGCGCGGGCATCGAGCGCGGGGATCCGGCGCAGGTGCTGCTGGGCATCACCGGCAGCGGCAAGACGTTCACGGTCGCCAACGTCGTCGAGCGCATCCAGCGTCCCACGCTGGTCATCGCGCACAACAAGACGCTGGCGCACCAGCTGTACGGCGAGTTCAAGTCGCTGTTCCCCGACAACGCCATCCACTACTTCGTCAGCTACTACGACTACTACCAGCCCGAAGCGTACGTCCCTTCGACCGACACGTACATCGAGAAGGACTCGCTCATCAACGAAGAGATCGACCGCATGCGCCACGCGGCGACCTACGCGTTGCTCACGCGGCGCGACGTGCTGATCGTCGCCTCGGTCTCGTGTATCTACGGCATCGGCGCCGCCGAGGCCTACCTCGGCATGAAGATCGACCTCGCGCGCGGGGTCGAGGTGCGGCGTGACGCCGTGCTGCGCCGCCTCGTCGAGATCCAGTACGAACGCAACGACGTCGACTTCTCGCGCGGCACGTTCCGCGTGCGCGGCGACGTAGTCGAGATCTTCCCCGCCTACGAGCGCGAAAAGGCGATCCGCATCGAGTGGTTTGGCGACGAGATCGAGACCATCGCCGAGGTCGATCCGCTGCGCGGCAAGGTCCTGCGCAAGGTCGACGAGGTATCGATCTTCCCCGGCTCGCACTACGTCACGCCCGCCGACCGGCTGGTCAAGGCGATGACCGGCATCAAGGAAGAGCTGCGCGGGCGCCTGGTCGAGCTCAAGAACGCGAACAAGCTGGTCGAGGAGCAGCGGCTGCAGCAACGGACGCTCTACGACCTCGAGATGCTCGAGCAGATGGGGCGCTGCAAGGGCATCGAGAATTACTCGCGCCACCTGTCGGGGCGCGCGCCCGGCGAGCCACCGCCGACGCTGCTCGACTACTTCCCCAAGGAGTACCTCTTGTTCGTCGACGAGTCGCACCAGACCATCCCTCAGGTCTCGGCGATGTACAAAGGCGACCGCTCGCGCAAGGAGACACTGGTCGACTTCGGGTTCCGGCTGCCGTCGGCGCTCGACAACCGGCCGCTGCGCTTCGACGAGTGGGAGGGGCGCCAGCAACAAACCGTCTACGTGTCGGCGACGCCGGCCGAGTACGAGCTCGCGCAGGCTCAGGGCGTGGTCGTCGAGCAGATCATCCGTCCGACCGGCCTGCTCGATCCCGAGATCGAGGTGCGGCCGGTGGGGTCGCAGGTCGACGACTTCCTCGGCGAGATCCGCGAGCGCGTGAAGGTCGGCGAGCGCGTGCTGTGCACGACGCTGACCAAGCGCATGGCCGAAGACCTGACCGAGTACTACGCCGAGCTAGGTGTTCGCGTGCGCTACCTGCACTCGGACATCGACACGCTGGAGCGCATCGAGATCCTGCGCGACCTGCGCCTCGGTGAATACGATGTGCTGGTCGGCATCAATCTGCTGAGAGAGGGCCTCGACCTGCCCGAGGTATCGCTCGTCGGTATCCTCGACGCCGACAAGGAGGGCTTCCTGCGCGCCGAGCGGTCGCTGATCCAGACCATCGGCCGCGCGGCCCGCAACGTGCGCGGCAAGGTCCTGATGTACGCCGACCGCGAAACCGATTCGATGCGCAAGGCCATCTCGGTCACGCGCGCGCGGCGCGAGACGCAGGAGGCCTACAACAAGCTGCACGGCATCACGCCCAAGACGATACAGAAGGCGATCGCCGATCTCGCGGGCACGGCGCAGGACGACTTCGTCGATCTCAGCCGGCCGCTGAAGAAACAGGAGAGCGACATCCCGCTCGAGGAGCTGCCCCAGATCCTGTCGGCCATGCGCAAGGAGATGCACGAGCTGTCCGAGTCGCTGGAGTTCGAGAAGGCGGCTGCCGTGCGCGACAAGATCAAAGAGCTGGAAGAGCTTCAGCTCGCCGTCGGCGCCTAGACGAAAGCGTTTAGAAAAGCGCCGGGACGCCAGGAACGCCAAATCCGGACGCGAAATAGTCTGGATCTTGGCGTCCTCGCGTCCTGGCGTTTTTCTTACGCCTAGACCTTGCTGTAGAGGAGCCGCCAGATCTTCGCGCCTTCGGCGTCGCACTGCTTCTCGCGCCGCGAGCGCGCCGCGAAGGGGTTCTGGGCGAGGAAGCTCCAGGGCGCGGCGGCGTTCACGAAGCGGCGCGGATCCTCCGCCTCCAGCACCGCCATCGCTTCGAGCGCGATGTCGAAGATGTCGGTCTCGACGAAGAGCTCGCCACCGAGCGCGAGCGCGGCGTGGATGTCGCGCGCGAGCTGCGGGCTGACCACGCGCCGTTTCTGCTGGCGCGATTTCCACCACGGGTCCGGGAAGTTGAGGTGGAAGCGGTCGACGCTCTCGGGCGCGAACAGCCGCGGCAGGTCGACCGACATGTTGGCGAAGACGCTGCGCACGTTGTCGAGCCCGGCGGCGCGACAGGCGCGGTTGGCGCGGTCGACGACCTCGCGGCGGATCTCGACACCGAGGTAGATCCCCTCGCGGTCGGCGCGCGCGAGGTCGATCAGGAAGTGCGCCTCCGCGGAGCCGAGCTCGACCTCGACCCGGCGGCCCGCAGGCACATCGATCGCCTCGACGTCGATCTCGAGGAGATCCGACTTCAGCGGGTTGACGTGCTGGCGGACTCGGCGCACGCCGCTAGCGCTTGTCTGGTTGGCCGGCTTCGCCGACCGCACCGACATTGCCGACGTCGACGGCGCGGAAGGTGAGCTCGAGATCGTCGATCGGCCGGCCGTCGGCACCGCCGAAAGGCGCGGGCTGCGAGCCCGCCGGCGAGAGGGGCCGCGGCACTCCGCTGCCATCGAGGCGCGCGCGCACCCGGGCCAGACGCTCGGCCAGCGCACCCAGCCGCTCGCGCGCGGCGATCACGGCGTCGCGCAGATCCAGCTTGGGCTCGGTCACGCGATACCTCCCGACTTGCGGTCGACGCGGTTCACGTACAGCTGCTGCAGGATCCCGATCAGGTAGCTGGTCAGCATGTAGAGCGCCAACCCCGAGGGCAGCACCAGCGAGAACGCGGTGAACATGATCGGCATCATCACGCTCATCATCGCCTGCTGCTGATTGTCAGGCGACGTGGGCGACATCTTCATCTGCAGGAACATCACGCCGCCCATGAGGAGCGGCGTGACGTAAAACGGGTCCTTCGCCGTCAGGTCGTGAATGTGGAAGATGAACGGCGAGCGGTGCAGCTCGACGGCGTAGTTCAGCGTCGAGTAGAGCGCGATCCAGATCGGCATCTGGATCAAGCTCGGCAAACACCCGCCGAACGGCGAAACACCGTGCGCCTTGTAGAGGTTCATGGTCTCGACCGATTGGCGCTGTTTGTCGTTCTCGTACTTCTTGCGGATCGCCGCCATCTTCGGTCCCAGCTTCTGCATCTTTTTCGCCGAGAGCAGCGAGCGCTGCGTCGGATAGAAGGTGAGGAGCTTGATGAACAGGGTCAGCAAGATGATCGCCAGGCCCCAGTTGTGGACGTAGCCCTGGAAGAACTTCAAGACCAGGAGGATCGGCCGCGACAGGAAGGCGAGCGTGACGTCGACCGACTCGTCGAGGTTGGCCTTTTGTCCGCCCGGCCGCACCTGCTCGAGATCCTCGATGACCTTGGGCCCGGTGTAGAGCGCGAACTGGTAGGTCGTCTTCCCCGCCGCTGGGATCTCCCGCTCGGAGAACGTCAGGTCGCCCTGGCCGATCTCGCCCGGCAATCCACGCGCCGTGCAGGTGCGGTCGTGCGGCGGCGTCTCCGGGAACGGGACCGCCGCCATCAGGAAGAATTTCTCGTCGGCGCCGATCCAGCGGACGTTGCCGCCCTTGTCCACCGTCTCCTTCGCCAGCTTGTCGACCGACGTGCGCTCGGTCTTGTCGCCGACGTGGCAGAGCACCGAGGCGGTATTGGCGGAAGAGCCGCCGAGGAACCCGCCGCCCTTACCGTTCGGATCCTGGTGCGCGAAGACCTGCATCACGAGGTGATCGGTCTCGGGCTTCGCGGTCTTGTTCTCGATCGTGACGTCCAGCTGCAAGCGGTAGCGCGCGCTCTCGGCCCGGTAGCGCTTCTCGATGCGGACGGCGTCGGTCTCGGCGCGGAAGACGACCGTGTCGGGCGCAGGTCGGCTGACCTCCCAGCTGCCGTCGGACGGCGCGGTGAACGTCGATCCGGGGAAGGTGGTGCGCATCGACGCAGTCGCCGGCGTGCTGGTCCGCACGACGTCGTACCCGCTGGTCGGGTCGCTCTTCACCGTCCGGTACTTGTCTTCCAGAAGCTGGGCGTGCTTCAGCGTCCCGCCGGCGCTCGAAAGAACGAAGCGCACGGCCGGAGTCAGCAGCTCGACCTCCTGCTCCGGGTGATTCACGGACGGCGCCGCGGCGATCGCACCGGCGGCGGGCACGGGCGGCGTCGATGATTCCGTCGTCGGACTCGTCGCAGGCGCCGACGAGGTCACCGGAGCGGGTGGTGTCGCTGCCGGCTTCGGCGGCGGAAAGACCTGCTGCCAGAGAAGGAAGATGCCGGCGCAGATGACGATCGCTAAGATGACCCGTTTTTCCATGTTCGCTTATGTCCGCTCGGGAACTGGGTCTATACCACCCCGGCAGAAGGGGTGACAGCGCGCGAGGCGCCGAATCATCAACCAACCGCCACGCGCGGCACCGTGGCGGTTGATCGCCTCTTCGGCATAGACCGAACACGAGGGCTCGAAACGACACGACGGGCCAAGGAGCGGCGACAAGATCCAGCGGTAGATCCGGATCAAGACGAGCAGCAGAACCTTCATCGTCAGCGCAGCCTCTTCGTAAGGCTAGCAAGCTCCGCTGAGATCGGCGCAAAACCGGCACGAGCCGCCTGAGGCCGCGCCACCACGACGATATCCAGGCTCGGCGGCAGCGACGGCGCCCAGCGCCGGCAGGACTCCCGAATCCAGCGTTTGACCCGATTGCGCGTCACCGCGTCGCCGACCTTCCGGCTCACGGTAACGCCGAAGCGCGTCGGCAACTCTGCGCCCGGAGGTCTGGAACCCTTTGAGGGTTCCAGATTATTAGACATCGTGAAGACCAGGAAGTGCGGCGTCGAATAGCGACGACCCTGGTTCTGGACGCGGAGGTAGTCAAGCCGCTTCCGAACCCGGCGGGCGCGCGGAAACCCCTCGGCGCCCGCGGCCATCAGGCTACCTACTTCTTGGCGACGCTGACCGTCAGCTGCCTGCGACCGCGGCGGCGGCGGCGGCGCAGGACCTCACGCCCGGCGCGGGTCTTCATGCGCTTGCGGAACCCGTGGGTTCGCTTGCGGCTCTTGCGATGGGGCTGAAATGTCCTCTTCACGACGTCCTCCGAACTGGAACTACTGCGCGAGGAGACACTCGACCCCTCCGCGAAAGGCGTTCTGAGATAGCACCCCGGGGGGAGGCCTGTCAATTCCCCTGGCCGGCGGCGCGGTCCGCGGCGGATGAGCCCAAGGTCACGCAACCTCCGCCGCAGGATGACGAGAACTACAGTAAATAAAGGGCGATCCGGACCCCAGGTGGCATACCGACAGAAGTTTTCCGGGGATCACGCGTGCGATCCGTCCGGTCGCTAGCGGTTCTCGTCGAGATTCAGCGCGTCCACACGGTCGCGATCGCGCCAAGCCCCATGTCATGCGGCTTGGCGCTCGCACATGCGGCAAACGGTCCTGAAATCCCAGCGGGTGGAAGATGTTGCTGATCCGTTGCTCAAAAAAGCATTTCCGTTCAAGACTTTGGAAACGGTCCACAACCACGCAGAGCGACGCGCCTCGAGACCGGTTTTGGCGCCATGGGTAATTTTTCCCCTCTCTTCGGGAGGTTAGCGCGAGTGACCTCTTGGACCTTGCTGGTGCTGGAAGCGGTCTGATAGGAAATCGCTCCCGCTCGTGAGCGTTTCTCTCACCGAGCTTCCTGGTCCGAGAAATCTTTCACCCTTCTTCTGCTCTCCTTGGTCGCTCAGCAAGCGTACCCAGTCAGCGCGGAGAAGGCCGTTCGCCGTCGGCTGTTGATAGAGAGGGGAAAGTCTGGTGAAAGCGCTCGCTACCTTTGATGATTCGTCGCGCGTAGACCTGTGGATAGGTTGCCAATCATGAATGAGCTCTGGTCCGAGGCCGTACGCTCGATCGAACCGATGGTCAAACCGGCGCACCGGGACCTGTGGCTGCGTCCCATCGAGTGCATGGGCATCAGTGACGGACGCATCCACCTCCGCGCGCCCAACCGGTACCACAAGGAGTGGTTCGAGGATAATTTCCTGCCGCCGATTCTGAGAGATCTGGAAACCCGAGCTCAGCGCACCTTCACAGTGGACTTCGAGGTGCTCGAGGATCAACCCGAGATTATCGCCGACGGGACGAGCTCCCCCGCGCCGATGGAGCCGCCCCGGCGCCCGATCGGCCACCCGGTTCCGGCGCCGAACCTGGTCACCCGCTACACCTTCGACAAGTTCGTGGTCGGCCCCACCAACCAGTTCGCCCACGCGGCGGCACGGATGGTGGCCGAGGCTCCTGCCTCCCGCTGGAACCCGCTGTTCATCTACGGCGGGGTCGGCCTCGGCAAGACGCACCTCTTGCAAGCGATCGGGCACGAGATCCACCGGCAGCACCCGGACTGGGTGATCAC
>Ga0265342_10000131_pt1 | contig 82968 bp, 83 predicted proteins | sample 4CB327metaG_FD_203125 | JGI IMG/M metagenome (GOLD analysis project Ga0265342, IMG submission 203125) | Rhizosphere microbial communities from Carex aquatilis grown in University of Washington, Seatle, WA, United States - 4-CB3-27 metaG | ecosystem: Host-associated > Plants > Roots >...
ATCGCTCGCGAACGAAGCTCGTCTACAGGCAGTGGCGAGCGTCGCCGACTCCGAAGCAGTGATGGCAATCGAGTGCGGGCGGTAATGCATGCCCCTTGAGTTATAATTTTAGCACGCACGGAGGACAGATTTGCGCCGTCCAGATTGCAGCCTGTCAGGTCGAGCGTCGCTACGGTCAGATCGCCAAAATCGACTCCGCCGAAATCGCACCCTCTCAGATCGAGGGATGGATCAATACCATATTTATTCATCAGCATCGGAAAGTCATCGCTCGCCTCTGCAAGCAAACTGAAAAGGCTCTTTATCTCCGCGCTACTCATTTGGCTCGACCAATCTGATTTCGGCGACTGAGGCGTTAATCGAACCGGTGCTATCCGGCGCTGTGTTTGGCTCTCTCAAGTGCTTCGCCAACAGGACCTTCGCCAAGGCAGTTTTTGTGGGAGACGCGCGAAAAACTTCTGTCAGCCTGTTGCCGGATGATGTTACGTCGAGAATACAAATATACATCGGCGTGAAGGAGAGCCTTGCGATCAGCCGGGCGTTTTTGTCCTTCGTATCAATCGTGCAAAGCGTCTGATCGCCGGAATATCGTGATTTGAGATAATCCGCTCCAACCGCTGAAAATTGCCATCGGTTTCCTGCCAGAGCGATTATGGGGACCTCCTCGAACTTGTATTCCTTTGAGATGTTGTCTTTTTTTTCAATTGCCGAGTTCGTACTGGCTGACAGGTTCCCACCTGCACTCGCGCGTACTCCTCCCGCACCCGCGCGGGCCGAAATATCGATCCCGAGTGAGCGTCCAGATTTCCGGGTCTTTGTTTCATTTTGCGATACACGGACCTTTGGCTTTACTGGGTCCGTTTCTCCCAATCTGTGGCCCGGCGCGATAGCGCAGCCTTCCGTAGCGAGTCTCAAATCCGCTTTTGTAAGCGCGAACTCAACCATGCGCTCGTAATCGTCGAGGTAGATCGTCGCAGTCCCGAACCGCGTTTCGGCCACCAGTTCGAAGCTCTCTGGCGTTGCGCCTTGCGGAACGTGGAGCGAAAGCTCCGTGAGGTCGGACAGATAATTGTGGGCGGTTGCCTGAAAGCTAGGGCCGCGCTCGGCCGAACTGGATTCTTTCTTGGGCATAGGTGTCGCCGCACCTGTTGAGGGTCAGCGACAGATTGGGGGTTGGGAGACAGCATTTCAACCGAAGGAAGAATGCTTGCTGGTGGACACAAATAGATCTATCGTGCGTTAGGTCTATTTGTGTTACCAGGATAACTGTCATGGCCACAGGCAAATTCGTTTCTTACCTCCGGGTCTCGACCGATAAGCAAGGCCGGAGCGGTCTGGGCTTGGAGGCCCAGCGAGCGGCCGTTGCGGCCTATCTCAACGGTGGCCGGTGGAGCCTGGAAGCCGAGTACGTTGAGACGGAGAGCGGCAGGCGCTCCGATCGACCAAAGCTGGCTCAGGCTCTTGCTCACGCTAAAGCAGTCGGGGCGACGGTGGTATTCGCAAAGCTGGACCGATTGACCCGCAACGTCGATCTTCTGCGGTCGTTGGTGGCGTCCGGCGTCGATCTTGTTTTCTGCGACCTGCCACACGTGCCCGCCGGAGCAATGGGTCGCTTTTTGCTGACCCAGATGGCCTCTGTAGCTGAACTGGAGGCGGGGCTTATCAGCGAGCGGACCAAGGCCGCGCTGGCCGCTGTTAAAGCCCGTGGGGTGAAGCTGGGCAATCCGAACGGCGCAAGGGCACTCAACGGCAGGCAGAAGGGCAATCGCGAGGCTGTGGCCGCCCTAAAGGCTGGAGCACGGCAGCGCGCCATCGATCTAGCCAGCATAGTGCTGGACATTCGAGCGACCGGTCACACCACAGTCCGAGGTATTGCGAGTGAGTTGAATGCAAGGTCGATCCTCACCCCGAGAGGTGGCAAGTGGCACCCGACCTCAGCCGCTAGGTTGCTCAAGCGGCTGCGGGCAAGCGAGGCGGGGTAGCCAAGCATCAGGCCTCCCGTACCCCCCTCGGCCTGCATTTCGGATGCGAGAACCGCTCCGCCCAAAAAGTTTCAGCCGAACCCACAACTTTAATTGGTGCGCTTCTCGCGCCCGCTTCATTCTCTACTCGGCAAAAACGAGGAGGCCGCCAGCTGAGGCGGCCTCGAAGGTAACGTGTAGTCCTATTTATATTTGGTCATTTCGGTTGCGTTTTGGATCGCTGAATCTTCTTGGCTAGACGTATAGATCGCGGTCCTTCCATCTTGCAGTGTGACCTTCGCAGTATACGAGTCGCCCCCGAAAAAGCCGGTGCCCTCGTGCTTCTCTACGTCAACTCTTGCAATCCGTGAGTCTTTTTTACCCATCGGACGTCTCCAGATGTTTATAACGCCGAGGCCGGGATGGCTCGCGTTATGGGTAAGATGCTGTTCCCCGCAGGGTCTTTGTGGAAATCACATAATTTTACAAATTGCTACACGCAGGCTATTTAGAAAAATCGGCCAATTAAACGCTTGCATCAACTGCATTAAAAAAAAGGCCGCCCGAGTTGGCGGCCTTGACTACTCACCCATCTCGCGACGCTTATCGGCGTGCTCTTCTCGATACACCTGCTTCTGCCGCTCTCGCTCCCTAATAGTGCTATCGAAATTCCAAACATTCCAACTCGGGGGGTCATATCTGCTCTCGGCTGCGTCGGCTCTAGCTCTCGCTCTTAAGATCTCGCCACTCATGTTTGGTAACTCAGGTTTTGGGGCCGACACCATGCCGACCCCATCGCAAGTCTCTGCGCCGGTGGACGGCCTTGCAAATCACAAACTGTTCCGCATTTGACACATGCATCAGCGACCTTGAACCCACCGAGAGCGAGCCACGCCGCGCGACAATCGCTTGCCACGGGCGTCGCCGTGGCGATGGCGAGCGCTGCTAAGCGAACCGCCAAAAAGAATTCTTGCGCCGCCAAGACCTACCCCCCCGCCCCCAAAAAGACCGGTTCTTTTCCCAGAGGGGTCACCGGGGTCTGAATACGCATCCGGCGGCCGAAAACCGCGCTCGATCAAAAGAGCTGGCAGCCAATACTTGATGATCGATGATTTGAATCGAGGTGCGGCGATACTTGATTGCGCCTGACTTAGCCAACATGAATGCGCCAACGGCTATACTTGCGCGCTGGACCCCGAGCATCTGCGAAGGATCGAACTGCGAAAAAAAACAACTTGTCCGACAAAAGCGCAGCGGGAATGCGTAACAACAAGCTTGCAAACCGTTGCCGCGCTGAATGTGGCGCGTAAGAATATTAAGCCCAACGCGCACCACGTTCTCTCGAAGCCAAGCCGCTATATTCCTCCGCATCATCATCATGCTGACAGGGATTGCGATCTGATAGGCGCACACACAATAGATGCTGAGACGCCTGATTTTACCGTCTGGTCCGTGCTCCCTGCGCCTCTTCCATTTTCAGGGCAACACCATGGGAGACGCTGCGCAATCGCTCAAAAAGCTGCTCGTCACCGAAAGCCTTTGCGGCGACGGCTACTGCAAGCGTAGCACGGTAGAAGCAGTTCAATGCGTCGGAAGCGAACTCCTCGTATCTGAACGGCTTCATCGCACCTTTTAGATCAAAGCGCAGAACGTCGCGTCCGTAGACCATGTCCATGATTTGCGGCGATGCACCATGTACAAAACCGGACCAAGCTTTTGTTATAATCCTGCTTGCTACATTACCGCGCGCAGCATCCTTTAATCCGCTGCGTCCGTTGATATAGGCCCGGATTTTGTCGCGCCCAACCATGCCGCGGCTCTGATGCGACCCCCACACGTCATCGTGGTCCGCGAATTCCTCGGCCCAAAAGTGCTTTAGGAATTTCTTGTGGCGCTCGGTGTGATCATTGTGGATCACGGCAAGGGAGAGGAACCAAACATCCTCCTGCATGTCATCAACGATGCGCGCCAATGCCAACTGCTCTTGAAATAATCCTGCTTCTAGGAGGACCTGGAGCGCGTGCAGGCCGCTTATTGAGCGGGCCAATTTCTGAACAATGGCTTGATGAATGGTCTGCTCCTCATAGCGAAATACAAATCTTTTTTCACCGAGCGCCCTACGTTTAGGAGGGGCCACACATCCCTCCAACATGCGGAACGCCTGCTCCGTTTGCTGCAGACAAAAGGAGAAAATAGGGGCGTACGGGTTTCCGGTTGTCGTCTGCATTAAAAGCTTCCGTCCAATGACTACTCAATGGCTTCTAGCACCCTCTCGGCGCGCGTGCACTCAGGGCAACGAAACGTGCAGAGTTCTTGGTGCTACCGCGAACGCGTGCACGGAGATAGTGAGCACGTCACGGCCCGAACATCGAGCCGTCACCTATAGGAGTAAGCGATGGCCTTGACCGATTCCTGTTTCGTATTCATCGAATCCGTTGGAGAGGCTGCAAAGAGATTTGCAGCCGACGCACATCACTACTCCGCACCAGATTACCCCACGCAATATTTGCATTCTGCGTTAGTCATCAACCGGCAATTCGTGGACAGGCCGATTTGATTTGCTTATGTGATGCTGGTCAAAAGATGTCGTTGAGAGGCATCTTGTACCGGCACAAGCTTCAATAGTAATTATCGAAAAGACAATTGCTAATTCGTGGACGAACAAGTTTGATTTGTTTATGGGCGTAAAAAGTGGGTTGTCCGCATACTTCGTAGTCGGCTCAGCAAATCCTTGTGGCGCTGATTTAGTTAGGCCGACGACTTGAGGATGGCGGCACACCACGGCCCATCTGACACTCTGATTCTCAACAACATCGTGACGGGCGAAAGTTGCTTGTCTACGGGTGTTCAGTTCGGCGATGGGCCGGGCCATTCGGCAGCGAGCAGAGTGGTTGCGAAAAGCGGCGGCAACGCCAAAGCGGCTCGCCGTGACCAACGGCGAGGCGATGCTTCGTGTTCAACAAAATTGTACAGGGAGGAACCGCAATGAATGCGAATGAGAACGGCTGCCCGGCGACCAAGATCGTCGTAACGGTGGAGGAGTTTGGTACAAGAGGCTTCTATTTGGCAACAGCGGCATGCGGCGAAGCCTCGTGCACATGTGGCCTGAAAAAGCTTCTTGCGGTAAGCGTCAGATCGCGAACGCCCTTTCTAGACGTAGCCCGAAAGTTGCTCGCCGCCGGGCACCGGCCGACCGTCCAGATCGAAATGAGGCACAGGAGTTCGGCCGTGCCCGCACTGACCTCGACGATTGGGCAGGCTGCCAAACTGGTGGTCAAGAGCGCGGGCAACGGGCAGCCGATTTTTGCTCCCTTCCACGCGCCAAAGCCCAAGCGCCGAGAGGTGCAGCGCGGCCGTATACGCGCTTGGAGAGCCAGTGACGCTGTATCGGCTAGCGGATCGAGAAATGGCGCACCGGTAAGCTCGCTGCACCTGGGACCGCAAACTGCCGCATCGGCAGTTGATAGGACACCGCTTCGAAAAGCCGCCTGAACCAGATCGCGTCAAACCGAGAGCCGCCTAAGGGCGGCTCTCAGATCGGCATCAAGTCACAATCATTGGGGGGGGGGGAATCATGGAGTTGGCGTCTGAGCGACCGCGCAAAATCCTGCCGTTTGCGTTGCCGCCACGCGGATTAAATCGTAGCTGGGCCGCCGCTTACATTGGAGTATCAACTAGCCTATTCGACGAAATGGTCCAGGATGGCCGCATGCCGTCCCCGAAGCGGGCGAATAGTCGGATGGTGTGGGACCGTTACGCCTTAGATGACGCATTTTCGGCGCTGCCTAATCGTGACGAGGCTAATCCTTGGGACATGGCGGCTTAGGTTCGACCGATGAAAATCAAACTCAAGCACGTCTCTCAGGACGTTGACCGGCACGGGAATGTCAGGACCTACGTGCGAATGCCCGGACAGCCGAAGGTCCGGATACGAGCCTATCCGGGGAGCGAGGAGTTTATGGATCAGTACCATGCTGCGCTCGCGGGACTGAGCAATCGTCCGCCACAGGCCAAGACAGCGCAGCGGGGATCGTTTCAGCATCTTTGCCGGTGCTACTACGACAGCGATGCGTTCAGGCGACTCGATGAAAGCACCCAGAAATGGCAACGGCGGGCATTGGACCGGATATCCATCGCACACGGTGCCAAGCCCGTCGCATTGATGAAGCAGAAGCATGTGCGTCAATTGCGCGACGAGCTTAGCGGCAAGCCCGGCGCAGCAAAGACTCGCCTAAAGGCGCTGCGCGCACTGTTTCGCTGGGCGGTAGAGGCGGACGCGGCCCCCTCCGATCCGACGACTGGCGTGAAAGCGATCTCTTATGTCACCAAGGGACACCATACATGGACGGATGCGGAAGTGGCACAGTACGAGGCGCGGCACCCTCTCGGGAGCAAGGCGCGCCTCGCGCTCGACTTGATGCTTTACTCAGGATGCCGTCGCGAGGACGTTGTGCGTCTCGGTCCTCCGAACCTCCGCGACGACCGACTTATCTATCGGCAGGCCAAGAATGAGCACCGCTATCCGGTTGAAGTGAATATCCCCGTTCACCCTGCGTTGGCTCGTTCCATTGAAGCGGCAGGACCGGCCCACATGGTCTTCTTGACGACCGCATATGCCAAACCGTTCACCGCGAATGGCTTCGGCAACGCATTCAAGGATTGGTGCCGTCAAGCTGACCTGCCCCATTGCTCCGCACACGGCTTACGGAAGGTCATGTCGGTGCGGTTAGCGGAAAGCGGGTGCAGTCCGCATGAGATCATGGCCATCACCGGCCATCGCTCCTTGGAGGAGGTAGAGAACTATACGAAGGCGACGCGTCGCTCGGCGCTCGCGGATTCGGCGATGGCAAAATTGCAGGGCCAACACCGCCCCTGATTGACGGCACTGCGCGACCAAAGAACGAACAAACACTGTCCCACCTTGGTCGATAGTGGGACATTTACAGCTAAAAACTAAGCTATTTCAAAGTGCCGGTGGGGGAATGGCGCTCCCTAGGGGACTCGAACCCCTGTTTTCGCCGTGAGAGGGCGACGTCCTGGGCCGCTAGACGAAGGGAGCTTGGCCGGAGGCCATGGGAGATAGCCTTGATCCGGCGCCCATGCAAGCACGGCCGGAACGGTGCCCCTCTAAGGTTTCGGCGCGAGGCGCACGCTGCCAAGCGGCCGCAGGGTCTTGAGGTCGAACGTGTAAAGCTCGACCGCGCCGCCGGCCTCGACCGTCAGCACGATGCGGCCGTCGCCGACCGCGCTCGACAGGACCTTGGCTCCGGCCGGCAGGCTCGCAGCCGCGTCGCCCGGTGGCGGGGGTGCGCTTTCCCCCGACTTGAAAACGCGATAGCCGATGACACCGAACACCGCGCCGACCGCGATGACGGTCGTCAGGCTGGCGATCAGCATCAGCTTCTTCACCCGGGCGATGGCGGCGGCGGCTTGCGGATCGGATGGAGCTTGCGGAGCGGTCATGGCGGTTGCGGCGACTGAGACGGTGACGGTGCCGGAGGCCGGCGGCGGGCGGCTCGACCGCGTACTGGCGGCGCAGGTGCCGGCGCTGTCGCGCTCAAGGCTCAAAGCCCTGATCCTCGCCGGCCATGTCACGATCGAGGGCCGCACAGTCCGCGATCCGGCCGTCGCGGTCAATTCGGGCGACACTATTACCGTGACGCTGCCGGAGCCGGAACCGGCGAAGCCCGCGCCGCAGGCGATGGCGCTCGACATCGTCTACGAGGACGACGCGCTCATCGTGCTGAACAAGCCGGCCGGCCTCGTCGTGCATCCGGCGGCTGGGCACGCGAGCGGCACGCTCGTCAACGCGCTGATCGCACATTGCGGCGACAGCCTCTCCGGCATTGGCGGCGTGCGCCGGCCGGGCATCGTGCACCGCCTCGACAAGGACACGACCGGGCTGATGGTGGTGGCGAAGACCGACCGCGCGCACCGCCGTCTGAGCAACCAGTTCGCCGACAAGCGCGAAGGGCCGATCGAGCGCGATTATCTGGCGCTGGTCTGGGGCGCGCCGGAGCGTCCGCACGGCACGATAGACGCGCCGCTCGACCGCCATCCGCATGCGCGCGAGAAGCGCGCCGTTCGCCAAGGCGGGCGAGAGGCGGTCACGCACTGGGAGGTCGTCAAGCGCTACGTTGGCGCGGACGGCAAGCCGGTCGCGGCGCTCGTGTCGTGCCGGCTCGAGACCGGACGCACGCACCAGATCCGCGTGCATCTCTCCCATATCGGACACCCGATCATGGGCGACGAAACCTACGCCACCGGATTCAGGACCAAGGCGGCCCGTCTCAATCCGGAGGCGCAGGCTGCGCTGGCCGCGCTCGGACGGCAGGCCCTGCATGCCGAGCATCTCGGCTTCGAGCACCCGGACACGGGTGACTTCCTCGACTTCCACGCCGACCTGCCGGCCGACATGACCCGCCTCCGCGACGCCCTCTCCGCCCCTTGAACGGTGGCCGCGGGTTCCTACATCAGTCTCATCTCTCCGATCCTTCAGCCATTACAATCCCTTCATCCCGGAACGCCGGGCGCTTTCGTATGTTTACCTCCCGACCCCGGCGCAATGGGACCGGGGGCGGCGCGAAGCGGTCAAAAGACCAATACTCACAATGGTTTGCGCTCCCCCTGCGAAGGTGGCGGGCAAGCACACGGTGACGTGACCGGCGAAATACTTTCGCTCGCCGGGCGGGGTCTGTATGCTGCACTGCGTTCCGCGCTTTCGCGGACGCAAAAGTGTGCCGTCGGCTCGGGGAGCGGCGGCGACAATCGCCCGCCGTCAACCGGGGGCACTTTATAAGGAGGGCGCTATCATGGCCCGTACCGCCGCACTGCCGGCACTCAAGGCCGAATCCGGCCTGTCGCACTATCTCGAAGAAATCCGCCGGTTCCCGATGCTGGAGCCGCAGGAAGAATACATGCTGGCCAAGAGCTGGCGTGAGCACGGCGACACGCAAGCCGCTCACAGGCTCGTCACCAGCCATCTGCGCCTCGTCGCCAAGATCGCCATGGGCTATCGCGGCTACGGCCTGCCGATCTCCGAGGTCGTCTCGGAAGGCAATGTCGGCCTGATGCAGGCGGTCAAGCGTTTCGAGCCCGAGAAGGGCTTTCGGCTCGCGACCTATGCCATGTGGTGGATCAAGGCCGCGATCCAGGAGTACATCCTGCGCTCGTGGTCGCTCGTGAAGATGGGCACCACCGCGAACCAGAAGAAGCTGTTCTTCAACTTGCGCAAGGCGAAGAGCAAGATTTCGGCGCTGGAAGAAGGCGATCTTCGCCCCGACCAGGTCGACATCATCGCCAAGCGCCTCGGCGTCACCACCCAGGACGTCGTCGACATGAACCGCCGTCTCGGCGGCGACGCATCGCTCAACGCGCCGATCCGCGACGACGGCGAGTCCGGCGAATGGCAGGACTGGCTGGTCGACGACGCGCCGACGCAGGAGCGCATCCTCGCCGACAGCGAGGAGAGCGAGAACCGGCACAACGCACTGATCGGCGCGCTCGACGTGCTCAACGAGCGTGAACGGCGCATCTTCGAGGCGCGCCGGCTCGCCGAGGATCCGGTCACGCTCGAGGACCTCGCGGCCGAGTTCGGCGTGTCGCGCGAGCGCGTCCGCCAGATCGAGGTGCGCGCCTTCGAAAAGGTGCAGAAGGCGGTGAAGAACCGCATCGCTGCCCTCGAGCAGCCGCACCAGCCGGAGGCGATCGCCGCGCACTAAGACGTCGCGCCGATTACGAAAAGCAAATGGCCGGGCAGACGCCCGGCCATTTTTGTTTCAGCGGCCTCTCGCTCCGTTCGTCACACGCCCGGCTTGCCGGCCAATGTCCGCGTCGCGTGCGCCGTCTCCCCGTCCAGCGCCTTGAGCCGGCTCGGCTGCAATTCCCCCGTCGATTCCAGCACCGGATAGGCGACCGAGCAGACGTGCGAATAGATGCGCTTGAGATCGCGCAGGATGTCGAGGTGCAGCGAGCTCGTCTCCAGGCTCGCCGTCAGGCCCTCACGCAGCCGCGCGAAATGGTTCTCGGCGGCCGAGCGCTCGGCCTCGCGCACGAGCACCTTGCCCTCGATGAGTTGCCGCGCGATTTTCAGATCGCCGGACATGAACACGCTGAAGGCCAGCCTGAGGTGGTCGAGCACGCGGCGGTGGAACTCCTGCAATTCGACCGCGCCCTCGTCCGAGAAGCTCCAGCGGTTCTTGATCTTCTTGGTCGCGAGCTCCATCAGGTTCTTGTCGATGATATCGCCGATGTGCTCGAGGTTGATGGCGAAGGACACGATCTCCATCGCGCGGCGGCTCTCGCCTTCGTCGAGGCTCTCGCGCGTGATCCGGGTGACGTAGAGCTTGATCGCCTCGTGCAGCTTGTCGACGGCATTGTCGGTGCGCTCGATCTCCGCCACCAGCCTTCGGTCGTCGGTCATCAGCGCATCGATCGTCTTGCGCAGCATCTGCTCGATGAGGTCGCCCATGTGCAGCGTCTCGCGCGCGGCGCAGGTGAGCGCGAGCGACGGCGTGCCGACGGCGGCGGCGTCGAGATAGAGCGGCGCCGCCGCGTCGCGGCTGACCGGCGGCTCCGGCAGCAGCCATTTCAGGGCCTTCGCCACCGCCGGCAGAGGCACGATGAAGACCGCGGCGAGCGCCACGTTGAATAGCGTGTGGAAGTCGGCGACGAGGCGCACGGGATTGGAATCGAGCGCGCGCATCGCCTCGCTGATCGGATGCAGGAACGGCAGCACGATGGCGCAGCCGACGAGACGGTTGATCAGGTTGCCGAGCGGCAGGCGCCGCGCGGCCGCATTGCCGAGCGCGCCGCCCTCGAGCAGCGGGTTGATCGCGCTGCCGACATTGGCGCCGAGCACCAGGGCGATGGCGACGTCCGGCGTGATGAAATGCGAATAGGCGAGAGAGGAGACGAGCAGCACGACCGCGACGCTCGAATGCGCCGCCCAGGCGAGCGCTGCGCCGAACAGGATATTCAGCGCCGGCATTGCGGTCGCCGCCGTGAGCAAGGTCCGCACGTTCGGCGCGTTCTCCGCCGGCGCCAGGGTGTCGAGCAGGATGTGCAGCGACAGGAGCATGAGGCCGAGCCCGATGCCGACGCGACCGAGATCGCGCACGATGGTCCGCGTGCTGCGCTTGAAGGCGACGACGCCGATCGCCAGCAGGACCGGCGCGATCCAGGAGACGTCGAAGCTCAATAGCTGCACGATCAACGTCGTGCCGATATTGGCGCCGAGCATGATCGCGAGCGCCGGCACGAGGCCGACGAGGCCGTCGGCGACGAAGCCGGTCGCCATCAGGCCGGTGGCGGTGCTGCTCTGCAAGAGCGCGGTGACGCCGATGCCGGCGGCGAGCGCGGCGAACCGGTTGCGCAGGGCGACGCCGAGGACGCGGCGCAGGTCGGCGCCGAACGCGCGGAGGATGCCGGACTGCACCATGTGCAGTCCCCACAGGAGAAGAGAAATTCCTCCGACGAGATCGAGGAGGACGATGCTTCCCATCGCGTCGCTCCCAATGCGTGCGCCCACTCTACGCTTGCGCGCAGAGTCGCAAAAGAGACGGATTTGGACCGGTCACGATCTGACGGGCCGGATCGGTCCGGCGAGGAGAAGCGCCGGCTACTGGCCCCAGGCGCGGAAGGCTTCCTCAAAGGCGCGCGCGCCGGGCGTCCCCTTTTCCACGGCGAGGATGGCGCGCTTGCCGTTCGTGTAGACGATCGGGATGTCGAACCAGTCGCGGTTCTTGAGGAACTCGATATTGCGCTGGAGGTCGATGTCGACCGCCGACAGGCCGATCAGGAAGTAGCCGTTCGTCACCTTCACTGCGAGACCCGCGAGCGGAACGCCGCGCGCCTGCTCGCTCGACTTCATCAGCACGCCGGGCACGTTGGCGATGCCGCCCTGGTCGAAATCGGCCGGCAGGGTGAACATGATCTCGATCGTGTGGCTGGCCGGCAGCGCCTTGTCGCTGTTGCGGCGGAGCGACCAGGTCATGCGCATGCGGCGCTCGGGAATCTCGACGTCGGCGCGAATGGCGAGCTCGGGCGCCAGCCCGGGCCCCGGCGATACTGTCTCGGTGCGCCAGATCGCCGAACCGACGTAGCGCTTGCCTTCCGGATTGCTCGGATCTTCCTCGTACAGCACGACCTTCTGCGCGACGGCCGCGGCCGGCGCATTGGCCGGCGCGGGCTGGCCATTGCTGGACGGCCCGATGCGGTCGGTGATCTTCGGCGCGCCAGCGGGCTGCGCCGGCGCGGCCGGCTTGGTCGCGGTCTGCGACGAGCGCAGGCTCGCGACCATCGCGCCGATCGTCTGCCGCTTCCAGTAGAGGCCGCCGGCGACGGCTGCGACGACGATGAGGATGGCGGCGATGCCGGCAATGCGGCGCCAGTCGCGGCTCGGCGCCTTGTAGAACTCGTCCTCTTCTTCTTCTTCCGCCGCGCGCGCCTGCACCGGGGACCGCGGCGGCCAGGACGCGGCCGCCTCCGGGTTGGAGGCGGGTTCGGAGAGATCGGGCGGCAGCGGCTCTTCGGCCGGCGGCTCGAAATAATGCGGCTCGGGCGCGGGCGGCTTCGGCTCGGCCGGCGGCGGCGGCAGCGGCTCGCTGCGAGGGATGTTGTCGTAGGTCGCACGCGCCGCGCGGCTCGCCCCTGCTGCGCCCTCACCAAGGCCCTCGGCCTCGGCGACGGTCTCGCGGAAATTGCGCAGCGCCTGGTCTCGCAGCGACGGAGCCGCCGGCGGCGCGACCGTTTCCGTCACTTTCGGCTCGGCGTGGGTGATGGCCTCTGTCTCGACGCGGCGGATCGCTTCCTCGAGCGCGAGGCGCTCGCGCGTGATCTCATCCTCGTCGAGCGGTGGGTCGACGCCTCGCAACTGATTGACCAGCGCCCCGCGCGCGCGCTCGTACAAAGCGCGGCGGTTCTCGCCGGTATTGCTGTCGAGACCGCCGACGGCGCGGGCGATCAATGGGTAATAGTCAGCCATCCCGCTTCATTATGCTTGAGCCGGGGCCTGCCGGAAACCATTTCCCCCCAACGGAATGCCCCGTCTCGCCTTGATTCATGTCTTTTTTCGGCGCGCTCACTCGAACGGGTTCTTCATCAGAATGGTGTCCTCGCGCTCCGGGCTCGTCGACAGGAGCGCCACCGGGCAGCCGACCAGTTCCTCGACACGGCGGACGTACTTGATCGCCTGCGCCGGGAGCTGCGCCCAGGAGCGGGCACGCGCGGTCGGCTCCTTCCAGCCGGCGATCGTCTCGTAGATCGGCTCGACGCGGGCCTGCGCCTGCTCGCCCGCCGGCAGATAGTCGATCTCGCGACCGTCGAGCTTGTAGCCGACACAGACCTTGATCTCGTCGAAGCCGTCGAGGATGTCGAGCTTGGTCAGCGCGAGCCCGTCGATGCCGGAGGTGCGTACGGTCTGCCGCACCAGCACCGCATCGAACCAGCCGCAGCGGCGCGGCCGCCCGGTGACGACGCCGAACTCGCGGCCGCGCTCGCCGAGCGTCTTGCCGATGTCGTTGTGCATCTGGTCGGTCGGGAAAGGCCCCTCGCCGACGCGTGTCGTGTAGGCCTTGCAGATGCCGAGGACGTAATCGATCGCGTTGGGGCCGAGGCCGGAGCCGGTCGCGGCCTGCGAGGCGACCGTGTTCGACGACGTCACATAAGGATAGGTGCCGTGGTCGATGTCGAGCAGCGCACCTTGCGCGCCTTCGAACAGGATGCGCTTGCCCTCGCGGCGCTTGCTGTCGAGCAGCGACCACACCGAGTCCATATAGGGAAGCACCTTCGGCGCAAAGTCGGCGAGGTAGTCATACACCGTGCGCGGATCGACCTCGGCCATGCCGAAGCCGCGGCGCAGGGCGTTGTGGTGCATCAGCAGGCGCTCGATCTTGGCGCCGAGCGACGGCAGGTCGGCAAGGTCCATGAAGCGGATGGCGCGGCGGCCGACCTTGTCCTCGTAGGCCGGGCCGATGCCGCGCTTGGTCGTGCCGATGCGGCTCTTGGAGTCGTCGGCCTCGCGGATTGCCTCGAGCTCGCGATGCAGCGGCAGGATGAGCACGGCATTCTCGGCGATACGCAAACTGTCCGGCGTGACCGCAACGCCCTGCTTGGCGATGGCGGCGATCTCGTCGATGAGCGCCTTGGGGTCGATGACGACGCCGTTGCCGATGATCGACAGCTTGCCCTCGCGCACGGCGCCGGAGGGTAAAAGCGACAGCTTGTAGACGGTGTCGCCGATGACGAGCGTATGGCCGGCATTGTGGCCGCCCTGGAAGCGGACGACGATGTCGGCCTGCTCGGAGAGCCAGTCGACAATCTTGCCCTTACCCTCGTCTCCCCACTGGGAGCCGACCACCACGACGTTCGCCATGAATAAATCCCTGCACCGCGCCCGGACACTTCAAGCCGGGTGCCACCGGCCAGGTCCGCCCCCGGATAAAGGAAGGAGGCGTGCGAGGCAAGCGCAGAGCGCCGCCCGGGAGGTGCCGGACGGCGCTGTCAACAGTTTGAACCTGCTGCGCTTTTTTCAGAAATGCAGCGGCTTGGCCGACTGCACCTGCGGCAGCGCCCGCACCTTGGCGAGCACGTCCTCGGGCAATTCGCCATCAATCTCGATCAGCGCCACCGCATTGGCGCCAGGTGCCTCACGACCGACGTGGAAGGTCGCGATGTTGATCCCCGCCTCGCCGAGCGTGCCGGAAAACTTGCCGATGAAGCCCGGCTTGTCGAGGTTGGTGATGTAGATCATCGAGGGACCGAACTCCGCGTCCATGCGGATACCCTTGATGTTGACGATGCGCGGGCGGCCATCGGCGAAGACGGTGCCCGAGACGTGGCGCGTCTGCTGCTCGGTCGTGACCGTGACCGTGATCAGGCTTTCATAGTCGCCGGCCATCTCGCGCGTGACCTCCTCGACGATCATGCCGCGCTCCTTGGCGATCACCGGCGCCGAGACGACGTTGACGTCGCCGAGCATCGGCCGCAGCAGCCCGGCCAGCGCAGCCGACGTGAGCGCGCGCGTGTTCATCTGCGCCACCGCGCCCTCGAAGGCGATCTGCACCTTGCTGAGGCCCGTGTCGGTGAGCTGGCCGGCGAAGGAGCCGAGCTTCTCTGCGAGCGCGACGAAGGGTTTGAGCTTCGGCGCTTCCTCCGCGCTGATCGAGGGGAAGTTGATGGCGTTGGAGATGGCGCCGGTCATCAGGTAGTCCGACATCTGCTCGGCGACCTGGAGGGCGACGTTCTCCTGCGCCTCCGAGGTCGAGGCGCCGAGATGCGGCGTGCAGATCACGTTGGGATGGCCGAACAGCACGTTGGACGTCGCCGGCTCCTCGACGAACACGTCGAAGGCGGCGCCCGCGACATGCCCCGAATCAAGTGCGGCGCGCAGCGCCTGCTCGTCGACGAGGCCGCCGCGCGCGCAATTCACGATGCGCACGCCCTTCTTCGTCTTGTTCAGCGCCGTGGCATCGATGATGTTGCGCGTCTTGTCGGTGAGCGGCGTGTGCAGCGTGATGAAGTCGGCGCGCTTGAAAAGGTCGTCGAGCTCGACTTTCTCGACGCCGAGATCGAAGGCACGCTCCGGCGAGAGATAAGGATCGAACGCGACCACCTTCATCTTCAGGCCGAGCGCGCGATCGGCGGCGATCGAGCCGATATTGCCGCAGCCGATGACGCCGAGCGTCTTGCCGGTGATCTCGACGCCCATGAACTTGTTCTTCTCCCACTTGCCGGCTTGCGTGGACGCGTCGGCCTGCGGGATCTGGCGCGCCAGCGCCAGCATCAGGGTGATGGCGTGCTCGGCGGTGGTGATGGAATTGCCGAACGGCGTGTTCATGACGATGATGCCCTTGGCCGTCGCCGCCGGGATATCGACATTGTCGACGCCGATGCCGGCGCGACCGATCACCTTCAGATTTTTGGCGTTGGCGAGAATCTTCGGCGTCACTTTGGTGGCCGAGCGGATCGCCAGTCCGTCATAGTTGCCAATGATTTCGGCGAGCTTGTCCTTGTCCTTGCCGAGCGCCGGCTGGAAATCGACCTCGACACCGCGATCCTTGAAGATCTGCACGGCGGCGGCGGAGAGAGCATCGGAAATGAGAACTTTGGGCATGGGTCCCTCGGGATCGTCAGTCCGTCGGCCCCGCGCGCGGAGCCGGAACGGAATATGGGAACGGGGTTTGCTCGGAGTGCGGGCGCGGGCGTTGCCCGCACCCGAAGCGACGGCTCGATTACGCCGCCTTGGCGAGAGAAGCCTTGGCCTCGGCGAAGGCCCAGTCGAGCCACGGCGTGAGCGCCTCGACGTCGGCCGTCTCCACCGTCGCGCCGCACCAGATGCGCAGGCCCGCCGGCGCGTCGCGATAATGGCCGAGGTCGTAACCGGCGCCCTCCTTCTCGACCAGCGCGGCGAGCGACTTGGCAAACGCCACCTGGTCGTCGGCCGGGAGGCGCGTCACCGCGGAATCGACCACCTTCAGGCACACCGAGGTGTTCGAGCGGATCTTCGCGTCGGCGGCGAGGAAGTCGACCCACGGCGTCCTGGCGGCCCAATCGGCGAGCACCTTGGTGTTCGCGTCCGCGCGGGCGATGAGCGCCTTCAGGCCTCCGATCCCCTTCGCCCATTGCAGCGTGTCGAGATAGTCCTCGACGCACAGCATGGACGGCGTGTTGATGGTCTCGCCGATGAAGATGCCTTCGTTGATCTTGCCGTTCTTGGTCATGCGGAAGATCTTGGGCAGCGGCCAGGCCGGCTTGTAGGTCTCGAGCCGCTCGACCGCGCGCGGCGACAGGATCAACATGCCGTGCGCGCCCTCTCCGCCCAACGCCTTCTGCCAGGAGAAGGTGACGACATCGAGCTTGGCGAAGTCGAGCTTCTGCGCGAAGGCGGCCGAGGTCGCGTCGCAGATGGTCAGGCCCTTGCGATCCGCCGCGATCCAGTCGCCGTTCGGCACACGCACGCCCGAGGTGGTGCCGTTCCAGGTAAACACCACGTCCGAGTCGAAGTTGACCTTGGTGAGGTCCGGCAGCTCGCCATAGGGCGCTTTCAGCACCGTGACGTCGGTGAGCTTGAGCTGCTTCTGGACGTCGGCGACCCAGCCTTCGCCGAACGATTCCCAGGCGAGCATGGTGACGGGGCGCGCGCCGAGCATCGACCACATCGCCATCTCGATTGCGCCGGTGTCGGACGCCGGCACGATGCCGATGCGATAGTCGGCGGGAACTTCGAGCACTTCGCGCGTCAGATCGATGGCGCGCTTGAGCTTCGCCTTGCCGATCTTGGCGCGGTGCGAGCGGCCGAGCGCCGCGTCGGTGAGATTTTGGAGGCTCCAGCCGGGGCGCTTGGCGCAGGGGCCGGATGAAAAGTGCGGGGTTGCCGGCCGCACGCCGGGCTTGTTCGCCGTCATATCCTATCCTTCCAGATAGAAGCCTCTCGTTGGGGAGAGGTGTCCCACTGGCGGAGATAGGCGAGCGCGACGCCGCGGTCAACAGGATTCGAAAAGGCGAAAATCGGCGCGCCGCTCGCGCGAAGCGCGGCCGCAACGAATTCAGCAGGTCCTAGAAGCGGATGCCGACGCCGGCGCGTGCGGTGCTGATGTTCGAGCGCACGTCGCCGACCGGCCCGAACAGCACGTATTCGTATTCGGCGCGCAAGAAAATGTTCGGCATGATCGCGACGTCGATGCCGAGGCCCGCCTCGAATCCGGGCGTGAACGCATTGTCCCGGCTCGCCGAAGGCGTGTTGTAATTGATGCGGCCGATCGCGCCGCCGAGGAAGGCGTAAGGCAGGAACCGGTCGAACGCGTAGCCGGCGCGGGCGCGCACGGTGCCGTAGTCGATGAGCTTGTACGTGGCCGTTTGGCCGCCGTTAGCGGCCGAGGAGTTCAGCGAATTCGGCCGATTGTAGGCGCCCTCGACGCCCAGCACGAGCGTTTCCCACTGCATGTTGTAGCCGAGGAAGCCGCCGAACTGCGGGCTGTTGGTCGACTCCGTGACGCGAGTGCCCGACGAGAACGCGTCGGTGTAGTCGACCGTCAGGTTCGACCAGCCGAACGTCGCGCCGAGCGCGACGCCGTCCCAGCGCATATAGTCAGCCGACGGCTCCGAATAGGTAGAGCCGCGCAGGATCGTCTCGGGCATGTCGGCGGCCGACGCGCGCGTAACGAGCCCTGCGGTTGCGACCAACGCCGCCGCGACGCACAGGCGCAGGATACGCGCCGGATCAGTGAATGAGGTCATCGAAGCTCCATCGCACGCCAACGCGGACTTCATGCGCGGCGAGGTTCTTCAGCGTCATCGCCCCGAAGGCGTCGGAGGCGGTCGTCACGTCGCCGAAATTGACATAGCGATAGCCGGCATCGAGCGTGATGTTGGGCGCGATCGAGTAGCCGGCCCCGGCCATCACGGCATAGGCGAACTTCCATTCCCACCGCCACACGCCCCCCGCGAGGGGCGCCGCCGCCGTGCTCGAATAATCGTGGGTGTGCAGGTTGGCGACGCCCGCGCCCGCGCCGAGATATGGCGTGATGCCGTACCAGGTGCCGAGATCGAGGTAGCCGTTGAACAAGGTGGTGACCGCGTCGACCTTGGCCGATACGTCGCCCGGGGTGGCGATCGTGCCGGAATATTTCAACCCCGTGTAGTCGATGGTGACGTCGGCGCGGACCGAGCCAGACTTGAAGCCGGCGCCGACGCCGCCGACGAAGCCTTTGCCGAGGTCGTTCTCGGTCGGGCTCGCGAAACCGGACGCCGACTGCGCGCCGCCCATCGTGCCCCAATAGCCGCCGATGTCGCCGCGCAGATACCAGCCCAGCGAGGACGTCGGCGCCGGCAGCAGCGGCGCGACGCCCGGCGGCGGCAATGTGCCGGGCATGTCGGCGGCGAACGCCGCGCTCGACACGAGCAGGCCAAGTCCTACGCACAGCCTCGCCCAACTCATGACACCGCGTCCTTGCTGCCCTTCGACGTTGCGCCGACGATGGGCCCGGAAGGTAAAGGCCCGATTAACCAATTTTCTTCACCACACCCGTTAACCCGCGCCCGCCTCAACCACGGCTGCGCAGCGGCGGCGGCTCGGTGTAGACCGGCGGCGGCGTGTAGACGACGCGCGGCGCCTCGCGCACCGGCAGGTCGCAGCACATCCAGCGGAAGCCGAGCATGATGTCGTGCGAATGCAAATTGCCGAATTTGAAGGAGTCGGTATTGCAGCCGCCGAAGCAGTCGACCGTGCCCGTGACCGAGCCGTAATTGAGATACCGGTAGGTCAGATCCATGCTGAAATTCTTGGAGACCTCGTAGGACACGCCGGCATAGAGCGCCCAGGCGAGGTGCCATTCGCTGGAGTCCTTGCCGATGCCGAACCCGGCGTTCGACGGATTGACGTCGGTGAAGTTGGTGAGCGTGTTGTAGGCCGCACCGACACCGGCGCCGACGAAGGGCGTGAAGCAGTTCCAGGTGCCGAGATCGATGAAGGCGTTGCCCAGGAAGACCCACGACTTGATGTTGGCGTCGTAGGTGTCGAGGAAGACGCCGCCGCCACCATCGGTGTAGTGGCCAATCGCATAGACGTGCGACTTCGACCGATATTCGGCGGTGCCCTCAAAGCGCAGCCAGTTATTCCAGGCGTAGCCAATGCCGCCGCCGAGGAACATCTGGTCGTTGTAGGACGTCGAGTCGAATCCGAAGTCGCTGTTGTTCGCCGGGTTCTGGATGAACTCGGCGTTCGCGCCCGAGTTCATGCCGACGCCGACGAAGCCGCGCAGGTACCAAGAGTCGCAGCACTGTTCCGGCGGCGGCGGAGGCGGCTGCACGTAAACTGGCGGCGGAGGCGGCGGCGCATAGTCGGCCGCCTGCGCGGCGCCGATGCCCGTCAGCGCAAGGCTTGCGACGATGAGAATCTTGAGACGCCGAACCGACATGCTTCGTCCTTCCACGAACGCCGATCCCCCGAAACGGCGACACTGGATGGACGATGGCAGCGAAAACTTAAGCGGCTCTTAACCGTGTTTTTTAACCACGATTTTTAAGGAGGCGCCGGTAGCGACGCACGGCGTGGCGTCCCGCCAGGCTCGCCGCCGCACGAATCGCAGCAAGGATTTGTTAACTTCGAAGGTAACGGACGGGGGAAAGACGACGCCCGGCGGGGTTCGCGAATCGGACGTCGGCCGCGCGTCAGGCGGCGACGGCGGTCAGCGCCTCGATGATGTCGTCGACGACGGCCTCGACCAGCGCCTTGTCGTCGCCCTCGCCCATCACGCGGATGACCGGCTCGGTGCCGGAGGGCCGCACCAGCAGGCGGCCGCCCTGCCCGAGCCTGTTCTCGGCGCTGGCGATCGCGCTGCGCACGCTCGCGCTCTCGAGCGGCTTGCCGCTCTTGAAGCGCACGTTCTTCAAGACCTGCGGCAGCGGCTCGAAGCGGTGGCAGACTTCCGACACCGGCTTGCCCATGCGCTTGACCACGGCGAGGATCTGCAACGCCGCGATGAAGCCGTCGCCGGTCGTGGCGTAGTCGGACAGGATGATGTGGCCGGAGGGCTCGCCGCCGATGTTGCAGCCGCGCGCGCGCATCTGCTCGATGACGTAGCGGTCGCCAACCGCGGTGCGCACGAGATTGATGCCCTGCGCGGCGAGATGGCGCTCGAAACCGAGATTCGACATCACCGTGGAGACGACGCTGCCGCCCTGGAGCCGGCCGTCTTCCTTGAAGCTCTCGGCGATGACGGCGAGCAGCTGGTCGCCGTCGACGACATGGCCGCGCTCGTCGACGATGAGCACGCGATCGGCGTCGCCGTCGAGCGCGATGCCGATGTCGGCGCGCATCTCGCGCACTTTGCGAGTCAGCGCGTCGAGATCGGTCGAGCCGCAGTCCTTGTTGATGTTGAAGCCGTCCGGATCGACGCCGATCGAAATGACCTCGGCGCCGAGCTCCCACAGCGCGCCGGGCGCGACCTTGTAGGCGGCGCCGTTGGCGCAGTCGATGACGATGCGCAGGTCCTCGAAGGTGATGCCGCGCGGCAGCGTGCGCTTGGCGAATTCGATGTAGCGGTCCTGCACGCCGTCGATGCGGCGGGCGCGGCCGAGATCCTTGGCGCTCGCAAGCTGCTTCGACATGTCGGAGTCGAGCAGGGCCTCGATCTTCATTTCGACCTCGTCCGACAGCTTGAAGCCGTCCGGTCCGAAGATCTTGATGCCGTTGTCGTCGAACGGATTGTGCGAGGCGGAAATCATGACGCCGAGGTCGGCGCGCATCGTGTGCGCCAGCATGGCGACGCCCGGCGTCGGGATCGGGCCGGTCAGCAGTACGTCCATGCCGACCGAGGTGAAGCCGGCGACCAGCGCGTTCTCAATCATGTAGCCGGACAGCCGCGTGTCCTTGCCGATCAGCACGCGATGGCGATGCTCGCCGTTGCGGAAGATCACGCCCGCCGCCTGGCCGACCTTGAGCGCCAGTTCCGGCGTGATCACCCGGTTGGCCCGGCCGCGAATGCCGTCGGTGCCGAAGTAGCGACGAACCATTGAAAAGCCCCTCAGTGCCCCGTACCGGGCAACAATTCCGCAAACCGGTAAAAGCCGGTTTTTTTGGCGGCGCGTTCATGACCGCCGCGGGCCCCTTATACTAGGGTCAAGCCGGTGGAATTACTTCAAAATTTGTAAGTAATCATTACGGCGCAACGTTAAGGCCTCCTATCCACCGCTTATCCACCGGCAATCGTGGCCAGTTCCGGCCGTAATGGCCAGCCATTCCGCGCCATAGGGGCCTGTGCTACCGAATTAAGGCAGTCCGGGGAGTGGTTAAGAATGTCCATGAAGTCCGTCCATTGCATCGAGGATTTGCGGCAGCTCGCCCGCCGCAAGGTACCGAAGGCCTTCTTCGAATATGCCGACGGCGGCTCCTATAGCGAGAGCACGCTGCGCGCCAACACCGCCGACCTCGAGAGCATCCGGCTGCGGCAGCGGGTGATGGTCGACGTCTCCAGGCGCAGCCTGGAAACGGAAGTCCTCGGCGTGACGCGGGGCGCGCCGATCATCCTGGCGCCGGTCGGTCTGACCGGCATGCAGCACGGCGACGGCGAGATCCTCGCGGCGCAGGCGGCCGAGGAGGCGGGCATCCCCTACACGCTCTCGACCATGTCGATCTGCTCGATCGAGGACGTGGCGGCGGCGACGACCAAGCCGTTCTGGTTCCAGCTCTACGTCATGCGCGACCGCGGCTTCGCCAAGACGATGCTCGAGCGCGCGCAAGCGGTTAAATGCAGCGCGCTGGTGCTGACCGTCGACCTCCAGGTGCTCGGCCAGCGCCACAAGGATTTGAAGAACGGCATGACCGTGCCGCCGGAATTGCGCCTGTCGAACCTGATCGACATCGCGATGAAGCCGGGATGGGCGATGGGCGTGCTGCGGGGCAAGCGCAAGACCTTCGGCAACATCGCCGGCCACGTGAAGGGCATGGAGGACGTGTCGTCGCTGGCCGAATGGACCAACCAGCAGTTCGACCCGGCGCTGAACTGGGACGACGTCGCCTGGATCAAGAGCATGTGGCCGGGCAAGTTGATCATCAAGGGCATCAACGACGTCGAGGATGCGCGCATCGCGGTCGGCCTCGGCGCCGACGCGCTGGTCGTGTCGAACCATGGCGGCCGCCAGCTCGACGGCGCGGACTCCTCGATCCGCGCGCTGCCGAAGATCGCCGATGCGGTCGGATCGCAGACCGAGGTGCTGTTCGACGGCGGCATCCGCACCGGCGCCGACATCATGCGCGCGCTGGCGCTCGGCGCACGCTCCTGCATGATCGGCCGCGCCTATGCGTGGGGCCTCGGCGCCGGCGGCAAGGCGGGCGTGGCCAAGGCGATCGACATTTTGAAGAAGGAGCTCGACGTCACCATGGCGCTGTGCGGCGTCAACCGCGTCGCCGACATCGGGCCGCAGGTCCTGGTCGGGCACGAGGGCACGAACGCGAGGTAGCGGTCTCGCCGTCATCCTGAGGTGCTCGCGTGCGAGAGCACGCGAGCCTCGAAGGATCTCCGAGTCAGAGCCCCTTCGAGGCTCGGCGGCTTTGCCGCCTCGCTCCTCAGGGTGACGGGAAAGGCTGCTTGCGCGCGCCATCATCTCTTCGCTTCGTCATTGAAAAAGACATGACTGATCGCCCGTATTCTTTGATCGGCGCCGGGTACGCCGCAGTCCGAATTGCAAATCTCGGCCCCCTCGAGGGGAGCGGAGCGCCGGCAGACGCGGGGGTGTGCGAGACCCCCGATGGATGGCCGGCGAGACCATCCGGTGGGACGCTTTGCGAAGGCGTCCCCTTTCTCCCTTGTGAGGAGAAAGGCGCCTCCCGGCGCTCCACAGCGGCGTTCTGCGACTGACGGGCCGCGCTTTCGAGAACGTGGACCAGCCACGCCTGTCAGCCAGCTCCTGGCGGCAGGTCCTAATGCCTGCGAGCGGAGCCCCGCCATCGCCCGGGTGCTTCAGGGTACGTTTCCCCGAAGCCCGCGGCGCCGCATCAGCCGACGGCGGGATTTCCCCGCTTGGCCGACCCGGTGAGGTGTGGCCGCATCTCCGGCTCTCCCTCACCGCTGCTCCGTCTTCACGGCGTCCCATGACGACGCCCCCCGAAGAGCAGGACAGGACGATAATCCACATTCCGAAGGATGTGTCAACAGTCCTAGTGAGAGATTTTGTGCTGACCCCGCGTTCGATCCCGCCGCTCGGTCATTGCCGGGCTTGACCCGGCAATCCATGAGGCAACTCCGCAGGCAAAGCGGTACGCCCGCCCCTGATGCGCGTCATCATGGATGCGCGGGTCAAGCCCGCGCATGACGCCGAGGCTGTGATACGCGCCGACAGCAGGCTTATGCTACGGCTTATCGAAGCCGAGGCGGTCCCAGACGGCGCGGTGCGCGGGGTCGCGCATGAAGGCGATGAAGGCTTCGCCCGCGTCGGGTGCTGCGCTCGCGCTGGTCACCGCGGCGCCGTAGATGGTCGTGAGCTGGATTTCCGCCGGCAACGGTCCGACCAGGGCGAGGCCCTTGGCCGTGATCACCTCGCTTTTCGGATAGAAGCCCAGCTCGGCCTCGCCGCTCGCCATCAGTTCGACGCCCCCTTCCAGCGCCGGGCGATGGATGGTCTTGCCCTTCATCGCCTCGGCGATGCCCAGCGTTTCCATCAGCTTGCCCATATGCGTGCCGCTCGGCGTCGCGCCGGGCGTCGAGAAGATCACGCTGCGCGCGGCGAGCAATGCGCGCTTGACGGCCTCGACGCTCGAGAGGTCCGGCTTCGGCGCGCCCGACCGCACCACCGCATTGACGCTGACGAGGCCGAGCACGCCGCGCCCTTTGCCGCGCACGACGCCGCTCTTCTCGTAGCCGTCGAGGATGTTGGTCGGCATCACCAGCACGTCGGCGGTCTCGCCTGCGGCGAGACGGTCGCGCAGCGCGCTCATCACCGCAAAGCTGTAGGCGACCGTGTGGCCGCTCTGTTTCTCGAATGCGGGCGTCAGTTCGCCGAAGATCTCCTTCGGCGCGCCGCCGCTCATCACCTTGATCGTCGCCATGGTCCCTGCCTCCGACTTAAAGCCCGCGTCTACAGCTTGAAACTCTCCAGCGTCCCCGGATGGAACACCTCCTCCGGCGTCACCAGCCGCGACGACAGGCCCTGCGAGTGGTGATGCTTGAGGAAGTTCTCCAGCGTCTTGCGGTTCTCCTCGACGCCGTAAGACCAGAAGTCCTCGCCCATGGTCGCGCGCGCTTCGGTCAGCCGCTCCTCGACGAAAGGCAGCGTCACCTTGGTCGCCGACGTGTCCGAGAGCAGGTCGAGCGCCTTGGCCTTCGATTCGTTGAATGCCTTGAACACCGCGCCGGGCAGCCACGGATGCGCGTCCGCAAGCGACCGGCGCACGCCGACGAGATGCATGATCGGGAAGACGCCGGTGCGCTTGAAATAGTCCTTGGCGGCGGCGACCGGATCGGGGAACAGCCAGCCGACATTCGGCGTGCCCTTCGGCAGCGCCGGCGGCCGCGGCGCGATGAAGCCGTCGATCGAGCCTTCCGCCAGCATCGCCGAGATGGTCTTGCCCTCCGGCGCATTGTCGAGCCGCACGTCCTTCGGCAGGTTGACGGCGATCTTCTCAGGGCGGCCCGCGTGTTCGATGCCGCCGCGAATCCAGTGGATGTCCGACGGCTTCACGCCGTAGTCGTCTTGCAGGATCGCGCGCGCCCAGACGTTTGCGGTGAGCTGGTATTCCGGCAGGCCGACCTTCTTGCCCTTGAGGTCCTCGGGCTTCTTGATGCGATCGGTGCGCACGTAGATCGCGGTATGGCGGAACATGCGCGACACGAAGGCCGGCACGCCTACGTAAGGGCCGCCGCCCTGCGCGGTCTTCAATGTGAAGCTCGAAAGCGAGAGTTCGCAGATGTCGAACTCGGCGTGACGCAGCGCGCGGAAGAAGATTTCCTCAGGCGAAAGCGTCATGCAGACCGGATCGACGCCGTCGATCTGCACGCTGCCGTCGATCAGGGCGCGGGTGCGGTCATAGGGGCCGACGGCGACGGAGAGCTTGAGCTTGGACATGTGAAGAGATGACCCGCGTTTCTGGTTTGCCGCGGAGTTTTAGGGGAAAGGCGCGGGCATGGCAAAGTGCTCGTGTCCCGGTTCTGCCATGCGTCACTTACGTGCCGCACTGCGCCCGGGACACGGGACTCAGCTCGCCCGGCTCTTGAGGTAATCGCGCAGGCTCTTCGTCTCGTAGGCCTTCTCGCGCACGAAGCGGAACATGGCGAGGAAATCGTCGGGCCGGAAGTAGCCGGGCGCGCGCGCCACTTCGCGCGCCTGCGGCGCCAGCGGCTTGAGCCTGGCCGGATCCTCGCCGAAGAACTGGAAGGTGGGCGTGAACTGCACATTGTATTTCTTCGCCATCGCCTTCTCGGTCAATTCCTCGCCGTCGAAGTCGGTGACGGTCTTCAGCCCGATGATGTTGAGTTGCTGGACGACGAAATTGGCCTTGATGTAGTCGGCAATGTCGGGCCGCGCGAAATTGGTGAAGTGCGTTTCCTTGCAGTACGGGCAGCCCTTGAGCTCCCACATGACGACGAAGCGCTTGCCCTGTTTGTCGGCCTCGGCGAGGTCCTCGGGCAGAACCATGAAGCTGTCGAGGAACCAGGGCTCGCGATAGAGCCCCTCGTCGGTCAGTTGCGGCGCGGCGCGCGAGCGCGCCGGCAGCGCCAGGGCGGCCGCCGCTCCGAGCATCAGATGGCGCCGCGTCAATGTCACCGCAACCATTCTCCGACCGCGGCCTTCGCACGGCCGCCACTGCCGTATATATAGCCGCTTCGCTCTGCGCCGTCTCACGGGTCCGTGAAGCCATGCCGGTCAGGTCTGTCCGCCTTGCAATATTCGTGGCCGGTTTAGCCGCGTTCGCCGCGCCTGCCGCGGCGCGGGCCGACGACCTGTCGGACTTCAACGCCGCGGTCGAGCAGGCGGCGGCGCACAACCGGGTCGCCATCGGCTATCTGCGCACCGGCAATGTCGATCTCGCCGGGCTGGAGATCGACCGCCTGCGCCAGGCCTGGCAGCAGGTGACGAGCCGCAAGAAGCCGGACGTCTTCGACCGTCCGCTCTACGTCAAGACGATGACCGACATCGCCATGCGGTTGATCACCGCGGACATGCTGCTCGGCTCGGGCCGGCCCGACAATGCGCGCGCTTCGCTCACCGCCGTCCGCGACGATCTCTACGATCTGCGCACGTCCGCGGGCGTGGCGGTGCTCGCCGACTGCGTGCGCGACGCCGGAACCGCGATGGACGCGCTTATGAACTATAACGAGCGCGATATTGATTTCGGCCGGCGCGAGCAGGTCTCCGACCTCGCCGGCAAGGCGCAAGCCTATGGGCGGACACTCGCACGCTGCGACGGCATGGCCGACGCCGGCACCCGGGAGTCGCCGGAATTCAGGCGCCTGATCGACGGCGCGCAGGCCAGCCTCGCCCTGATCCCGAAGGCGATCGAGACGCAAGACAAGGGGCTCGTCCACCGGGTGCTCATCGAATTGCGTTCGTTCGACAACCTGCTGGCTTTCCGGTTCGGCTGAATCGGCCCGAATTAACACGCCAAAGCGACGTAAAAACCATTGCACCCGGACCAAGACTGGTCTGTATTCTGGCACAACCGATACATCTCCGGACTGACCCATGGATCTTCAGGCGACCGAGAGCCGCGAGCGCAAGCACGACGTCGAGCGGATGGCGGGCAACGCCCAACGCGCGACCGATTTCCTGAAGGCGTTGGCGCACGAGAGCCGGCTGATGATCCTGTGCATCCTCACCGAGGGTGAAAAGTCGGTCAGCGAACTGGAGGAACTCCTGTCGCTGCGCCAGCCGACCGTGTCGCAGCAGCTTGCGCGGCTGCGCGGCGACGGGCTCGTCGCGACCCGCCGCGACGGCAAGGCGATCTATTACCGGCTGGCGAGCGAGGAAGCCCGCATCGTCATCGGCGCCGTCTACGACGTGTTCTGCCGCAAGACGCGCAAGCGCTGATCAGCCGCGCGGCCCCGGCAGCAGTTCGCTCGTCCGCCCGGTCAGCCGGTAGGCGATGAGGCCCACCCATTCGTGCACGGCGTCGTCGACCGTCGCGAGCGCGCGGCCGAACTCGGTCGGCTGCAGCCAGCGCCAGCGCGGCGTGCTGTGCCAGTCGACCGGATAGGCTTCGACCGGAAAACCGACCCGGCGGAAACAGCCCATCGCGCGCGGCATGTGCTGCGCCGAGGTGACGAGCAGCCAGCGCTCGCCCCGCTTCGGCGCCACCAGCGCCTTGGTGAAGGCGGCGTTCTCGGCGGTGTTGCGCGCCTTGTTCTCGAGCATCACGCGGTCGCGCGGCACGCCGAACGTGTCGAGCAGCGGGTAAAGATAGTCGGCCTCGTTCGGCTGGTTCGCGAGCAGGCTCGCATCGCCGCCGCTGAAGACGATGCGGGCCTTCGGATAATCCCGCGCGAGCTCGGCGATGATCGTGACGCGCTCGGCCGCACCGCCCAGCACGATCTGGCCGCGTACGCGTGACAGGGCCGGGTCGATCGCGCCGCCGAGCACGACGATGCCGTCGGGCGTCCCGCGCGAGGGATCCCAGACGGGGAAGCGGTTCTCGATGATGTGGTTGAGCGCGGCGCCGACCGGCAGAAGACCGAGCGCCAGGAACAGCGTCAGGCTCGTCAGCGCCAGGCGGCGGCCAAGCCGCCGCCAGCGCGTCAGCAGAAGTGCCAGTCCCGCGAGACCGATGATCAGCAGCAGATTCGAGGGAACCAGCAGCAGGGAAGCGGTCTTCGACAGGACGAAGAACATCAGCGCGACTTTTTCCAGACCTCGTAGCGCTTCTTGTTCTCTTCGTTGGGCGGATAGAGGCCGGGGAGCTTCGTGCCCTTCTCCACCTCCTGCACCAGCCAGCTCTCGAGCAATTCGTGCTCGGCGCCCTCGTTGGCGACGAAGTCGGCGAGATCCTTCGGGATCACCACTGCGCCGTCGTCGTCGGCGACGATGATGTCGCCGGGGAAGATGGCGCAGCCGCCGCAGCCGATCGGCTCGTTCCAGCCGACGAAGGTCAATTGATTGACCGAGGCCGGCGCCGCGACGCCCTGGCACCAGACCGGCAGGCCGGTCGCCAGCACGCCGTGCCGGTCGCGCATGACGCCGTCGGTAATCAGCGCCGAGACGTTGCGCTTGACCATGCGCATGCACAGGATGTCGCCGAAGATGCCGGCACCGGTGACGCCCATCGCATCGGCGACGACGACGCAGTTCTCCGGCATGTCCTCGATGGCGCCGCGCGTCGAGATCGGCTTCGACCAGCTCTCGGGCGTGGCGAGGTCCTCGCGCACCGGCACGAACCGCAGCGTGAAGGCCGGGCCGACGACGCGCTTGCCGGTAAAGCCGAGCGGCATCGCGCCCTTCATCCAGGCGTGACGGATGCCCTTCTTCAGCAGCATCGTGGTGATGGTGCCGGTGGTGACGTTCTTCAGTGTTTCAAGTGTCGACATGAGTTCATCCGTTCAGGCGGGGGAAAGACCGAGCCGCTCGTCGCGGCGGCGAAGATAGGCGATGAGCGGCGTGGCGATTAGCACCATCCAGAGCTTGCCGATGATCTGCCCCTCGAGGAATTGCAGGGAGCCGAAGGCGAGCCACAGGAAGACGAGGGAGTCGACGACGAGGCCGACAATGCTCGAGGCGACCACCGCGAGAACCAGCCGGCGCCGCGCCAGCGGCGTGTAGACGGCGAAGTCGGCGAACTCCGACAAGAGGAAGGCGGCGGTCGAGGCAATGACCAGCGCCGCCGGCGCCAGCGCCCAGGACAGCGCCGCTCCGACCGCGATCGCGCCGAGCCCGAAGGCGGCGCCGAGGCGCCGCTGCACCAGGTCGCGCAGCACCAAAGCCGCGCCGACCATCATCACGCCGGACGGGGCCACGATGCCGGGCGCGACCGGCAGCACGCAGGGGCCGTCGCTGAGGCACGCTGTGCCGACATGGCCGATCATCCAGTTGGCGGCGGGGATGGTCAGGCAGAACAGGACGAGGAAAACCCAGCCCTCGATGCGCCTGCGGCTGTCATTGTCGATCATGCGGTCTTTCGGACGCTCGTGAATTTGGCAAAGCCGTCCGCCCGCAGGCGGCAGGCCGGGCAGCCGCCGCAGCCATAGCCCCAAGGGTGCCGGTGCGCGCGATCGCCGAGATAGCAGCTATGGCTGTCCTCGATGACGAGATCAAGGAAGGCCGTGCCCCCCAGTTCCCCGGCCAGCGCGAAGGTGGCGGCCTTGTCGATCCACATCAGCGGCGTATGGACGGCGAGCGCACGGTCGAGCCCGAGCGAGAGCGCCTGCTGCATGGCCTTGACGGTGGCGTCGCGGCAGTCCGGATAGCCGGAATAGTCGGTCTCGCACATGCCGGCGACGAGGTGGGCCGCGCCACGGCGGTAGGCGAGCGCGCCGGCAAGGCTGAGGAACACGAGGTTGCGGCCGGGCACGAAGGTGGTCGGCAGGCCGTTGTCGGCGATCTCGATCGCCAAGTCGGACGTCAGCGCGGTGGCGCCGATCTCGGCCAGCGCGTCGATGCGGATGACATGGTCGTCACCGAGGCGGCTCGCCCAGTCGGGGTTGAGCGCGGCGATGCCGGCGCGAAGCTTGGGCCGCATGTCGAGCTCGACGGCATGGCGCTGCTTGTAGTGGAAGCCGACCGTCTCGACGCGGGCGAAGTGCGTCAGCGCCCAGGCGAGACAGACGGTGGAGTCCTGACCGCCGGAGAACAGGACCAAAGCGGTGTCGGGGGAAACGTCCATGCGCCGCCTTCTACTCCGTCATGGCCGGGCTTGTCCCGGCCATCGCGCTTAGGAAGGCACGGTGCCTCCTGAAGCGGGGTCACCGGGACATAAGGGCGTCCACCCCCGTCTTCGACGGGCTAGGCCCGGTGACGACAGAGCCTCAATCCCACTTCGGCGACCAGGTCCAGTCGACGATGCGTTCGCCGCGGCGGCCGAGCCGGCCGATCTCGGCCATCTCCAATTCGCTCAACGTGAAGTCGAACAGAGCGAGGTTCTCGGCAAGCCGCTCGACCTTGCTGGTGCGCGGGATGACGACGACGCCCTGCTGCACCAGCCAGCGCAGCGACACCTGCGCCGCCGACTTCTTGTGCGCCTTGCCGATACGGGTGAGCACCTCGTCGCCGACCGAATTGCCGCGGGCGATCGGGCTGTAGGCGACGACCGCCATGCCGTGCGCCTTGCAGGCGGCGGCGACTTTCGACGTGTCGAGGAACGGGTGCATCTCGATCTGGTTGCAGACAAGCGGCTCGGGCGAAACCTTGCTGGCTTCCTCGAGCAGCGCCACGGTGAAATTCGACACGCCGAGCGCGCGCACGAGGCCGGCTTCTTTCAATTTGGCCATGGCGCCGAGCGTCTCCGCCAAGGGCACGCGCGGGTTCGGCCAGTGGATCAGCAAGAGATCGATCTCGTCGATGTGCAGGCGCTGCAGGCTCTCCCTGACCGAGCGTTCGACGTCGCGCGGCGCGAGCAAGGTCGGCTGGATCTTGGTGGTGACCATGACCTCGCGGCGCTTGCCCGAGGCGCGCACGCCCTCGCCTACTTCGCGTTCGTTGTCGTACATCTGCGCGGTGTCGATGTGGCGATAGCCGAGCCGGATCGCCTGCTCGACCAGCCGCGCGCATTCGCGGCCGCGCAGCATCCACGTGCCGAGCCCGACGATCGGGATATCGAAGCCTTTGGCCTTCACCGATTGCATTGCGCGATCCGTCATTTGTCGTCGTTCAAGAACCCGAGCAGGAAGAGCGCGCGCCGCGCCGTCTCGCGGTTGACGCATTCCGCAGCCATCGGACTCGCCATCGTGCCCTGGTAGAAGTCCCAATAGAAGCCGCAACTCCTGTCGCGCGAGGCGATCCAGGCCCGCTGCATGTCGCGGAGCTTAACGCGCTGCGTCTCATCGAGTTTCTCGCGCAGGCGCCGGAAGCTCTCGTTCAGGATGTCGTCCCAGACGGCGACCTCGCGGTCGATGCAGGCGTTCATGTCCGCGGTCGACTTCGTCCTGTCATCTTCGAGGCACGGGCCGGAGACGAGGCCGATGCAGCGTTCGGGATCGGCCGCGGCGCCCTTGGCGCCGGCGGCGGTCTTAATGCAGTCCTGCACCTTGTGCGAGGCGGCCGCGTCCGGCGGCGCAGCCAGCCCCGCCGTGCCGGAGACGAACAGCACGGCGAGCGCCAGCGCGCAGACACGGATCACGGCGTATCCCAGACCGGCGCGTGCGGCGGGCTGACGACGCGCATGTTGGTGGCGTTGAGTTTCTTCAACTCGGCCATCTCGGCGTCGCTCAGCTTGAAGTCGAAGATGTTCATGTTCTCCCTCAGATGCGCCGGCGTCGCGGTGCGCGGGATCGGGATCGCGCCCATCTGCACGAGATAGCGCAGCGACACCTGCGACGCGCTCTTGCCGTGCGCCTTGCCGATGCGCTCGAGCGCGTCGGCGCCCGGCACCTTGCCGCGCGCGATCGGGCAATAGGCGACGACCGCCATGCCGTGCTTCTTCGACGTGGCGAGCACCTTGTCCTGGTTGATGAAGGGATGCATCTCGATCTGGTTGCAGACCAGCGGTTCGGACGTTACGCCCCAGGCCTCATCGAGCATCTTCGTCGTGAAGTTGGCGACGCCCACGTGCTTGGCCTTGCCCTCCTTCTTGGCCGCGCACAGCGCGGGCACGCTGACCGAGAGCGGGATGTCCTTGTTGTTCCAGTGGATCAGCAGGAGATCGACGTAAGGTAGTTGCAGATTGGCGAGGCTTTCGCTCAGCGACTGGCGGAACTTCTCGGGCTCGAGATGCGTCTCGCGCACCTTGGTGGTGATGAAGACGTTCTCGCGCTTGACGCCGGACTGGCGCAGCCCCTCGCCGACCTCCTTCTCGTTGCCGTAGAACCAGGCCGTGTCGATGTGGGTGTAGCCCATCTGCAGCGCGTCTTTCACCGCCTGCACGCAAACATCGCCTTTCAGTGTCATGACGCCGAGTCCGACCTGCGGAATACGGGCTCCATGCGCTTCGACGTACGGTATCGACATTGTCTCTCCCTTGCGCGGCAGTTTCTGGGTGTGCGCTTCGCGGCCGAGCATGTTCGTTTGGCTCCGCCGCTTCGCGGCGGAGCATGTTCGCTGGCCCCGCCGCTTCGCGGCGGAGCATGCCCGCTTGGCCTCACGCTGCCAACCGGGGGTGCGCCCGGCGCGCCGGTCACGAAGATTTTTTGCCGCAGGTGAAAACGACAATCCGTGTGTCCCCAGACGATTGCGGGGCGTTCTCAGATTGGAATAATTAAAGGGAAGGAAATATCTGTTGCATCATGGGAATTTGCCGCGTTGGGTGGGCCCGAACCGGTCATTTTCCAAAGGATCGACCCATGAAGACCTTGCTCGTCGCGTGCCTTGCTTCAGCCCTTCTCGCGCCCGCGCTCGCGCGCGCGGATGACTTCACGCTGACGATCAAGGACCACAAGTTCACCCCGTCCGAGCTCAAGGTCGCGGCAGGCAAGCGCCACACCATCACCGTCGTCAACAATGACGCGACGCCCGAGGAATTCGAGAGCCACGCCTTGAAGATCGAGAAGGTCGTCGTCGGCAATGGCAAGGGCGTCGTGCGCATCGGGCCGCTCAAGGCCGGAAAGTATCCGTTCGTCGGCGAATACCATGAGGACACCGCCAAGGGCGTGATCGTCGCGGAATAGATGGGAATTGGAATAGCCTGACATGCTGGGTGCATTGATCATCGTTTTCCGCGAAATGCTCGAAGCCGGGCTGATCGTCGGCATCGTGCTGGCGGCGACGCAAGGCGTCGCCGGCCGCGGCCGCTGGATCGCGATCGGCATCGGCGGCGGCCTTGCCGGCGCGGCGATCGTGGCGGCCTTCGCCGGCGCCATTTCGGAAGCCTTCCAGGGTTCCGGACAGGAGCTGTTCAATGCCTGCGTGCTGGCGATCGCGGTCGTCATGCTGATGTGGCACAACGCCTGGATGGCGCGGCACGGCCGCGAGATCGCGGCCGAGATGCGCTCGATCGGCGTGGCGGTGAGCGAAGGCGCGAGGCCGCTGACCGCGCTCGCCGTGGTCGTGGGGCTCGCGGTGCTGCGCGAGGGCTCCGAGGTCGTGCTGTTCCTCTACGGCATCGTCGCCTCGGGCACGTCGATGGGCAGCGTGTTCCTTGGCGGGGTGCTGGGCATCGCCTGCGGCGCGGCGTTCAGCGCGCTCACTTATTACGGGCTGCTGGCGATCCCGCAGCGCTACATCTTCGCGGTCACGAGCTGGCTGATCGCCCTGCTCGCAGCCGGCATGGCGGCGCAGGCGGTGCAGTTCCTCAATAATGGCGGGCTGCTCACCGCCTTCGACAACACGATGTGGGACACGTCGTGGCTCTTGTCCGAAGGCTCCATCCTCGGGCGGCTCATGCACACCCTGATCGGCTACACCGAGCGGCCGACCGGCATGCAGCTCATCGTCTATGTGTGCACGCTCGTGGCGATGTACCTGTTGATGCGCATTGCCCGCGCGCCGCAGCCGCGGCGCGAAGCGACGGTCTAACGGCGCGCGCCAGCCCGCAGGCGCGTCAGCGCCGTCCGCCGCCAAGCGCCGCGAAGGCGGTGTCCGGCGCGCGATCGATGAGCTTCAGGAGCGCCCGCGCCGGCCCGCGCGGCGAGCGCTTGCCCTGCTCCCAGTTGCGCACGGTCTCGAGCGGCACTTCGATGCGCTCGGCGAAGGCGGCCTGCGTCAGGCCGCAGCGGGCGCGCACGTGGCGCACGAAGAGAGCCGGGTCGGAATGGTCCATCGCCTTTTCGCGGCCATCCGGCAGCAGTTCGACGATGCGGCCGTCGGCCTTCAAACGCACGCGCAGCATGGCATTCCCCCTCGCGTCCAGAGTCGGCCCGAGGCCTAGGTGATTCGGGGAAACGGAACCTTAACGGCGCGCGGAGGGCCAAAGGCCGAGTGAGCCTTTGGCGGCGTCGGCCATTGGCCGAGGGCCGGCCCTCACGGCAGATTGAGCTGCCAGGAGACGCCGAAGCGGTCGTTGAGCCAGGTGAACAGCCGGCTGAAGCCGTAATTGCCGAGCGGCATCATGACGCCGCCGCCCTCGCCGAGCGCGGCGGCGAACCGGCGCAGATCCTCCTCCGAGCGGCAGGTGACGAAGAACGAGAAGGCCGGCGTGAAGGTAAAGGCGTGCGCCACCGGGCTGTCGATGCACATGACGCTCTGGTCGCCGACCGAGAAGGTCGCAAGCCGCACCGTGCCGGCCTTGCCGGGGCCGCCCTCGCCGTAGCGGTCGATCGTGTCGATACGCGCCTCGGGGAGTACCGCGGTGTAGAAATTCATCGCCTCTTCCGCTTTCCCGCCCTGGAACATCAGGAAGGGCCGCACCGTCACCGTCATTCCAGGCCTCCGCTACCGCGTCTTCTCGAAGATCTCGCGGCCGATCAGCATGCGGCGGATCTCGCTGGTGCCGGCGCCGATCTCGTAGAGCTTGGCGTCGCGCAGGAGCCGCCCGGTCGCGAAGTCGTTGATATAGCCGTTGCCGCCGAGGCACTGGATCGCCTCGAGCGCCATCCAGGTCGCGCGCTCCGCCGCATAGAGGATGGCGCCGGCCGCATCCTCGCGCGTGGTGCGGCCCTCGTCGCAGGCGCGCGCCACCGCGTAGACGTAGGCCTTCGCCGCGTTCATCGTCACGTACATATCGGCGAGCTTGGCCTGCATCATCTGGAAGCGGCCGATCGGCTGGCCGAACTGCTGGCGCTGGTGCAGGTACGGCACGACGACGTCGAGGCAGGCCTGCATGATGCCGAGCGGACCGGCGGCGAGCACGACGCGCTCGTAGTCGAGCCCCGACATCAAAACGTTGACGCCGTTGCCGACCGCCCCGAGCACGTTCTCCTCGGGCACCTCGCAATCGGTGAAGACCAGCTCGGACGTGTCGGAGCCGCGCATGCCGAGCTTGTCGAGCTTCTGCGCCGGGGCAAAGCCTTTCATGCCCTTCTCGACGATGAAGGCGGTGATGCCGCGCGAGCCGGCGGTCGGATCGGTCTTGGCGTAGATGACCAGCGTGTCGGCGACCGGGCCGTTGGTGATCCACATCTTCGAGCCGTTGAGGATGTAGCGGGAGCCCTTCTTGTCGGCGCGCGTGCGCATCGACACGACGTCGGAGCCGGCGCCGGGCTCGGACATGGCCAACGCGCCGACGTGCTCGCCGGAGACCAGCTTCGGCAGGTACTTGCGCTTCTGCGCCTCGGTGCCGTTGCGGCGCAGCTGGTTGACGCAGAGGTTGGAATGCGCGCCGTAGGAGAGCCCCACCGCGGCCGATGCGCGCGACACTTCCTCCATGGCGATGCAGTGCGCGAGATAGCCCTGCCCCGAGCCGCCATATTCCTCCTCGACGGTGATGCCGTGCAGACCGAGCGCGCCCATTTCCGGCCACAGGTCGCGGGGAAACTGGTTGGAGCGGTCGATCTCGTCGGCGCGCGGCGCGATACGATCTTGCGCGAAATCGGCGACCGACTTGCGCAACATGTCGTTGTCGGCGCCGAGGCCGAAATCGAAACCGCTCCACGCATTGGGGATCATAAGAACCGCCTCCGGCTGCGCTTTAAACGTCGCGCGCAATCGCGGCGGACTCTAGCGGCTCGGGATCAGGCTGTCAGCGCCGCCGGCGCCGCAGGCGCTGCGGGCTTGGACTGCTTGATCAGCCGCTCGATCGCCTTGGCCGGCGCGGGCCGCGCGAACAGGAAGCCCTGCAACTCGTCGCAGCCGGCGAGCTTGAGGATGACGCGCTGCTGCTCGGTCTCGACGCCCTCGACGGTGATCGACAGGCCGAGCGCGCGGCCGAGCGCGACGATCGCCTGGATGATGACGCCGCCATTGCCGGACTGGCCGAGCGCCGTGACGAAGCTCCTGTCGATCTTGAGCTTGTCGAGCGGGAAGCGCTGGAGATAGCTGAGGTTCGAATAGCCCGAGCCGAAATCGTCGAGCGCGACGCGCACGCCGAGCGCATGCAGGTCCTCGATGCGGCGGATCATCTCGTCCGGGTTGTCGATGAGCACGCCCTCGGTGATCTCCAGCATCAGCCGCGACGGCGGCACGGCGCTTTCCGATAGTGCCGCGCGCACGATGTCGATGATGCCGCGGTCGCGCACCTGCAACGGCGACAGGTTGACCGCGACATAGAGATCGGGCCAGCGCTTGGCGTCCTGCAGCGCCTTGCGCAGCACGAAGGTGCCGAGCGAATCCATCAATCCCATCTGCTCGGCGACCGGGATGAAGGCGGCCGGCGAGATCGGCCCCTGCGTCGCATGGGTCCAGCGCAACAGCGCCTCGACGCCGACGAAGGCTCCGCCCGACGACGATACGATCGGCTGGTAATGCACTTCGAGCTCGTGCGCGGTGATCGCACGCGGCAGCTCGCGATGAATGAAACGCTGCTCGGCCGACAATTTGTCGATCGCCGGATCGAAGGCGATGAGCGTGCCCGGTCCCTTGGCCGCCGCGGCGCGCAGCGCAAGCTCGGTCCGGCGCGTGATCTCGCCGCGCGTCTCGCCGTGCGCAGGTGCAAGGGCAAAGCCGGCATGCGCCGACAGCCGCGCCACGGTGTCGACCCAGTACGGCCGCGCCACCTGCTCGATCGCCGCGTGCAGCACGGCTTCGGAATCCACCGCCGCGCCGCTCGTGAGAAGGATGGCGAACTCGTCGGCGCCGATGCGGCCGCAGACGGCGTGCTCCGGCAGCGCCTCCTTGAGCCGGCCGGCGACGGCAACGATCAGCTCGTCGCTGCCGAGAACGCCATGGTGCGCGGTGACGTCGTCCATGCCGTCGACCTCGAACAGCGCGAAGGTGACGACCTCCTCCTCCGTGCGCTCGGCAAGCGCGAGGTCCAGGAGCTCCAGCATCTTGGCGTGGTTCGGCAGACCGGTCAGCTTGTCCTCGTCGGCGGCGCGGCGCGCGAGCTCCTCGCTCGCCGCCAACTCGCGACGCGCGCGGCGGAGCTGCCAGAGCGAGAAGGCGGCGAAGCCGACCAGCACCACCGTCATGCCGGCGATCAGCGGCAACAGGCGGTTCATCGCATCCATCATCGGATGCGTCTTCTGCCAGGTGAAGAAGCCGACGATGCGGCCGCCGCCGTCGATGACGGGCTGCGTCTCGCGACCGTCCGAGGGCTCCGTCTCGTAGGCCAGGCCGGGAATATTGACGCTGCGCTGGACCGTGCGCACGAAGCGCGGGTCGAGGTCCTCGGTCTGCCCGAACAACGCGCGGAATTCGGAAATGGCGGCGCGCAGCGCTGTGCGTTGCTCGGCCCACAGCCGCTCGTCGCTCTGGCGCGCCAGGCTGTAGCCGACGCCGGCGGTCATGATTGTCGCGCCGAACGCCAGGATCGCGACGATCACGATCAGCCGCGACGCGCCGAGGGTGCGCCGCGCCTGCGCCTGTGGCGCCCGGATTGCCTGAAAGATGCCTGCGCTCACCGGCCCGATGCTCCCGCGTCCATGCGGTCTCAAGGGTCAGGGATAAATCGTCAGGCTTAATGTGGGGTCAGGAAACAGGGTGAACGAACGGTAACCCCTACGGGGTCAGCGCAGCCCGAACCAGAGGCTGGCAATGCTGAGGAAAGAGAAGAAGCCGACCACGTCGGTCACCGTCGTGACGAAGGGACTGGACGCCACCGCCGGATCGAACCGCAGCCGGTGCAGGGCGAGCGGAATGAGGATGCCGCCCAGCGCCGCCGCGGCCATGTTGCAGATCATGGCAAGCCCGATCACCACGCCCAGCCCCGGCACGCGGAACCAGACATAGGCGGCAGCGCCCGTGATGACGGCGAAGGCGATGCCGTTGAGAAGCCCGACCATAAGCTCGCGGCGGACCACCCGCCAGGCATTGGCGTCGTGCAGGTCCTGCGTGGCAATGGCGCGCACGGCGACCGTCATGGTCTGCGTGGTGGCGTTGCCGCCCTGGCTCGCCACGATCGGCGCCAGCACAGCGAGCGCGACCATCTTTTGCAGTTGGCCCTCGAACAGGCCGAGGACCGAGGAGGCCAGGAACGCCGTGCCGAGATTGATCAGCAGCCAGTTGAAGCGGCTGCGGGCGATGGTCCAGACCGTGTCCGAGAGCTCTTCCTCGCCGACGCCGCCGAGCGCCTTGATGTCCTCTTCGGCCTCTTCCTGGATGACGTCGGCGACGTCGTCGAAGGTGATGACGCCGACCAGCCGATCGGCGCTGTCCAGCACCGGCGCAGCGACCCAGTTGTAGCGCTGGAACAGCCGCGCCACCTCCTCTTGGTCCTGATCCGCGCGGATCAGCGGCCGGTCGTCCTCCATCAACTCCGAGATCGGCACCGGGCGCTTGGAGCGCAGCAGCTTGTCGAGCGGCACGGCGCCGACGAAATGCCCACGCTCGTCCATGACATAGACTTCATAGAAGCGCTCGGGCAGTTCGACCGTCTCGCGCATGTAGTCGATCGCGGCGCCGACGTCCCAGTGCGACGGCACAGCGATGAACTCGGTCTGCATGCGCCGGCCGGCCGAGTCCTCCGGATATTCGAGGCTGCGGGCGAGCGCGACGCGCTCGGGCGGCGGCAGCTGATCGAGAATCTCCGTGCGTTCGGCCTGCGGCAGGTCGGCAAGGATGGCGACGGCGTCGTCGGAATCGAGGTCGCGCACACCGTCCGCGACGGTCTTCGGCTCGAGTTCCTCGAGGATTTCGTCGCGGACCGCGTCGTCGACCTCGGTCAGCGCGGTGAAGTCGAAGTCGATGCCGAGCAGCTCGACGAGGCGCGGCCGCCGCTCCGGCTCCAGAGCCTCGACCAGCGCGCCGAGGTCGGCCTCGTGCAGATCGCCGACGAACTCGCGCAGCGTGTCGACGTTGCCGGCGTCGATCGCGTCGGAGACGCGCGCGACGAAATCCTCGCGCAGGGCGCCTTCCTCGTCGCGCAGCGGCGGCACGCCGTTTGGATGGTCAAGCATGCGCGAGAAGCCCGCCGCGAGGTGATGATCTCGGCGCTTGTACGCCGGGCCTGCCGGGCGGGCAATCACTCGCGACATAAAACGCGCCATCAATCACCAATTGCTTGTCGCGCTCCGCGCAGTCGGGTCAATTGCAGCGCCATGTTCACGGTCGGCGCCATCGTCCGTCTCGCCCTTCTCGCGCTGGTCACCGCGCTGCTGCCGGTTGCGGCGGCCGCGCAAGGCTGCCCGGGTCATCCCGACGCGCTCGGGACCGCGCGCGTGCTCGCGGTCGATGCGGCCACGACGCCGCGGGTCGGGCGCAAGCAGTTTCCCGATACGCTGCCGCTCGGGCCGAAAGAGCTGGTCCTCACCTTCGACGACGGGCCATGGCCGGGAACGACGCCGGCCGTGCTCGACGCGCTCAAGGCCGAATGCGTGAAGGCCACCTTCTTCCTGCTCGGCCGCAATGCGCAGGCGCACCCCGCCCTCGTCCGGCGCGAGGCGGCCGAGGGCCACACGATCGGCCATCACTCGTTCAGCCATCCCCTGCTCGGCCGCATGGACCCGGACAGGGCGATGGCGGAGATCGACAAGGGCATCCGCGCCGACAAGGTGGCCCTCGGTCATGAATCCGCGCCGTTCTTCCGCTTCCCGGGTTTCGCCTCGGCGCCGGTTCTGCTCGACCGGCTTCAGGCCCGCGGGATGGTCGTGTTCGGCGCCGATGTCTGGGCAAGCGACTGGAACGAGCAGACGCCGGAGGCCGAACGCGAACGCCTCCTCCGCCGCATCGACAAGGTCGGCGGCGGGATCGTGCTGCTGCACGACACGCGCGGGCAGACGGCGCGCATGCTGCCGGCCTTCCTCAAGGCGCTCAAGGCCCGCGGCTACCGCATCGTCCACCTCGTGCCGGCGGGCGGCCGCCCGGCCGATTGAGCCGCCCATCTCCTGAAGCTCATGGCTGTGGACGGCCCCAATTGGTTAATGTCAGGTTAATGTTGGAATTGGTACGCAGGGGTACGGCCTGATCGGCTCGGTTGCCGGTCGGGGTCCCTTGGGGGGAAAATGCGTCGTTTTAGTCTCGTTCTCGGCCTGATGGCGCTCGCCATCGGGGCTGCCCAGGCACAGTCGCAGCCGCAGGAGCCATCGCAGCCACAGCCGCAGGCAACCGCGCCGGCCGAGCCGCAGCCGGCGCCCCAGTCACAGCCGAAGCTAGCCGCGCAGACGCCGGCGTGCCCGGGCAATCCCGATGCCATCGGCACCAGCCGCACCATCACCGTCGATCCGAGCGTGCTGCCGCAGATCGGCACCATGCAGTACAAGGCGAGCCTGCCGCTCGAAGACCACGAGGTGGTCATCACCTTCGACGACGGCCCGCTACCTCCCTACACCAACCGCATCCTCGACGTGCTGGCCGAGAACTGCGTCAAGGTGAACTACTTCCTCGTCGGCGAGATGGCCCGCGCCTACCCGTCCGTCGTGCGCCGCATCTACAATGCCGGGCACGTGGTCGGCACGCACTCCCTGAGCCATCCGCTGACCTTCAACCGCATGGGCGACATCGGTATCGAACGTCAGGTCGACGGCGGCATCGCCGCCGTGCAGGCCGCGCTCGGCGACCCCAAGGCGGTGGCGCCGTTCTTCCGCGTGCCGGGGCTCCTGCGCAGCCACGCGGTCGACGGCTTCCTCGCCATGAAGAGCCTGGCCGTGTGGAGCGCCGACGAAGTCGCCGACGACTGGCATCACGGCATCACGCCGAAGCAGATCGTCAAGCTCGCCATCAACCGTATCGAGGCGAAGAACCATCGCGGCGTCCTGCTGCTGCACGACATCCATCCGGCGACCGCGATGGCGCTGCCGGCGCTGCTGAAGGAATTGAAGGCGCGCGGCTACAGAATCGTGCAGGCCGTGCCGGCGGGCGAGCGTCCCGCCTCGGTGCCGGAGCCGGTGATCGCCCAGGCGCACCAGGCGCAGGGCTGGCCGCGCGTCGTGAAGGCCTCGCTCAAGGGCGATGAGACCGCGACCGAGCACGCGGCCAAGACGAAGCACGCCCACCACGTCCGGCGTCATCGCAAGCACAAGGTCGCCGAGGCCGGTGACGACGATGCGATCGACAAGGCCGTCGCCAAGAAGAAGAGCAAGGCGCAGACGGCCGACAGCGGCGAGAACTTCTTCAATTTGTGGCGCTAGGCGCTCAGCGCGCCGGCACCACCGCGGTCGCCTCGATCTCGACCTTGGCGCCCGGCTCGAGCAGGCCTGCGACCACCAGCAGGGTCATGGCCGGGAAATGCCGGCCGATGACGCGGCGATAGGCCTCGCCGATCTCGCGTTGGCGCTCGACATAGGAGGCCTTGTCGATGATGTACCAGTTGAGCCGCGTGATGTGCTCCGGCCTCGCGTCGGCTTCCGCCAGCACGGCGACGATATTTTTCAGCGCCTGTTCGATCTGCGCGACGAAGTCGTCGCCGACGAGCTTGGCCTCCGCGGTCCAGCCGATCTGGCCGGCGACATAGATCTGCCGGCCTTCCGCCACGACGCCGTTGGAGTAGCCCTTGGCCGGCTTCCAGCCGGCCGGGTGGAGAAACTGGAAATCGCTCATGCCCGGCGCAATCCCGATCTACTGTTGCCGCAGACGAAAGCGCTGGATCTTGCCGGTCGCGGTCTTCGGCAAGGCGTCGACGAAATTGACGGCGCGCGGATATTTGTACGGCGCGATCGTCGCTTTCACATAATCCTGGAGCCGTTTTGCACAGGCGGCATCGGCGGCGACACCCGTCTTCAGCACCACATAAGCCGCGACGATCTGCCCGCGCTCGCCGTCGGCGACGCCGATGACGGCGCATTCGGCGACCTCGGGGTGCTTCAGGAGCGCCGCCTCGACCTCGGGGCCGGCGATGTTGTAGCCGGCCGAGACGATCATATCGTCGGCGCGGGCGACGAAGTGAAACCGCCCCTCCGCGTCCTGCATGAACGTGTCGCCGGTGATGTTCCAGCCGTCGCGCACGTAGTTCTTCTGGCGCTTGTCGGCGAGATAGCGGCAGCCGGTCGGCCCGCGCACCGCGAGCTTGCCGAGTTCGCCGCGCGGCTGCTCCTTCATTGCATCGTCGACGATGCGCGCCTCGTAGCCGGTGACCGGACGACCCGTGGCGCCGGGCACCGCATCGCCGATTCGGTTCGAGATGAAGATGTGCAGCATCTCGGTCGAGCCGATGCCGTCGAGGATCGGCTTGCCGGTCTTACGCGTCCAGTCCTCGAACACGGCGGCGGGCAGCGTCTCGCCGGCTGAAACGGCGAGCCGCAGCGAGGAGAGATCGGCGCCCTGGTCCATCGCCGCCAGCATGGCGCGATAGGCGGTCGGCGCGGTGAAGCAGATCGTCGCTTTGTAGGTCTCGATGATCTGCACCATGTTGGCCGGGGTCGCGCTCTCGAGCAGCGTCGCCGTCGCGCCGAAGCGCAACGGAAAGATCGCGAGCCCGCCGAGGCCGAAGGTGAAGGCGAGCGGTGGCGAGCCGACGAAGATGTCGTCGGACGTGACGCCGAGCACTTCGCGCGCATAGCCGTCGGCGATCATCAACAGGTCGCGATGGAAATGCATCGTGGCCTTCGGCTCGCCGGTTGTGCCGGAGGTGAAGCCGAGAAGCGCGACGTCGTCGCGGCCGGTCGGCACAGCGTCGAACTTGACCGGCTTGTCGAGCGCAATTCGGTCCAATTCGGCATCGTGGTTCGAGGTGCCGTCGAACGACACGACCTGCTTCAGGAACTTGCTGTCCTTGGCGCAGGCGACGAGCTCGTCGGCGATGCGCGAGTCGGTCAGCGCCAGCGCGATCTCGGCCTTGTCGACGATCTTCGCCAATTCGCCGACGCGCAGCATCGGCATGGTGTTGACGACGACGGCGCCGGCCTTGGTGGCGGCGAGCCAGGCGGCGACCAAAGCCGGATTGTTGCCGGAGCGGATGAGCACGCGGTTGCCCGGCTTGACGCCGTAGTTCTCGATGAGCGCATGCGCCAGCCGGTTCGACCAGTCGGCGAGCTCCTTGTAGGTGCGGCGGCGGCCATTGCCGATCAGCGCCGTGTGGTCGCCGAAACCCTTCTCGACCATGCGGTCGGTGAGCTCGACGCCGGCGTTGAGGCGCTCGGGGTACTGGAATTCCGGACGATCGAGCAGAATGTCCGGCCACTGATCGGGAGGCGGCAGGTTGTCGCGCGCGAAGGTGTCGACATGCGCGGACGGACCGAGGTTGATCGTTCGGCTCATGCGGATGCTCCGATCTCCGACAGGACGCTGCGCGCGATGACGACCTTCTGCACGTCGGAGGCGCCCTCGTAGATGCGCAGCGCGCGGATCTCGCGATAGAGCGTCTCGACCGGATGGCCGGCGCGGACGCCGTCGCCGCCGTGCAGTTGCACCGCGGTGTCGATGACGCGCTGCGCCGCCTCGGTGGCGTAGAACTTGGCCATCGCCGCTTCCTTGGTGACGCGGGCGGCGCCCATGTCCTTGGTCCAGGCGGCGCGGTAGACGAGCAGCGCGGCAGCGTCGATCTCGAGCGCCATGTCGGCGAGATGGCCCTGCACCATCTGCAGATCGGCCATCGGCGCGCCAAACAGTTCGCGCTTCGATGCGCGTTGCAGCGTCTCGGCGAGCGCGCGACGGGCAAAGCCGAGCGCGGCGGCGGCGACCGTGGTGCGAAACACATCGAGCGTCGCCATGGCGATCTTGAAGCCCTCGCCGGGCTTTCCGACCATCGCGGAGGCCGGCACGCGGCAGTTCTCGAAGCGCAGGCGCGCCAAAGGATGCGGCGCGATGACGTGCAGGCGCTCGGCGATTGTCAGACCCGGATTGTCGCCGCTCACGATGAAGGCCGAGAGGCCGCGCGCGCCGGGCGCCTCGCCGGTGCGGGCGAAGACGATGTAGAGATCGGCGATGCCGCCGTTCGAGATCCAGGTCTTCTCGCCGTCGAGCACGTAAGCGTCGCCGTCGCGGCGCGCGGTGGTCGAAATGTTGGCGACGTCGGAGCCGGAGGCCGGCTCGGAGAGCGCGAAGGCGGCGATCGCCTCGCCATTGCGCGTTTTCGGCAGCCATTGGGCGCGCTGGTCCGGCGTGCCGTAGAGCGAAATGGGACCGGCGCCAAGGCCCTGCATGGCGAAGGCGAAATCGGCGAGGCCGGCGTGATAGGCCAGAGTCTCGCGCGCCAGCGCCAAGGTGCGCACGTCGAGCTTGTCGTTGCCCTCGCCCGGCGCGGTGACCGAGAGGAAACCGCCGTCGCCGAGCGCCTTCACCAGCTTGCGGCAGGCGGCGCCGACGTCATGGTGATCGATGTCGCTGAGATTGGTCTTGGCCCACGCGCCGAGTTTCTCCGCCCATGCGCGATGGCGGTCTTCGAAGAAGGGCCAGTTGAGGGTGCTGCGATCGGGCATTATCAGCGCACCTTGCTCCGAATGTTTGACCGCATTCTCATATCCTAATTCCCCTCGAACGCCGGCGGCTGCTTGGCGATGAAGCCGTCATAGGCGCGGCGGAAGTCCTGCGTCTGCATGCAGATCGCCTGCGCCTGCGCTTCCGCCTCGATCGCCATGTCGAGGCTCATCGACCATTCCTGATTGAGCATGGTCTTGGTCATCATGTGCGCGAAGGTCGGACCCGCGGCGAGCGACTGCGCCAGCTTGATCGCCTCGGCGTCGAGCGTGTCGGGCGCGACGAGCCGGTTGAAGAAACCCCAGCGCTCGGCCTCGTCGGCATTCATGGTGCGGCCGGTGAACAAGAGTTCGGCGGCGCGGCCCTGCCCGATCACGCGCGGCAGCATGGCGCAGGCGCCCATATCACAGCCCGCGAGACCGACGCGGGTGAAGAGGAAAGCCGTCTTCGCGTTCGCCGTGCCGATGCGCATGTCGGAGAACAGCGCAATCATCGCGCCGGCACCGACGCAGACGCCGTCGACCGCAGCGATCACCGGCTGCGGGCAGGCGCGCATCGCCTTGACCAGATCGCCGGTCATGCGCGTGAATTCGAGGAGGCCCTTCATGTCACGGTCGAACAGCGGGCCGATGATGTCGCGCACGTCGCCGCCGGAGCAGAAATTGCCGCCGTTCGAGCCGAACACGATCGCCTTCACGTCGTCGGCGCCAACGAGCTTGCGGAAGGTGTCGCGCAGCTCGGCATAGGACTCGAAGGTGATCGGGTTCTTGCGCTCGGGACGCTTGAGCGTGATGACGGCGACGCCGCCCGCCTCCATGCGCCAGTTGAAATGCTCTGGCTTGAGCTGCGCCATGCTCACGTGCGCGTCCCTCCGTTGCGGATGCGGTCGGCGAGGCCGTCGAATTCGCCGATGAGCCGTTCGGTCTCGTCGAGATCGAAATCCGACAGGAGCTTGTTGACCCATTCCTCGTGCGCTCTGGCGACAATTTCGAACTGCGCCTCGCCTCTCGGCGTCAGGCGCACGACGAAGGAACGGCGGTCCTCGGCCGGCGCCTGCCGCAGCACCAACTTGTCATTCACCAGCCGGTCGATGATGCCGGTGACGTTGCCGTTCGACACCATCAGCTTGCGCGACAGCTCGGTCATGGTCATGCCGCGCTCGGAGCGCGCCAGCGCCGCCATCACGTCGAACTGCGGCAACGTCATCTGGAACTGCACGCGCAGCCGCTCGCGCAATTCCGCCTCGATGGCCCGCGTCGCGCGCAGGAGCCGCAGCCACAGTCTGAGCCGTTGCTTGCCCACCGGGCGCGAAGCGGCGCGCGGCGCGGGTTTGGCGGCGACTGTCATACCTGTCCTCCGGCGATGGCGATGGCCTGACCGTTGATCGATTGCGCGGCCGCGGTGCACAGCCACAGTACGGTGCCGGCGACCTCCTCCGGCGCGATCAGGCGGTGATGGGCATTGTCCCTGGCGAGCGCGGCGCGGGCGTCGACGGTCGAGCGCTTCGTCTTGGCGGTGATGGCATTGACGGACGCCGCCAGCAGCGGCGTGTCGGTGAAGCCGGGGCACACGGCGTTGACGGTGACGCCGGTCGCGGCAAGTTCTGCGGAGAGCGCACGCGCAAGGCCGAGCACGCCGTGCTTGGCGGCGACGTAGGCCGCGACATAGGGGTAGCCTTTGAGCGCCGCGGTCGAGGCGATGAACACCAGCCGGCGGCCACCCTCGCCCGCGCCGTCGCGGGTGAGATCGGCGAGGCCCGCGCGCGCGGTATTGAACGCACCGGTGAGATTGACGTCGATCATGCGCTGCCAGTGCGCGCTGTCGATCCTGCCGAAGGGCGCGCTCTCGGCCGCGCCGGCATTGGCGATGACGATATCGACGGGGCCGTTCTTCTCGCGCGCGCCGGCGACCATCGCCGCGCAGTCGGCTTCGCGCGTGACGTCGGCGACGACGCTCGCGCACCGAAGCGTGCGCGCCAAGGCCTCGAGCTTCGCTTTGTCGCGGCCGGCGATGGTGACGGCGGCGCCGGCCTCGCCAAGCGCGCGCGCGATCGCGGCGCCGATACCGCTGCCGCCGCCCGTGACCAATGCGTGCCGTCCGCCGAGCACGTTCATCTCTACACTTTCCCGATCGCCGGCTCGGGCCGGCCCTTGATGCGGTTGAGCTGGTCACGGCCCGGCCAGTACGGCTTCGGCCAGGTGACGCCGGTGTAACGCAGGTCGGCGGCAGCGTGCAGCGTCCAGTACGGATCGGTCAGATGCGGGCGCGCGAGACATACGAGGTCGGCGCGGCCGGCCATCAGGATCGAATTGACGTGGTCGGGCTCGTAGATGTTGCCGACGGCGAGCGTGGCGACGCCCGCCTCGTTGCGGATGCGGTCGGAGAACGGCGTCTGGAACATGCGGCCGTAGACGGGCTGCGCCCGCGTCGAGGTCTGTCCGGCGGAGACGTCGATCAGGTCGGCGCCGTGCTCGACGAGCATGCGCGCGATCTCGACCGCGTCCTGCGGCTGCACGCCGTCCGGCCCGACCCAGTCATGCGCCGAGATACGCACCGACATCGGCTTCTCGTCCGGCCACACCTTGCGTACCGCACGCAGGACTTCGAGCGGGAAGCGCATGCGGTTCTCGAGCGAGCCGCCATACTCGTCGGTGCGCCTGTTGGAGAGCGGCGTGATGAAAGACGACATCAGGTAGCCGTGCGCGTAGTGCAGTTCCAGCCAGTCGAAGCCGATGCGCGCGGCGCTCTCGGCGGAACGCACGAACTGGTCGCGGATCGCGTCCATATCGGCGCGCGAGAGCTCGCGTGGCATCTGGTTCTGCGGCGACCACGGCACGGCGGAGGCGCCGACGATCTCCCAATTGTCGGATGCGAGCGGCGCGTCCGATTCCTCCCAGCCGAGTTGGGTCGAGCCTTTTGGTCCCGAATGGCCGAGCTGGATCGCGATCTTGGCGTCGGTCTCGGCATGGACGAAGTCGACGAGCCGCTTCCAGGCGCGCTCGTGCTCGTCGGTGTAGAGGCCGGTGCAGCCGGGCGAGATTCGCCCTTGCGGCGAAATGCAGGTCATTTCGGTGAAGACGAGACCGGCGCCGCCCTTGGCGCGCTCGGCGTAATGCACGAGGTGCCAATCGTTCGGCGTGCCGTCCTTGGCCTTGTACTGCGCCATCGGCGAGACGCAGACGCGGTTCTTCAGCTCCAGCCCGCGCACGCGCAGCGGCACGAACATGGGCGCCCGCACCGCCTTCGGCTTGACGCCGGTCGCGCGCTCATCGAACCATTTCTCCGCGTCCGCCAGCCATTGCGGATCGCGCTGGCGCAAATTCTCGTGGCTGATGCGCTGCGAGCGCGTGAGCAGCGAATAGCTGAACTGCACCGGGTCGAGGTGGAGATAGCGCTCGACGTTCTCGAACCACTCGGTCGAATTGCGCGCCGAATTCTGCAGGCGCAGCACTTCGAGCCGCCGCTCGCTCTCGTAGCGCGCGAAGGCCTTCTCCAGCGTCGGCTCCGAGCAGACGTAATTGGCGAGCGCGATGGCGCTTTCCATGGCGAGCTTCGAGCCCGAGCCGACGGAGAAATGCGCGGTCGCGGCGGCATCGCCGAGCAGCACGATGTTCTTGTAGCTCCAGCGCTCGCACAGGACGCGGTTGAAGTTGAGCCAGGCCGAGCCGCGCAGGTGCCGCGCGTTCGACATCAGCGCATTGCCGCCGAGATATTTGGCGAAGACGCGCTCGCAGGTGGCGATCGTCTCGTCGAGCGACATACGGTCGAAGCCGGACTTGCGCCAGGTTTCCTCCGTGCACTCGACGATGAACGTCGCGGTGTCGGCGTCGAACTGGTAGGCGTGCACCCAGATCCAGCCGTGCTCGGTCTCCTCGAAGATGAAGGTGAAGGCCTCGTCGAATTTCTGGTGCGTGCCGAGCCAAATGTACTTGCAGGCGCGCACGTCGATGTCGGGCTTGAACACGTCGGCATGCGCGGCGCGCGCCTTCGAGTTCACGCCGTCGGCGGCGACGACGAGATCGTAATGCGCGGCATAGGCGTCGACGGGCTCGGCCTCGGTCTCGAACTTGATCGTCACGCCCAGTTCGCGGGCGCGACGCTGGAGAATCCGGAGGAGCCTCTTGCGTCCGATGCCGCTGAAGCCGTGGCCACCGGAGACCTGCACCGTGCCGCGGTAGTGGACGGCGATGTCGTCCCAGTAGGCGAAGTTGTTGCGGATCGTCTCCGCGCTGACCGGATCGTTGCCGGCCAGATTCTCGAGCGTCTCGTCGGACAGCACGACGCCCCAGCCGAACGTGTCGTCCGGCTTGTTGCGCTCGATGACGGTGACCTCGTGCGCCGGATCACGCGCCTTCAGCGAGATCGCGAAATTGAGGCCCCCCGGCCCGCCTCCGAGAACTGCTGTCCGCATGAGGTGTCGACTCCGCTACCGTGGCGGCCAGCATGCCAAATCGGCGGCACTATTACAAACATAAACATTTTAAGCTTGAAACATCAACAACGGCAGCAACGCCCTATTGTAATGTATGGATCAAAAATCCCCGGTTGAAACACTTGTATCATCGGGCTAGCCTTGCGGCCGATGAACCTGCCCTCCTTCAACGGCCGGCTGAGATCCGGCTTCGACGGGTTGTCGCCGCAGCTGCGCGAGGCGGCGCGCTGGGTCATCGACCACCCGGCTGACGTCGCGCTCCTGTCGACGCGCGAGCAGGCCCGCCGCGCCGGGGTCACGCCGGCGACGATGACGCGGCTGGCGCAGCATTTCGGCCTCCCCGGATACGACCGGGTGCGGCAGTTGCACGCCGACGCCGTGCGCCGGCGGCCCGAGACCTATCGCGGCCGCGCCGAGGAGCTCCTGGTGCGCCGCTCGCGCGAGGGCGACGCCGGTCTGGTGCAGGACATCTTCGCGGCGCTGACGCAGCACTTGCAGGACCTGAGCACGAACGCCGCCACGGCCCGCTTCACCACCGCCGCCGACATCGTCGCCAATGCCGCCCATGTCTTCTGCCTGGGCTTACGCTCGAGCTACGCCGTCGCCTACATCTTCCATTACGTACGCTCGCTGTTCGGCGCCAATTCGGTGCTGGTCGACGGCTCCGGCGCAGTCGGCGTCGATGTCATGCGCGACATCGGCAAGTCCGACGTGCTGCTGGCAATTTCTGTGAAGCCGTATGTGCGGCACACGATCGATGCCGCCGAATTCGCGCGCGAGCGCGGCGCACGCATCGTCGCCGTGACCGACAGCGAAATGTCGCCACTGGCGCGGCTGTCCGATGTCAGCCTCATCGTGCGCACCGAGACGCCCTCCTTCTTCCACACCATGGCGCCGGCCTTCGCGGCGGTCGAATGCCTGGCCGCGCTGGTCGCGGCGCGGCGCGGCCCCGAGGCGCTGGCCGCGCTCGAAGCGAGCGAGCGCCAGCTCGCCGCCTTCGGCACCTATGTTCTCCCGCCTTCGAAAGGACGACGTCAGCTATGACGCATGTGCTGCACCGAACCATCGGCCACGATTACCCGACCGCGGTGTCGGGCAAGGGCCTCATCATCCGCGACCGGACCGGCAAAGAATACATCGACGCGTCCGGCGGCGCCGCCGTGTCCTGCGTCGGTCATTCGCATCCGGACGTGCTCGCGGCCATGCGCGCGCAGATCGACACGCTCGAATATGCGCATACGAGCTTCTTCACGACGCAGGTCGCGGAGGAACTTGCCGACGATCTTGTCGCCCATGCGCCGGCGGGCCTCGGTCACGTCTTCTATGTCAGCGGCGGCTCGGAGGCGATCGAGGCGGCACTCAAGCTCGCGCGGCAATATTTCGTCGAGATCGGCCAACCGCAGCGACGCCACCTGATCGCGCGGCGGCAGAGCTATCACGGCATCACCGCCGGCGCGCTCGCCGTCGGCGGCCGCGCCTGGCAGCGCAAGGCGTTCGCGCCACTGTTGATCGAAACGCATCACGTCTCGCCGGTCTACGAATACCGCGAGAAGCTTTCCGGCGAGACGCCTGAAGCCTATGGCGAACGGCTCGCGCGCGAGCTCGAAGACAAGATCAACGAACTCGGCGGCGCCAACGTCATCGCCTTCATCGCCGAGCCTGTGGTCGGTGCGACCATGGGCGCGGTGCCCGCGGTGCCGGGTTATTTCAAGCGCGTGCGCGAGATCTGCGACCGGCACGGCATCCTGCTCATCCTCGACGAAGTTATGTGCGGCATGGGCCGCACCGGCACGTTGCACGCCTGCGAGCAGGACGGCGTCAGCCCGGACCTGATGGCGATCGCCAAGGGGCTCGGCGGCGGCTATGCGCCGATCGGCGCACTCCTGTTGCAGGACAAGATCTTCAAGGCGCTCGCCGATGGCTCCGGCTCGTTCCAACACAGCCACACTTATACGGGCCACCCGCTCGCCTGCGCCGCCGCGCTCGCCGTGCAGCGCGTCATCCGCCGCGACAATCTGCTCGTGAATGTCCGCGAGCAAGGCGCTCGGCTCTCGCGCCGCCTCAACGAGCGCTTCGGCAATCATCCCTTCGTCGGGGATGTACGCGGCCGCGGACTGTTCCAGGGAATCGAAATCGTCGCCGACCGCAGCACCAAGGAACCGTTCGATCCGGCAAAGAAAATCCATGCGCGCATCAAGAAGGAAGCGATGGCGCGCGGCTTGATGGTCTATCCGATGGGCGGAACGGTCGACAGCGTGCGCGGCGATCACGTGCTGCTGGCGCCGCCGTTTATTCTCGACGCCGCGGCGGTCGACACGATCGTCGAACGACTGGGCGAAGCGATCGATGCGGCCGTGAGCGCATGATCGATTGATCGAGCGCGCAAATCGGGAATATCACGACAAAGAATGGGTTCTCACTGCACCTTTACTGCACTCTCAACCGATAACAAACGGAGGACAATGCACATGACGATCAGAATGAAGACGACCGGTCTCGCCGTGGCCGGACTGCTGGCGCTCACGGCCGGCGGCGCTACGCCGGCGCTGGCGCAGCAGAAGTTCATCACCATCGGCACCGGCGGCGTCACCGGCGTGTACTACGCCGTCGGCGGCGCGCTCTGCCGCCTGATGAACAAGGACCGCGCCAAGACCGGCATCCGCTGCTCGGTCGAATCGACCGGCGGCTCGGTGTTCAACGTCAACGCCATCAAGTCGGGCGAGCTCGAGTTCGGCCTGACGCAGTCGGACGTACAGTACAACGCGACCAAGGGCGAAGCCCAGTTCAAGGGCAAGGCCGATCCGGACCTGCGTGCGGTGTTCTCGGTGCATCCGGAGCCGTTCACGGTTCTGGCGCGCAAGGAAGCCGGCGTGACCAAGTTCACCGACTTCAAGGGCAAGCGCTTCAACGTCGGCAACCCGGGCTCCGGCACGCTCGCTTCGATGGAAGAGCTCCTGAAGCAGATGGGCTGGACCAAGGCCGACTTCTCGATGGCGGCTGAGCTCAAGGCCGACGAACAGGGCACCGCGCTCTGCGACAACAAGATCGACGGCTTCTTCTACGGAGTCGGTCATCCGTCGGCGGCGATCCAGGATCCGACCACCGCCTGCGGCGCCAGGCTCGTGCCGCTCACGGGCCCGGCCGAGGACGCGCTGATCAAGGCGCATCCGTATTACGCCAAGGCCACGATCCCGGGCGGCATGTACGCCAACAACCCGAACCCGACCGAGACCTACGGCGTGCTCGCGACCGTCGTCACCTCGGCCAAGGTGCCGGACACCGTGGTGTACGACCTCGTCAAGGCGACGTTCGAGAACTTCGACGAGTTCAAGAAGCTGCACCCGGCCTTCGCGCATCTCGATCCGAAGGACATGATCTCGAAGGGCCTGTCGGCGCCGCTGCATCCGGGCGCCGTGAAGTACTACAAAGAGAAGGGCTGGATGTAAGCCCGGCGACGGGGCGGCTTCGGCCGCCCCGTTTTCTTTTGATCTGCGACCGCGCTCACGGGGGACGGGCGCGAGCCAAGCGTGGGGGAGAACGCGATGACCGATAACAATCAGACGGTGACCAGCCGCGAAGCGCTCGAGGACATGGTCGCGCAAGCCGACACCGGCGCGCGCAAGCCGCTCGGCAAGACCAAGCACGTCATTTTCGTCGTGGCGCTCAGCTGGGCCCTGTTCCAGCTCTGGTATGCCTCGCCTCTCCCCTACATCTTCAATTTCGGCGTCATTCCCGACGGCCAGGCGCGCGTCATCCATCTCTGCTTCGCATTCCTGCTCGCCTTCACGACCTTCCCCGCGTTCAAGTCGTCGCGCCGCGACGCGGTGCCGCTCTACGACTGGGTGCTGGCGGCTCTGGCGATCTGCTCGACCGCCTATCTGCTCGTCTTCTACAAGGACATTTCGCTCAGGCCCGGCTTGCCGACCACCACCGACATCGTCGTGTCGGTCATTGGCGTCGTGCTGCTGATCGAGGCGGCACGCCGCGCGGTCGGGCCGGCGCTGGCGATCATCGCCGCGATCATGCTCATCTACATCTTCGCCGGACCTCACCTGCCCGGCCTGATGGGCCATAAGGGCGCGAGCCTCGGGCGGGCTTCCTCGCAGATGTGGCTGACGTCGGAAGGCATCTTCGGCGTCGCGCTCGGCGTCTCGACCAACGTCGTGTTCTTCTTCGTGCTGTTCGGCAGCCTTTTGGAGAAGGCCGGCGCCGGCAACTATTTCATCCAGATCGCCTTCGCCATGCTCGGCACGTTCCGCGGCGGACCTGCCAAGGCCGGCGTCGTGGCGTCGGGCATGACCGGCATGATCTCCGGCTCATCGATCGCCAACACCGTCACCACCGGCACCTTCACGATTCCGCTGATGAAGCGCGTCGGCTACTCAGCCGTGAAGGCCGGCGCCATCGAATGCGCCGCCGGCGTCAACGGGCAGTTGATGCCGCCGGTGATGGGCGCCGCGGCGTTCCTGATCGCCGAATATGTCGGCATCCCCTATGCCGACGTGGTCAAGCACGCCTTCCTGCCGGCGGCGCTCACCTACGGCGCGCTGTTTTATATCGTCGACATCGAGGCCGCGAAGTCCGGCATGCGCGGCCTGCCGCGCGCCGTCAGCACTCCGTTCCGCTACAGCCTCCTGCGCGGCCTGATGACGCTGTGCGGCATCATCGTGCTCAGCGGCATCGTTTATTACGGCGTCGGCTGGATCAAGACGGTGTTCGGCGACGCGGCGAGCTGGGTGCTCGGCCTCGCGCTCGTCATCATTTATGTCGGTCTCCTGCGGCAGAAGGCGAAGCATCCGGATCTCGCGATCGACGACGTCACCAAGAAGATCATCAAGGTGCCGGACTTCTACGAGACCGCGCGCACCGGCCTGCACTATCTGCTGCCGGTCGTCGTGCTGATCTGGTGCCTAATGATCGAGGAGCTCTCGCCCGGCCTGTCGGCTTTCTGGGGCACGATGTTCCTCATCTTCATCATGCTCACCCAGCGGCCGCTGATCGCCTTTTTCCGCGGCGACACGGCTTACGGCCGGCGCATCCGCGAAGGCATTGACGACCTCATCGCCTCGTTCGAGGGCGCCTCGCGCAACATGACGTCGGTCGGCATCGCCACCGCCTGCGCCGGCATCATCGTCGGCACCGTGGCGCTGACTGGCATCGGCCTCGTCATGACCGAGATCGTCGAGACCGCCTCGGGCGGCAATTTGATGATCATGCTGATCCTCACCGCCTTCATCTGCCTCATCCTCGGCATCGGCATGCCGACCACGGCCAACTACGTGGTGGTGGCGACCCTGATGGCGCCGGTGCTGGTCGAGGTGGCGCAGCAGAACGACCTCGCCGTGCCGCTCGTCGCCGTGCACATGTTCGTCTTCTACTTCGGCCTGATGGCCGACGTGCATCCGCCGGTCGGGCTGGCCGCCTACGCCGCGGCCGCAATTTCCGGCGCCGATCCGATCAAGACGGGCATGCAGGGCTTCTGGTACGAGATCCGCACCGGGCTCCTGCCGTTCATCTTCATCTTCAACACCGAGCTCCTGCTCATCGACATTGGCGGCTGGGGCAACCTCTTCCTGGTGGTCGCCTGCTCGATCGTCGCCATGGGCTGCTTCGTCGCCGCGACGCAGAACTGGCTGATCGCGCGCAACCGCTGGTACGAGAACATCGCGCTGCTTTTGATCTGCTTCACGCTGTTCCGGCCCGGCTTCTGGCTCGATCGGCTCGAGGCGCCCTTCATCGACAGGCCGCCGACCGATCTCGTCAGCATGGCGGCCAGCACGCCGGACGACGGCACGCTGCGCTTCCGGGTGAAGAGCCAGTCGCGCGCCGGCGAGGACGTGGTGAAGCTCGTGCGCCTGACGCTCAAGGACGGCAAGAACGGACTCGAGCGGCTGCAGAAGTCGGGGTTGGGCATCTCCACCCTGCCCGGCCCGGTGATGGTGCAGACCGTCAAGTTCGGCTCTGAGGCGGCCAAATACGGCCTCGCCCCGGGCGACGAGGTGACCGCGGTGCTGATCGCGGCCGAGCGCCCGAGCCGCTACTGGTTCGCGATACCGGCGCTGGCGCTGCTGGCGATCATCGTGACGATGCAGCGGCGGCGGCGGAAGCAGCCGGTGCTCAAGCCCGCCACCGCCTGACAAACGACGACGGCCCGGCCAAAGTGGCCGGGCCGGTCCGTCGCATCGTCAGAAAAGGATTGGTGCGGTCGAGAGGACTCGAACCTCCACGGGTTGCCCCGCTGCCACCTCAAGGCAGTGCGTCTACCAATTCCGCCACGACCGCATGGGGAGGAGGACACCGCGAGGTGCCCCGCAAAGACGGCGCTCGTGTAACAAATAGGCACCCGGGCGACAAGGGCCGAGAGCCCCTCTCCCGCGAAAAAGCGGCGGGGAATCCCCTTCGCCGATCAATCGATTAGCGCAGAGCGCGCGAGCGGCGCCTCAGCGCATGTCGGCGGGCCGCGGCAGGAGCTGGCCGACCTCGACGGCAATGCGATTGCCGTTGACCACCACGGTTCCGTTCGCCACAGGCAGGTTGTTGGCGAGGATCTGGACCGGATCGTCTTCCGAGGAGTCCAGCTCGAGGATGGCGCCGCGGCCGAGCCGCAGCACCTGGTGGATCGGCATGGAGGTGGTGCCGAGCACGACCGTGATGTCGACGGCGACCTTGTCGATTGTGGCCACGTATGCTTCCCGTTGCTGGCGGCGCGCCTGATTTGCGCCTATGTGCAGGTCACCACGGCATGGTGAACGAGTGGTTAACATTCGCGACGATCTGACCCTCGGCCTAGCCGCGCCGGACGGCGCGGCCCCGGTCGAATGGCTGATCGCGGACCGGCCGGTCGCCTATGCCGAGGCCCTCGCCGTCATGGACGCGCGCGTTGCGGCCATCGCCGCCGGCGCGGCGCCGGAGCTGGTCTGGCTGCTCGAGCACCCCCCGCTCTACACCGCCGGCACCAGCGCCAACCGCGCCGACGTGCTCGAAGCCCGTTTCCCCGTGTTCGAGGCCGGCCGCGGCGGCCAGATGACCTATCACGGCCCCGGCCAGCGCGTGGCCTACGCCATGCTCGACCTGAAGCGCCGCGGTCCGGACGTGCGCCGCTTCGTCGCGACGCTCGAGGAGTGGCTGATCCGCACGCTCGCCGCCTTCAACGTGCGCGGCGAGCGGCGCGAGGACCGCGTCGGCGTCTGGGTCAGGCGGACGGACAAGGGCGAAGGCTTCGAGGACAAGATCGCGGCGCTCGGCATTCGCGTGCGTCACTGGGTGACGCTGCACGGCGTGGCGCTCAACGTCGAGCCCGACCTCTCACACTTCACCGGCATCGTGCCTTGCGGCGTGCACGAAAACCGCTATGGCGTGACGAGCCTCGCCGACCTCGGGCACATCGTGTCGATGGCCGAGGTCGACGGGGCGATGCGGACTGCCTTCGAAGAGCTGTTCGGGAAGACCGAGCGCGTTCAGGCCGCGGCGGCGGCGACCGGCGCCGCGAGCTGAGCGGCGATATAGCGCCGCTCCTGCGTCAGCCCGCCATAGCCGTAGGCGTCGCCGCGCACGTCGTGCACGTGCACGTAGCTTTCCTCGTGCAAGGGCCCGAGCAGCCGCTCCATCGCCTGGAACGCGGCGGCGACGAAGGCCGCCTTCTCGTCCTTGGTGTTGGTGCCGTCGGTGACGTGGATGTCGAGCCAGAAGCTCGCCAGCCATGCCTCGGTCAGCGACTTGCCGCCGCAGAACCAGTCGTCGGACGGCACGCGCGAGACGATGACGGCGGTGACCTTCGGGTCCTTGTGCAGGATCGTGGTCGACAGGCGCGCGACTTCCGCGGCGATCGCAGCCTTGTCGAGCACCTTCTGGTGCGGGGTCGAGACGGTGACGGTGATCAGCGGCATGGCAAGCCTCCATTCGGTTGGAAGTGAACCTAGCGCCGTCCGAGCCATTGCGAAACGCAATGACTGATGATATCAGTGATAACGATGCAACATCATGCCCCCTCGCTCGACATCGACGCCGTGCGCGCCTTCGCGCTGGTCGCCGACCTGTCGAGCTTCACCCGCGCCGCGCAGGCCGAAGGCACCACGCAGTCGGCGGTCAGCCTCAAGCTCAAGCGGCTGGAAACACGGCTGGGGCTGCGCCTCGTCGAGCGCACGCCGCGCTCGGTGCGGCTGACCGGCGACGGCGCGTCTTTCCTCGTCCGCGCACGCGAGCTCCTGTCGGCGCATGATCGCGCCCTCGCGGGCGGCGAAGCGCCGGAACGGCGGCTCACCATCGGCTTTTCCGATCACGCCGCCGGTCTCGATCTCGCGCCGCTGATCGCCAGGGTCGGCGCGGTCGACGCCGGCCTGCACCTCGACGTGCGCATCGGCATATCGAGCCATATCGCCGACGCTTTCGACGCCGGCGCGCTCGACGCCGCCGTCATCCGCCGCGACAAGGGACGGCGCGGCGGCGAGCCGCTGGTCGAGGACACGTTCGGCTGGTTCGCTTCGCCGGATTTCCGGCATCGCCCCGGCGACAAGCTCAAGCTCGCCATGCTGGCGGCACCGTGCAGCGTGCGAGCGCAGTCGATCCGGATATTGGACAAGTCCGGCGTTTCGTGGATCGAGGCCTTCACCGGCGGCGGCGTTGCCGCGGTGGCCGCCGCGGTCACCGCAGGATTGGCGGTTGCGCCCCTCGCCGCGCGCGTGGCGCCTGCCGGCACGCTGGACGTCGGACCGGCGCTCGGCCTGCCCGAGCTCGGCCGCTCGACGATCGTGCTGCTTTCGCATGTGAGCGATCCGCGCGCGCGCGCCGCACTGCGCACGCTCGCCGCGACCTTCCGCGGCGTCGCGGCGAAACGTTAGGCGGTCGGCAGGACGGAGAAGCGCTCGCCCACGCGCCGCGGCCGCATCTCGCGCTGATCGGCCGGCCGGTCGTCGAGTGCATCGACGCGCGCGGCGTAAGGCCCGCGCCGGCAGGTTGCGATCATCTTCTCGACGATGTCCGTCGGTCCCATGAAGACCGCTTCGACCGAACCGTCGTGGCAATTGCGCACCCAGCCTTCGAGCCCGGCGGCGAGCGCCTCGCGCTCGACGAAGGCGCGATAGCCGACGCCCTGCACGCGGCCTCGCACCGCGACGTGCCTGATCGATTGCCCGCCCATCGCCCGATCATAGCGGGCGCGGGCGTGCGGGTCAGCGGTCGGACCGTGTTGCGGCATCGACCCGGTCGATCTCGCGTTCATAATCGCTCGGCATGCGGTCTTCCTGATCCTCGTCGTGGATCGGATGCTGGTCGTTGCCGCCGTCGATCTTCGGGGTGGTGCCGCCGCCGACGGCGTCTTCTGTCATGGTGCCGCTCTCTACCTCCGGCAAGTCCTCGGGCCGGGTCGCTTGGCCGTCGCTCCGGCGGTCGTCGGCGGGCATGGCGTCCGCCACGTCTTCAGCGTTGATCTGACGCGATTGCGTGCGGGTCTGCTTCTTCCCAGCCATGGGCAAGTCCTCCCTCGCAAAGGTCGAGGCTAACGCGACGCCGTGGCGACGGTTCCGTCAGGAGCCGACGACGTTGCCGCCGTTCGGATGCAGCACCTGGCCGCTGATGTAGGAGGCCTCCTCGCTCGCCAGGAACACGTAGCAGGGCGCGACCTCGTTCGGCTGACCCGGGCGCTGCATCGGCACGCTGGCGCCGTGATGCGCGACGCGCTCCGGTTCGAACGACGCGGGGATCAGCGGCGTCCAGATCGGGCCCGGCGCGACCGCGTTGACGCGGATGCCGTCCTTGGCGAGCGCTTCGGACAGCGAGCGCGTCAACGTCACGATGGCGCCCTTGGTCGCCGAATAGTCGATCAGCGTCTTGTGACCCTGATAGGCGGTGACCGAGGTCGTGTTGATGATCGTGCCGCCCTTCGGCATGTGCCGCAGTGCGTGCTTCACCATGAAGAACATCGAGAAGATATTGGTGCGGAACGTGCGCTCGACCTGGGCGGCGTCGATATTGCGCACGTCGTCGGTCTCGTGCTGCTCGGCGGCGTTGTTGACGAGGATGTCGAGACGGCCGAACTGTTCCACCGTCGCCTCGACCACGGCCTCGCAAAAGTCCTCGTCGCCGACGTCGCCGGAGAGGATGATCGCCTCGCTGCCCTCGCGCGCGACGAGATCGCGCGTGGCGTTGGCGTCCTTGTGCTCCTCGAGATAGACGATGGCGATGCGCGCGCCTTCCCGCGCCATGGCGACCGCGACGGCGCGGCCGATGCCGCTATCGCCGCCGGTGATCAGCGCCACCTTGCCCTTGAGCTTGCCGACGCCGGGATATTTCGGCTCGTAGTCCGGCTTCGGCGCCATGAAGCGCTCGCGGCCGGGCTGGGTGTCCTGCTTCTGCGCAGGCATCGTTTTTGGCGCCATGGAACCACTCCGTCTGCATTCACACGGAGCGAACGCCAATTGACGGAAGCGGTTCCTGCTTCTGCGGATTCGCCGCGGCCTAGTGAGTTAAATTCACCGTGACATTCTTGCGCTGGGTGTAGCTGTCGAGCATGCCCTCGAGCGAGAACTCGCGGCCGATGCCGCTTTCCTTGTAGCCGCCATAGGTATGGCCCGCGCTCTGGCCGAGGCCCTGGTTCACCTGAACCCAACCCGATTCGATCGCATGCGCGGCGCGTAGCGCGCGGCCGATGTCGTGCGACCACACATAGGCCGCGAGGCCGTAATGGCTGGCGTTCGCCATGCGGATGACGTCGGCCTCGTCGGTCCACGGAATGGCGACAAGCACCGGCCCGAAGATCTCCTCGCGCGCCAGCCGCCAGTCGTTGGAGACGTCGGCGAAGATGGTCGGCAGCGTGTAGTAGCCCTTGCTGAGCGGCCCTTCCTTGGGCGGCAGCCCGCCCATCAGCACGCGCGCGTCCTTGCGGTTCAGGCCCTCCTCGACATAGCCGCAGACGCGCTTGAACTGCTTCTCGTTGATGACGGTGCCGATATCGGTTCCCTCGTCCAGCGGATCGCCGAGCTTGAGCTTCTCGACTTTCTTGACCAGCGCGTCGAGGAACTTGTCGAAGATGTCGCGGTGCAGGAACAGGCGCGAGCCCGCGGTGCAGGACTGGCTCTGCCGTGTGAAGCGCATGGCGGAGACGATGCCGTCGACCACCCAGTCTTCGTGCGCGTCGGGGAACACGATCGACGGGCTCTTGCCACCGAGTTCGAGCGAGACCGGCACGATGCGGTCGGCGGCGGCACGCATGATCGACTTGCCGACTGCGGTGGAACCGGTGAAGGACAATTTGCGCACGGTCGGATGGACGGCGAGCGGCGCGCCGCACTCCTCGCCGAGGCCGGTGAGCAAGTTGAGCACGCCCGGAGGCAGGAACTGCTGGCACACTTCGGCGAGCATGAGCACGCAGAGGGGCGCATCCTCCGCCGCCTTAAGCACCAGAGTATTGCCGGCGATCAGCGCCGGCGCGATCTTGATCGCGGAGAGGATCGACGGCGCGTTCCACGGCACGATGGCGCCGACGACACCCATCGGCTCGCGCCGCGTATAACTGAGCACCTGCTCGCCGAGCGGGATCGTCTCGCCTTTGAGTTCGCCACCGAGGCCGCCGTAATAGCGGAACATATCGACGGTGCCGATGGCCTCGGGCCGCGCCTGCGTGCGCAGCGCATTGCCGGTTTCCAGCGCGATGAGACGCGCCAGTTCTTCGACGCGCGCCTCGAGCGCATCGGCGATCTTGAGGAACAGCTTGCCGCGCTCGCGCGGCGCGACGCGCGACCAGGCGGGATAGGCCGCGGCGGCCGCCTTGACGGCGCGGTCGACGTCCTCGGCGCGGCCGCGCGGGATCTCGGCGATCGGCGTGCGGTTCGCCGGGTTCTGGACCGTAAGCGTCTCGCCGGACGCGCTGCCCACCCACTCGCCGCCGATCAGCATTTTCGCCTGCTTGAGCGCCGGTTGCTCCGCGCGTTTCGTGGCGGCTGCGGTCATGGTCGATCTCCTTTAGTCGGTCGCGTTCCTCACCCTGCCCGCGCTTCAGCGGACAGCATTTCGCCCATGATGGCGCGAATGGAATGCGATGAGAAGGGCCGAGCGCCGCCAGCTATCCGTTCATTGCCGCGAAAGCGGAGACGAACGGAAAAAAGATCAGGCGAACTCGAGAATGACGGCGTCGACGGCGAGGCTGTCGCCGGGCTTGGCGTTGATTTTCTTGACCGTGCCGTCGATCTCGGCGCGCAGCACATTCTCCATCTTCATCGCCTCGACCACCGCGACGGTCTCGCCGGCCTTCACTTCCTGGCCTTCGGTGACCGCGATGGACACGACGAGCCCCGGCATCGGGCACAGCACCTGCTTGCCGGTGTCGGCCGCCTGCTTCACCGGCATCAGCCGCGCATAGGCAGCCTCGCGTTCGGTATAGACGTAGGCCTTCGTCTCGACGCCACCGAAGCTCAGCGCGAAGCCGTTGGCTATCGGCCGCACCTGCACCGCCACGTCGCGGCCGTCGATGCTGCCTTCCCACAATGACTCGCCGGGCTTCCAGTCGGACGACAACAGCCGCGCGCCCTTCTCGCCGGCAAGATGCACCGAGATCGCCTCGCCTTCTCGCCTGACGACCAAGCGATGTTCGGCCTTGCCCAGCCCGACGGCGCGCGCGGCATCGCGCACGACGTCGCGGCCGTTCATCTGTCCGGAAATCTGCCGCTTGCGTTCGCCGAGCACGTGATCGATGGCCGCGGCGACAGCAGCGATGACGGCGGCGCGCTCGCCCTCCGGCGCCTGCGGGTGGAAGCCCTGCGGGAATTCCTCGGCGATGAAGCCGGTCGAAAGCTTCCCCGCACGCCAGCGCGGATGCGCCATCAGCGCCGACAGAAATGGAATATTGTGGCGGATGCCGTCAATGACGAAGGCGTCGAGCGCATCGCCTTGCGCCGCGATGGCCTCCTTGCGCGTGGCTGCGTGCGTGACGAGCTTGGCGATCATCGGATCGTAGTAGATCGAGATCTCGCCGCCCTCGTAGACGCCGGTATCGTTGCGCACGGTGACGCCGCCGGCGCTCGCCTCTTCCGGCGGACGGTAGCGGGTCAGCCGCCCGGTCGACGGCAGGAACTTGCGATACGGGTCCTCGGCGTAGACGCGGCTCTCCACCGCCCAGCCATTGAGCTTCACGTCGCTCTGCTTGATCGACAACTTCTCGCCGGCGGCGACGCGGATCATCTGCTCGACGAGATCGATGCCGGTGACGAGTTCGGTGACCGGATGCTCGACCTGAAGCCGCGTGTTCATCTCGAGGAAGAAGAAGCTCTTGTCCTGCCCCGCGACGAACTCAACCGTGCCGGCCGAGTCGTAACCGACCGCCTTGGCGAGTGCGGCCGCCTGCTCGCCCATCTTCCTGCGCGTCGCCTCGTCGAGCAGCGGCGACGGCGCCTCCTCGATGACCTTCTGGTTGCGGCGCTGGATCGAGCATTCGCGCTCGCCGAGATAGATGACATTGCCGTGTTTGTCGCCGAGCACCTGGATCTCGATGTGGCGCGGATCGACGATGAACTTCTCGATGAAGACGCGGTCGTCGCCGAAGGAGGACTTCGCCTCCGAGCGGGCGCGGGCAAAGCCCTCCGCCACTTCGACGCGCGAATGCGCGACGCGCATGCCCTTGCCGCCGCCGCCGGCGGAGGCCTTGATCATCACCGGATAGCCGATCTCGTCGGCGATGCGCATCGCCGCATTGTCGTCCTCGATCACGCCGAGATGGCCCGGCACGGTCGAGACCTTGGCCGCGGCCGCCGCCTTCTTCGACTCGATCTTGTCGCCCATGGCGGCGATCGCTTTGGCGTTCGGGCCGATGAAGACGATGCCGGCTTTGGCGAGCGCGGTCGGGAACGCCTCGCGCTCGGACAGGAAGCCGTAGCCCGGATGCACGGCCTCGGCGCCGCTCGCCTTGCAGGCGGCGACGATCTTGTCGATGACGAGGTAGCTCTCGGCCGCGGCCGGCGGACCGATATGGACGGCGGTGTCCGCCATCTCGACGTGCAGCGCGTCCTTGTCGGCGTCTGAGTAGACGGCGACGGTCTCGATCCCCATCCGGCGAGCGGTCTTGATGATGCGGCAGGCGATTTCGCCGCGATTGGCGATCAGAATGCGCTTGAACATGTACCGCAAATGTCTCCCGCCCAGCTTGCGGAAGACATTGCGGCACTGCAGCGAAAAGTCAATCGCGAGGCTCTACGCGCTCATTTCGGCAGGTCGAGCGCGGCGGTGAGGTCGCCCATCGGCTGGCCGCCATGCGCGCGGAGACCGACGTCGCGCTCGACGATGCCCTTCAAGACCGGCAGGTCGTAGCGCCGCGTGACCAGCCGCAGGATCGAGGTCGTGTCGTACTGGGTGTGGTCGACGAAGCCCTTCTTCGCGAATGGCGAGATGACCATCGCCGGAATGCGCGTGCCCGGCCCCCAGCGGTCGGCCTTGGGCGGCGCAACGTGGTCCCAGAAGCCGCCGTTCTCGTCATAGGTGACGACGACGACCATGTGAGCCCACTGCGGGCTCTTCTCCAGATGCGCGATCACGTCGGCGATGTGCTTGTCGCCGGCCTCGACGTCGGCATAGCCGGCGTGCTCGTTGAGATTGCCCTGCGGCTTGTAGAACGTGACCTGCGGCAGCTTGCCGGCGTCGACGTCGGCGAGGAAGGCGACGCCGTTCATGCCGCCGTCCTTCAGGTGCTCCTTGCGCGCCTCGGTGCCGGGCGCGTAGCGGGCGAAGTAGTTGTAGGGCTGGTGGTGGAATTGGAAGTTCGGCGCCGGATGCGCGTTCTTGCCGTCGAGCACGTCGGCCCACGCGCCCGAATACCAGGCCCAGCTCACGTTCTTGAGGGTAAGCAGGTCGCCGATCGTGACCTCGTGCTGCGGCGGCAGCACGTTCGGCTTCGACGGATCGGCAAAGGCCTTGTCGCCGCCCTCGGCCGGCTTGACCGCGCTCGGCTGATACGGCGGCTGCATGGTGTTGACGGCGTAGCCGTCCGGCGTGATCTGGCCGTTGTTGACGAATTTCGGGACGCCCTCCAGCGCCGACTTCGGCGAATTGTCGGCCAGCTTGAGCGTCACGCCATCGGGCTCGACCACCGCGATCAATTTCTTGGCCGGTGAGTTCTCCGCGTCCGGATAGACCGGCGTGCAGGCGCAGGCGAGCCATTGGTGGTTCAGGAAGGAGCCGCCGAAGGCCGACATGAAGAAATTGTCGGCGAGCGTGTATTTCTTCGCCACGCTCCACAGTGGCAGCTTGGAGCCGTCATAGTGGCCCATCACCAGCGAGCCTGAATCGGCGTAAGCGACGAATTTGTCGTTCTTGCCGCCGTCGATCTGCATCTGGTTCTGATAGAACAGGTGCCAGAGGTCGTGCGTGACGACGCCGAGCGGCGTGTTGAAGCCGTTCGGATCGTCGATGGCGAAGGGCTTGTTCGGCAGGTGCTCGGTCTGCGCCTGCGTGACAACCGGCGTCACGCCCTTGGCCGTCAGATTGCCCCATACCGGCGGCAGTTCTTTGAGCGGCGTGCCGTCGCGGTCGAGCTGGATCGCGTCGGCGGGCTTCACGTTCTGCAATCCGTTGGCGCCGGGGAAATTGCCGTAGAGATTGTCGAAGGAGCGGTTTTCCGCGTAGATGACGACGACCGTCTCGATCGCGTCGAGGCCCTTGCCTTGCGCCAGCGCCGGCGCGGCAAACCCGACGAGCGCCGTTGTGACAAGCGCGAGCGAGAGAATAGAACGCATCGTGAGACCCCCCTTTCAAGGAACGCGGCGAATGCGCGGCACCCTAGACGATCTTCTATGGCAGTTGCATGAAGCCTTCCACAGCAGCGCGGCGCCGTCGTCAGAAATTTGTCGTCAAACGTCAGGAAGCTGACCGCCACACCTGGATCCTGTCGTGAAACCGTGCCGCCCTCTGACCGCGCTTGTCCTTGCCGGGCTCTTCGTTGCCTGCGGATGGGCGCGTGGCGCCGAGACGCTCACCCGGCCGCAGGCCTATGCCCGCGCGGCGGCGCTCGAGGCGCTCGGGCGCAAGCTATTCTTCGATCCGGCGCTGTCCGCCTCCGGGCAGATGGCCTGCGCCTCCTGCCACGATCCGGCGCACGGTTTCTCGCCGGCGAACGACCGCGCGGTGCAACTCGGCGGCAAGGACATGGCTGAGCCGGGACTGCGCGCCGTGCCCTCGCTCACCTATCTCCAGGCGTCGCCGCCTTTCAGCGAGCACTATTACGACTCCGCCGACGAGGGCGACGACAGCATCGACAACGGCCCGACCGGCGGCCTGACCTGGGACGGCCGCATGGATCGCGGCCGCGAGCAAGCGACCTTTCCGCTCCTGTCGCCGTTCGAAATGGCGAACGAGAATGCGGGCGCAGCCGTCGCGCGCGCGCGCAAGGCCGGCTACGACGCCGATCTCACGGCGCTCTACGGCGCGGAGATATTGAAGGACGAAGCCAGGACCTTCGCCGCGCTGACACATGCGCTCGAGGTCTTCGAGCAGAGCTCGCGCGACTTCTATCCCTACTCCAGCAAGTACGACGCATATCTCGCAGGCCGCGCCAAGCTCACGCCGCAGGAGACGCATGGGCTCGAACTGTTCGAGGCGGCCGACAAGGGCAATTGCGCGAGTTGCCACCGCAGCGCGCCGGACTTCAACGGTACGCCGCCGCAGTTCACCGATTACGGTTTCATCGCGCTCGGCCTGCCGCGCAACAGAGCGATCCCGGCCAATGCCGATTCCAACTGGCACGATCTCGGTCTGTGCGGGCCCTTGCGCACCGACCTCGCCGGGAGGCCTGACTATTGCGGCCTGTTCAGGACGCCGTCGCTGCGCAACGTCGCCTTGCGCAAGACCTTCTTCCATAACGGCCTCGTCCACGCGCTGCGCGACGCGGTCGCCTTCTATGTCGAGCGCGATACAAAGCCTCAGAAATGGTATCCGCGCGGGAGCGACGGCAAGATCGCCAAGTTCGACGACCTGCCGGCGGAATACGTGACGAACGTCAACACGGACGCGCCGTTCGGCGGCAAGCCCGGCGACAGGCCGGCCCTCTCACCATCGGAAATCGACGACATCGTCGCCTTCCTGCGCACGCTGACCGACGGCTACAGCCCGCCGAAATAGCCGCAAAAACGTTTTCCGGACCGGTGCTTGGGCGAAATCCCCATCCTCCTCGCGAGCCTATGGCACGATGACGCTGCTCTTTTGGCTTGCCCGCCTGTTCCGGGCCTGCCGCGCGTCTTATATAAGAGGCGAGAAATTCAACAACGCGCATGTTTGGAGGACTGCAATGACTTTGGCGATTGGCGATACCGCGCCCGATTTCGAGGCCGAAACCACCGAGGGCAAGATCCGCTTCCACGAATGGCTCGGCAATTCCTGGGGCGTGCTGTTCTCCCACCCCAAGGACTTTACGCCGGTCTGCACCACCGAGCTCGGCACCATGGCCCGCCTCAAGCCCGAGTTCGACAAGCGCAACACCAAGATCATCGGCCTGTCGGTCGATCCCGTCACCAACCACGCCAAGTGGGCGGTCGACATCAAGGAGATCGTCGGCTTCGCGCCGAACTACCCGATGATCGGCGACACCGAACTGAAAGTCGCCAAGGCCTACGGCATGCTGCCGGCGGCGACCGGCGGCACGTCGGAAGGCCGCACCGCCAACGACAACCAGACGGTCCGCAACGTCTTCATCATCGGCCCGGACAAGAAGATCAAATTGATCCTCGTCTACCCCATGTCGACCGGCCGCAACTTCGATGAGGTGCTGCGCGTGCTCGACTCGCTCCAGCTCACCGCCAAGCACCGCGTCTCGACGCCCGCCAACTGGAAACAGGGGGAGGACGTCATCATCTCCGGCGCGGTCAGCGATGAAGAGGCCAAGAAAATCTATCCGGCCGGCTTCAAGGCGCCGCGGCCCTATATCCGCATCGTGCCGCAGCCGCGCGACTAGGCACCTCATCGGTCAAGACAATGGGCGCGGACGGCTTCCGTCCGCGCCTTTTGCTTTATAGTGTGCGCCGACCAAGCGCCCTGCCCTTCACGAGCTCCCCCCATGAACGAACGCGCCTTCTTCCAGCCGCCCTTCGCCACGTTCCTCGGCATCAAGGTCACGCACGTCGCGCCCGACCGCGTGACGGCCGAACTGCCCATGCGCGAGGACTTGAACAACCGTCACGGCATCATGCACGGCGGCGCGGTCATGGCGCTGGCGGACAACCTCGGCGGCACCTGCGCGACCGCAAACCTGCCCCCCGGGCATGGCACGACGACGATCGAGAGCAAGACCAACTTCTTCGCGCCGGTGCCGGTCGGCGACGTCGCCAAGGCCGAGTGCACGCCGCTGCATGTCGGCAAGACGACAATCGTCCTGCAGACGAAGATCACCCGCAACGACGGTCGCCTCTGCGCCCTCGTCACGCAGACGCAGATGGTGCTGAAACCGAAGACTTAAGGACGCCGCGCCGCGCCGCGGTTCGCCAGGACGACGCCCACGGCACAGACGACCATGCCGAGCACCGAGACGTGGTCGAGCTTCTCGCCGAACAGGACATAGGCCATTAGCGCCGTCACCGCCGGCACCAGATAGAACAGGCTCGCAAATCCGGTCGCGGCCGAGCGGCGGATCAGCCAGTACATCAACGCGACGCCGGCGATCGACAGCACCAGCACCAGCCAGGCAATGGCGAAGACGAGTTCGCCGGTCCAGTGGATGACGCGCGTCTCGAAAGCGAAGGCTGCGAGCCAGAACAGAACGCCCGCGCCGGCATATTGCACGGTGTTGCCGGTGCGCCAGTCGATACGGCCGCAGAAGCGCTTCTGATACAGCGTGCCGAGCGTAATGCCGATAAGCGAGACGACGCTCGCCGCCCAGCCGAGCGGCGTGCCGGCGGCCACGATGGAGCGGTCGTGCAGCACCAGCATCACGCCGACGAGACCGAGCGCGAGGCCGACCCATTGCTGCCGCGTCACCCGCTCGCCCATAAAGCGGTTCGCGATGGTCGAGGTGAGGATCGGCTGCAGGCCCGGCAGGAGCGCCGAGATGCCGGCCGGCACGCCCTGGCTGATGGCGACGAAGACGCCGCCGAGGTAGAGGAAGTGCACCATTGCGCCCACCGCAAGGCTGTGCCCCACTTCATGCAAATCGGGCCAGCGCGCGCGGCTCGCAATGGCGAAGACCAGCATGATCGCGACCACGCACAGCATGCGTATGCCGAGGAAGGTCATCGGCTCGATGTAAGGCAGGCCGTAACGCGCGCCGATGAAGCCCGTGCTCCACAACACCACGAATACGACCGGTGCGGCGGCGACGGCGAGACGGGTCATTGCAACGAGGTTCCGGCGGCGGGGCCCTGACCTAACGCTATTGCAGCGCAACGACAAGTTCCCATGCCGCGTTGGTGAAGGAACCGAGGACCGCGCTCATGGGTTTTGCCTCCGACGGGACGCCTGAAGTGCGTCGGGAACCCAAGGAGGCTTTGCCATGACCGATCCCCGTTACACTGACCCGCCGACCGATCCGCGATTCCGCGACCCCGCGCTGCGCGACGACACGTCGAGCGGCGGCGCGATGTGGGGCTGGATCGCCGGCATCGCCGTGCTGATCCTCGTCGTCTTCGTGCTCATCGGCGGCTGGAACGGCAGCGGCACCAACACCGCGAGCAATGCGCCGACCAACCCGGCCGCGACGACGACCGGCTCGGCTCCGGCCGGCGGCGCCATGACGCCGCGTCCGGCGACGCCGCCCGCCACGCCGGCCACCCCGGCCCCGGCGAGCAAGTAATGCAGATTTGAAATTGGCCCCGGCGCGAAGTCTCGCGCCGGGGTTTCCCCTTTTTATCCTGCGCGGAGGCAACGCAATGCCGGTCGAACTCCCTCACAGAAATCCCGCTGAACCCGAAATCATCGACAATGGCGTGCACGTCCGCGACAGCGAGACCGCGCCGGCGACCGGCCTGCAAATGACCCTCGTCGCGGCGCTGATAGTCGCGATCCTGAGCGTGTTCTTCTACGGGCTCAACAGCCAGCGCAATGAAACGACCGGCCCCGCCACCGCATCGTCGGCGTCGTCGCAACAGGCCCAGAACGTGCCGCCCGCAGAGACGCAGCAGAAGCCGCAGACCACAGGCCAGGCGGCCAAGAGCGACGCGCCGAACCCGAAGAACCCGCAAGGCGCGGCGCGTCAGCAGCAGCCGCAGAAGACAAATGCGACGCCGCCCCAGCAGAACGGCGGTCAGAACGCGACGCAGCCCGCGACCGCGCCGCAGAAGAACCAGTAGGTCCGGAAGTTCAGCCGATCAGCGCGTAGAGGCCGTAACCCATCGTTGCGGTAAACACGGCCTCGAGCGCCTGGAACTGGGAGCCGTCGAGGGCGTGGCTTACATAGGGGAACACCACGGTTCCCACAGGCAACATGACTCCGGCCACCAGCGCCACGCACAAAAGGCGCATCAACGTCGTGCGATCGATCATCATTGTCGGGTCCCCCACGCAACGCGCGCCTGTTTTTTCTTATGCGCGCCCACTCAACGGGTGGGAGGATGCCACGGGCGGCGCCCCGGCCGCAACGTGTCAGGTATTGTAGGCGGCATCGATCGGGACGCGGTACCCGTTGACCAGTCGGTTGGTCTCGTTGGCCATGCCGGTGACCGCCATCACCTCCGCGAACATCGCATCGCTCATGCCCGCCTTGCGTGCGGCGGCCGTGTGGCTCGCGATGCAATAGCCGCATCCGTTGGTGACCGAGACGGCGAGATAGATCATCTCCTTCATCAGCGGATCGAGCGCGCCCGGCGCCATGATCTCCTTGATGCTCTCCCAGGTGCGCTTGAGCGTGACCGGATCGTGCGCCAGGTACTTCCAGAAATTGTTGACGTCCGGCACGCCGCGCGAACGCTTGATTTCGTCATAGACCGCTCGCACCGCAGGCGAGGCGTCGGCGTATTCGATCGGCTTGGGCATGAACGGGTTCTCCTCGGTCCGGCTGGATGATGGGGTTTAGCCGCCGCGCAAGGCAAGCGGCCTGCGCGATCCCGTCGTCCTGAGGTGCCCGCGCGGCACGCGCGGGCCTCGAAGGACCTCTGAGTCACAGACCCTTCGAGGGCCGCTTCGCGGCCTCCTCAGGGTGACGGGGAAGACTGGCAAGACAGCGCGCCCGCCCCCGCTATAATCCCCTCCCCGCCGCTTCCCGCCAGAAGGCCCGCCCCATGCCCAAGACGCCCGACTACTTCCACGGCAAGACCATCGTCATCACCGGCGCCGCCAGCGGCATCGGCCGCGCTGCGGCTCTCATCTTTGCGCGCGAGGGCGCCAACGTCGTCTGCACCGACGTCAACGAGAAGGGCGTCGAGCAGACCGCGGAGATGATCGACAAGCAGAACGCCAAGACCAATGCCGGCGGCAAGGTGCTGGCGCTGACCATCGACGTGACGAAGCGCGCCGCGGTCAACGACATGATCGAATTGTCGCTCAACGAATTCGGCCGCATCCACTTCCTGTTCAATTCGGCCGGCTCCGCGCTCAAGCGCTCGAAATTCCTCGACATCGACGACGACCTGATCGAGCGCACCTTCGATTTGAATTTCAAGGGCACGTTCTGGGCGATGCAAGCGGTGCTGCCGCACATGCTGGAGAACAAGTTCGGCGTCATCGTCAACGTCGCCAGCATGGCGGTGAAGCGCGGCGGACCGAGCACGTCCGTGCACTACGCCGCGGCCAAGGGCGCGGTGAACACGATGACGATGGGCGTTGCGCGCGAATTCGCCAATCAGGGCATTCGCTGCCTGTCGATCTCGCCGGGGCCGATCGACACGGCCTTCGCCGCCGCCGCGGCGACCTCGCCCGAGCTGAAGGCGAAGATGCTCTCCGACATCCCGATGGCCCGCTTCGGCAAGGCGGAGGAAATCGCCGAGCTCGTCCTGTTCATGTGCTCCGACGCCTGCGAATTCATGACGGCGGATACGGTTTATGCGAATGGCGGCGGCGGGTGGCGGTGAAATCTGCCCCTCACGCCACGGCGCGCGATCCGGCGGCGGCGGCGCGCATCGTCGTGGCGACCATGGCATAGAGCGACCGCCACGCCGCCTCGACCTGCGGCGTGAAGTCGGCTTCGAGTGTCTGCGCGAGCGTCCACAGAAGCGCCTCGCCGACCTTGTCATAGTGCTCGTCGCGCACGCCGTAGCCGACATGCCGCTTCGCCAACCCGGTCAGCGTGCCGTTGAGCAGATCCGGCTTCTCGAGCATGCCGACCGCCATCGCCAGCGAAGCCATCAGCTTGTCGGTCTGCTTGCCGAGGTCGCCCTTGAACAACGGCCTCACCTCCGGCGCGATCGTGAACAACCGCTCGTAGAAGAGGCGTCCGGCCTTCGACTTGACCGCCATCACCTTGACGAATGACAGGCGTACCAGCTTGAAGTCATCGGGCGCCACTCGGTCGTTTCCCCCGTGCAAGCCGCGTCAACCGCGCAGGCTATGAATGTTTTCGCCGAAACCCATCACGCGCGCGCGGATCGTGCCGGTCTGCTCGGCGACGTCGCCGGCGGCGCGGCTGATGGTGCCGACGGCGTCGGCATTGGCGGCGAGCACGCGTTCGATCTCGGACATCGAATTGCGCACGTGTCCGACGCCGGTCGCGGCCGACGCGACGTTGCCCGCGATGTCGCGCGCCGAAATGGCCTGCTCGGTGACGGCCTGAGCGATATTGGCGGCAACGTCCTTGAGTTCTCGAATGCGCACCGAAATCTCTTCGATCGCGGAAACGGACCGGCCGGCGGCCGCCTGCAGCGCATCGACGCGGGCGGCGATGTCGGACGTCGCACTCGCCGTCTGCGCGGCGAGCGCCTTGACCTCCTGCGCCACGACGGAGAAGCCGCGGCCCGCCTCGCCTGCGCGCGCCGCCTCGATGGTGGCGTTGAGCGCGAGCAGGTTGGTCTGCGCGGCGATGCCGCTGATCAGCGCCGTCACCGCGCCGATCTCGGCGGCGACGGAAGCAAGCTCGCTCATCGTCTGGCTCGCGCTGTCGGCACGCGCCACCGCGGCGACCGCGAGCTGCGAGGAATGCTCGGCGCTGGCGCCGACCTGATCGATCGTGGCCGCCAGCTCTTCGCCGCTCTGCGCAGCACGATCGACCCGGTTTGCGGTATCGTCGGAGGCGGCGGAAATCGTGACGACCTGGATGCTGGCAGCGGTCGCGAGCTGGTTCAGGCGGTCGGTGTCCGCCTGCAAGGCCGCCGACGCATCGTGCAGCGTGCCGATCGAGGCGGCCATGTCGGCGTCAAAGCCGTCGAGCAGCGTGCGCGTGCGTTCGGCCGTCTCGGCGCGCGCGGCCATGACGGCTTCGCGTGCTTCGCCTGCGCGGCGCAATTCGTCGCCCGCCTCCTCCGCGCGGCGCAGCGCCGCCTCGGTCCGGGTGAAGGCCTCGCGCAGCGCCGTGCCGATCACGACCAGCATCGCCGTCTCGACGAGGACCACGCCGCCATGCACCAGCGCGCGCGCAATGTCGGTGCCGCCAGGATAGATCGCCGCCGGCAGGAAAGTGTCGAGCGTCAGATGATGGACGGCGATCAGGCCCGCCGAGAAGACGAGGATGCGCCACGAGCAGAAGCCGAGCAGCAGCGCCAGCACGGCGAAATAGTAGAAATGGGTCTCGACCTGCCAGGCATGACCGCGCATGACGTAAACGGCGAGCGAGGTCTGCGCCACCAGCGCGACGCCGAGCATGGCGCCGACCGTCTCGATCGGCCGGTTCGCCCGATACATCAGCGCCGGCACGGCGGCGAAGGCGGCGGCGATCAGCGCAATAAGGAGCACGTTCTGCCCACGCAGCCCGGCGATCAGCGCGACGATCGGAACATGCACCGCGGCGAGTGCGAGGAGCGCGCGCGTCACCGTACGTTGGAAGCTTTCGAGATCGTCCGCGATCACGAGCGCGTCTCTCCTGGCAGACAGGCGGCGAGCGCCTGCGGATCGAGCATCAGCAGGGCCCCGCCGTCGCGCGCTCGTTGCGCGTAGTCCGGCCGCTCCGGCAGCACGATGACGATGAAAGGCAGGCCGCCGAAGCGCACGACGCGGGCACCCGCCTGGGCCGCGCGGACAAGCGCGTCGCGCGAGGACGTCCACGGCGCATAGACCACCGCGACGGCGGCGTCGGCGTCATGCGGAGCAAAAGCGATCGCACCGATGGCGAGCAGGCTCGCACCGGCCATCGCCGCGACGGCGAGCCGATCGAACCAGCGATGGCGGCGGGCTTTTGATTTCACGAAGCGGCCTTGGATTACCACCCGACATTGCCGCCGGCATCGTTAAGGGTTGGTTGCCAGCACCGCCGCGGACGGGAAAATCGCGTCCTTTCCGCCACTTGCGTCAACGCTCGGTTGTCAGTGCAGGGGCATTCGACCGATGAAGGTGCTCAAGCGGCCGACCCAGCGCGGGACTATTCGCGCCCGCGCGCGGTTCTCATCTGCGAAGGCGCGCCCTGAGAGCCGCCGACCCCGGGGAGAAACTCATGCCCAAGCTCATGCTCGCCGCGCTCACCTTTGTTGCGCTGACGGCTCCCGCCCTTTCCCAGACCGCCCCGACCCCGCCCGTCGGGCCGGATTTCTCCAAAATCAATGTCGTCACCACCGATCTCGGCCACAAGACCTGGATGCTGGAAGGCGCCGGCGGCAACGTCACGGTCGCGGCCGGCGCCGACGCCGTGATCATGGTCGACGGCCAGTTCGCGCCGATGCACGACAAGCTCAAGGCCGCGATCGCCGCGGTGACGCCGAACAAGGTCGCGTATCTCGTCAACACGCATCACCATGGCGACCACACCGGCGGCAACGCAGCCTTCGCCACCGAGGGCGCGACCGTCGTCGGCCACGTCAACGAACGCGCCATGCTGGCCGCCGGCACGACCAGCAACACCACCGGTGTGAAGTTTCCGCCGGTCGAAGGCGGCGGGCTGCCAACCAAGACCTACACCGACGCGCTGACGCTGGAGGTGAAGGGCCGCAGCGCAGCGCTCAAGCATCCCGCCAATGCGCATACCGGCGGCGACACCTCCGTGTTCTTCGCCGACGCCAATGTGCTGTCGACCGGCGACACCTTCACCAATGGCCGCTATCCGAATATCGACTTCCTGAACGGCGGCAGCATCAAGGGCGTGATCGCCGCGGCCGACGCCTATCTCGCGCTCACCAACGACCAATCCAAGATCGTGCCCGGCCACGGACCGCTGGCGACCAAGGCCGATCTCGCCGCCTACCGCGCAATAATGGTGACGGCGCGCGACCGCATGGCGGCGCTGGTCAAGGACGGCAAGAGCCTCGACGAGGTCTATGCCGCCAAGCCCTTCGCCGACTTCGACGCGAAGATGAAGGCCAACGAGCAGCAGGCGAAAGCCTTCATGCGCGTCGTCTACATGACCGTGAAGGAATGAGGGCGAACGCGCGGCGGCGGCGGGCGTAAACCGTGCGCTCACGCCCGCCGGTAGCCGGCCAGCAAAGCGTCGTCGATATCGGGCAGGTTCACCACGATGTTTTCCGGCGAGCGGCAGGCGAGCCACCACAGCTCGTCCGTGGTGCTCATGTTCACTTCGAGGTGCGGCAACAAAGGCGGCACGAACATGAAGTCGCCTTCCGCGAGTTCGACGTACTCCTGATAATCCTTGCCGAAGAAGATGCGGGCGCGTCCCGACAAGACATAGGCGCCGGTCTCCGCCTCGCCGTGGTGATGCGGCAGCGAGCGAAAACCGGGCGCGTTCACGGCCTTGCCGAACCACAGCCTTGTCGAGCCGGATACCTGCGGCCCTACCCCGGTCATAAGCGCAAGACCGCCCGATTGCGCCGTGTTGGTGGATTCCTTCGTCTTGCGCGTGACAACGATGCGGTCGGCGGCAGGCATGGTGCTCCTCTCAAAACTACGATTACAGCGGCAGATTATCGTGCTTCCGCGCCGGCATCTCGACGTGCTTGTTCTTGAGCATCGCCAGCGCCCGCGCGATGCGGCGGCGCGTCGAGTGCGGCATGATCACGTCGTCGATATAGCCGCGCTCGGCCGCGACGAATGGCGACAGGAAGCGGTCCTCGTATTCCTTGGTGCGCGCCGCGATCTCCTCCGGCGTGCCGCCGCGGAAGATGATCTCGACCGCGCCCTTGGCGCCCATCACCGCTATCTGCGCCGTCGGCCAGGCATAGTTCAAATCGCCGCCGACATGCTTCGACGCCATCACGTCATAGGCGCCGCCGAAGGCCTTGCGCGTGATGACGGTGACGAGCGGCACCGTGCACTGGCTGTAGGCGAACAGCAGCTTGGCGCCATGCTTGATCAGGCCGCCATATTCCTGGTCGGTGCCTGGCAGGAAGCCGGGTACGTCGACGAAGGTCACGATTGGGATGCTGAACGCGTCGCAGAAGCGCACGAAGCGCGCGGCTTTGCGTGACGCATCGGAGTCGAGCACGCCGGCCAGCACCATCGGCTGGTTGGCGACGAAGCCGACGGTCTTGCCGGCGATGCGGCCAAAGCCGGTGACGATGTTCTTGGCGTAGTTCTGCGAGATCTCGAAGAAGTCGCCCTCGTCGGCGACCTTCAGGATCAGTTCCTTGATGTCGTAGGGCTTGTTCGGATTGTCCGGGATCAGCGTGTCGAGCGATTCATCGATGCGGTCGGTCTCGTCCTGCGTCGGCCATTCCGGCACGCCCGCCTCGTTGTTGGCGGGCAGGAAGTCGATCAGGCGGCGCATCTGCAGCAGGCACTCGACGTCGTTCTCGAACGAGCCGTCGGCGACGCCGGACTTCGCCGTGTGCACCGAGGCGCCGCCGAGCTCTTCCGCCGTGACGACCTCGTTGGTCACGGTCTTCACGACGTCCGGGCCGGTCACGAACATGTAGCTCGTGTCCCGCACCATGAAGATGAAGTCGGTCATGGCCGGCGAATAGACGTCGCCGCCGGCGCAGGGGCCCATGATGACGCTGATTTGGGGAATGACGCCGGAGGCGATAACGTTGCGCTTGAACACCTCGCCGTAACCGCCGAGCGCGGCCACGCCCTCCTGGATGCGCGCGCCGCCGGCGTCGAACAGGCCGATGATCGGCGCCCGCGCCTTCATCGCCATGTCCTGCACCTTGATGATCTTCTGCGCGTGCGTCTCCGACAGCGAGCCGCCGAACACAGTGAAGTCCTTGGAGAACAGGTAGACCGTGCGGCCGTTGACCGTGCCCCAGCCGGTGACGACGCCGTCGCCGGGGATCTTCTGCTTCTCCATGCCGAAATCGCTGGAGCGGTGCTCGACGAACATGTCGAACTCCTCGAACGAACCCTTGTCGAGCAGCAGTTCGATGCGCTCGCGGGCGGTCAGCTTGCCCCGCTTGTGCTGGGCCGCGATGCGCTTTTCGCCGCCGCCGAGGCGGGCCTCCGCGCGCCGCTGTTCGAGCCTGTCGAGGATATCTTTCATTAGCCCCAAACCCTGCGTCTTTTCTCCCGGTGCAATACCCGGTCTTGCTGCAAGGACGCATACCACGTCGGAAGACGCCTGCCACGGGCCGCTTGGCATCCCCGCCCCGGCCCCTTAGAAGGCGCCCTATGACGCAGACCCCGATCCCCCAGTTGCTCGACCAGGGCCTTTTCCACCACCGCCGCGGCGAATTTCGCCAGGCCATGGACCGCTACGTCGAGGTCCTCAAGCGTGACCCGCAGAACGCCGACGCGCTCTATTACTCGGCGGTGATCGCCTGCGCCGAGGGCCAGTACAAGGAAGGCATCGGCCTTGCCCGCCGCTCGCTCGGCTTCAGGCCGCGTCAGGCCCGCGTCTACAACATGATCGGCAAGGCGCTATCCGAGATGAAGCAGCGCAAGGAGGCCCTGGAGGCCTTCGACGAGGCGCTGGCCTGCGACATCAAGTTCGCCGAGGCCTATGCCAACCGCGGCAACATGCTGAACGAGCTCGGCCGCTTCGCCGAGGCCCTGTCGAGCTACGACCGGGCGCTCGAGCTCGAGCCGATCGCGCCGAACTGGCTCAACCGGGGCACCGCGCTCGAGCCGATGGGCCGGATCGACGAGGCGATCGAATGCTACGACAAGGCGATCGCGCTGGAGCCGACGGCGCCGCTTCCTTACGTCAACCGGGCGCACGCGCTCGGCCGGGCCGGCCGCTCCCAGGAGGCGCTCGCCAGCGCCGAGCGAGCCATCGAGGTCGAGCCTAAGATGGCCTACGCCCATCTCGCCAAGAGCCAGGCGCTGATGGCGCTCGACCAGCCCGACGGGGCGCTCGCCGCCGCCGACCATGCGATCAAGCTCGGACCGCAGCTCGCCGACGCGCACAAAGTGCGTGCGGCGGTGCTCGACGCCCTCGGGCGGGGCGAGGAGGCCAAGGAGAGCCGCGAGCGGGCCAAGGCGCTCGCGCCCGAAGGCTGAACCGTTTCAGACCCCTCGATTGGTACGGAACCCGCGGGTTCCCTCTGGCGTTGCGGTGGCATCATCACATGCCAATCGGGGATTTTCCCATGACCACCGCCAAGGCGGCCCGCAACGGGCCCGCGCGCCTAAAGACACCGACCGACCTCGGCTCCAACGCGACCAAAGACATTTCGGCTGCGCTCAACGGCATTCTCGCCGACACCTTCGCCCTCTACTTGAAGACGAAGAACTTCCACTGGCACGTGAGCGGGCCGCATTTCCGCGACTACCACCTGATGTTCGACGAGCAGGCGGCCGCCATCTTCGCCTCGACCGACGAACTGGCCGAGCGCGTTCGCAAGATCGGCGGCCAGACGCTGCGCTCGATTGGCGACATCGCCCGGCACCAGACCATCGAGGACAACGACGAGACCTACGTCGATCCGCAGGAGATGCTAGCCGAGCTGCGCGCCGACAATCAGGCGACCATCGAGGCGATGCGCAAGGCGCACAAGCTGTGCGACGAGCATGAGGACGTCGCCACCGCGAGCCTGCTCGAGAACTTCATCGATCAGGCCGAGAGGCGCGCCTGGTTCCTGTTCGAGGCCGCCCGCAAGGGCGACGGCAGCGGGCACTAGTTCGCGTCATCGAGAATAGCCGGGCGGCGCGCGCCTCAGGCAGCGCCCGCCGCCGCGCGCTTGTTGAACGTCCACAGGGCCAGCGCGACCACCAGCATCACCACACCGCCGAGCAATACCGAGACCGGCGTGGCGCCGAGCTTCTCGAACCACTGCGTATAGAAGTGGATGGCTCCGAAAGCCGCGGCAACGTTGACCAGCCAGCGCCGGTTAACCCGCATCGCCCATAAGGCCGCCGCGACCAGCACGAGAGCCCAGCCGATCGAGAACACGGTAGGCGAGATGACCACGTCCTCGAGCCGGATCGGGGCCGGTGACTTCCGGCCCATCCGCGTCAACAGGAACAGTGGATCGCCCCACAGCGAGCCGATCCAGAAGCCGAAATTGACGAGCAGGATCGACGTGCGCGACGCGGTCAGCGCGACGCGTTCGTAATCCGCGGGCACCTGCTTCGACACACGATAGGCCGCGTAAGCGATGGCTGAGAACAGCACGATGGTCAGCGTCGGCTCGAAGATCGCCAGCGAGTACATCGCATGCGAATAGCCGGTGCGCGCGCCGAGGCAAGCGGAGGCGGCGAGCACCGCGAGCGCCGCGAGCAGGCTCGAGCGCGCGGCTATGGCGATTGCCGCAAGCGCCGCGGTGACGATCAGCATCGAGGCGAGCGAGCCCTCGCCGAAGGCGGCGACGCCGCCGCAGAACATCAGCGCGCCGATCACGAGACAGATCTGGCCGAGCACGGACCATTGCTTGAGCCGGTTGGCCTGCACCGCGAGGCCGGCGGCGGCGAGCACAATGCCGAGTACGACCGCGGTCAGGGGCGTCGGCACCAGCGCGACAGCTCCGGCGGCGATGGCGACGACACCGAAGCCGATCAGGATGTTGATGCCGAGCGAGCCGGTCTCGTGCGAGGCGAGCGCGGTGAGGCGCTGCGCTTCCTCCGGCGTCAGCTTGCCTTCTTCGACCAGTTTGGAAATGTCGAGTGTGATCTTCATCGCCGGCCCCCGCTGCGATTCCGAGGAGCTAGCCTAGCACGCCGGTCGCCCCTTGCTCAGGCCGTTGCAGAGCGAGACCGCCCAGGGCCCCGTAATGCCTCGCGCAGCGCGGCAAAGCGCGCGCGCAAGCGCTTGTGGAAGGCCGCCGCGCCGCCAAAGCCGAGTAGGAGATACGACAGCAGGCCGGAGCCAGGGATCGGGCCGGGACTGGCCTGCGCGCTCGAAAGCGTGAAATCCAAATCGCCGCTCGCGGCGGAAAAGGTCGTTCCGTTCACACTATATTCGGTGCCGCCGGCATAACCGCCCGCGCTGTCGACAGCAAGCGATGCCGCCGGCGTGGAGTTCATGTAGAAAAAATACTGCGTATTCGGCTGCAGCGTCACCGATGGATCGAACACCCAGGACGTGCCGCCTGTCGCAGCTACCTGCGCCACATAGCCGGGCGTGGCGGCACTCAAGCTCCCCGCCCTGCCGGTGTACTCCTGGGTCAAAAGATACAAATTACCGGCGGCGTAGGCATTGTTGGAAGCGTCGTAGAAATTGAAGGATATACTGGTCCAAGGGCCGGTGCCGGTCGTGGTCGCCGACTGGCCGAACGGCGAACAACAGGTCTGGGCGTTATTGACGAGATACTGTGCGATCGTGTCGGCCCTGGCCGCAGGCGCCGCACCCAAGAGCGCGATTGCCACCGCAGCCGGCGCGAGCAGCCGCATCAGTGATGGAGCCACCTGCCCCCCGACCGCACGCGCGCAATTGGACACGACACCCCACACCTGCATCGACAATCTACAATTCTATAACGCAATTACTGCGCTGCGCAACCACGACTGGCAAGGCCGCGCAGGAATATCAAATTGCTGAATTTGAATGTCAACTCGCCGCTTTTGACACCCCACGCCTCGGGAGGGCTAGCCCTGCCTTGTAAGCGCGAGCACCGCCGCCGCCGCGTCGAAGTCGGCACGGCGGAATGTGCGGCGGGCAAGCGCAAGCTCGTCCCTGCCCCATTGGCTCATTTGCCAGTCCTCGTCGAGGTGCGCGGCGTCCCAGGCGGCGTCGGCTTCGATCGCAGTTTTCGCGAGCGCCAGCGCGATCAGCGCCGAGCCGGTCAGCGTCGTGATCGAGGACATTGCGCCGAGTTGCCACGGATCGGCGGGGATGTGCGCGCGCGCCGCGGCGACCGCATGCGGCGGCTGCTCGGAAAACATCACGCCGGCGACCTGCACGAAGCGCGCCCCGAGCTCGTCGCGAGCGAACGCCAGCAGCGGATCCCACAGCTCCGCCTGGCGCGCCACGAGGCCCTCAGGCGCCTCGGCGCGGTAGACGACGAGGTCGCTGCCGAGATAGCGGGCGATCTCGTCGGCGACCGGATCGGGCTTGTCGGCGACCGCGTCGATGACCGCATTGGCAAGACGCGTGAGCGGCATGCGCGCCGGGTCGATCATCTCGCCTTGCGCGTTCCATTCCTCGGCCAGCGCCTGCGCCAGCGCGCGTGTCGGCGCTGCGAGCAGCCTGCGCGCCGGCGTGCGCACGGGCTTGCCGTCGAGCAGCACCGCATGGCCAGCGTCGCCCGTCTCGCCCGCGGTGGCTTCCTTGTAAAAGCGCTTGCGCAAGTTCAGCCGCACGGACCGGCGCGCCGCCTCCATCGGATCGAGGGGTTGGTTGGCGTAGATGTCTTCGAAGATGTCGCGCATGCTTAGATTCTATCAGACGGTGGCGTCGAGGACGGTGGAGGGCCATATCGCGGCCAAGGCCGGATCAAGCGCCTCAAAGGTGTGGAGGATGGTGCGGGCTCCGGCGGCGCTGAGCGTGTCGGCGGAATGGTAGCCCCATGACACGCCAAGCGCCGTAGCGCCGGCAGCACGCGCCATCTCCATGTCGAAGGCGGTATCGCCGACCACGACCGTATCCGCGGCTCCGCACCCCACATCCTGCATCGCCTGGAGCACCATGGCGGGATGCGGTTTCGACGGCGCGGTGTCCGCGGTCTGCACCGTGTCGAAGACGTCGTGCAGGCCATGCTGCTCGATCATGGCGGCGACGCCACGGCGCGACTTGCCGGTGGCGAGGCCGAGGATCACGTCGTCGCGAGCCTTGAGCGCCGCGAGCGTGTCGCGCGCCCCCGGATAGAGCGGGGAGTCGTGTGCGCCCGCCTGGCGCAGCGCAAAGAAGGCGTCCCGGTAGCCCTGGGCGAGGCTCTCGACCGGATGGTCGTCATCGCCGGCCAGCCGGCGGATCGCTTCCTCCAGCGACAGACCGACAATGGACAGGACCTGCGGGACCGGCGGGCAGACGAGCCCGTGCGCGTCGTAGGCATGCTGCATCGCGGCACAAATGATGCGTTGGCTGTCGATCAGTGTGCCGTCGACATCGAAGAGGACAAGTTTCATGGCATGCCGGCGACTGGGGAAACGGCGGCGAACCGCCGACGGCCCACATATGGTCATGATCGCGGACGCCGTCCAGCGGTGGCCCCGGTGAGGCCGCCTGCCCATGCCCCATAGACCCGCCGACGCCGATTGTGCATCGCACAAACCGGAACTCACGAAACACCTACCGCACCGCACGAAAACGTGCGCGCAGGGCCGCGCTGCGACGGTCCGACCGGTAGCCATACCCTGCCCATTTCCCTAAGATGCCGACCCGGAATCGAGCGATCCCAAGGCTCGGCTCCGTGGGAGTGAATACCGGCCGGTCGAGGCTGACGCGACGCCGTAAGTACTGAAGTGTCTGTCGTGACGGCGCTGCGTTTCGAGGAGTCAATGAAGAACACTGACATCGCTGCGCCGGACTACTTCCACAAAGTGGTCGATTGCCAATGGGCGTGCCCCGCGCACACGCCGGTCCCCGAATACATCCGATTGATCGCACAGGGGCGTTATTCCGACGCCTACATGATCAATTGGAAATCGAACGTCTTCCCCGGCGTGCTCGGCCGCACCTGCGACCGGCCGTGCGAGCCGGCCTGCCGCCGGGTCCGCGTCGAGGACGAGCCGGTGGCGATCTGCCGCTTGAAGCGCGTCGCCGCCGACTACAAGGACGACATCACTGCGCGGCTGCCCAAGCCCGCCGCGCGCAAGAACGGCAAGCGCATCGCGCTGGTCGGCGGCGGCCCCGCCTCGCTCACCGTCGCGCGTGACCTCGCGCCAATTGGCTATACCTGCGTCGTGTTCGACCAGGACCCGAAAGCCGGCGGCATGATCCGCACGCAGATTCCGAAATTCCGCCTGCCGGATTCCGTCATCGACGAGGAGACCGGCTACATCCTCGGCCTCGGCGTTGAATTCCGCGGCGGCAAGCGCATCGACAGCCTGAAGGCGCTCATCGCCGAAGGCTGGGACGCAATCTTCGTCGGCTCTGGCGCGCCGCGCGGTCGCGACCTCGACATTCCCGGCCGAAAGGAAGCAGCCAAGAACATCCACATCGGCATCGACTGGCTTTCCTCGGTGTCGTTCGGGCACATCGACAAGATCGGCAAGCGCGTCGTCGTGCTCGGCGGCGGCAACACGGCGATGGACTGCTGCCGCTCGGCCCGCCGCCTCGGCGGCGAGCAGGTCGACGTCGTCGTGCGCTCCGGCTTCGACGAGATGAAGGCGTCTCCCTGGGAGAAGGAAGACGCGCAGCACGAGGGCATCCCGATCCACAATTTCCTCGTGCCGAAGGAATTCACGCACGAGAACGGCAAGCTCACCGGCATCACCTTCGAGAAG
>Ga0265342_10000132_pt1 | contig 82757 bp, 69 predicted proteins | sample 4CB327metaG_FD_203125 | JGI IMG/M metagenome (GOLD analysis project Ga0265342, IMG submission 203125) | Rhizosphere microbial communities from Carex aquatilis grown in University of Washington, Seatle, WA, United States - 4-CB3-27 metaG | ecosystem: Host-associated > Plants > Roots >...
AGGGATCGGATGGGGACGCGCGACATGATCATTCTTAACCTCGCCCCGCGGACGGGGGGAGGGGATCGGATGGGGACGCGCGACATGATCATTCTTAACCTCGCCCCGCGGACGGGGGGAGGGGATCGGATGGGGACGCGCGACATGATCATTCTTATCCCCTCCCCCCGTCTTCGGGGGGAGGGTTAGGGAGAGGGTCCGGCCAACCGCGCGCCGCTTAGAACCGCACGCGCAACGCGGCCGGCAGCACTTCGAACTTCGCCGGCAGAAAACCGGGCGTTTCTCCGTCGAGCTCGATCGGAACCTTGGCGTCGCTGTCCACCGCGGCGACCTCGAGCGTGCGCACGGTGGCGGTGCTGACCTCCTCGAGCGTCAGGTGGTTGCCGCTGTAGACCCGGCTGATCTGGGTCACCACGCGCATGCGCGTGAAGTCACCGAGGATCACGAGATCGAGCGTGCCGCTGTCGAGCTTGGCGGCGGGGCAGATCTTCATGCCGCCGCCGAAGAAGCGGCCGTTGCCGACCGCGGCCATCAACACGCGATGCCGCTGCCGCTCGCCGCCGTCGAGCGTGAGCCAGACATCGGTGTTGTCGTAAGTGACCAGCGATCGCATGGTCGCCGAGAAGAACGCCATGCGCCCGCCGAGCTTTTTCGACGACGCGTTGGCACGGCTCGCGACCGCGCTCGAGAACCCGAACGACGCGACGTTGACGAAGTGCCGCGTTGCCGCCGCGCCGTCGTGGTCGACGAAGGTGGCACGTCCGGCGTCGATCACCCGCGCCGGCGCCTCGCGGATGTGCCGCGCCGCCTCGCGCAGATCCGCCGGCACCTCGAGCGATCGCCGAAAGTCGCCGCCGGTTCCGCGCGGGATGAGGCCGATGTCGGTGGTCGCGCCCGCGCCCGCCTGCAGAACACCGTCGGCGACCTCGGACACCGTGCCGTCGCCCCCGAACGCGACGATCAGCGGCCGCCCTTCGCGCGCCGCCTCGCGCGCCAGGCGGGTGGCGTCACGCGGCGCGGTCGTGAAGACGCTGTCGAATTCGCCCAGGCCTTCGGTCAGCGGACCGATCAGCTTGGCCCACGCCGATTCATTGATGCCCCCTCCCGAGCGGGGATTGACGATGACGATCGGGCGTCGCGCGTCCAATACCGTCACTCATATCATATCGGCGCGCGTCGAAAACCGCGCTACGCTCGCGCATGCTCGGCGGCTCGTTCTCCGTCGGAATTCTGCTCGCGTTCGGCACCAGCGTCTGCTGGGCGCTGACCAACGTCGCCGTGGCGCGCAGCGGGCAGATGGTCAGCCCGGTGCGCGGGCTCTTGTGGGCCGAAGTCTTCGGAGGCGCGTTCGCCGTGGTGGCCAGCTGGGTCTTCGACACACGGACGCAGGCATTCACGCTGGGTACCGCCGGCTGGCTGCTGGTCGCAGGAGTATCGTCGCTCGCCGGATACCTGTGCATGTTCTACGCACTCGCGCGCGGGCGTCTCTCGATCGTGGTGCCGATCATGTCTGGCTGGTCGGTCATCTCGACGCTGCTGTCGATGCGGGTGCTGGACCAATCGATTCAAGCCGTGCAGCTGGCCGGTTCGGTGCTGGTGGTCGCCGGGATCGCCGTGGTGTCGCGGCACGCACGGCAGTCGGACGTTCATGCCCACGACCTCGCTCACGAAACGGTCAGTGGCGATCGGCACGGCGCGGTTCCGCGCTGGGTCTGGGCGTCGCTGGTCGCCGCGGTTGGCTTCGGCGTGTTGATTCCGTCGGTGGTGCGCATCGCGCCCGCGACCGGCCGCCTCGGTTCGGTAGCGGCAGTCTTCGTTGCCGACATGGTGCTGGGGCTGCCGCTCGCGGCCCTGCTTCGGGTCGACCTGCGCCCGCCGCCGCGCGCTGCGTTGCCGTCGGTGGCGATGGCCGGCTTGCTCGAAGCGGCCGGATTCGTTTGCATCGCGCTCGCCGGCGCCCGCGCCCCGCTGGCCGTGGTCTCGCCGCTGGCCAGCCTGTCGTCCGCGCTGAGCGTGATCTACGCCTGGGTCGTGCTGCGCGAGCGCCCGCACCCGGTCGCGCTGGCCGGCGCAGCGCTGGCCTGTGCCGGCGTCATTGCCGTCGCTTTGTGAATCCTCCCCTAAGGGGTGTGTGGGTCGACAGCGTGTGGAGCGGAGGACGGTGAAGCCACGCCGCGCATGCGCTACACTCCCGGCGCCATGGCCCACCAATATATCTTCACGATGCAGAATCTCCGTCGGGTCCATCCTCCCAACAAGGAGGTCCTGAAGGGGATCTACCTGTCGTTCTATCCCGGCGCGAAGATCGGCGTGCTCGGTTCGAACGGCGCCGGCAAGTCGACCCTTCTGCGCATCATGGCCGGCGTCGACACCGACTTCTTTGGCGAGGCCAAGCCGGCCGACGGCACCAAGATCGGCTACCTGCCGCAGGAGCCGCAGCTGGATGCGACCAAGGACGTGCTCGGCAACGTCGAGGAGGCGGTGGCCGGCGTCAAAGGCCTGCTCAAGCGCTTCGACGAGGTGAACCTGCGCCTGGGTGAAGACCTCAAGCCCGCGGAGATGGAGAAGCTGCTCGAGGAGCAGGGCAAGCTGCAGGACGCGATCGAGGCGGCCAACGGCTGGGACATCGACCGCACGCTCGAGATCGCAATGGACGCGCTCCGCCTGCCGCCGCCCAACGCCGACGTCGCCAAGCTGTCGGGCGGCGAGCGCCGTCGCGTCGCGCTTTGCAAGATACTGCTGCAGCGGCCCGACTTGCTGCTGCTCGACGAGCCGACCAACCACCTCGACGCGGAGAGCGTCGCGTGGCTCGAGCACCACCTGCACGAGTACCCGGGAACGATCGTCGCCGTCACCCACGATCGCTACTTCCTCGACAACGTCGCCGGCTGGATCCTCGAGCTCGATCGCGGCGCCGGCATTCCCTGGCAAGGGAACTACTCGTCGTGGCTCGAGCAGAAGCAGAAGCGGCTTGCCCAGGAAGAAAAGGCCGAATCCTCGCGCCAGCGCACGCTCGCGCGCGAGCTCGAGTGGGTGCGCGCCTCGCCGCGCGCGCGGCAGGCGAAGTCGAAGGCGCGCCTCGCCGCGTACGATCAGCTGCTGGCCGAGGAGCAGCAGAAGCGCGAGGAGACCGTCGAGATCTCGATCCCGCCCGGGCCGCGCCTGGGCGACGTCGTGGTCAAGGCCGAGCACCTGTCCAAGGCCTACGGCGATCGAGTGCTGATAGAGGATTTGACCTTCAACCTTCCGCGCGGAGGCATCGTCGGCGTGATCGGCGCCAACGGCGCCGGCAAGACCACGCTGTTCCGGATGATCACCGGCCAGGAGAAACCCGACGGCGGCACGCTGCGCATCGGCGAGACCGTCAAGCTGGCCTACGTCGACCAGAGCCGCGACACTCTGGCGGGCGACAAGACCGCCTTCGACGAGATCGCGCAGGGCGCCGAGTTCCTCGAGATCGGCAAGCGCAAGGTTCCGGCGCGCGCCTACGTCTCCGGCTTCAACTTCAAGGGCGCCGACCAGCAGAAGCGCGTGAAGGACCTGTCGGGCGGCGAGCGCAATCGGGTGCACCTGGCCAAGCTCTTGCGCAGCGGCGGGAACGTCCTGCTGCTCGACGAGCCGACCAACGACCTCGACGTGGACACGCTGCGCGCGCTCGAGGACGCGTTACTGGGATTCGCGGGCTGCGTCGTCGTGATCAGCCACGATCGCTGGTTCCTCGACCGCATCGCGACCCACATCCTCGCGTTCGAGGGCGACAGCCAGGCGGTCTGGTTCGAGGGCAACTATCAGGACTACGAGGCCGACCGGCACCGTCGCCTGGGCTCTGCCGCCGACCAGCCCCACCGGATCCACTACAAGAAGCTGGTCCACTAGGAGCGAGCAGGTCTCGAAGTGGGGAGGCCTTTCGGGGTTTCCCACTTTGGGATAAGCTGAACGTCCGATGATTCCCTACGCAGATCTCGAGCGGGCACTTGCCCGATGGAAGTCTCGATCACGTTCGGGAGCCACCGAGGTCGGCGGTCACGACATCGTGCACTCCACCGAGGACATGGGCAGCCGGCCCGCCAATCTGCAAAACGGCACGACCGGCGAGATCGACGCCGAAGAGCTGGTCGAGACCTACGACGAGTGACGCTCGCGCGTCAGAAATAGAACCTGACGCCGAGGCCGCCTTCGAAGGTGAGGCCGTTGTAGATGTAGAAGGCGGGGTCGATCTCGAAGAAGACCTCGAGGAAATTGGGGTTGTTGAACATCAACGCGAGCCCAACCGGAAGCCGCGCGCCGAGATTGAAACCGCGGCCGCCGAAGATCACCACGCGGCCGCCGCCGCCGATGTACCAGTCGAGCTGGGCGGTGCTGCGGACGATGTTCGACTGCCAGAGGTAGTCGACGTTGATGCTGGTGTCGAAGTAGCCCTGGCAGTGGGTGACGCCGTTGCTGTCGGTGAAGCACTGAGCGCCGACGCCGGCGCCATAGTTGGTGAAGCCCAGCGCGAAGTCGAACGCGTTGGTCGGGCCGACCCAGTACTTGCCGGACAGACCGGTCGGATCACCCAGAACGAAGCCCAGCCCGATCTTGCGGCCGTAGCCAACCTCGGTCGCGCTGGCCGAGCGGGCGCCCGCGGCCAGGAGAAAACCCGCGAGCAAGGTAGTTACGACAGTGTATTTCATGGGGGGCATACTACGGTGAAACCATGAAGGCCGAGAAGTTTTCAGATGCATTGTGGACATGTCAATTAGGTATGTTTTCTAACCACGGATGAGCCGCCGAGAAGGGTCTCATCCGTTGCGCCCTGCAGATTTTCGCGACGGTGCTCTCCTGAGAGTGGCCATCACCGCGCTGTTGGTTAGTTTCGTCGGCGTCGTTGGCTGTCGGCGCGATGCCGCCGATCATGGAACCGCCGCACCGCGCGCGCCCGCGCCAACGGCGGCACCCGCGCCCAAGCGGCCGCGCGGCCCCGATCCCGATGCGCTGCCGGCTGCGACCGGCCTGCCGCCCGAACGGCGCGCGTTACAGGTCGTCGACGGCCGCGATCGAATCGTCGACGCCGACGAGGCACGCGCGCGCGGGCTGACGCTGGTCGATCTCTCCGACGGCTGGGCGCCGCGCATCTTCGCCGACGGTACCGCCGCCGACGGCGCGGCCCTGCCCAATCGCTACCGCTCGATCTTCGTCGGGCTCGCCGGCAACAAGACCGACGGCGACGGCCAGCCGCTCTCCCCCGGCGAGCAGAACTACCTCGAGCTCTACGGCATCCCGCCGACGCTGTCGGTACTGCGCGAGCGCTTCCTGGCCGACGCGGCCCGCGCTTGCGATCCGACCTTCGACGTCAGCAAGCTCCTGGCGGTCGACTCGATCGAGACCTGGGGCGCGACGTCGGAGCAGAAAGAGCTGGCCAAGTTCCACGCGCGCGAACAGCGGCTGGAGGCGGCGCGCGTGAAGGCCGACGCGCCCAACCTGGAAGCGCTCGCAGAGACGGATCGACGCTACGCCAAGGACGTGAAGCTGCATCTCGGCGCCGAGGCCGAGCACGAAGCCTTCGCCGAGATCGAGAAACGCCTCGCCTGCGAGGGCCTCATGGATCCGGCCAAGCACGCCGCCGGTCGCTACGACACGGTGATGCGCAACGCGGTCGTCGACTTCCAGCAGAAGCACACGCTGATCGATCAGGCCGACATCAGGCGCGCGACGCTGGAGGCGCTGTCGCGGCCGCTGCTGGAGAACGACTTCGAGGCGCTGCAGCGCGTGCTGGCCGAGCGCGCCGCGCACGCGGGTGGGATCCTCGAGGACGGCTCGATCCCACCGACGACGACCTATCCCGGCAGCGACGGCTTTCGACACCCGATTCCGGATCTGGTCGGCGCCGCGACGATTGCGCTGATGGAGCGGCTCGACATCGCCACGCCCGAGGACGCGGTCGCGTTCTTTCGCCGGCGCACGTCAGCCGACATGCGCTGGCTGCGCGTCGCCGTGCGCTTCCCGCCACGGCCCGAATATTACGGTCCGCCCGGCGGCACGATGGACCTCTCCGCCGAGATCGATCGCGGCGACGTCTGGTACGATTTCCCCTTCGACGCCGCCGGCGTGCGGCTCCCGCAGCCGCGCGAGCGCTTTCCATCTTTCACGTTGTTCGTGAAGTGGCGGGGCGAGCGGGTGCCGCTGGTGAGCTGGCGGACCACCGTGGGCGGCTGGCGCTCCGAGCTCGCGTCTGACGGCCAGGAGTATTTCCGCTACAAGGGCTCGGACGTCGGCCCGCACGTCTGGCGGCACATCGTCGCCGCGCCGGTCTGGATCCCGCCGCCGTCGTCGCCGCTCGGCTCGATGGTGAAGGAGAAGAAGGTCAACGGCACGTTCGTGAAGGTGACGAACTACGACGAGGTCGGGCCGGGGTATCTCTCTGCGTACGGGCTCGCGGCGGCGATTCACGTCGAGATGCACAAGGGCGGGTCGGGCTATACCTACTTCGACAACGGCATCCGCACGCACGGATCGTTCGACTACACTTCGCTGCGCGGGCGCTTCTCGCACGGCTGCCATCGCCTCTACAACAACCAGGCGGTGCGCATGTTCTCGTTCGTGCTGGCGCACCGGCATGCCAAGACGCTGGGCTCGATCACGCTCGGCTTTCGCCGCACCTTCTGGTCAAAGGGCGAGGTCTACGAGATGCGGCTCCCGAGCCGTGGCTTTTACTACGAGCTGGATCCGCCGCTACCAGTCGAAACACTCGAGGGGCGCATCAAGGGTGCGCGGCAAAAGCCGTTCGCCGGCTATCTGCGCAAGCCAGGCGTGAAGTACTCGAGCGATCGCGTTCCATCATCGTTCTCCGACTCGCCCGAGAGCAAGGCGGGCGGCGAGGAGCCGCCGTGACGATACCAGCCCCGATCGTGCTCGCGCTCGCGCTCGCGGGTTGCGTGCTGGCGTGCGACGCCAAGGGGCCGGCGGGTGGCTCCGGCACAGCGGCAGAGCACGTGGAGATCGGTACGTCTACCCACACACTCACACCTCGGCCGTTCGACGCCGCGCCCGCACCTCAGCCGGCGGCGATGACGGCAGTCAGCGAGCCCGCCGAAGCGAGTGACGCCGCTCCCGCCGCCAGCGATGACGATTCGCTGGTCGGCGAGGAGCGCGAGCGCGATCCGCGTTCCGATACGGTGAAGATCAAGGTGATCGTCGATGCACGCCGGCAGGCGCACGTCGTGTGGGGGCGCAAGGATTTCGGCATCGCGCCGCTGGAAATCGAGCGCCCGCGCAACAGCGGGCCGCTGGATCTCGTCGTGGTGTCGCCTGGTTACCTGCCGCTCCACGCGCGCGCTTTCACCGACCGCGACGACGTGCTCACCTTGCGTCTCTACTCGGCCGCGGAGGCGCCGCAGCTGCTCGGCTATCGGCCCGAGGCAGCAGCGGCGTCCGAGGGCGGATCGGCGACATCACTGATTTCGCCTAGAAACAAGGGCGAAAATGCTCGCCCGCGCATGGGTTCACCTGTGGGCATTGGCAAGACCGGCGCCGAAAAAAATCCGACGACCAAACCGTCGACGACGGCAAGTGCGAAAAAACAGCTCAAATAAAGGGCGAAATCGACACGCGTGCACCTACAGAGACCGCACCAAACTGCTCAAAAAGTAGTAGTGACGGCAAAAATCAGCGAAAAAACCGCGTTTTTTTCTTCCATGTTCACTTCATCTCCCGTAGATTCCCGGGCCAACTTTTGAAAACCGGCAGTTTCGCCGGGAAAGAGGAGAAGGCATGGCCAAACTGATGTCGAAGTCGGAGCTCATTCAGAAACTCGCGGACGAGCACTCGGAGAAGCTCACGCGTAAGGACGTCAAGGGCGTTCTCGAGTCGCTTGCTCAGGTGGGCTACAAGGAGCTCAAGAAGACCGGCACCTTCCTGGTCCCTGGCTTCGCCAAGTTCGTGGTGATCAAGAAGCCGGCCACCAAGGCGCGCAAGGGGATCAACCCCTTCACCAAGGAGCCGACGATCTTCAAGGCCAAGCCCGCTCGCAAGGTCATCAAGGCCCGTCCGGTCAAGGCCGCCAAAGACGCGGTGATGTAAGAAGGATCATCGGCGGCTAACACCGTCGAGAAAAAGAAGGGGAGGCCGTAATGGCTTCCCCTTTTTTTTGCGGCGCTATATTTCGCGCATGACGAGCCTCGTCGACAGGTTCCGCGCGACTCGGCGCATGACGGAAGATCTGGCGCGCCCGCTCAGCGCCGAGGATTGCGGCCTGCAGTCGATGCCGGAGGCGAGCCCGACCAAGTGGCATCTCGCCCACACCTCCTGGTTCTTCGAGACGTTCGTGCTGGCCGGCGTACCCGGCTACCGATCGTTCCACCCGGCGTACCGCGCACTGTTCAACTCGTATTACAACGCGGTCGGTGATCGCCATGCGCGCCCCGCGCGCGGGTTGCTATCGCGCCCGTCGCTCGATGAGGTTCTCGCCTATCGCCGCCACGTTGACGAGGCGATGGCGCGGGCGCTCGAGGGCGCGGCTGCCGCGCTGGTCGTGCTCGGCCTGCATCACGAGCAGCAGCACCAGGAGCTGATCCTCACCGACATCAAGCACGCGTTCTGGATGAATCCGCTGCGCCCCTCGTACGCGTCCGTGCCGGCCGAGCGCGTCGTCGGTGACGGCGCGGACACGCCGCTCGCCTGGCGCGAGCGCGCGGGAGGCACCGTCGAGATCGGCGCGCCGGCTCCGGACGCATCCGGAGAGCCGTTCGCGTTCGACAACGAATACCCGCGGCACGCGCAGTTGCTGCGGCCGCACGCGCTGGCATCGCGCCTGGTCACCTGCGGCGAGTACCGCGCCTTCATCGGCGACGGCGGCTACCGGCGTCCCGAGCTGTGGCTCTCCGACGGCTGGGATGCGGCACAGGCCGGCGGCTGGACCGCGCCGCTGTACTGGGAGCAGCGCGACGGCGAGCCCTGGTCGCTGACCCTGGCCGGCATGCAGCCGGTGCGCGCCGCCGAGCCGGTCAGCCACGTGAGCTACTATGAAGCCGACGCGTATGCACGGTGGGCCGAGGCCCGGCTGCCGACCGAAGCGGAGTGGGAGGCCGCGGCGACGCGAGCTGCGCCTGCCGCCGCCGCCGGTGTACCCAATCTCCTCGAGACCAGCTGGCTGCGCCCACTCCCGGCGGCTCCGGCCGCGGCGGGGGCCGAGATCGTGCAGCTGTTTGGTGATGTCTGGGAGTGGACGCAGAGCCCGTACACGCCCTATCCCGGATTTCGCGCAGCCGCCGGCGCCGTCGGCGAGTACAACGGCAAGTTCATGTGCAATCAGATGGTGTTGCGCGGCGGATCCTGTCTGACGCCACGCACGCACGTGCGCGCGAGCTACCGCAACTTCTTCCCGCCCGCCGCACGCTGGCAGATGTCCGGAATCCGCCTCGCTCGCGACGTGTGAGGTGGAGTTTTGGAACCCTTTGAGGGTTCCAAGTAAGAAGACCTCTTATCGGTCGTGACGGGCGTTCCGAAGGCCATTTGAAGGTTTTTGTAGCAATGTCAGCGTCAGCATTCCGTCGCTCTCGGGGCGGCGATCCGTTCGCAACCGGCGAGTCGTTGCTCCGCGAGCTTCTCGACGAGCAGGCCGGGTTGTTACAGCAGGTGAGTCAGCTGCGCTCGTCGCAGTCACAGGCCGACTACGACGATCTGACCGGGGTCGGCACGAGGCGCTACTTCGAGGCGCGCATCGTCGAGGAGCTGTCGCGCGCCGAGCGCAACTCCTCGTACACGGGTTCGATGATGCTGCTCGACGTCGACGACCTCGCGGCGGCGCGCGCGCAGTACGGCCGAGCGGTGGGCGACCGCGCGCTGCGCTGGGTGGCCAAGGTGTTGCGCGAGTCCTTGCGCCTCGGCGACGTGATCTGCCGCGGCGGCGGCGACCGCTTCATGGCGGTGTTGTGCGACACCCCGTCGTTCGACACCGGCGAGGTGGTGTCGCGCCTGCGCGGCCAGATCACGCGCGTGCGCGGCGATCGCTGGTCGGCCGCGGCGGTCAGCATCGGGACCGCGGCTTGGCCCGACGACGCTTTCACGCTGCCGGCGCTGACCGCCATCGCCGCCGTGCGCCTGCTAGAGGATCGGCGGCGCCGTCACGCCCAGGCGCGCCCGCAGCTGATCTTGCTGCCATAGGCGGGGACGCCGTCCGGCGATTTTCTACGGGTAGGTGCCGATTGCACCTTGCGCTAGGCGAGAATGGGCGAATGTTGCAGTATTCCCTGCCCGGCCCGATTTCATCCCCGGGCAGGGATCTGCATGCAGGCGAAGGCCAACCAGATGTCCCCGGCGGTGGTCGAGATTCTCGACGAGGCGGGCGAGCGGCTCGCCGGCGAGACCGGAGCGCCGGCAGACGAGACGGACGCGGCGTTGCAGGCCTGGGCGCACCATCTGGCGTCGCGGCTGGTCGACTACTGCGCAGTCGAGCTGGGCGATCCGCGCTCGGGCGGGGGCCGCGTGTCACGCCTCGCGACCGCGTACCGAGATCCGGCGCGGCAGGGCGCCATCGACGAGCTCGCGGCGCGGTCGCCGATCGTCGCGCCGATCGTCGCGCGTGGACACACCGTCGGGACGCTCACGATCGCCGGCGAGCCGGGGAGCGCAGCGGCGGGCGACGCCGGAGTGGATACCGCGCTCGCCCAGGAGCTCGCGCGCCGGGCGGCGCTCGCCGTCGATAACGCGCGCCTGCGTGGCCAGTTGCGCGATCTGACGCGTTCGCGAGAGGAGACGTTGTCGATCGTTTCGCACGACATCCGCAACCCGCTGGGCGTCGTGCTGACCGGCAGCGCGCTCTTGCTGCGCAGCTCGCTTCCGCCCGACAAGGGGGATCGCGCGCGGCGCCAAGTCGAGGCGATCCAGCGCGCCGGTCACCGCATCAACGCGCTGATTCGCGACCTGCTCGATTTCTCGAGCATCGAGGCGGGAGACCTGTCGCTGACCCGGCGCCTGCACGACGTCGGTGGGCTGCTGTCCGAGGCGATCGATGTCCTCCGCCCCATGGCGGCGACCAAGTCCCAGGATCTCGCGACCGTGCTTCCGGACCAGTCGATGACCGTGAGCTGCGATCGGGATCGCATCGTCCAGGTATTCGCCAATGTCGTGGGTAACAGTATGAAGTTCGGCCCCACCGGCGGGCACATCCGCGTCGACGCCGCTGCCGATGGCACGCTCGTGCGCTTCACGGTGGCCGACGACGGCCCAGGCATGGAGCCGGAGGAGCTGGCCAACCTCTTCGACCGCTCCTGGCAGGCTCAGCGCAAGAACCGCGATGGGGTGGGGTTGGGCCTGGCCATTGTCCGGGGCATCGTCGAGGCGCACGGCGGGCGTGTCTGGGCCGAGAGCGTCCTGGGCGAGGGAACGCGGGTACATTTCACGTTGGCTACCGCCTAGGTTCTTGGGCTCGGGGGCGGATTCCGGAGGCAATGGCGCCGGTGTGGGCGGCCGTAATTCCAGGTTCGCGTACACCCGCCGATATGAGGTCGCGAAAAACCTTCGGGACCGCGCCCGTCACGTAGAATAGGCTCTGCCCAACATCCTCCAACATCGCACCATCGAACGACGACCGAGCACGACCATGAAGATGATCGAACCGCGAGAGACCAATGGATCGGGAAACGGACACGCTGCCGCCAGGACCGCCGTAGCCGTCAACGCCGAACGAGTGAACCCAGAGAATCTGGCCTTCGTCGAAGATCTCTACTACCAGTGGCGAACCGATCCTTCCTCGGTCGATCCGACCTGGCGCAGCTACTTCGAATCGCTCGACGTCGCCGGTGAGCCCGCGGTCGCGCCGCCTGCGACGTTCAAGCGCAGTATCTTCTCCGGCGCCACCACCATGGTCCCGCTGCGGCCGAAGGCGGCCGCCGCCTCGCTCGCGTCCGAGCGCGTGCACCACCTGGTCGAGGCGTATCGCGAGCACGGACACCTCTCTGCGGATCTGGATCCGCTGGGGCTGATCAAGCGCGCGGGCGCACAGCTCGCGCTCGAGGACCACGGCCTTTCCGACGCCGACCTCGAGACCGTGTTCAGCACCGAGGACATCGCCGGTCCCGACCGCACCACGTTGAGCGGTCTCGTCGGGCTCCTGCGCGAGACTTACTGCCGCCACATCGGCGTCGAGCTCGGGCACCTCCACGACATCGAGCTGCGCGGCTGGCTGCAGAACCGCATGGAGAGCACGCGCAATCGCCTGGCCCTGAGCTATGACGAGCGCCGCCGCCTGCTCGAGAAGGTGACCGAGGCCGAGGTGTTCGAGCAGTTCCTCGCCAAGAAGTTCGTCAACGCCAAGCGCTTCTCGCTCGAGGGCGCGGAGAGCCTGATCCCGCTCGTCGACCGCATGGTCGAGCGCGCGGCGCGCGCCAACGTATCGGAGATCGTGATCGGGATGGCGCACCGCGGGCGGCTCAACGTGCTCGCCAACGTGATGGAGAAGCCGGCGTCGCAGATCTTCGCCGAGTTCATCGACAAGGAGGGGACGCCCGACGAGGCCGGCGGCGGCGACGTGAAATACCACCTCGGCTATTCGATCGATCGCGTGTTCGGGGCCGACGGCGACGCCAAGCGCGTGCACCTGTCGATGACGTTCAACCCCAGCCACCTCGAGTGGGTCAACACCGTGGTCCAGGGGCGCGCGCGCGCCAAGCAGGACCGCGTGGGCGACACCGGCCGCTCGCGCTGCCTGCCGCTGCTGATCCACGGCGACGCCGCGTTCGCGGGCCAGGGTATCATCGCCGAGGCCTTCAACATGTCGGAGCTCGACGGCTACCGCGTGGGCGGCACCGTGCACGTCGTGGTCAACAACCAGATCGGCTTCACGACGTCGCCGCGCAACGGTTACTCGACGACCTACTGCACCGACGTCGCGCGCATGCTGCAGATCCCGATCTTCCACGTCAACGGCGAGGATCCGGAGGCGGTTGCGCAGGTGGTCGATCTCGCGGTCGACTTCCGGCAGCGGTTCCACCGCGACGCGCTCATCGAGCTTTGGTGCTATCGCAAGCACGGGCACAACGAGGCCGACGAGCCGTCGTACACCCAGCCGCAGATGTACCGCGCGATCGCGGCCAAGCCGTCGATCCGGACATCGTATGTCGAGGCGTTCGCGGCGGTGCCGGGCTCGGACGCGCAGCCGCCGATCACCATGACCGACGCCGATGCCTTCGCCGGCGAGAAGCGCGATGAGCTCGAGGCCGAGCTCGAGATCGCAGGCAAGCTGGAGAAGGCGCCGCGCCCGAGCACGTTCTCGGGCGCGTGGGCCCGCGTGCGCGGCGGCGCCGAGACCAAGGTGCCGCTGGTGCCGACGGCGGTCACGCCCGAGATCCTCAAGATGGTCGGGCACGTGCTCAGCGAGGTGCCGCTGGGGTTCAACCTGCACCCGCGCCTCAAGATCGTGAAGGACCGGGCAGCGATGGCCGCCGGTGAGAAGCCGATCGACTGGGGCATGGGCGAAGCGCTGGCCTTCGGCACGCTGCTGAACCTGGGCATCCGCGTGCGCCTGTCGGGGCAGGACGTCCGCCGCGGCACGTTCAGCCACCGGCACAGCGTGCTCTTCGACCACGAGACCGGGGCGGAGTACACGCCGCTCGCGCACATCCGCGACAAGCAGGGCGTGTTCGAGGTGCACGACAGCCCGCTGTCAGAGGCGGGCGTGCTCGGGTTCGAGTACGGCTACAGCCTGGACATGCCCGAGGGGCTCACGATCTGGGAGGCGCAGTTCGGCGACTTCGTGAACGCGGCGCAGGTGATCATCGATCAGTTCCTTTGCTCGTCGGAGGCGAAGTGGAACCGCGTGAGCGGCCTCGTCCTGCTGCTGCCCCACGGCATGGAAGGGCAGGGGCCCGAGCACTCGAGCGCGCGGCTCGAGCGCTTCCTGAACATGTGCGTGAACGACAACATGCAGGTCTGCAATCTGACGACCCCGGCGCAGTACTTCCACGTGCTGCGGCGCCAGGTGCTGCGGCCGTACCGCAAGCCGCTGGTGATCATGTCGCCGAAGAGCCTGCTGCGTCACCCGGCGGCGTCGTCGGCGCTTTCCGACTTCACCGACGGCGGATTTCAGCGCATCATCCCCGACCAGATGAGCGTCGACCCGTCGACCGTCAAGCGCGTGTTGCTGTGCACCGGCAAGGTCTATTACGACCTGCTGGCGGCGCGCGAGGAGAAGCACTACGACGACGTCGCGATCATCCGCATCGAGCAACTCTATCCAATGCACAAGGACGAGCTGCTCGACGTATTGAGCGTCTATCCCGACGGGACCCCGGTGGTCTGGGTGCAAGAGGAAGCGCGCAACATGGGAGCCTGGGCGTACATGAATCGTGAGCTGCCGAGCCTGCTGGCCGGCATCTTCCCGTGGTCGTGCGTGAGCCGCCCGCTGTCGGCGAGCCCGGCGGCCGGATCGATGGCGCGTCACAAGCGCGAGCAGGCCCGCGTGATCTCGGACGCCTTCGGCAAGGGGAGCGCGTAGCGATGGCGCTGTCATTGAAGGTGCCGACTATCGGCGAGTCGATCAGCGAGGCGACCCTGGGCGCGTGGAAGCACGCGGAGGGCGACTACGTGAACGTCGACGAGCCGCTGGTCGAGATCGAGAGCGAGAAGGCCACGTTCGAGGTGCCGTCGCCGGGTGCGGGAATCCTGCGCAAGATCCTGCGCAAGGCGGGCGACACGGTGACCGTCGGCGAGGTGATCGCGGAGATCGAGCCGGCGTCGCGCGAGGCGGCGTCGCCCGCCATTTCGGCGGTGCCGTCCTCTCCAGCTGCCGCGACTCCGGCAGCTTCCGCTGCCCCTGCGCCCGCCAATGGAAACGGCCGTCCGGTGGTCGCGGCGTCGGCGCCGCCCGCGGTCGTATCGGCGCCAGCGGGCGACGGCGGTTCGCTGCGCGCGCCGTCATCCGGCGACGCGCTGCGCGCGCCGCCCTCGGCGCGGCGACTGCTGGCCGAGACCGGCATCGCGCCGTCGGAGGTCAAGGGTACTGGCCGCGGCGGCCGCATCTCGACCCAGGACGTGGTGCGCGCGCTCGAGGAGCGCGAGCACCGGGACGCGCCGGCGGTCGAGACGCGCGCGCCGGCGCCCGCTCCGTCAGCGCCCGCGCCGGTCACCGTGCTCGACGGCGCGCGCGAGCGCGTCGTCCCGATGTCACCGCTGCGGCGGACCGTCGCCAGGCGGCTGGTCGAGGCGCAGGCGACGGCGGCGATCCTCACGACCTTCAACGAGGTCGACATGAGCAAGGTGCTCGCGCTGCGCGAGCGCTACCAGGAGCGCTTTCTCAAGCAGCACGGTGTGAAACTGGGCTTCATGTCGTTCTTCGTGAAGGCGGCGATCGAAGCGTTGCGCGCGTTCCCGTCCGTCAATGCCGAGATCCGCGGCACCGACGTGATCTACAAGGACCACTACGACATCGGCGTCGCCGTCGGCGGCGGCAAGGGTCTGGTGGTGCCGGTCGTGCGCGACGCGGATCGGCTGTCGTTCGCCGAGCTGGAGAAGACCATCGGCGATCTGGCGGTGCGTGCGCGCGACAACAAGCTGATGATGAAGGACCTCGAGGGCGGGACCTTCACGATCTCCAACGGCGGCGTCTATGGCTCGATGCTGTCGACGCCGATCTTGAACCCGCCGCAGAGCGGGATCCTGGGCTTGCACGCGATCCAGAAGCGGCCGGTCGCGGCCGGCGATCAGATCGTGCTGCGTTCGATGATGTACCTGGCGCTGTCGTACGACCACCGCCTGGTCGACGGCCGCGAGGCGGTACAGTTCCTGGTGCGCATCAAGGAGTGCGTCGAGGAGCCCGACCGCATGCTGCTCGAGATCTGATAGCCACGATCAAACGCGATCGCGGAGACCAGAGACGCCCGACTCCGCGGCGCAGTGCGCGCAGCAGAACATCTGACCCGATTGCTCGACGCCGTGGCCGATCACGCGGCACCCGCAGTGCGCGCAGATGGGAGCCAGCGCCTGGATGGCGCACTCGAAGCTGTCGAAGACGTGGGATACCGAGTGGATCCTGACCTCGAAGGCCTTGTCGTAGTGGTTGCCGCAGACTTCACAGAGGGTCCGGTCCATGGGTGTGAAGGTGGCCATGATTCGCGAAGCGGCTAGCTGCGGGCGCCCGTGCGCAAAATGTTTCCTGGCGGCGCCGATTCTGCGGTTGACAGAGCGCGTCTCGTTGATTACGAAGCCTGTGTGGGTTCCTTGCGCACCGAACCTTCGGCTCCGGTGCTGGGGTATCCCGCCCGACGCCGATTCACCCTCGACGTCCTCATCGACGAGCAGGACCGCCTGGAGCTGCTGCGCGCGGAGGCGCGCCGCGGCCTCTGCGCGCGCCCCAAGGAGCTGCCGCCCAAGTGGTTCTATGACCAGCGCGGCTCGGCGCTGTTCGATGCGATCACGAGCTTGCCGGAGTACTACCTCACGCGCCGCGAGCGCGCGATCCTGCGCGCGAACGCGGCGGAGATCGCTGCGATCACGGGGGCGCGCACGCTGGTCGAGCTCGGCTCGGGCACCTCGGACAAGACGCGGCTGATCATCGACGCGCTCGACGCCGCCGGGACGCTGGAATACTTCGTGCCGTTCGACGTCTGCCAGCCGGCGCTCGAGGCGGCGGGTGCGGCACTGCTCGACGAGTATCCGCGCCTCGCGGTCCATGCGGTCGTCGGCGACTTCGATCTGCATCTGGGCGCGATCCCGCACGAGAGCCCCACGCTGGTGGCGTTCCTCGGCAGCACGATCGGCAACTTCCCCGCCAGCGCACGCGCCGAATTGCTGGGCGAGCTGCGCCGCTCGCTGGGCGCGGGCGGTTTCTTCCTGGTCGGCACGGATCTGGTCAAGGACCGCGCGCGGCTCGACGCCGCGTACAACGACTCGCGGGGCATCACCGCGGCGTTCAACCGCAACGTGCTGCGCGTGCTCAATCGCGATCTCGACGCCGACTTCGTCGAGCAGCGCTTCGATCACGTCGCCGCGTTCGACGCCGAGCAGGAGCTGGTCGACATCCGCCTGCGCTCGCGCGTCGAGCAGACCGTGCGCGTAGCGGCGCTGGACCTGAACGTCCACTTCGACGCCGGCGAGGAGATGCGCACGGAGATCAGCACCAAGTTCCGCCGCGCGCGCTTCGAGCGCGAGATGCACGCGAGCGGCTTCGAGCCGGCCGGTTGGTGGATCGACCGCTCCGGCGACTTTGCGCTGTCGTTGTGGCGCGTGGGGTAGCGTCGGCGCGCGCCGTGGTCAGCGCGCGGACCCCCTCTTCCGATCCCCTCCCCCCGCGGACGGGGGGGGATCGGAAAGAGGGGAGCGGAATTGGAAGCGGTTCATCGCTCTGCTCCGGTCCCCTCCCCCCGTCCGCGGGGGGAGGGTTAGGGAGAGGGGCCGCGGGCGACTCAGCGCCGTCGCGCCTCGACGGGCACCACGAACTTGTCCGCCGTCCGCGCCTCGGAGAATGCCGCTACCTTCACGTCTTTCAGCCCTGCCGCGCGCGCGGCGCTGCGCACGTCGCCCTCTCTGACCACAACCCCTGCGCCCTTCCGCCGCAGCGTCCAGAGTGCGCCTCCGCCGCGCAGAGCTGGGACCAGGCCGGCAAAGGCAGCCAAATCCCCACGCGCCTCGACCGGCAGAAACACCACCAGATCCACCTCGCCTCCCTTCGGCGCGCCGCTCAACACCCGCGCCCCGGTCGCCTCGACCTCGTCGACGAACGCCCGCAGATCCTCCCCCGCGAACGCGCGCTTGCCGCCAACGAGCGCGACCGTCGACGATGCCTTGACCCCGAGCTTGTCGAGCCGGCTCGGCGGATTGCGAATTCGCTCGGCCCACTTGCGCGCCTCTGCGCCGAGCTCTAGCACCAGCCGCTGCTCCTTCTTCGCGTCGCGCGCGCCCCATCTCACGGTCAGCTCGGTCGCGTCGGCCTCGACGCTCCGGATCTCCTGCAGCGGAACAGCGACGCGGAAGTCACCGCGAAAGACCAGCTCGCTGGTCTCGAGCAGCGCTTTCCCCCGCGAGCTCTTCCCGTCGAGCCGAGCTCGACAGGCCGCTTCCCTTCCCACGTCTAGCTCGGAACGGCCGACGCGATCACGCCGACGGAATCAGGCGGCCCGCGGCGGCCTTCTCGGCGGCCGATATGCCCGAAGCCGCGATGGCCTTCGCTGCCTTCTGGCGCCGCTTGTCGACGTACATTGCCTCGTCCGCGGTGGCGATCAGCGCCTCGGCCGCGGTGCCCTCCTCGGGCCAGCTGGCCGTGCCCAGGCTCAGCGCCACCGGAATGTCGCGTCCGGCGTTTGCCGCCTGAAGCTGATCCCGTAGGCGGCTGATGATGCGGCCACAGTCCTCCGACGACAGATCCGGCAGCAGCACCGTGAACTCGTCGCCGCCGGTGCGGCAGGGAACGTCGTGCGTGCGCAGGTGATCCGTCAGGAAGACGCCGACCCACTTGAGCAGGCGGTCGCCCATCTGGTGCCCATGCGTGTCGTTGATCTCTTTGAAGTCGTTGATGTCGACGATCAGCACCGAAAACTTGCGGCTGCTGCCAGCGCGCTGCGAGCGGCTGATCTCTTCCTTGAGGCGCTCCTCGAAGTAGCGACGGTTCCATAACCCGGTCAGCGGGTCGCGGTACGCCATCGCTCGATACGCCTGCAGCCGCGCGATCTCTTTTCGCAGGACAGCGTTCTGGCGAGACATCCGCACGAGCTGTCCCTCGAGATCATCGTCTGGTCGGTGCTTCGATCCGGTTTTTTTTGCTGTCGCAAGTTTCATGGATGCCTGTCCACTCTCCAGAAGGTCCGTAAAGCAAGCAACATGCCGGGCAAGACTAGCGGGCTTCAGCGTAGCATCTGCCGGACCCGCGCGACAAAAAAATGTCACGCGCCACAAGATCGGCCATCTCGACGCCGCTTTGCCTGGTGCCGGCGCCGTGCGCCAATTTGCTGGCGCGCGCCGTGACGCTCGGGTGGAGGCCGGTCCCTCTTGACCTTACATCCTGCGACCCCCACCTTCGATCTCGAGAGTCAGTGCAGTCACACCGCGAAACCGGAAGGGGGATCCCATGCACATTCTTTGGGCTTTGATCATCGGCCTCATCGTTGGCGCGGTAGCCAAGCTGTTGATGCCGGGGAAGGATCCTGGCGGCGTCGTGATCACCATGCTGCTCGGCGTGGCCGGATCGCTGGTGGCGGGGTTCCTGGGGCGCGCGTTCGGCTGGTACCACGCGGGGCAGAGTGGACCTGGCATCATCGCATCGATACTGGGCGCGATGATCCTATTGTTCATCTACCGCCTCGCGCTCGGGCGCAAGCGCACGGTCTAGAGCCGAGCTCTCCGGCGGCGGCTATCCAGGGATCGCGCCTGAGCCTCTTCGCGAGCTCGCGCGATCTCTGGACACTCGCTTGTAAACCGGCGACGCTGATCGGATCTTGAAGATCTCGATCATCACGCCCACCTATGGGCGCGAGCGATATCTCCCGAGCCTCTACCGTAGCTTCGCGGAACAGACTCACGACGACCGCGAGCTGCTGATCCATGACGACAGCCCGACGCCGTCGCCATTCTTCGCGGCGCTGCATGACACGCGCGTGAGCTATCGGCACACCGCCGCCCGCGTCACCATTGGCGAGAAGCGCAACCAGCTCATCGAGCGCGCGACTGGCGACCTCGTCGCCTTCTTCGACGACGATGACTTCTACGCGCCCGGCTACCTGGCCGCGATGGCCGCCGCGCTTGGCGACGCCGATCTGGTCAAGCTGAGCGGTTGGTTCGCGCTCTCGGTCCCCGACGACGCGTTCTTCTACTGGGACACCGCCCAGCACCAGCCGCTGCACTACAAGGTGGGCGAGGGCGCGATCTCCTTCGTCACGAGCGGGCAGTTCAAGCCCGACTTCGCCGCCAAGAACGTCGACGGCTACGGCTTCTCGTACCTCTTCCGGCGCCAGGTCTTCGATGGCGCCTACCGCTTCCCCGACAAGAGCTTCGGTGAGGATCTACCGTTCGTGCAGGCGTTGCGCGCCGCTGGCCGCAACGTGCGACACGTGCAGGATGACGCCGGTCTCGTCGTGCATTTTCTGCACAACCGCAACAGCTCGGTGATCTTCCCGCAATACCGCCTGCCGCGCGCGCTGGCGGCGCGCCTGTTTCCCGGGCTGCCGGGCTACCTGGCGTCGATCGGCTGAGACCGCAGCCCAGCGCCCGCCAGCATGTCAGCGACGCGCGCGTCGATGCCGTGGCGCGCGCGCACCGCCGCCATTCCGCGCAGCGCGATCGCACGCGCTGCCTCTGGGTGCGCGAGGTAGTGCGCGACCTTCGTCTCGAGCTCGTCCGCGGACCCGTAGCACTCGACCTCGGCGCCGACCTCGAACAGCTCGGCCAGCGCCGGCGACCGCTCGGCCAGCACGAAGCCGCCGCAGGCAAGCACGTCGAAGACCCGCATGGTGACGATGTCGTCCTGGTAGACGCGGCCGATGTCGACGTTGATCAGCGATGCACAGTAGATCTTGGTCAGCTCCAGGCCGTGACCGGCCGGACCGCGGTAGTGGCAAGCGAGCCCCGCCGACTGCGCGGCGCGCCAGCCTTCGTCGCCCCAGACGCAGACGCCGAAGCGACCCAGGCGGCCGATGTAGCCGAGGCGCTTCTCGGCGGCGGCGATCTCGCCTGCCCAGCGCGCGAGCTGCGCCACCACGTCGGGCTGCCCGCGCAAGAAGTCGGGCACGCGACGCGCGAGAGCATCGGGTACCACGAATCGCGTGAAATCCTGCCGCTGCTCGGCGAGCACCTCTTCGAGGAGCGCGCTGGCGTCAGGGGCCGCGGTCGCACTGGGGCGCGCGCCGGCGAATGTCTGGACGAAGCTGGCGACGAAGCTCTGCCGGAAACCCGCCGCCTGCGGTTGCATGCTCGAGCCCACGAAGCTCACCGGCGTGCGGTAGCGCGCGCGCTCACCCGCAGTCAGCGGCACCGGCGCACGGCGTTCGAGATCGGCGGCGAGCGGCAGATACTCGACGTGGGTGAACCCGCCCGCCCGCAGCTCGGCCACCTCCGCGCGGCGATAGGTGAACAGGAACGCCCCGTCGCTCGCGCCCGGCCCCTGCCAGCGCGGCGGCGCGCTGGTCGTGGGATCGACCTGCCAGCAGACGAGCGCGCACTGGTGCGCTGCCGCGAACTCGGCAAGGCCCTCGGTGTAGTTGATCGCGGCGACCAGGCGCGGGCGCAGCCGGCTCATCGCGCGATCCAGCTCCTCGCGGGCCAGGCGATGGATGTCGACGCTGTAGGGCGAGAAGCCGGCGCGCGCGAGCGCGGCGGCGAGATCGTCGACGAAGAGCCCGCCCGCGCAGAGCAACACCAATGGGCGGTCCAGCGCCGCCGGATCCAGCCACGCGCGCTCGTGCCGGTAGAGCGTGCCCAGGAATGGGTGAAACGCGGTCAGCACCGCCGCGCCGCGCGCGCGCATCGCCGCCGCGTGCTCGACGAGGTCGGTCCCGAGCAGCAGGCGCAGCCGGCCCGACGCCAGCGCCGCCGACCAGTCGTTCTGCCCCAGCGCCAGGCGCAAGAGCCAGGGGTCGCGGTCCCAGGCGACGACGCTGACATCAGGGCGCGCGGCCAGCAGCGCATCGACGACCTCGCCGAGCCCAACGCCGAAGACGAAGATGTCGGCGTTGGCCGGCGCCTCCGGCGGCAGCGCGCGCGCGACAGCGTCCTCGGCGAGCGACAGCCGGTAGCGCGACTGTTGCAGGCGGTAGTGCACCTCGCCGCTGTCGTCGAGCACCACGTGATCGTTCTCGACCGGCCAGCCGATCCGCTGAATCAGCTCGGGATCGCGCCGTGCGAGCGCTTCCAAGTTTGCTCGTAGCATCAGGCTCGCAGCATCGGTGTTCGCTCAGTGGGTGTGCTTGAGGTGGGCCAGGTAGCGGCCGTCGCCGTCGGCGTCGAGGAAGACCGGGTTGGTGAGCGCGAGCGGATAGACGGTGAAGCGTTTGCCGTCGCCCACGACCGGCGTCAGCGGCTTGCCGCCGTCGACCCGCACCACGACGTAGCCGTCGCCTTGCGACGACGTGACCTCGATCTTCTCGTGAAAGCGCACCGCCTGGGTGCTCTCGGCGACCGGCCAGCGCTTGGCCTCGCGCCCGTTCACGTACAAGGTCACACGATCGACCGATACCCACGGCGCCGCCTGCACCTCGATGTCGGCGAGCGCGGTCCCGCCGGGCGCCGCCACCAGGTCGCCGATCGTGCCGGTGCCGACGCTGACACGCACGAATGGCGCGGTCGTGAAGAACGTGTGGTGGTTGCGCACGGCGGTCGCGACCTGCTTGGCGGTCACAAACTGCGGCCGGTCGTCCTGCAGGCGCACATAGTTCCGCGGGTAGCCGCCGATGTTGTACGTCAGATGGTGCGTGTCCGAATTGCCGGTCGCGGTCACGATGTGGCCGTGGTTGAGCAGCGAGAACCAGTCGTCGATGATCTTGTCGACGCTCTTGCGCACCGGATCCTGGTAGCCGTTCATGACCTCGATCGCGTCGAAGTCCCAGGAGAACCCGGGGCGCGCGGCGCGATCCGAGCGCGCGTCGAAGTGCCCGACATCGAAGTAGCCGATCTCGTTGTCGATGCGCGGATGGTGAACGTCGATGATCGCGTCGGGCGCGCTTTGGCGAACGTCCCGGAAAAAGTCGACGGGGTTGCGCCCGTGCACCAGCGTCGCGCCCTGGCCGGGACGCTCCAGCTCGCGCGGCAGCGGGAATGCGCCGAAGTGTCCCCAGCTGGCGGTGGTCATCTCGTCGCCGACGGCGCTGGCGATGAAGCGGCCGGCGTTGAGCTCGCGGATGATCGGGTCGTAGTCGGAGATCACGTTGTGGTCGGTGGATACAATCATCTGCACGTCGTCGGCGACGAACTCGTAGATGCGGTCGTGCATGGGCACGCGCGAGTCGGGCGACGGCGACGCGTGCACGTGAAAATCGGCCGACACCCAGCCGTCGCTATCGACGACGTGCGCGAGGCGCGCCACCACGAACGCGCCCTTGGGCGTGATCTTGAGCTTGCGGACGACGCTGATCTCCCACTCGGGCCCGCGGCTCACGGTGACGTCGTAGGTGCCGAGCGGCACGTGCACCACGCCGATGCCGGTGAGCGACAGGATGCGGTTGTACGCGGCCAGCGAGTCGCCCTCCTGGCGGCCGATGTCGATGCGCGTGAACTCCGGATCGGGCGTGCCCTCGACGCCGATCAGCGTCAGCTTGCACGGCATCGGATCGCCGGTCTTCGCGTCGCGTACGTCGAACGACAGGCCGCCCTCGGGCTTGAGCATCAACCGGATCGGCTGCGTCGTCGTCGTCGGGGGCCGCGTGGTCGTCGCCGAGTGCGCGGCCCAGCGCAGCAGCAGAATGGCGGCGGCGACGCCGATCGACGTGGTGACCAAAGGCAGACGGCGGCTGTTGCGATACATGGCTGGCGGCCGATTATTGCAGCGACTTGCCCCAGCGCGCCAGAATCCAGGCGGTGGCGTTGTCTCGCCGCGAATAGACCGAGTAGCCGTCGTTGTTGATCCGCCCCGACGGTGAGAGCTGCCACATCAGCCCCAGCTGGCCGCCACTGCCCGCGAACAGCTGGCTCAACCAGGCGTCGTAGTTGCTGGCGCGCTCGGCGTCGGCGGCGACGTAGCCGCACTCGCCGAGGTAGGCGACCTTGCCGGTCGTGAGCGCGATCGCCTGATGGCGCTCGATCCAGATCTGCGTGTCCTTCGCCGTCTCGAGCCCGTAGTTGTTGGGGTAAAGGTGGTAACTGAGCAGGTCGAGCTCGTCGATGTCGGCCATGCGCGTGAAGCTGGCGCCCTCGTCGCCGCGCACGGCGTAGAAGTTGCTGAGCCCGACGTAGGCCTGTGGGTTGTCGTCGAACCCGTCGCCGCCGTCGCTGATCAGCTGGTTGGGCGCGATCTGACGCAGGAACGCCGCCAGCTCGCGCACGGCGTCGGGCAGCTTGCTGGTACCGCGGCAGGTCGAGCAGCGCAGTTCGTTTCCGATCTCCCAGGCGACGATGGCCGGCTCGTCCTTGTACGCAATGCCGGTGAAGGTGTTCACGCGATTGGCGAGCGTGAACGCGTAGTCCTTCCACCACTGCTTCATCTGCGGGTTGGTGAAAAAGTCGTCGTGCGCCAGTGGGACCCCCGCCTCCTTCGACGCCCACGCGGCGTACGCGGGCAGTCCGCCGTACTCGGCCCAGTTGTTGACCAGCGGGATGATGAGGCGAATGCCGCGTCGCTTGGCCTCGAACACGGCCTGGTCGAGCCCGCGCAGGCCGGCCTCGCGAAAACCCTCCTGCGGGTTGTGCCGGATCGCCGACGTGTCGTTGGGTGAGTCGTTGAAGCCCCAGATGCGCGCCACCGGCAGCGACAGGCAGACCAGGTCGTCGAGGATCTCCTCGACGGTCCGCAACGCGGTCGCATCCTGGTCCTGCTGCGCGTACGAGAGCAGCTGCTGCAGGTAGTAGAGGTTGGTGCCGGTCGCGCGGTACGGCGTGATCCGATCGAACAGCAGCGCGCCGTCGTCGCGCCCGACGAAGCCCGAGATCGGCGGCAGCGGCGGGCACCCCGTCGCCTCTAGCTCGTCGGCAGAGTGGTGCGCCGCCAGCTCGGGCGGGGCAAGGTGAGGGGCTCGATCGCAGCCGGCCAGCCCGGCGCCGAGCGCCAGCGCGAACGGCAGCGCGCGCGTCAGAGCAACGTCCCCCTGAGGATCATCGCTGCCATCGTGAAGTAGATCACCAGGCCGCTGACATCGACCAAGGTGGCCACGAACGGTGCCGATGCGCTGGCCGGGTCGAAGCCGAGGCGCCGCAGGATGAAGGGCAGCATCGAGCCCGCCATCGTCCCCCAGAGCACGACGCCGACCAGGCTGGAGGCGACGGTGGCGGCGACGCCCAGGTAGTGGTCGCCATAGGTGTGGAACAGGTGCTCCCAGGTCACGATGCGCAGGAAGCCGATGACGGCCAGCACCGCGCCGAGGCCGATGCCGGCCAGGAACTCGCGGCGGATCACGCGCCACCAGTCGCGCAGACGGACCTCGCCGAGGGCCATGGCGCGGATGACCAGCGTGGTCGCCTGCGAGCCCGAGTTGCCGCCGCTCGAGATGATGAGTGGGATGAACAGCGCCAGCACCACCGCGCGCGCGATCTCCTTTTCGAAGAAGCCCATCGCGCTGGCGGTCAGCATCTCGCCCAGGAACAGCGCCGACAGCCAGCCGACCCGCTTGCGGATCATCTGCGGCAGGCTGATCTGCAAATAGGGGGCGCCGAACGCGGCGACACCGCCGAGCTTCTGCATGTCCTCGGTCGCCTCTTCCTGCACGACCTCGACCACGTCGTCGACGGTGACGATACCCTTCATCTTGCCGTCGGCGTCCACGACCGGCAGCGCCACCATGTGCTTCTGCGCGAAGATGTGGCTGACCGCCTCCTGGTTCATGTCCTCGGGGATGACGATCGGGTTCTCGCGCATGATGTCGCGGATGCGCTCGGTCGGCGGCGCCGTGAACAGTTGCCGGAACGACACCACGCCCAGCAGGCGCTGCTCGGCGTCCAGCACGTAGGCGTAATAGATAGTGCGCGGCTGGTCGGTCATCTGCTTGCGCAGGTAGCGGATCGCCTCGTCGACGGTGGCGTCGGGTCGCAGCCGCGCGAAGCGCGGGTTCATGAGCCCGCCCGCGTCGTCCTCGGCGTAAGCGAGCAGCGCCAACACCTCGCGCCGCGTCGGCTCGTCGAGCAGCGCCAGCAGCGCCTCGCGGTTTTCGGTCGGCGCCTCCTGCACCACGTCGGCGGCGTCGTCGGGCGGCAGGAGGCGCATCCACGATCGCTGCTCGCGCGTCGGCAGGCCCATGATCAGCGCCGCTTGGTCGCGCGTGTTGATGCCGAAAAACAGCTCCTCGGCGTCGTCGCGCGGCAACAACGCGAACGCCTCGATGCGGTCGGGGCGCGAGAGGAGCGGCCAGATCTCGCGGATCTCGTCCAGCGACAGCGGCTCTTTTTCTTCCTGCGCGTTGGTTTCTGGAGTCATGGGAACCGAGAGTCGAGGCCGCTACAGCTCGGCCTCAGGGCGATATTCGCACGCGTCGTAGAACTGGCGTCCGAATGAGGTGACGAAGAGATACTTGTATTGGACGTCGGCCACCAAAGGATCATTCCCATTCCGACCGGCATTCTCTGGCGCTGGCACCGGTGGTCGGCTGGCGATCTCCGCCTTGAGCCGCGTGACCTCGGCGTGGGTCTCGAGGGGCTTGAACATGCGCGTGTCCTCGGACAGGCGCGTGGGGCGCATCTCGGTGAGCCCGAGACGGCAGAGGTTGTCCAGGTACATCGGCGCGCGCAGCGGGTGCTCGCAACCCGCCTCTTCACCGAGCAGGCTGAAGTGGCGCAGCTCGGTCTGGCGGCTGCCACCGTGCTTGGGGTGCGACTGGATCGAGAGCACCGGATACGGGCCGTCGTTCTCGAACCGGCTGAAGATGCGGGTCTCGTCGGGCGTCATCTGGCGCAGCACGGTCAGGAAGCCAGGGTGCACATGACCCGACGTCGCGCGGTCCATCGAAGCCGCGAGCAGGTTGAGGTAGCGCGGGCGTAGGATCTCGTCGCTGGTCAGGCCGCCGGTGAGCGCGCCCAGCGCCAGCGCCGGGTTGGGTACCGTGCGCCGCGCTGGAGGAATGGCGCGGCGCCGCTCGCCCAGCTCGCGCAGCAGGCCCGGCATGCGTGCCGCCGTCTCGGGGAGAAACCGCAAGGGTGCTGAGGCCAGCTTCACCAAAACTTGAAGCCCGCTGCCCAGGTCGCCGTCGCCCATCTGGCCGTCGCTCCGAGGTCGCACGACCAGATCTCGAATCACACGCGCGACTCTTTTCCGTTCCTTCCCGAACAGCATTCTGGCGGGGAGGTTACCCCATTCGGCCGTGCGCCGACGGGTATTTGCGTCCGGATCCGGCGGCTGTCAGTTCACGTCGAACAGGACGTTGCCGAGGGTGTTCGGCTTGCCGGCGACGACCGGAACCTGCATGGTCGGCGTGACGGAGAGTGGCGTCCCCGTCGCGTCGAGCAACTTGATCGTTACGTTGTAGGTCGCGGGCGGCAGGGACTTCGTCGCGCCCTTGCCGTCGGTGCACGGCCACTGGAACGTCTGGTCGGTGGCGTCGAGCTCGACGGTCGACGCGTGCGCGTCGGCGCAGCTCAGGTAAGCGCCGCTCGACAGCCGATCGATCGACCACGAGAGCGAGATGTACTGGTCGGGCGTGATCACCGGCGAGAAGAACGGAGCGAGGCCGAGGTCGGTCGTGCAGCCGGCGGTGATGGCGAACATTCCTTCGCCGACCTGCTCGTAGAGGTTCACGCCGTTCGCGTCGTAGAGGCGCAGGGCGACCGTATAGTTGCCGGGGTCGAGCGTCGAGCTGGTGCCGGCCATCGCGTCGCAAGGGAAGGTGACGTGGCTGGCGATCATCGTCGCCAGGTTGAGCACGTCGAGATCGACGGTGGCGCCACCGACCGCGGTGCAGGTGGTCGGATGGTGCGCGGTGTCCTCGACCGCCCACTCGACGGCGAAGGCGGTCGGCGCGGTCGTCGAGCAGGTCGTCACCACGCCGGAGTCGCCGCCGGTGCCCGCCCCGGAGCCGCCCTGACCGCCACCCGAGGAGCCGGCCTGGCCGGTCGAAGCGCCGCCCTGGCCCTGCTGGTTCCAGCCGGGGTGGAAGTCTCGCGGATTGCCGAAACAGCCCGCGGCACCCAGACCCAGAGCAGCGATCCCGGCGAGGGCCACGCCCAGATTGCGGCGCTTTGCTTCCTTCATGGGCTAAGCATGGAAACCCCGACCCACTTCCGTCAAGTGACCCCTCCCACAAAGGGGGCGGGCGGGCCTTTCAGCCCGAGGACCGGAGCGAGGTTTCGTCGTGATTTGCGGCGAGGTCGGTCTCCGCGCGCGCCGCCACCGCGGGCGCGGCACCGGGCACCGGCAGCGGGAGGGACCGTGGGTTCGAGTCGGACGAGCGCCCGGCGACGACGGCCAGATGCGGTACGCGCGCGGCTCGCGGCCAGAGAGCGAATAGCGTCACCGGCAGGAAGTAGACGAATTCGAGGACAGCGTCGAGCAGGCCGTGCCAGGAGATGAACTTGAGGCCGCGTGGTGCGTCGGGCAGGCAGCGCCAGGGGGAGAAGAAGCGGTGCTTGGTGAGCGGCCAGAAGAGCGGGATCGCCCGCCCGCCTTCGCCGAGCGTGTCCAGCAGGCCGTGGCTGCCGATGGCCAGCATCACCGCGAACATCGTGCGCACCCCGTTCCAGCCAAAACGCCGCGCCAGCAGGCCGCCCGCGACGGCGATTGCCGCCGCCATCAGCAAGGAGTGGGACGCGCCCCGGTGCCCCGCGACGATACTGTCGTGCGAACCCAGGTGCATGACGAACACATCGGCATCGGGGAGCATCGCCAGCAGGCTGAAGCCGATCAGCGTGGTTGCTTTGCCGCGTGGCCGCGCGTGCGGCGCGCGGCCATCATTTTGAACACGTCCAGCCAGGAGGCCGACGGCGAGATGCCCCAGGCTCGCCACGATTAAACTTTGGCCTCGCTCATCCGTGAGGTGCCAGAACAATTGCCCGGGCGTGCTCGAAATCCGACGCGGACCGCCGCGACTGCTACCGATTCCCACTACTGACCACAATCTAGGGTCCGGGATTTCATGCAGGTGGCGCAGGCGGTCGCAGCCAGCGCGGCGCGCCGGTGTGTGTGTGCGTCCGCGTGGGCGGTCATGCGCGGCAAGCGTTGGCCATCACGGCGACGGGTGATACGCTGTGTCGATGTCGAGCCCTTCCGAAGCGTGGCAACCGCTGCTTGACGGGCTGGACCAGCTCCGCGTCGCGTGGCCCGGTGGCGGGTGGTCCTGGGACCCGCGTTTCAAGTGTCTGAATTCCTCGTTCGCCAAGGACATTACCGATCGCGCGCGTCAGGCCATGTCCGGAGTGCTCGATGCGGAGTGGTCGGCGGCCAGCATCAACCAGGCGCCCGACGAGATCCGCACGCTGGCGGCGCGATTCGGCGGCGTGCGCGACGGGCAGCTGCTCTTCACCGGCGATGCCGCCGGCGGGCGCATGCACCTGTTCGCGCTCTGGTGGCCGTGGGGCGACGGCGCGACCGTCTCGCTGCGAGTCGGCGTCGCGAACTGCGATCGGCCGACCGAGCTCTATCCGCAGATCCGGGCGCTCTTCAAGATTGCCTGACGCGCGGTCATGCGGGATGGTGAGGTGGGGACAAAATGATTGATCTCGTGCTCACGCTGATTGGATCCGATCGACCGGGGTTGGTCGAGGCGGTCGCGCAGACCGTCGCCGATCGCGGCGGCAACTGGCTCGAGAGCCGCATGATTCACCTGGCGGGCAGCTTTGCCGGCATCTTGCGCATCGAGGTCCCACCCGGACAGGCCGAGGCGCTCGCGCACGCTCTCGAGGGGCTGGTCGCGAGCGGCCTACGCGTCACCGCCACCAGCGCCCCGCGCGCGCAGGCGGGGGCCGCGGCATCCGCCGTCGGCGAGGGGCGGGTGATGGACCTCGAGCTCATCGGTCTCGATCGCCCCGGCCTGGTGCGAGAGATCTCGCAGCTGCTCGCCAGCCACGAGGTCAACGTCGAGGAGCTGACCACCGATCGCACCAGCGCGCCGATGTCGGGCGAGATGCTCTTTCGCGCCAACGCGCGCGTCAAGGTGCCGGTGCACATCGACGCCGCCCACCTGCTCGCGAGCCTCGAGCGGCTCGCGAGCGATCTCACCGTCGAGATCCGGCTGAAATAGCCGCCAGAGCCGAGCGCATCAGCGCCGCGACCTCGACGATCCCCAGGCGGTAGGGCACGATGGTTAACGGCGCCAGCGTGCGTTCGAGGAACCGCGCCTGCTCGCCGTCGTCGATGTCGGCGAACAGCAGCGCGGGCAGCTTCACGCCGCGCGCGCGCAGCTGGCGCAGAATCAGGATCCCCTGCGTCTCGGTGAGCCGGCGTCGCGAGCCCGCGTCCAGGTCGGGCGGCGCGGTACCGCTCTCGTCGACCAGACGTTCGGGCGGCGTCCGCCGGAAGTCGAGGTCGAGCAGCAGGCCGTGCGCCCCGGCGGCCGCGACGAGCGCGCTCTCGAAGTCGCGCGCCGGCGAGAACTCGAACGCGTCGCCGAGAAAGCGCTGGAACCGATCGAGGTATTCGGTCCCGTCCTCGCAGACCACGAAGCGCGGCCGCGCCGCCGTCAGATCGGGAAGCACGCGCCCACCTGTTTGCTGAACGGCGCCGGTTCGGCGCGCACGATGAGATGGCCGCGCCACTGGCGCACCAGATCGCGAACGATCGCCAGGCCGCGGCCGCTCTCGCGCGCGTCGATCGCCTCCAGCGTCAGCGCGGCGGCGGCCGAATCGCCGATGAGCAAGCGCACCACCTGGCGTCCGGTCACGTCGCGCTCGCGATCGATGCGCACGATGATGCGCCCGTCGTCCTGGCCCGCGACCGCGGCCTGGGCGTTCCGCAGCAGGTTGGCGAAGATCGCGCTCAGCGCGCCGCGCTCGACCGGAAACTCGACCGCCAGCTCTCCGAGCATCAGCGCGGGCGCGGCCCAGCCGCCGCCGGCCTGGCGGGTCGCTGCCTCGACCGCCCCGATCCAGGCGCCGACCTCGCCCGCGTCGAGACGCGTGCGCGGGCCCAGTTGCAGGAGCGCGTCGAGCCGATCCGCGTGGGCGCCACGCACGCGTGCGTCGATCGCCAGCAGGGTGGCGTCGTCGGCGTGGCCGGAGGCGGTGCGGTCGCGGCGGAGCACCGCCTCGGCGCGCGCCAGATCCTGCGCCAGCGGTCCGAACGTCGGCTCGTGTCCCAGCGGACGGAGCGTGATTCCCTGGCCGCGCGCGGCTTGCACCAGCCGATCGTACACTGACGCGACGGCCTCCGACGTCGGTTGGGGTTCGGTCAGCGCGCGCCGGATGTCGTCGCGCGCGGCGCCCGGGTCGGCGCAGAGCCCGAGCACGCCGGCGCGGTGCTTGAGCACGTCGTGGCGGACGTCGGCGACGGCGCGGCCGACCTCGGGGAACAGCGACGGCGAGCGGCGCAGCGCCGCGGCCACCGTGCGGCCATGCAGGCGCCGCCGCGCTATCAGCGCGATGAGCAGGGTGACGAGCAGCGCGGCCGCGGCCGAGAGCCGGCGGTGGCGCTCGCGTTCGTTGCGTTCCTCGGCCTGGCGCGCGGCCGCCCAGCCGGCGCGCGCCGCTGAGGCGGCGGGCAACCAGGTCGCATCCTCCGCGGCCGCGCCCGCGCGTCCGGCCAGCGCCAGCGCGCGGTCGGCGCGCGCGAGGGCCGCGGTCGAATCGCCGCCGGCGGCGTCGAGACGCGCGAGGGCCCAGAACGCAGCGGGGATCTCGCGCCCGGCGGCGCGTTCCAGCGTGCTCCGATCGGTGGTGCGCAGCTCCGCGTCGGGCAAGCGCGCGTCGAGCCGCGCGAGGCGCGCCAGTGACGTCTGGTCGCCGGCGGCGCTCGCCAGCTCGTAGCAGCGGCGCGCCGCTGCGTAGGCGTCGGCGTATTCGTGCACGACGCCGATCGCGCGCAGGCGCTCGGGCGGCAGGTCGGCGGTGCAGTTGCTGCCCAGCGCGCTGAGCGCGGCGTCGGGGTGTCCCTCGAGCAGGCGAATGCGCGCCATCCGTTCGGGTGACGGGCGCGCCTCGCCGCCGGCTAGTCCCGCGCGCAGCGCCCGGGCCTCGGCCAAATGTGCCGGGCGCGGCTCGCGCGCGACGTAGGCTACGAGATCGGCGAGCGCGCCTGCGTGATCGCCGCCCGCCGCGCGTGAGAGCGCCCGGGCGAAGCGCGCCTCCTGCACGTCGAGCGCGACCGCGCGGTCGATCCAGGTCGAAATCGCGGGATCCGCCGGCGTGCCCTTCGCAAGGGGGCGAATGCCCGAGGCCAGCGCCCATAGGGCCGGTCCGTCGTCCCAGAGCGCGGCGACTGTCTCGGGCGGTACGTGCCCGGTCAGCGCGTAGGCGCTCACCGCTGCCTCGACGTAGCCCGGCGATTCGGCGAGCGCCTGCTCGACGAGATCGCGGCCGAGCCCGCCCGGGTCACCGACCTCGATCCACTCTTCGGCCTCGTGATAGAGGGTGCGCGCGTGCTCGGTGGGCGCGACGGCGCGCGGCGCGGCCGGCGACGGAGCCAGCGCCGAGCGGCGGCGTGCGAGCTGCGCCCGCAGCCCGCGCAGGTCGGTCCAAGATGGTTCCAGCACGAGCGCGTGTTGCAGCGCCTCGTCGGCGCGATCGGCTTCGAGCGCGCCGCCGTGGATCGCCAGCAGGCGGCCGAGCGCGCGCCAGCCGCCGGCGTTCGACGGCGCGAGGTTCACGGCGATCTCGAGATCGCGCACCGCCTCGTCGACGCGCCCGAGTGACTCGAGCGCCCGGGCGCGCAGGAAGCGCGCCCGCGGCCAGCTCGGCGCTTGTTTCACGAGGAGGTCGAGACGGCCGCAAGCTTCGTCGGCGTGACCGGCGTCGAGCGCGCTCTCCACCCTGGTCGCTTCCTCTTGCTGCACCGCCGTCGGCGCGGGGATCGGCCAATCTTCCAGCGCCTGAGCGCGCTCGTCGAGGGCGATCGCATCGAGCAAGTCGAGCACGCGCTTGCGCTGCGCGCGCGTCAGCTGCGGCGTGCCGTCGGCTGCGGGCGCCGACGTCAACATGGGTTCGAGCCGCGCGCGCGCCGCGGAGGTGCGGCCCACGATGCGCTCGAAGTTCGCGAGGCGCAGCCGCACCAGCAGCCGCCCCTTGGCGTCGTCTTTGAGTGCGTCGAGCCCCTTTTCGAAGTAGGCGATGATCTGATCGCGTCGCTCCCAGCGCGAGGGATCGTCGGCGAGCAGGTCGGCGAGGTTGACGTAAGCGTAAAATCGCCGCGGATCCTTGGCGATCGCCCCACGCAGGGTCGCCTCCGCGTCGTCGCGCCGGCCGAGCTTGCCGAGCGCGAACCCGAGATCGGTGGCGATCACGGCGTTCTCGGGATCTTTCTCGAGCGCGCGCGAGAGCAGCTGCGCCGCCTCGTCGGGATCGCCCGCTTTGAGCCGCGCCAGGCCCTGCGCGTGCAGTGTGCGCGCGGCGGCCCGGCCCGAGGGACCGGCGGACACGGTCGGGGGAGTGATTACAGGCGCGCTGGCGGTTGGCGGAGGGGAGGGCGCCTTCCCTGCGTCAGGTGCGGCGGTGGCGGGCGACGCGATGAGCGCGAGTGCGATCAAGATGACGATCTCCGGTCCCCTCCCCCGTCCGCGGGGGAGGGTTAGGGAGAGGGCAAGCCTTGCGAGATGCGGCGCCCGAGGACCCCTCTCCCTAACCCTCTCCCGCGAGGGGATCGGAAGGAAGACGGGAGCGGTGGACGAAGAGAGAACAGGGCGGCGCCTCGACGCCCCTCCGTCTGTCTGATCACTCACGACGCCTCGCCGCGCAGGTCGCGCAACCGCAGCCCGAGCTGGTTCAACCTCAAATGAACCTGCCGCGCCGAGCCCCGAGGTCCCAGCAGCTCCTGCGCCATGCGGGCGAGGTCGCCGTCGCAGGCCTGAAACAGCGCGCGCAGGTACTGCTTCTCGACATCTGCTGAGACGCGGGCGAAGCTGCCCGCCGACGCAAGCTGGATCTCGATGCGGCGGGCGCCCGCGCGCCCGCGCGCGCCCGTTGCAGCGGTGGCGCGCGCCCGCCCGCCCGGCACCGACGCGAGCAACTGCTCGATCAGGCGATCGGGCACGTCGAGGATCGCGGGCGCGCGCGGCGCGGCCTTGCCGTCGGCCTCGTCCGCACCCGCCATCGCGTCCACGTGCTGGGTCAGGCAGAAGACCAGCGCGTTGGTCGCGAGCAGGCGCAGCTCGCGATGATTGCCCGGCCACGCGTGCGCTCCGAGGCGTGCCATCGCCTCTCGGCTGATGAACACCGAGAAGGCGTCGCGGCGCGCCGCCGCCGCGCGCGGCCGGCCGAAGACCACGGTGTTCGCGCTCTCGTCGAGATCCTCGGGCGTGGGAAAGCGCGCCAGGAACGCGCGCACCAGCGGGCGCAGCGGCTCGGCGCGCAGCGCTTCGAGAAATGCGAAGCGCACCAGCTCGGGCAGATCGGGGAGTCGGTCGCGCAGCGGCGGCAGGCGCAGCCGGGTCGCCGGGTTGAGCCGCATGAAGAGATCGGCGCGGAAGCGCCCCTCGCGGACCAGCGCCTCGACGTCCTCGTGGGTGGCGGCGACCAGCTTCGGCGCCGCCGGACGCGCTCTCGTGTCGCCGAGGCGCATCACCGTCCCGCGCTCGAGCACCAGCAGGAGCTGCCGTTGTAGCTCGAGATCCAGGTTGGCGATCTCGTCGAGGAACAACGTGCCCCCGTGGGCCTGCTCGAAGACGCCCGCGTGATCCTCGACGGCGCCGGTGTACGCGCCCCGCCGCGCGCCGAACAGGTGCGACGGCAGCAGCGACGGCGGGATCGTGCTGAGATCGGTCACCACGAGTGGCCCTTTCGCGCCCGAGCGCGGGTGAATCACGTGCTCCGCGAGAAAGCTCTTGCCGGTCCCGGTCTCTCCCTCGACCAGCACCGGCAGCGGTGAGCGCGCGAGGACCTCCATCTGCCGGCGCAGCGCCGCCATGGCCGGCGTGCGGCCCCAGAAAGTGCGCCCTTCGCCCTCCTGCGTGTGGTGGTGCAGCGCCAGCGCGCGCGAGATCTCGCCGGCCAGGCTGCGGCTGTCGACGATCTCGTTTTCGCACAGGTAGACCAGCGGATCGTCGGGACGATCGGCGCCGAGGTCGGAGCCGGTGGTGGTCAGCATGACCACCGGCAGCGTCGGATAGGTCTGGCGCAGACGTTCGAGGATCAGCAGGCCCTGTCGCCGCCGCAGCCCCTCGAGCGCCGTGCGCCGCGGCTTGGGCTCCTCGGGCAGCGCCGACTTGTCCTCGGGGAGCAGCCGCTCCTCGGGCAAGGCGAAGTGCAGGTCGAGCACCACGAGGTCCGGTAGCGCCGACAGGCGCCCGAGCGCGTCGGCAGCTTCCTTCCAGTCGTGCGCGCACTTGAGCGGGCAGGCGCGGTCACGCTCCTCGCAGACCGAGCACGGAATGCGTCGATCGCAGCGCGTGATGGTGTCGAACTGGGGCAGCTGGCGCTGCACCATCTCCACCGTCTGGTCGCGATCGTCGATTACCAACAGGCGAGGCATCGACTCACTTCCCATCCAAGGATCGGGCCAGCCCGCGGGCTTGCGCGGCTAGCTCGTCGAACGCCGGCTCCAGCGCGAGCACGCCGGCGACGTCGCCGGCCGCCGCCGCCGCGTCCGCGCGCGCGAGTGCCGCCGCAAATGTACTGAGGTCCAGCCCGTCGGGTGCGTCGGCCGCCAGAATCAACCACAGTATTGCGGCGGTCGCGGGCCGGCCCTCGTCATCGATCAGCCGCGGAACCAGCTCCCCCGGTGCGGGCGCGCCGCCCGCGTCGCGTCGATCGCGCGCCGGCCAGACCAGCCGCTTGATGAGGTCGTGACGCAGGCGCGCGAGCCAGGCGTCGATCTCGGCGGCGACCATGATGCGATTCTATCGAAATCGTCTACGAAAGATAGAGCGGCCGCCAAGTCCACGCGGAATGCGGGCTTGCGAGGGCGATCGCGGGCGGCACACCAGCTGCAATGAGAGGCGGGGTCTCCCTCCGACACCCCACAAGGAGCCTGCGATGTTTCTCATGACCGGTCTCGAATTCATCCTCGGCGCGCGCGCGTTCACGCCGCCTTCGCGCCCCGACGCGATCAGCGTGGGCCGCCGCATCGTCGACAGGGAGGTCGTCGATGGCGAGAGCCCGGAGAGCCCGTTTCGAGCGGGTGAAACCATCTATGCCCACGCCTCGGTCGCTGGTCAGCGAGGCAAGTTCGTGGAGCACGTCTGGTCGCGCGACGGCGTCGAGGTCGCGCGCCACTACCTGCCGATCGGCGCCGATCGGCGCTGGCGCACGTGGTCGCGCCACCGGGTCACGGCGGGCGAATACGTCGTCGAGATCTTCGCGCCCGACGGCAGCCGCCTCTCGCGCCACGCCTTCACCGCATTCCCCGGCGCGCGCCGCGCCTGAACCGCCGCCCCTCTTCCACCCACCATCACTCAGGAGACCCTCATGGAACGCATCAAGGTCATTGGTCGCAAGTGCTACGTGTTCGTGCGCGCCGGCGCCGCCGCCGTCGTGCTCGGGCTCATCGAAACCTTTGGTAGCCCGCGCGGGCGCCGGTTGCTCGCCGCGGGCGCGCTGATCGGCGGCGTGCTGCTGCTGGTGCTGCGCCCGCCGGTGCAGGTGGTGCCCGCCGGCGACGTCGGCGTGCGCATCAACCGCCTCACCGGCGGCGCCGTCGTGTGTTCCGAGGGGCCGGCGTTGACGCTTCCGTTCATCCACGAGCTGCGGCGCTATTCTTTGCGCGACCAGGTCTATCGCCCGTCGGGCAGCGCGAGCTCCGAAGGCGCGACGCCGTTCCAGACCGTCGAGGGGCTGTCGATTGGCATCTCGGTCAGCGTGCGCTATGCGCTCGACCCGAGCCACGTGGCCGACATGGCCAGGCGGCTGCCCACCGACGTCGGCAAGGATCTGATCGAGCCGATCGTCGACGGCGTCCTGCACCGCGCGCTGTCCAAGCATACGGTGCGCGAGGTCTTCACCGACAAGCGCATCGAGATCCAGGACGAGATCGAGCAGGAGCTGCGCGGGTCGCTCGCGCGCGACGGCATCGTCGTGCGCGCGCTGTTCCTGGGCCACGTCGATCTGCCGCAGCAGTACCGCCAGGGACTGGAGTCGATGCTGTCCGAGGAGCTGGCGACCGAGAAGATGCGCTACACGCTGCAGCTGAAGGAGAAGCGCGTGCAGGAGACCGCGCTCGAGGGTGACGCCGCGAAGGTCCAGCGCGAGAAGGCGGCCGAGGCCGCCGCGTCCGAGGAGATCATCGCCGCCAAGGCGCGGGAGGAGGCGATGAAGCACGTGCTGCCGCTCAAGGAGAAGGAGATCGAGCAGCGCCGCCTCGAGGCCGAGGCGCGCAAGGTGCAGCGCATGAAGGACGCCGAGGGCGACGCCGAGGCGCGCAAGATCGAGACCGCGGCCGAGGCCGACTCGCGTCGCAAGCTGTCCGACGCCGAGGCGTATCGCATCGAGGTGACCGGCAAGGCCAACGCCGCGCAGCTGGAGCGCGACTCGGTGCTGATCGCCCGCAACCCGCTGCTGATCCAGAAGACGCTCGTCGACAAGCTGTCGGACAAGATCCAGGTCATCGTGGCGCCGCCGGCCGCGGGCGGCTTCTTCGCGGGCGGACTGCTCGGTACGCAGACGATGGCGCGCGGGACGCCACCGGCGGCGCAGACGAAGACGGCAGCCAACGACAACGCCAGCGCCGGCACGGAGGCCGAGTAACATGACCGCGGCGATTCTGTTGGTCGCGATCGTCGCCGAGGATCCGGCGGTGATGCGCAACGCCCCGCGCGACGACGCCGCTCCGCAGGCGACGCTGTGGCGCGGGGACTGGCTCGAGGTGCGGGGCGAGAAGGCCGGTTTCCTTCAAGTCTACGACCACCGGCACGAGCGCCCCGGCTTCATCCGCCCTTCGATCGTGCGCGTGCACCGGCTCGACGAGGCGTCGGCGCCCGAGTTGCGCGCGGTGGTGCGCTTCCTGCGCGACGCCGCCGGCAGCGAATCGCTGGGGATCGGCTACGCCGCGCTCTACCTGCGCGCGGCGCCGGCGGGCGCCGACACGAGTGAGGTCATCGCCGCGATTGGCACGATGGCCTCGCGGCTGGCGCGGCGGGCGTCGGCGCGCCGAGCCGACGGGCGCGACGCGCCGCTGCCGGGCGCCTCGCCGGTGGCGTCGACGGTCGCGGCGCAGATCGAGGTCGCCGAGAGCTACGGCGTCCACTTTCGCAGCGTCGACCCGCTGCTGGCTGGTGGGCGCGTGCGGCTCTGCTACGACGGCGACGCCTGGGAGCGCGTGCTGAGCACGCCGGGGGCGCCGGCGCTGGAACGCGCGCGGGCGGCGCTGTTCTTCGCGGGCAGCGAGTGCATGGATCCGGCGGCGGCGACCGCGGACCGGCGCGCCTGGAACGATCGGCGCATCCACGCGCTCGAGTCGGTCGATCCGACGGCGGCGCCCGCGATCCCCTCCTATATGGGCGCGCGGGTGCGCCTGCGCCATGCCGAGGCGCTGGCCTGGCGCGCGTTCGACGAGGCCCGCCGCGCTGGCGCCGGCGAAGCTGCGGGGCGCGCCGAGGGAGGCGCGATCCGCGAGCTGGCGCTGGTCGATCGCGGCGTGCTCGCGCCCGAAGATCTCGAGACCTATGACGACGTCGCCGTGCGCGTCGCCGCTTCGCGCTGGGCGAGCGAGGTCGCTCCGAAGCCGTCTTCGCGCCGCACGTCGATCAGCATCGCGCCGCGCGCCGAAGGCGAGAGCTGCGTGCGCGTGGTCGAAGGCGAGGGTGCGAAGGCGCGCGTGCTCGCCGAGCGCTGCACCTTCGGTGTCGTGTGGCCGAGCTCGCTGCGCTGGTCGGCGGCGAGCAACGTCGCGACGCTGGCGGTGCAGCCGCTGCCGGCCTGGACCGAGCTGTGGGTGATCCAGCGCGGCCCCGCGCCGGCGAACGGCAACGCGACCCCGGCGGCGACATCCCCGCCCGCGACAGCGCCCGCATCGGGGCTGGCCTGGTCGATCGAGCCGCTCGTCGCCGCCACCGTCGAGCCGGAGGCGGGCTACGTCGAGGCCGCCGGCTTCTCGCCCGACGGCGCGCACCTGCTGGTCGTGCGCGAGGCGCGCGGAATCGGCCATCCGCCCCGCCGCTTCCAGATGCTGTCGGTGCCCGCGCTCACCGTCGAGAAGCAGGCCAGCACGCCCGACAAGCTGCTCTCGTTCAAGCGCTGGAGCGCCGCCTGGTGGCGCGGCGGCACGCTGGCCCTGCGGTAGGCAGTGGGCGCCGCGTCTCGCAAGGCTTGCCCTCTCCCTAACCCTCCCCCCGCGGACGGGGGGAGGGGATCGGAAAGTTCAGCGAGTCACCCTCTCCCGCGGTCCGCCGTGGGAGAGGGCCGGGGAGAGGGCAGGCCTTGCGAGACGCGCCGCCCAGCGGGAATGAGGGAAGAGGGCAGGCCTTGCGCGACGGCGACGCTCGCTAGCCGCGGTGCTTGCCTTTCTTCTCTTCGAACAGATCCGGATCCTTCTTGGCCATTTGCTCGCGCAGCGCCCGGATCTCCTTGGTCGCTTCCTTGCCCATCTCCTTGAGGTGGTCGATCCACTCCGATCGATACGGGCGCAGGGCCAGCACCAGCCGCTCGAGGATCGCGAGGTTGCGGAACCACTTCTTGTCGGCCGGCACCAGGTAAAAGGGCGCTTCCGGCGTTCCGCACCTTCGCAGCACGTCCTCGTAGGCCTCGGTCACCTGATCCCAGAGCGGCAGCTCGCGCCAGTCGCCGGGGTTCAGCTTCCAGGCCGTGCGCGGATCCTTCTCGCGATCCAGCAGGCGCTCGACTTGCTCCTCACGGCTGACGTGCAAGAAAAATTTGAGAACGATCACGTCGCTCGCGGTCAGCAGGCGCTCGAAGTCATTGATCTGCGCGAAGCGCGCCTTCCAGACGCGCGCGGGCACCAGCTGGTGGACGCGCGCGGCGATCACGTCCTCGTAGTGCGAGCGATTGAACAGCGCTATCTGCCCGCGCGCCGGGGTCACGCGATGGGCGCGCCACAGGAAGTCGTGCGCGCTCTCCTCGGGGGTCGGCACCTTGAATGGGTGCACGTAGGCGCTCTGGATATTCGAGAACTCGAGGATCTTGCGGATCGCGCCGTCCTTTCCGGCGGCGTCTCGCCCCTGCAGCACGATCAATAGCGCGTGCGAGCCGGCATAGGTCAAGAGATTGCCGAGCTCGGCGAACTCCTGACCCAGCTTGTCCAGCTCCTTCTCGCCGTCGGCCTTCTCGACGTCGCCGGTATCGGCGGGGTCGTAGTCGTGGAGCTTGATCTTGTGGCCGCTGTCGATCGGGGCGAGGTACGGATGTCGCGACACCGACCGAGTCTACCTACTTCTCGAGAAGTGGGCTCTCGGCTTCCCACTTCAAGATCGTGTCGCTCTGGTACGAGGTCAGGCCGGGTGCCGGCGCCGGCGGCATCTCGCCGAACTTGCCTTTCAGCATGACGAGCACCGACGTGAATCTCTTGTTCATCGCCTCGTGAGCGGCGCCGTAGATGCAGGTGGGCGAGCCACCATCGGTGCTGCAATCCGGGCTGTCCGCAAAGACGTCGAAGCGTATATTGCCAGGGGCCATCCCGGTGGGCGGCGACGCAGCCGGATCGCCGAGCGCCGGAAACCCGTGGCAGCGGATGCAGCGGGACATGAAGATCGGCAACACGTCCGCCTCGTACGTCGGACTGGCAACCGCGCCCGGCTCGAGGTTGCAGCCCGCGCTCAGCGCTCCCGTCGCGCACGCGACGACGCCGATCACCAACGTTTTGAATCTCGCCGCCGTCATAGGTAGTAGTGGAATTGAAGCATACCCAACGTCGCGTTGGAGCCGTCGCCGTTGTGTTGCACGCGACCGAGCCCGATGACCTCGATGTGTGCCCAGGGGAAGAAGTTGATCTCTAGATCGTAGGCGTTGTGACCGGTGTTCTTGACGCTCAGGTCTTCCTGATAGCGCTCGTACGCCGCCGTGGCCATCAGCCCGCGGATCGGAATGTACGTCAGGCCGGTAAACGACACGAACTGCGTCTGGCCGATGCTGCCCTTGATCTGCTGGCGGATCACGTCGGCCTCGCCCAGGAACATCACCTTCGCGGGGTCGAACCAGAGCTTGCCGACGGCGCCGCCCTGATAGCGTGCCTCTTCGTCGGCGATGCCGACGCGTCCCTGCAGCGCGAGCGCCGCCATGCCCGCGAAGCGCTTTTCGCCGTAGGCAGTTCCGCCCGATTCGCGCGGACCGATAGACTGAAAGAAGTCGGGGAATCCCGACGGTACCGCGGTGAACCCGCTGGCGTGGACCTCCCAGTCTTCGGCGATGTAGCCACCCGACAGCGCGTAGGGCTCTTCGTAGAGCGCGTTGCCGGTGAACCGGCGCACGTAGAAGATGTGCTCGACCAGGCGCAAGCCGTAGATCGGGAAGTAGCGACCGATGCGCGCGTAGGGGCCGGTAGCGCTGGGCCGCCACATGAGATAGTGCTCGCGCGAGATGAACCGGTCGGTCGCCGAGGTGATGCGCCCGCCGATCGAATCGTCGGTCGGCCGCGTGATGCCGCGATCGCCCACGATCAGGTTCAGCGAGAAGCCCTCGGGGAAAATGAAGTGCGCGTAGACGTCAGCCTGCATCGGGAACGTCACCAGCTCGGGCGACTCCGGTCCGCCGGCGGCGTTCGCCAGCGACGCCAGGCGGAAGTCGCCGCCGAGCGCGACCCAGGATGGCGGCGTCCAGAGGCCGTGCAGGAAGGCGCCGTCGCCGCCACGGCTGATCGTGTCGCCCGCCTCGCCGCGGCCCCATTCGTTGATGAGGCCGGTGCCGGCGGGTGCGTAGTGACACTGCCCGCAGCGGGTGGTACCCGAGCTGAACTGAAATTGCGGGAACGCGGCCGCGTCACGAGACGCGAACGACAGCACCGCGAGCAACGCGAACGCAACCAGCGCCGAACCCTTCCCCCGTCCGCGGGGGAGGGCAAAGGACGCCCGGCGATCCTGCAAAGCCCGCTCGACGACGCGCGCGCGCATCAGTTGTTCAAGGCCCCTTCGCGGATCCATTTTTCGACCAGCTGGATGTCGGTCTCCGGCAGCGGCATGTCGGGCGGCATTCGCAGGTTCCCCTGGGCGTGCATCAAGTTGATCACTTGCGAGCGTTCGACGCGCTGATCGTCGGTCAGCAAGGCTGGTGCGCCGGCTTCCACCGCCGCTGCGCCGCCGTCGGTCACGGCCGCGGGGGTGATCACGAAGTGTCGATCGACCAGGCTGTGATATCCCGCCGCGCGTGTCGACAGATCGACCTGCGCGCGCTGGGCCAGCGCCGAGTGGCAGTTCGCGGTCGCGCAGCTCGGCTGGAGGATCGCCGTCGAGACATACGACCAGGTTGCGGGGCGATTGTCCGCCGAGCTGCCGCAACCGGCGGCGCCCGCGGTCGCGAGACTGACGAGCATCACCGCGGAAACGACTCGGCCGGCGGGCCGGCGCGAGGGAGTCGTCCCGAACATCATGGCTGGTAGCAGTAGCACTAACGTGGATCGTGCTCAATACGAATATCCGACAGCCAGACCGTGCTCCCTCGGTTTTCGTCGGGAGCGGAGGCCTCGGCGCGCATCTCGAGGCGCAACTTGCCCGCATCGTGATCCACAACTCCCTCTACATTCCGAGCCGCATCGGCGGGGTTATCGGCGGTCCACTCCGCCGTCGCGATGGTCTGGTCTTCGGATTCGAGTTGCAGGCGAGCGGCGGCCGGAGGCAGGCGATCGGCGCGCGCGGTGATGCGATAACGGCCGGGCGGAAGCTCGATCTCCGTGGCGGCGGCGACCGCCGTTGCCGGCGATCCGTCCCGGATGCGCAGGCCGACGCCGTTCCAGACACCGCGCACCGGCGAGCTCTCACCGCCGCCCCGGTCGGTCGCGCGCCAGTTGCACAGCATGGTCTTGTCGCCGTCATGGCAGACCGAGACCGCCCAGCGGTGACGGTCGCGCAGCCCGGCCCCGGCGCGCACCAGCGCCGGCCAGCCGACCAGCAGCGCGACCACCGCCAGCGCAACGGCGATCGCTTCACGCAACTGTGCGCGCTCCGGCCTTGGCTTCGCGGCCCACGCCAGCGCCGCCGCCGCGTAAGGAAACATGAAGATCGCGATCGCCACGTGGTAGCGGACCTCGGAGAAGAACGTCGCGTAGAGTGCGATCAGCGCGAGCGGGAAGGGCACCAGCGCGAGAGCGCGCCAGTGGCGGCGCGCTACGGCGACCACCAGCCCGGCGATCGCCGCCGCCGACAGGCAGTACCAGAACCCGTCGACGATCTGCTCGATGCCGGCGCGGTAGCGATCGAAGAACGCGCGCGCAAAGAAACCATTCGGTCGATCGGGGAGCACGCTCTCGCGATAGAGCGGCCAGTACAGCAACGGGCGTTCGTTCGTGAGCAGCCGATCGGCCTTGGCGGCAACCAGCCCCACCGCGTACGCCGGTTCGAACCGCGCCCAGGATTTCGCGAGCGCATAGGCAGCGCGGTCCGCGTCGCGCGGCTTGGGATCGAACAGGTGGTACCCGGTTCCCAACCAGAACATCTGGTTCAGCGAGCGCGAGTAGACACCTTCCGTATCGGGATTGGCGCCGACGAGCGCGGTGTGGCCGCCGTGGCTGTCGGTGATGAAGAACTCGCCGTAGCGGAGCTGATTTCGGATGCCCCATGGCAAAAGCACCACCGCCGCCACGCCGCAGCCGAGCGCCGTGCGCGCGAGCGCGGCTTTGAGCCCGGCGCGCGTCGGCGTTCCGGCGACCCAGTAAGGAAACGCGAGCAGGGCCAGCGGCAGGGCGACCGCCCGCACGTAGGATGCCAGCCCCAGCATCAGCCCGAAGCCGATCGCCGCGCGCCAGGGCCGCGCGCGCGCCTCGTGCCGCAGCAGCACCGCGACCGCCGCCGCGAGCAGCGCCGCTGACGGCATGTCGGTGCCGGTCACGCTGGACACGGCGACACCGGCGGGCCACACGGCGAAGAGCACTCCGGCAGCGACCGCGGTTCTGCGCCCCCAGAGCCGATCCGCGATCTCGAACACGGCCCACGCGCCCAGGCCACCCGCGGCGACGCCGAGCATCTTCGTCGCCAGCAGGCCGCCGCCCAGCGCTTGCATGCCGGCGACCAGCAGCACGTAGCCTGGCATGTAGATGAACTCGCTGTCGAGCGCGTGGTGCGCCAGGAGGTGCGCCGCCGACTCCAGGTACATGGCGAAGTCGCCGACGGGCCGCGTGGGCACGAGCAGCACCCACGCGAGCCGCAGCGCGACCGCGAGAGCGACGATTAAAATGGAAGCGCGGCGCGACACCGACGGCATTCTAGCCGGAGACCGCGCGCGACCGCGGCGTCGAGCCGCGCGCCACCTCGACGATGCGGTCGCGGAGCCAGGCCTGGGCCGGCGACGCGTGGGTGCTCTCGTGCCAGACCAGGCTGATCTTGCCCACCGGCAGCTGCAGCGGCGGCGGCAGCAGTTGCAGGGGCCAGGTCTTCGCGAACGGCCGCGCCACGAACTCGCTGAGCGCCGCGACGTAGTCGGTGGCGGCGATGATCGCCGGCACCAGCAGGAAGTGCGACACGCGCAGCACCACCGTGCGGCTCAGCCCTTGGCGCGCGAGCGCGTCGTCGACGATGCCGCGACCGTCGGGTTGATGCGACACCAGCACGTGCGGCAGCTTGACGTAAGTCGCCAGCGACAGCTTGCCGCGCACGCGCGCGTGGCCGCGGCGAACGACGCACACGAACCGATCCTCGAACAGCGGCGTTTCGCGGTGGCCGGCCGGCAGCGTGCGGTAGAGGCCCAGCATGAGATCTGCCTCGCCGCGCTCGAGGTCGCCGGGCACGTAGTGCTCTTGCCAGGCGCGAACCTGCAAGCGCACGCCCGGCGCCTCGCGTTCCAGCAGCGCCAGCAGCTTGGGCAGCACCGCGAAGGCGACGAAGTCGTTGGTGATGAGCGTGAAGCGCCGGTCCGACGTGCGCGGGTCGAACGGCGCGTGTGTGCCCAGGCCCTGCTCCAGCTGAGCGAGCGCCGCGCGCAGCGGAGGCGCCAGCGCCAGCGCGCGCTCCGTCGGCACCATGCCGCGCGCGCCCCGCACCAGCAACGGATCGCCCAGCAGTGAGCGCAGCTGCGCCAGCGCGTTGCTGACCGCCGGCTGCGAGAGGCCGAGGCGCGCGCCGGCGCGTGTGACGCTCCTCTCGGATAGCAGCGCGTCCAGCACGGGCAGCAGGTTCATGTTGAGGCCTGCGATATTCACAAAATGGATTTAGTTCATCATCAGCATCGATTTGTCAAATGATGGGTCCGGCGTCATCTTGCGTGGCGTGTCCGGCATGGTTCTCTTTGCGCCGGGCCGCGCGACAACATCCGAGAGGAGACCGCCATGAGCTCAACCACCACATCCGGGTACGCCACTAGCCCTTCCAATCCGACTTCGACCGCGCCGGGCGCCGCCCAGGCCTGGGACATCGACCCCTCCCATTCGAGCGCCAACTTCAAGGTGCGGCACCTCATGGTCTCACATGTGCGCGGCGAGCTCGGCCCGGTCGCGGGCGCGGTCTGGATCGACGACCAGGACATCACGCGCTCGCGGATCGACGTCTCGATCGACGCGCGCAAGATCGCGACCCGCGACGAGAAACGCGACGAACATCTTCGCAGCGCCGACTTCCTCGACGTCGCCAATCACCCGACCGTGACGTTCAAGTCGACGGCCGTCGAGCGCACCGGTGCCAGCGACCTGCGCGTGACCGGCGACCTCACGATCCGCGGTACCACCCGCCCGGTGACTCTGAATGTCGAGTCGTTGGCACCGGCCGTCACCGACCCCTGGGGCAACACCAAGCGCGGCGCGACCGCGCACGCCAAGATCCACCGCAAAGAGTGGGGCCTGGCGTGGAACGTCGGCCTCGAGGCGGGCGGCGTGCTCGTCGGCGAGGAGGTCTCGATCGAGATCGAGGTCGAGTTGCTCAAGCGCAAGTGAGCGACATACTGCGGCGCGTGCAACGAGCGCGTCCTCCGGCGATGAGTTGACGGCCCGTCTGAACCTGTTTCAGCCGCTCAGGTGACGAGGCCGGCGAGCCCGAGCAACCAGGCCTGACCCAGCGGCGCTGCGACGTGCATCACGAGGTCTGCGCTGAAGTGGGCCACCATCGCGGTCTCGATGCCGCGGCGCCGGAAGAGGGATCCGGCGACGAGACCGACGACTCCATTCAGGACCAGGGCCCTCGCGATCACGGCGGCCGTCAAAGTAACCAGGCGAGCTGTGGTCGGGAGGTGGCCGAGACCGAATAGCGCGGCCGCGAGGACGTTCGCGATCCAGAAGATCGCCGCGCCCCGGGGCGGAGTGATCGGTTCGGTCCGCTGACGGGTGAGACGGCGCAGACCGAGCGCGAGGAATGACAGAAGGAAGAGCCGGAGCTCGATCTCTTCAGTCACGCCGCCCTCGATACTGGCGAGCAGTCCCATCCAGGCCGGCGGTTGCTTTTGCCGAAGCAACTGCCCGACGCCTTCTGGGGACAGCGGCGCGAACACCCAGAGGTCAAGCGCGACCATTGCTAGCCCGGCGCCGAGGCCCCAGGTGGCCGCGATCAGCACATTGCGGCCGGTGCCGGACGGCGTCGCGCGCCCGTAAAGCAAAGCATCCAGCAAGGGAGCGCCCAGCCCCAGGCGCCGCGCGGCCCAGAGGCCCGTGAAGGTCATCACGCCGAGAAAGAGAGCCGCCTGGGCGATCGAGATCGCGATCATTGCCGGCATCGGGATCGCAACGTGACCGGTCTTGATGCCCTGGCTCGGAATCAGCGTCAGGACATAGGGCATCACGCAGATCGTGCCGATGACGGCGCCCAGCCACAGCACCAAACCGGTGCGGGAAAAGAAGCGACCGTCCTTCATCCTCGCATCTACCTAATACCTCGACGAGCAAATGGGGCGGGTCGCGCGGAGAGGGATCTCTCCTACCGCGCTTCGAGCAATCGCCAGTGGCCGAACGCCTGCGTGCCCGCCGGCCACTCACTCGCGAAGCGCGGGAACCAGGTTCCGGACGGGGCGTCGTAGACGGCGAGCCACCGGGCGCCGGTGCGGGTGAGGGTCGCGGCCAGCGTCGGCTCGGGTGAACGCGTGATCGACAGGCTCACGACGAGGGGCGCGGGGACGCGGGCGGCGTGGGCGATCACGATGTCGGCGAAGTCGAGCGGCTCGATGAGCACGCGATCGTTCGGCTGGCGGTGCGTGCGCAGGTAGTCGGCGAGCGCGCGGTCCTCGCCGTCGAGGCGCGTGATCGGCGCGAAGGATTCGGCGCCCGACCAGACGCGCGCGCGGCCGGTCCAGGCCACCACGAGCACGACGGCACTGAAGATCGCGGCGCTGGCGGCGGTCGCGATCCAACAGCCACGCATCGACCAGCGGGTCGCGGCTGCCTGGGCGGCGATGGGAAAAAGCAGCGCGCCCGGAATGAGAGCGAAGCGGGGCAGGGGCTCGAAGCTCAGCAGCAAGAGGCCCTTGGCGAGGTAGAGCAGTGGCGGCGCCAGCGCCGCGACCGCGACGATCTTCACCGCCGCCGATAGGGGCTGCCGCTTGCGTCCCGGCAGCCAGCGACCGAGCGCGATCGCTCCGCCCACGAGCAGCGGCAAGCTCATGGTGCCGGCGAACGCCAGCGTCCAGATCCCGACCTGCCGCAACCGTGCCCCCAGCGCGCCCCAGCGTGCGGTCTCCGCAGCCGCGAGGTGGGCGTGGTCGTTGGTGATGTAGTGCGCGAAGAAGAAGGCATCGTTGGTCGTCCGCGCGCTCCAAACGATCCAGCCGAGCGGCAACGAGGCCGCCGCCACCGCGAAGAGCACCAGGCCGCGCCACCGCCCTGGCACCGCCCGCGCGCTCCACCACCAAGCGACCGCCGCGACGATCGGGAAATCGATCCAGGCGTCGTAGCGCGTGATCGCCGCCAGCGACGCGAGCAGCCCGGCCAGCGCGAACGCCACCGCCGCGCCACTGTCGAGCGCGGCGAGCAGCCGCTCCAGACACAGCACCATCAGAAGCAAATACAGCGCTTCGCTCGACGCGGTGATCGACGCCTGGATGTGCAGCGGTGAGACCGCAAGCGCCAGCGCGGCCAGCGGCGCGAACCGGGGCGGCGCAAGCCGGCGCGCGAGCCGCAGGAAGGGGAAGAACACCGCAATGCCGGCGAGCAGCGACAGGTAACGTGACGAGCGGGGCGCGACCGGATCCACCGCCAGGAACGGGCGCATCAGCGAGGTGTGCAGCGGTCCGAACTGGCAGTAGGTGCGCGGGTCGGCAGCGGCGTGCGGGTCGAGGTTCAGCCACTCGGCGATGAGCGCGCGCATCGGCGCGTCGCCGTGCTTGTTCTCGGCGAACGGGAAGAGCCCCACGCGGATCAGCAGCGCCAGGGCGATCACCGCCAGCGCGCCGCGCCCGAGCGCCGCCGTGTTCGCGCCGCGGGTCGATGCTTCGCCGACGGCCACTCAGCGCACGGCCAGTGCGGCCCGCACGCGCGGCAGCGCAGCTTCGATCTCGTCGAGCGAGACGGCGCCGACCGAGATGCGAAACCAGCCGCTGTCCTCTTTGAGCCCGAAGGCCTGAAAGGGAACGATCGCGAAGCCGGCGGCGTCGAGCAGGTGCTTGCGGATCTGCTCATTGGTCTTGCCGGGCATCACCACGCGCACGGACAGATAGATCGCGCCTTGCGGCGCGATCACCTCGATCGGCAAGCCCTCGCGGCGCATGTCCCCGAAGCCGTCGGCCAGACGATCGAGCCGCGCCTGCACCGCCGTGCGCATCACCGCGTGGTACTCGGCGATTGTGCGCTCGTCGTCGAGCAGCGACGCCATCGCCACCTGCTCGGCCTTGGGCGCCCAGGCGCCGACGTGGCCGAGGATGTCGGCCATGCGCTGGCGCGCCGCCGGCGGCATCACTGCCCAGCCGACGCGCATGCCGGTGGCGGCAAAGCTCTTCGATGCGGCGTCGAGCATGATCGTGTAGGGCGCGACGTCGGGACAGACCTCCGGGGGCGTCGCGTGGCGCGCCTGCGCCGCCGCCGAGCCGCCGTAGACCAGCTGAAAGTAGACCTGGTCGTAGCAGAGCCACAGCGCCTTTCGTGCGTCGGCGCCGGCCTTGGCGCGCCGCCGGTTCTCCTCGACGACCAGCTCGGAGATCTGCTGCAGGACCTGGGGATCGATCACCGTGCCGGTCGGGTTGAGCGGCGAATTGATCAGCAAGAGGCGCGCCTCGCCCATCAGCGGGCGCAGCTGGTCGGGCGTCGGGAAGAAGTTGTGCTCGGCGCCGACGGTCAGCTCGGCGGCGCGTGCGCCGCACAGGTACGCATAGTGGTTGTTGTTCCACGACGGCACCGGGTAGACGACCAGGTCGCCCGGGTCGAGCACGGTCCGGTACGTCCCATAGAGCAGCGGCCGGGCGCCGCCGGTGATCAGAACCGACTCGACCGGATATTTGAGGCCCAGGCTGCGCTCGTAGTAGCGCGCCACCGCTTCGCGCAGCGCGAGCACGCCGTCTGATGGCGGATAGTTGGTGTGGCCGGCGGCGAGCGCGGCGCGCACACCCTCGAGCAGCGACGCCGGCACGGGGAACTGCGCCGGGTCGAAGTCACCGACGGTCAGGTTGCAGATCGTCGCGCCCTTGGCCTTGAGCGCCCGGATCTCGGCGGCGATGCGCAAGATCTCCGACCCGACGACGCCGCGTGCGAGCGCCGACAGCGAAGCGTCGACTTGAGCTTGGTTGCCGAGCCGCTGCGAGAGATCCATGCGCCGCATCCTAGCAGAGGATCTGGTCCCCTCTCTCGCGGACGGGAGCGGCGACCGGAGCTCTTACGAACGCTCGAGGTACGTGTAGCCGGCGAGGCCCTCTTCGTACATGCGCAGCATCGAGCGCGTCTCTTCCAGGCTCATGCGGTTCGCGCGCACCGCGAGCTCGGCGAACCGTCGCACGCGCGCGACGAGGTCTTCGCGCGCGTAGCTCACGTACTTGAGCACGTCGGTCACGGTATCCCCGGTCACGACGTGCTCGATCTGGTAGCCGCCGCCGTTGGCCAGCGACACGTGCACCGTGTTGGTGTTGCCGAAGAGGTTGTGCAGATCGCCGAGGATCTCTTGATACGCGCCGATCAGGAACACGCCCAGGAAGTAGTCCTGGCCGTTGGTCGGGTGCAGCTCCAGTACCGACTTCACGTCGCGTCGATCGATGAAGTGGTCGATCTTGCCGTCGGAGTCGCAGGTGATGTCGGCCAGCACTGCCCGCCGGGTCGGCTCCTCGCCCAGACGGTGGATGGGCATGATCGGGAACAGCTGGTCGATGGCCCAGATGTCGGGCAGTGACTGGAACATCGAAAAGTTGCAGAAGTACGTGTCCGACAGCGCGCGCTCGAGCCCCTCGAGCTCTTCCGGCACGTCGCGCAGCTCGCGCACGATCTTGCGGATCTTCTGGCAGATCGCCCAGAAGATGTCCTCGGCGACCACGCGCTCCGACAGCGACAGGTTGCCGAGGTTGAAGAGCTGCATCGTCTGGTCCTTGTACTCGAGCGCGTCGTGGTACGCCTCGAGCACGTTCTTGCGCGAGATGTCGCGGAACGTCTCGAACAGGTTGTGCACCATGCGCGACGCCGTCGGCGCGACCTGCTCCGGCGCCTTACCCACGTCGAACTCGCCCACGCCCAGGATGTCCATCACCAGCATCGAGTGGTGGGCGACGATCGCGCGCCCCGACTCGGTGACGATCGTCGGGTGCGGCACCTGGGCCGCGTCGCAGATCTCCTCGAGCGCGAACACGATGTCGTTCGCGTACTCCTGCATGGTGTAGTTCATCGACGACGCGAAGTTGGTCTGCGACCCGTCGTAGTCGACGCCCAGGCCGCCGCCCGCGTCGAAGTACTTGAGCGGTGCGCCCAGCTTCACGACCTCGACGTAAAACCGCCCCGCCTCGCTGAGCGCGTTCTTCACGGCCTTGATCGCCGAGATCTGGCTGCCGAGGTGAAAGTGCAAAAGCTCGAAGCAGCTGAGCAGATCGTTCTGGCGAAGGAAGTTGATCGCCTCGACCACCTCGCGCGTCGACAGGCCGAACTTCGATCGGTCGCCGCCCGACGCCTCCCAGCGCCCCGAGCCCTTGGCCGCCAGCTTGACGCGGATGCCGATGCGCGGCCGCACGCCGACCTTCTTGGCGGTCTCGGCGATGAGCGGGAGCTCGGAGAACTTCTCGACGACGATCAGCACCGTGCGCCCCAGCTTCGACGCCATGAGCGCGGTCTCGATGTACTCCTCGTCCTTGTACCCGTTGCAGATGATCAGCGCTTCTTCGTCGTCGAGCATGCCCATGACGGCCAGCAGCTCCGGCTTGGACCCGGCCTCGAGCCCGTAGTGGTAGGGCCGCCCGAACTGGACGATCTCCTCGACGACGTAGCGATGCTGGTTCACCTTGATCGGGTAGACGCCCTTGTACTCGCCCTTGTAGCCGTACTCGGCGATGGCGCGCCGGAAGGCCTCGTTCAGCTCGACGATGCGGCTCTTGAGCACGTCTGAAAAGCGGATCAGCAGCGGCAGGCCGATGCCGCGCCTCGACACCTCGTCGACCAGCTCTTTGAGGTCGATCTTGCCGCTCTCGGGGCCACTCGGGTGGGCCTGGACGTTCCCGGCGTCGTTGATGGAGAAGTAGTTGTTACCCCAAGCCTTGATACCGTAGGTCTCCGACGAATCGGCGACCGTCCACTTCGTGGGAATCCCTCCCGAGCTGCTCATAGGCGCGTACGTTGTAGAAAATCCTCGCTGGACGCCAGAGGAAATTTCGTGACGCCCGCGTCGGGCGGAAAGACCGCCGCCTATCGGGCGGCCGCCGCTAGAACTTGAAGCTGAGTCCGCCGGTGCCGTAGTAGAGCGGGTCGTGCTCGAACATCGTCGAGTTGAACTTGTCCTCGTACGCCAGCCGCGGTTGCGGAAACGTCACAATTCCGGCACCGGGTAGGAAGTCGAGCCGCAGGAACGCCGAGGTGCGGCGGTCGATGGCGAAGACCACGGTCATGCCCGAGTAGAGGCGCGTGCCGTTGAAGCGCTTGCCGGCCGGGTCGTTGCCGTGGAACTCGTTGGCGTACGTCGTGCTCCACAGGTTCATGTTCTCGGACTTGCAGTAGTCGTTTTGCGATACGCCATTCGCCACCTGGTCCGACGACGGGCAGAACTGATCGGTCCAGCCCGAGACGCGCAGGTCGAGCGAGAACACCGCCACGTCGGCGAAAGCCAGCGAGGCGACCCCCGCCAGGTCGAAGAATGCGGTGTTCGTGCCGTTGCTGCCGGCGCCGCCGCCGAAGTCTGCCCGCACCGCAACCGCCAGCGGCCCGGCGGCCGCCAGCTGGAAGCGCCCGTGGAGCGCCAGCGTGTTCATCTGGACGAAGCTCTGGAACTCGACGCCCAGGTCGAGCCCGGCGGGCTTGAGGGCGAACGCACCGACGGTGAGCCGCGCGAAGAAGAAGTACGGGTAACCCAGGCCGAAGTCGGCAACGAACGCCCCCGTGGGCAGCGTGTTGGCCCCCCACGACGACATCGCCGTCCTCGTGCGCGCGACCTGCTCGGGCGTCGGCCCGTTCGGCAGCGCCTTGAGATCGGCCTGGACGATGCGCTCCTTGCCGCCCTCGACCTTGATGGTCTGGCGTGTGTCGAAGTAGCCGGCGAGCTTGAACTCGACGACGTGCTCGCCGGCGGCGATGTCGGGCCGCGTTGCGGGCGTGGCGCCGATCGGCTCGCCGTCGATGCTCACCTGCGCGCCCCTGGGGTTCGACAGGAAGCGCAGTCCGGCGATGGCGCGCAGGTCGGCCGCGAAGGCCAGCGGCACGTTCTCGACCAGCATGATCTCGCGCTTGTACTCGGCGTAGCCGTCCTTGCGCACCGTGATGTAGTGCTTGCCGGGTTCCAGGTCACGCCGCTCGACCGGCGCGCGTCCCAGGCTCGACCCGTCGAGGAACACCTCGGCGTCGGGCACCAGCGACTGGATCTTGAGGATCCCGCGCGGCCGGTCGTCGGCCAGTGGCTCCATTTTCAGGCGAATCAGCGTCTGCTCGCCGCCCGCGAGCTGGATGGTCTGCTCCGATGCCCGGAACTGCGGCTTGCGGCCCTCGACGATGTGCTGGCCCGCCCGGAGCTCGCGGATGTCGACCGGCGCCTTGCCCTTGGCCTCGCCGTCGACGAAGACATCGACGTCGGTGTCGCTGGCGATGATCCGCAGCGAGCCGGTCGATGCCGTCTGCGCGAGGGCGGCGGCGACCTTGGTCTGCTGGCCTGCGACGACCGTCACCGACTGCCGCCAGGGCTGTGCGCCGACCACGCGGACCTCGACGATGTGGTCGCCGGCGGGCAGCCCGTTGACGATCGCGGGCGCGGTGTCGCGCTTGGTGCCGTCGACGTAGACGTCGCCACCGGCGTCCGAGGTCACGAGCAGCGAGCCCATCGGCTGCTCCGCGCGCTCGAGCGAGAGGTCGCGCGTGCGGTGCTCGTCCTCGCTGATGTCCACCCATTCCGAAAATGTCTTGTAGCCGGCCTTCCGCACTTCCATCTGGTGGTGGCCAGCGAACAGGTCGAACGTGTTGGGAACCGTGCCCCGGACCACACCATCGATCGCGACCTCCGCGCCGGCGGCGCTACCGTCGCCGCCCGCGCGCAAGTCGAGGTGACCTGGCATGGGCGCGCGCTCGAGAGTGATCGAGAGGGAGTCTGCCTTGCGCACGTCCAGATCGCGCTCCACGGTCTTGAACCCGCGCATTTCGATGATGATCTTGCTCGGCCCCTTGGGCAGGCGGAGGTCGATGGGCGTGTAGCCGGCGATCCCGTAATCTCGCGGTGCTGGAGTCGGTCCCGCGTCCCAGTAGACCACCGCCTGCTGCGGCGAGCTGTCGACGTGGATCTTGTACGTGCGACCCTTGATCTTGGGCCGTGGTTTGAGGGTGCCGGCGGCAACCACCTGTGCCGTGGCCGTCCGTTCGGCCGGTCCGGCGACGCCGAGCAGCCACGTGAAACTGACCAGCAGGGCGACCCGCGCGAGCAAGGGCGAACGCATCATGGTGCAGCGAGGGTAACGGCGGATCGACGGACGCGTCAACTTGACGCCGAGTGATTGCGCAATGTTCCGGCACGCCAAGCCACGCACATGTCACCGTTAATTTCCGGAATATGCCGTTTTCCGTGGTCGATGCCGACCTCGACCTTTAGAGTAATTCCTCAAGCTCACCGACCTGGAGGTCAGGATGGTTCGACTCCATGTCCGGCGTCGCGGCGGCGTGCGCGCGACAGTGACCGCAGCCATGCTGGCGTCGCTGATCGCGGCGCTCAGCGCGTGCACCGGCCAGATCAGCGGCCCGAAAGACAAGGACACGCCGGTGGGGACCACCGGTTCGCTGTGCGCCAGCGGGCCGCCCAGTCCCGGACCGTCGTACATCCGGCGCGTCAATCGGCTCGAGTACAACAACACCGTTCACGACCTGCTCGGCGACACCTCGGCGCCTGCCGACAGCTTCCCCGCCGAAGAGGTGAGCCTGGGCTTCGACAACAACGCCCAGGCGCTCAGCGTGTCGCCGGTGCTCGCGGAGCAATATCTCGACGCCGCCGAGTCGCTAGCGACGACCGCGGTCAACACCAACTGGGCCAGCCTGGTGCCGTGCGCGCCGACGACCACCGGCGCCGCGGCGATCGACGCCTGCGGGCAGGCGTTCATCATGTCGTTCGGCCAGCGCGCCTACCGGCGTCCTCCCGACGCCGACGACGTCGCGGCGCTGACCGCGGCGTTCGACGCGGGCAAGGCGACCGACCTCGTCACCGGGATCCGCCTGGTGATCGAGGCGGCGCTGCAGTCGCCGCGCTTTCTCTACCGCGTCGAGCTCGGCGGCGCGCCGCCTGCGGGCGCGACGGTGGTGAAGCTCGACGACTGGGAGATGGCGTCGCGGCTCTCTTATCTCCTGTGGCACAGCATGCCCGACGACGCGCTCTTCTCGGCGGCGGCGGCGGGCAAGCTCACCGCCCCCGCCGACATCGAGGCGCAGGTGCAGCGCATGATCGCCGACCCCAAGGCGCGCGGCGTGGCCGCCGACTTCCACGCGCAGTGGCTGCGCGTGGGCGAGATCGCCGGCGTCGAGAAGGACGGGGCGATCTTCCCGGCGTTCACGCCCGCGATCGCGCAGCTCATGCAGACGGAAACGTCCCAGTTCCTCGACTACGTGACCTGGGACGGTCCCGGTGATCTCTCGTCGATCCTGAACGCGCCATACACGTTCGTGAACGGGCCGCTCGCGCAGTACTACGGCATGACCGGCGTCAGCGGCAGCGCGTTCGTCAAGACGCCGCTCGCCGGCACGCACCGAGCGGGCGTGTTGGCCCAGGGCGGGCTCCTCAGCCTGCTCGCCAAGGCCAACCAGACCTCGCCGGTCCATCGCGGCAAGTTCGTGCGCGAGCAGCTGCTGTGCATGCAGCTGCCGCCGCCGCCCGCCGATCTCATGATCAAGCCGCCCGAGCTGAGCTCGACGCTGACCACGCGCCAGCGCTTCACCCAGCACTCGATTGATCCTGCGTGCACGCCTTGCCACCACCTGATGGATCCGATCGGGCTCGGCTTCGAGGACTTCGACGGCGCCGGCGCCTTCCGCGCGCTGGAGAACGGGCAGCCGATCGACGACAGTGGCGAGGTCAAGGACAGCGACGTCCCCGGCACGTTCCACGGTGTCGGCGAGCTCGCGTCGAAGCTGGCGTCGAGCGATCAAGTGCGGACGTGCGTCGCCACGCGCTGGTTCCGTTACGGCTACGGACGCGGTGAGACCAGCGCCGATGCCTGCAGCCTGAGCGCGATCCAGGGCCAGTTCGCGGCGGGCGGGTTCAAGATCCGCGATGTCATCATCGCGCTCACGCGCACCGACGCGTTTCGCTACCGCACGACCACGCAGCCCGCGGGAGGACCCTGATGAAGCGCGCGCAAACTGGAAACGCCAAGCCGTTCCGGCTCAGCCGGCGCGCGGTCCTGCGCGGCGCGGGTGGCGTCGCCATTGGCCTGCCGTTCCTCGAGGCGATGCGCCCCTTCGGCATGCGCCGCGGCCAGGCGGCGCAGAGCGCGCCGCCCAAACGCTTCATCGTGTTCTTCACGCCCGACGGCAACATCCGCGAGAACTGGCTGCCGACCGGCACCGAGACGTCGTTCACGCTGCCCCGCATTCTGGCGCCGCTCGCCGACAACCAGCAGAGCCTGGTGGTGCTCGACGGCCTCGAGAACCAGGTCGGTGGCTACGCGGCACACCCCGGAGACGACCACATGAAGGGGATGGGCACGATGCTGACCGGCATCGGCCTGCTGCCGGGCAACACCCAGGGCGGCGCCGGCGATCCCGCGGGGCTGGCGGGCGGCATCTCCGTCGATCAGCAGATCGCCTCGACCATCGGCACCAATACCAAGTTTCGCTCGCTCGAGCTGGGCGTGCAGGCGGGCAGCGCCGGCACCGTCTGGGGCTACACCGCCTATTCGGGGGCGAACCAGGCGCTGCCGCCCGACGACAACCCGGCGTCGGTGTGGAACCGCGTCTTCTCGGCGTTCGGTGGCGACGCGGCGCTGCTGCGCCAGCAAGCGGAGCGCAAGTCGGTGCTCGACGCGGTGATGCAGAGCTATGGCAAGATCAACCCGCGCCTCGGCGCGCTGGACAAGGCCAAGCTTGACGAGCACCTCGGCAACATCCGCGATCTCGAGCAGCGCCTGACCGCGACCGCCACCACCGGCGGGTCGTGCATGAAGCCGGCGATGCCGGCGACGATCGACTACAAGGCCAACGCCAACTTTCCCGCCGTCGGCAAGCTGCAGATGGACCTGCTGGTGATGGCGATGGCGTGCGACCTCACCCGCGTCGGCACGATCCAGTGGGAGCAATCGGTGGGCAACATCCGGTTCACCTGGGTCGACCCTGCGATCACGCGCGGGCATCACGACATGTCGCACGACGGCGACAGCGCGACCGATACGATCGAGGCGCTCACCAAGATCAACATCTGGTACGCGCAGCAGTTCGACTACTTGCTGAACGCCCTCAAGAACGCGAAGGAGGCCGACGGCAGCAGCATGCTCGACAACACGCTGCTCCTCTGGTGCAACGAGCTCTCGCGCGGTAACGTGCACTCGCACGACCACATGCCGTTCGTGCTCGCGGGCGGCGCGGGCGGCGCGCTGCGCACCGGTCGCTTCCTCAGCTACGCCAAGAGCGTGCCGCACAACAACTTGCTGGTGTCGTGCATGAATCTGATGGGCGTGCCGGGCACGACGTTTGGCGATCCGGCGTTCTGCACCGGGGCGCTGGCCAATCTCTGAAGCGGTGGATCTCGCGCGCCGCTCGTTCCGATCCCCTCCCCCCGTCCGCGGGGGGGGCTAGGGAGAGGGGCCACGGGCACCGCGGCTCGCAAGGCTTGCCCTCTCCCTAACCCTCCCCCGCGGACGAGGGAGGGGACCGGAACGATCCGTTCTCGTGACGATTCGATTATCATGCGCGCATGCGTCCGCTGGTTGGAGTGCTGGTCGGGATCGGTCTCGTCGTTCTCGCGGGTGGAGCGCACGCCGCGGATCCGACGCCGCCTCCGGCGCCCGCGCAGGTGCCGCCGGTGTGGAACGGCAGCGCCTGGGTGCAACCGCCTCCGCCGCCACCGGGCGGGTTCGCGCCCTACGGACCGCCGTACGCGCCGGCCTACCCGCCGCCTTACGGCTACGCACCGGTACAGCCGGCCGGCGAGTTTTATTACGAGGCACAGAAGAAGAACGAGATGCTGGCGCTGGTGATCGAGTTCTTCGTTCCCGGCGTCGGCAGCATCTATGCCGACCACCTCGCGGGCGCGATGGTCACCTGGGCGCTGACCATCGGTGGGATCGTGCTCGCGCTCTGGTGGGTCGGGCAGAACCTCGGTCACGACGAGGACACCTCCACCAGCACCGCCGGTCCCGTCGACACCTGGGCGATCTACCTCGCGCTGGGCGCGATCCTGGGCGGCCGGATCTATGGTCTCGTCGACTCGTACAGCTCGGCGCGCGACTTCAACCGGCAGCTGCGCCAGCGACTGCGCCTGCCAGACTATGCTTCGCTCGGCGTGGTGCCGATCCGCACCGATCGCGCGATCTCGTGGGGACCGAGCCTCAGCTTCCGGTTCTGACGTCGCCGAAGGTCGAGACGCCGACCCACTCACCGGCAGGGACCTCCGTGCGCGCGGCGTCGACCCGCACCATGCCGTCCGCATAGACCAGGTTCGAGATCGCCGACGAGCCGCCGGGCAGGGGCTCGGCCCAGGTCTCGCCGTCGCGCTCGAAGAGCCGCACGCGCACGTAATCCTCGCGTCCGGCGAGCGACGAGACCGCGCGGTGAAGGCGCGCGCGCACGGCACACGGCCAGGGATCGCGGGCGGTCTCGCCGCCCAGACGCCACATCAAGGGGCGCACGAACGCGTCGAAGACCACCATGGACGACGTCGGAAAGCCGGGCATGCCGATCACCGGCTTGGCCCCGACCCGCGCGAAAATAGTCGGCTTGCCGGGCCTGATGTCGATGCCGTGAAAGAGCACGCCCGGCGCATCGAGGCGCTCCATCACCGTGCCCGACACGTCCTTGACGCCGACCGACGATCCGCCGGCGAGGATCACGGCGTCGTGATCCGGCAAGAGGCGCGCGATCGTCGCCGCCAGCGCGGCCTCGTCGTCGCGCACGACGCCGCCGTAGGTCGCGACCCCGCCCGCGAGCTCGACCTGCGCGCCCAGCACCCACTCGTTGACGTCGCGCACCTGTCCCGGCGCCGGCGTCGCGTCGACCGCGCAGAGCTCGTTGCCGGTCGAGAGCACGGCGATTCGTGGCCGCCGGTAAACGGTGAGCGACGCCGCGCCGAAGGTCGCGAGCGCCGCGATGTCCTGCGGCCGCAAGCGCCGGCCCGCCGGGATGAGCGCCGCGCCGGTCGTCACGTCCTCGCCGCGCTGGATGACGTTGGCGCCGGACGCCACCCCGCGCAAGATCTCGACGACGCTCGCGACCGCGGCGTCGCCGGCCCGCGTGTGCTCGATCATGACCACCGCGTCGGCGCCGTCGGGCAGAAAGCCGCCGGTCGAGATACCGACCGCCTGGCCGGGGGCCACCGTTCCGGTGAACGTCGCGCCCATCGGTACCACGCCCGCGACGCGCAGGACGGCGGGCGCCTGCTCGGTGGCGGCGCTGACGTCGTCGGCGCGCACGGCGTAGCCGTCCATGACCGAGCGCGTGTGCACCGGCAGGTCTTCGGTCGCGGCGAATGACGTGGCGAGCACGCGGCCGCTCGCCTCGTGCAGCCGTACGACCTCGGTGCCGAGCGGCGGCGTCTCCAGCATGATCCGCCGCGCCTCGGCGGCGGGGATCAGCTTCAGCGACGGCGGTGCGTGCGCCACGGTTAGACCGGTAGGACCGCGCGACGGCGCGAATACCCGCTGACGGCCTTCGATTCGAGCGCCCCCAGCCGGCGCGAGAGCTCGGTGCGCAGGTTGTCGCCGGGCACGATCGCGTCGACGTGCAGGTTCGACGCGAGCTTGAGGATGTCGATGTCCTCGTTGTACTGCTCGCGCAGCTTCTTGATGAACTCGGGCCGCTCGGCCTCGGGCCGCTCGGCGATCTTGTTGGCGTAGACCGCGTTGATCGCTGCCTCCGCGCCCATGACCGCGATCATCGCCTGCGGCAGCGCGATGGTCGCGTCGGGATCGAAGCCGGGACCGCACATCGCGTAAAGCCCGGCGCCGTACGCCTTGCGCAGCACCACGCTGATCTTGGGCACCGTGGCGTCGGCGACCGCCGAGATCATCTTCGCGCCGTGCCGGATGATGCCCTGGCGTTCGACCGCTTTGCCGATCATGAAGCCGGGCACGTCGGCCAGGAAGATCAGCGGCACGCCGAATGCGTCGCACAGCCAGATGAAGCGCGTCGCCTTGTCGGCCGAGTCGACGAACAGCACGCCGCCTTTCCACTTCGGCTGGCTGGCGACGATGCCGACCGCGCGGCCGTCGATGCGCGCGAAGCCGGTCACCAGCTCGCGCGCGAACAGCTTCTTGATCTCGAAGAAGCTCCCTTCGTCGGTGAGCGAATCGATCACCGCCGCGATGTCGAACGCCTGGTTCTGGTTCGCGGGCAGGATGTCGTCGATGCGCTTGCTGCCGGTGCGGGGCGCGCGCGCCGCGACCGTCTCGGGCCGCTCGCCCGATCGCTGCGGCAGGTAGGCGAGATAGTCGCGGGCGGATGCAATGCACGACTTCTCGTCCTTGGCGAGCAGATCGCCGCAGCCCGAGACCTCGCAGTGCATGCGCGCGCCACCCATCTCTTCCAGCGTGACCTTTTCGCCGATCACCATCTCGGCCATGCGCGGCGAGCCGAGGTACATCGACGCGTTCTTGTCGACCATGAACACCACGTCGCAGAACGCAGGGATGTACGCGCCGCCGGCCGCCGACGGGCCGAACAGCAGGCAGATCTGCGGGATTGCTCCCGAGAGCCGCACCTGGTTGTGGAAGATCCGACCCGCGTGCCGCCGGCCCGGGAACATATCGATCTGGTCGGTGATGCGCGCCCCCGCCGAATCGATCAGATAGAAGAGCGGGATGCGCAGCCGCCCCGCGGTCTCCTGGATGCGCACGATCTTCTCGACGGTGCGCGCGCCCCACGACCCCGCCTTCACCGTCGAGTCGTTGGCCATGATCGCGACCGGACGCCCGTGCACGCGGCCGACGCCGGTGACCACGCCGTCGGCGGGCAGGTCGCCGCCTGGCGCGGTGGCATTGGCGTAGAGGCCGTCCTCGACGAAGTCCCGCCCGCCGTCGTCGCACAGAAGCGCGATGCGCTCGCGGCAGAACAGCTTGCCGGCCGCGGCGTTGCTCTGGTGGTACTTGGGCGCGCCGCCCTGCTTGATCTTCTCGGCCAGCGCGGCCAGCTCTTCGGTTCGTCCCATTCTGTGTACGCTCGCTTCCCTTTGTTCACTTGCCTTTGAAGTCCGGCCGGCGCTTCTCGGCGAACGCCGCGAGCCCTTCGTTGCGATCCTCGCTCGTCAGGATGATCTCATAGCTCGCGCGCTCGAGCGCGAGCGCCTCGCCCAGCGCCAGCGCAGCGCCGTCGTCGATCGCGCGCTTGGCCGCCGCGACCGCCAGCGGCGCGCACTCGGCGATCTCGGCCGCCAGCTTCTCCGCCGCCGCCGCCAGCTCCGACGGCGCGACTACACGCGCGACGATGCCCAGCTCGGCGGCGCGCGCCGCGGTGATGCGCCGCCCGGTGAAGATCAGCTCCTTGGCGACGGCCAGGCCGGCGATGCGCGCGAGCCGCTGCGTGCCGCCGGCGCCGGGGATGATCCCGAGGCGCACCTCGAGCAGCCCCATCTCGATGCCGTCGGCGGCGAGGCGCAGGTCGCACGCCAGCGCCAGCTCGAGCCCGCCGCCGAACGCGACGCCGTTCATCGCCGCGATCACCGGGGCGGGGAAGCGCGCCAGCTCGTCGAGCGCGGCGCCGAGATCGGTGAGGAACGCGCGCGTGTCGTCGAGCGACATGGTGCGCCGCTCCTTGAGGTCGGCCCCGGCGCAGAACGACTTGTCGCCCGCTCCGGTGAGCACGATCGCGCGCACCCAGGGCTCGCCGCGCAACACGCGGACCGCCGCGCGCAGCTCGCCGACCAGCTCGCGCGAGAGCGCGTTCATCGCCGCGGGTCGGTTGAGCTTGACCCACGCCGCGTCCGCGCGGCGCTCGACGATGATCGCATCCGCGTGGCGCTCGACGGTGATCTCGGGGGCCATGTCTTGCGTAGACGCTAAAGGCAGCGCTGACGCCGCGCAAGCTTCGCCGCGCCCCCTCCCAGAACCGGCGCGGGAAAATGTTTCCCTGAGCCGCCGGTTCATCTAAGATGGGCCCGGGCTCGGGTGTCGGGTTCGCTCTTGAGGGGGTTGGGGGGGATCCGAGCAGGTAGGAGACAAGGAAATGCCAAGCCAAATCTCCGCAAGACCCACCGAAGTCACGAAGGGCGCGCCCGCCCTCGATCGCGCTGCCGAACGGGCCGCGACCCTCGCGCGGCTCGACCGATATGCGACGCTGCTCGACGCTCAGCGTGAGCACCGCGAGCTGACCGAGCTCATCGTCCATGATCTCAAGGCGCCGCTGTCGATCGTGCGCGCAGGCCTCGAGTGGGTGGGCGGCCACCTGCGGCCGGACCAGGGCGATGTCGCCGACGCCGTGGCCGACGCCTATGCGGCCGCCGATCGGCTGACCGGCATGATCGGCGATCTGCTCACGGTGTCGCAGCTCGACGGCGGAGCCATGCCGCTGAGCCGCCAGCGCGTCGACCTGGCGGGCCTCTTCGATCGCTTGGTCCGCGCCTATGCCCGGCGCGCCCGCGAAAAGGGAATTGCGCTCGCAAGCGAACCCGGCGCGGCTCCCGGCGCAGCGCTGGAGGTGCAGGCCGATCCGGCGCTGCTCCAGCGCGTGCTGGAGAACATCGTCGAGAACGCCTTCCGCTACACGCCGCCCGAGGGACACATCGCGCTGTCGGCGTACGCCGCCGGCCGCGTCGAGATCGCGGTCTCCAACGACGGACCCAAGATCCCGGTCGGCGACCGGGTGCGCATCTTCAACAAGTTCGCGCGCGGCGAGTCGGAGCCCCCGCGCTCGGGCAGCGCCGGCCTGGGCCTTTACTTCTGCAAGCGCGTCGTCGAGGCGCACGGCGGCGCGATCGCCGTCGTCGACAGCGACCGCTGGCCGACGTCGTTCCAGATCACGCTGCCGGAGAGCTGAATCATTCCGATCCCCTCCACCCGTCTGCGGGGGGAGGGTTAGGGAGTTCCGCCGCCGGGCGCCGCGTCTCGCAAGGTCTGCCCTCTCCCTAACCCTCCCCCGCGACGGGGGAGGGGACCGGAGATCAGCCCTGGCCGCGGGCGCGGGTCGCCGCCGCGGCGCCGCCGACCAGGCCGGAGCCGACGTAGGCGCGGTAGAACTTCGACGGCATCTCGTGGCCGACCAGCGTCGACGCCAGCCCGGAGGCCGCGATCAGCTTGTCGACGTTGACGCCGGTGCGGATGCCCATGCCCTCGAGCATGTAGACCACGTCCTCGGTGGCGACGTTACCGGAGGCGCCGGGCGCGTACGGGCACCCGCCCAGACCACCGAGCGCCGAGTCGATGGTGGTGATGCCCATCTCGACCGCGACCAATATGTTGGCCAGCGCGGTGCCGCGTGTGTCGTGGAAGTGGACCGCGATCTCTTCGCGCGGAATCTCGGCCAGCACGCGCGACAGCACGTCTCGCACCTGTCGCGGCGTCGCGACGCCGATGGTGTCGCCCAGCGAAACCTGGTAACAGCCGAGCGCGCGCAGTTCGCGGCAGAGCTCGACCGCCTTGCCGGGATCGACCGCGCCCTCGTACGGGCAGCCGTAAACCGTCGAGACGTAAGCACGCACGCGCAGGCCGGCCGCCAGCGCCGGCGGAACGGTGTCCTGAAACGCCGCCAGCGTCTGCGCGATGGTCTTGTTGATGTTCTTCTTGTTGTGCGTCTCCGACGCCGACATGAAGACCGCGACCTCGCGCATGCCGGCGGCGATTGCCGCGTCCAGCCCCTGGCGGTTGGGGACCAGCGCCGAATAAACGATGCCGGGCCGGCGCGTGATCCGGCGCGAGACCTCGGCGCCGTCGGCCAGCTGCGGGATCCAGCGCGGGTTGACGAAGCTGGTGATCTCGATGGCCGGCAGGCCGGTCTCGGACAGCGCGTCGATGAACGCGATCTTCTCCTCGGTCGGGATCATCCGCGCCTCGTTTTGCAGCCCATCCCGAGGCCCGACCTCATAGATGGTGACGCTCGCTGGCAGATGCTCGAACACGGAGGTCGATCTTACCATGGCGGTCCAGAGCGGCTCCGCCGCGCCGCCCACGTGCGCCGATGTCCGTGCTGCTAGGCGACGAGCCTCGCGCATAGCTCGTCGGTGACGTCGTCGAGCGTGTCGACGACGACGTCGGCGGGCGTCAAGTCGTAACCCGCGAAGTTGCCGGCGCGCACGCCGATCACCCGCGCGCCCGCGGCCTTGGCCGACAGGATGCCGGGGGTGGCGTCCTCGATGGCCACGCAGGCGGACGCTTTCACGCCCAGGCGATCGATCGCCATCGCGAACGAGTCGGGCGCCGGCTTGCCGCGCGCGTAGTCCTCGGCGCCCAACCACAGCCGCATCGCCGCGATGACACCGATGCTGGTCAGCGCGTCCTCGACCTCGGCGCGGCTCGCACCCGAGACCACAGCCAGCACCGACCGCGCACCCAGCCGTCGCACGGCCGCGTGCGCGCCCGGCAGCGCCCGGTAGCCAGTGTCCGCCATCAGGCCGCGCTTCTCCTCGACCGCCGAGGCGATGAGGGCGCCCATCGACACGGTCAGGCCGTGGTTGCCCGCGATCAGGGCATGGATCTCGTTCCAGGAGTGGCCGATCACGAAGGCGCGCTCCTCGGCCGACAGCTCGGCGCCCAGGCGGCGAACCGCCAGCACCACCGACTCGACGTTTTCGCGCTCGGAATCGACCAAGGTTCCATCAAGGTCGAAAAGAATTGCCTCCGGGCTCACCGGCCCATTCTTACACCCGGGCTGTCTCGATTTCGACTTCAGCTCAGGTCTACACCTGCCGTTGGAAGGATTCCGAAGGGATGGCCGAGACCGTGGGGACTCAGAGAAGCGCTGGTCATTGGCCGCCCGTGGAAGTGCCCGCAGATAAAAAGATCGAGATTGACGGAATGTCGTTCGACGCCCTGCTGGGGCGCGTCGGCGCCGGCGCCCGCGAGATGGTGGCCGCCGCGACGCAGGCGGTGATCAAGCGGTTCGGCGATCGAGGCTCGTGCATTCTCGTGGGGCAGGGCACGCGGGTCGTGTTCTCGACCGAGCACCCGACACTGGCCGATCTGCCGATCGACTTGGCGCGCTACCCGGAGATCGCCGCTGCGGTCGAACGGCGCCAGGTCGTCGTCATCGAGGACGTGCATGCATCGGCGCTGCTCGAGCCGGTCGCCTCGCAGCTGCCGTCGCACCTGGGAGCGGTGGCGGTCGTACCGCTGGTCGCCGGGGAAACCTGCCTGGGCGTGATCCTGGTGCAATCGCGCGAGCGGCGTACGATGACGCCCGACGACGTGCGCGCCGCCGGGCTCGAGGGACGCCTGGCCGGCACGCTGCTCCAGCTGCAATTCGGTAGCGCGCTCGGCAGTGATCTGAGGCGGTCGACGCCGGTGTCGATGCCGGCCGTGACTGACGACTCCGAGGTGACATCGGCACGCGCCGCCGGCACCTCCATGATGAGTGCGCCCACCGAGTTCCGCCGCCTGCATCCGTCGCGCGGCCGCGTGCTCATCGCCGAGGACGATCGCGAGCAGGCGCTGGCGCTGCGCAGCATCCTCGTCGACGAGGGCTACGACGTCGCCCTGGCCACCGACGGCGCCCAGTTGGTGCGCCTGGCGCAGAAGCTGCGGCCGGACCTGATCCTGCTCGACGTCCACATGCCGGTGCTCAACGGATTCGACGCGCTCGAGGAGCTGGTCGGCGACGCGCGCACGCGCAACCTGCCGATCCTGATTGTCTCGGGCGCCGACGACCTTCTGCCGCGCGTGCGCGAGCTCAAGCTCGACACCGTCGATTTCCTGCGCAAGCCGTTCTCGCTGCTCGAGCTGCTGACGCGCGTCGACCGCTCACTGAGCGCGGCGGCGGCGCGCGAGCACCTGCGCAACGAGGCCAGTATCGACGACCTGACCGGCCTCGGCAACCCGCGCTACCTGCGCGAACGCCTGATCCTGGAGCAGTCGAGGATCGCGCGCTACGGCACGCACTCGGCCATCGTGATGGTCGATGTCGACAAGCTCAAGCAGATCAACGATCGTCACGGCCACGTCGTCGGCAGCCGCATCCTGCGCGCGATCGGACAGACGTTGCGGCGCGAGATCCGCGACACCGACCTCGCCGCGCGCTACGGCGGCGACGAGTTCGTGGTGCTGCTGCCGCACACCACCGCGCCCGAGGGCTGCGCGTTCGCCGAGCGTGCGCTCGCTTATCTGTGCCGCCTGCGCCCCGAGGGGATTGACGTCTCGCTGAGCATGGGCGTCGCCGCGCTCGAAGGGGCGAGCGGGCATTCGATCGATCTGGTATTCGCGCAGGCCGACGCCGCCGCCTACCGTGCCAAGCGCGCGGGCGGCAACCGTGTCTGCGTCTACGATCCCGCGGTCGACACGGTGCTGCCCATACGTCCCGACCAGATCACCGAAAAGGTCGGCCCGCAATCGCGGCGCCGGAACGAGCAGGACCGCGATCGGTGAGTTTTTTGGCAAACGGTCGCGGCGACTCTAGTCTCGAAGGTCCGTGTACCGCATCCACATCGGCTGCCACCTCAGCTACCTGACCCCGGCCTCGACACCGGCGGTCTTCGTCGTGCAGCCGGCGCCTCATCCCCTGCAGACGCTCGAGCGCGAGCGCCTGCACCTCGCGGGCGCGGTCGCGACCGGCGAGTACCTCGACAGCTTCGGCAACCGCTGCCAGCGGCTGACCCTGGCGCCGGGTGAGAGCCAGCTGCGCTACGACGCGGTGGCGGCGGTGCCCGAGACGCCCGACGCGATCCGCGCCGACGCGCGAGCAGTGCCGCTCGAGCGCCTGCCGGCGTCGCTGCTGCGCTTCACCTTGCCCAGCCGCTACGCCGAGACCGACAAGCTGCTCGGCTTCGCGTGGGAGCACTTCGCGCAGGTGCCGGCGGGCTGGCCGCGGGCGCGCGCGATCTGCGAGTGGGTCCACCGCAACATCCAGTACAAGCCGGGCAGCAGCCAGTCACACTGGTCGGCCGCCGACTCGATCGCGCGTCGCGAGGGCGTGTGCCGCGACCGCGCTCACGTCGTGGTCGCGCTCGCCCGCGCGTTCAACATGCCGGCGCGCTACGCGGTCGCGTACCTGCCCGACATCGACGTTCCCGACGACGGCATCGCCATGGACTTCCATGCCTATGCCGAGGTCTGGCTCGACGGCGGGTGGCAGGTGTTCGACCCGCACGATCTGGCGCCGCGCAAGGGTCGCGTCTACATCGCGGGCGGCCTCGACGCGGCCGACGCGGCGTTCGCGACACTGTACGGCGGCGCGCGGCTCACGCGTTTCGAGGTGTGGGCCGAGCGGGTCGCCGCCGCCGCGTCGTTGGCGGAGCCGCGGCCCGACGAGGTGCACGCGATCGCGAGCACGCACGAACGTGCGCCGTCGGTCGCGCTCGCCGCCTCGGCGCCGTGATCGACTGCGAGGCCAGGATTGCGCGCACGCGGGGCGCTCACTCCCTGTATGATTCGCCCGATGCCGACGATGACCACGGCGCGTCGAATCGCGTGCGCTGCGGCTCTGCTGTCAATCGGAACGACCGTCTTTCCGACGCCGACCGCGCGCGCCGCCACGGCTGAAGAGAACGCGGCGATCGGCAAGATCACGCTGCTCAACCGCGAGGCGATCGAGGAGTACCGCAAGCTCAACTTCGACGAGGCACAACGCCTGCTCGATCAGGCGCTGGATCTGGCGGCCGGCGCCGGGCTGACCCAGCATCCCGTCCGCGCGCGCACCTATGTCACGCTGGGCGTGGTCAGCGCCGGCGGTCTCAAGCGCCGCGACGTCGCCGTGCGCCTGTTCCGCAAGGCGCTGCAGATCCAGCCGGAGATCACGCTGTCGCCCGAGTTGGCGACGCCCGACGTCCAGGTGGCGTTCGATGAGGCGGTGCGCGGCCTGGGCAACGAGCCCAAGATCGAGCGCCTGCCGAGCGAGCTGCTGGTACACGAACCGGTGACCGCGGGGACGCGCGGCGATCCCATCACCATCGCGGTGACGCCCGACGAGGGCCTGCACGCCGAGCGCGTGATGCTGGCCTACCGCGCCGCCGGCGCATCGGCGTTCTCGAAGATCAAGATGCAAAAGCAGAGCGACGGGGTGTTCGAAGCGATCATCCCGGCGCCGGCGACCCGCGCCAGCGACGTCGCGTACTACATCGAAGCGCGCGATCTCGACGACAAGCTGGTGGCGGCGCGCGGGTCGCCGATCGCGCCGATGATGATCGCGCTGTCGCCGGGGCCGCCGGCGGCGGGCTTCGCGGTGGTCGAGACGGCGCCCGCGCAAGCCGCTGCCGGCGGTGGCGACACGGCGAGCGCGCCGGCGGCAACCGGGCCGGAGGCTTCGGTGTCGCGCGCCCTCACCTCATCAGCGCCGCGCCGCGAGCCGCGCGTCCTGATCGGACTGCTCGTCGGCTCGGGCGGCGGATGGTCGAGCGGGACCGCCGAGACCACTGGCTACTCGCTGGGCGGCGCCAAGCTCGGCTGGTCGGCGTTGGGGCAGCTCGTGCCGCAAATCGGCTATCTGGTTTCGTCGCGCTTCATGGTCTCGGCGTGGGGACGCCTTCAGCTGGTACGCGGCGCCAGCGACTACCACACGCCGGCCGGGTCGACCCAGTGTGGCGGCGACGGAATTTGCAGCGCTGCGGGCGGCGCCTTCGCCGGCTTCGCGAGCGCGACCTTTTTCACGGGGCGAAACGACGACGTGCTTCGCCCGTACGTCTCGCTCTCGATCGGCGGCGGCCGCGTCCGTCAGGTTGTCCACGTCGCCAGCAGCAACAGCGATTGTGGCGCTGATCGGCAGCAGTCCACCTGCGCCGATACCGCGGCACTGGGCCCGTTCCTCGCCGGGCCCGGCATCGGCCTGCAGGTGCGCGTCGCGCGCGCGGTCCGATTGCTCTTTGCCTTGCAGTCGATCTTCGGCGCGCCCCACTTCGGCGCCAACCTCGACGCCGACGCTGGCCTCGCCGTGCTGTTCTAGCGCTCGTTCGCGAGACAGGCGCCGGCGGTCAGGTCAGGTCAGGGCGAGGCGATCTCGTACTGCAGCACGTAGCAAAACGGCACCGCGCGCCCGCCGGTCACGAGCGGCTTGTAGCGCCACTTGCCGAGCACGGCGGGGATCTGAGCGTCGATCGCCGGATCGGCCGACTTCAGCAGCTTGACGTCGGCGACCCGGCCCTGGGCGTTGACACACATCTTCACCACCGCCGACAGCTTCATCTCGGCGCGCGCCAGCGATGGTGGCGCCTTGACGCGATACTCGTCGGCGTTCGAGTCGATGGTGAGCAGCGCTTTCGCGAGCCGGCCCGAGATGGTGCGCGCGCCGGCGATCTCGTCGGATGGCGAGCTGCTCTTCTCGAACGGCTCCGCCTTTGTGGTGGGCGCCGGCGCGGTCGCGCTCGCAGGGACGGTCGCGCCGGGAGAGTCGGTCTTGGGCGCGCCGCTCGGCATCGGCGGCGCCGTCTCGGAGCTGGGCGTCCCCGGCGCGGGCGCGGTGACCGGCGCTGTTCCGGGCGCCGGAATCGTTGCCGCTATCACCGGCGGGTCGGCTTCGTCGGAGCGCATGGCGTTGGCCAGCGCCGTCGCGCGTGCGCTCGCGCGTGCCGCGAACGCCGCATCCAGGTGCGCCATCGACCGCGCCATCGACGGACGCGCCGCTGCCGGGGATCCCGGCACCCCGCGGCGGGCACCGTTGACGCCGCCGAGGTGCGCGCCATCCGTCGGTTCAGGCACGATCGCCATCGCGTTCGCCTCCGCGGCCGCGAGCGCGATCGAAAGGACGACCTCCTGGCCCGCGTGCAGATCGATCGTGCGGTCGTCGTGCTGGAAACCGTCGCGCGTCACCGAGATCGTGTATCGGCCGGGCGGTTTCTCGAACGCGACCGGCGCGTGGTGCGGAGCGGGATCGCCGCCGAGCATGACCGTGGCGCCGGATGGGGTCGATGAGATCTCGATGCGGCCGGGGCGCGCGGACCACCACTGCTTCCATCCGATCCCGATGATGGCGGCGACCACCACCGCCGCCGCCGCGCCATAGATCGCGAGCCGCGATCGCCCTCCAGAGGTGGGCGTCGACCAGGCGCCGGGCTTCGGAGCGAGCAACGGACCCGAGCTCGACACCTGCGAGAGATCGAGGATCTCGCGCGCCGACCCGCCGGCCGGGGTCGGCGGGCGGCGCTCGCGCGGGATCGCCGTCGAGAGCGCGGTGGTCGGGCGGAGGAGGGGGAGGGCGCCGCTGCCGAGGGCGGGGAGCCCTGCGGGCGGCGTCGGTCCGAGCAGCTCCGCCTTGGGCTTGGGCGCGACCGTGATCGCGAGGGCGGTGGTCGGGCGCGTGAGCGGAAGGGGGCCGCTGCCGAGCGCCGGAAGACCCGCGGGCGGGGTTGGCCCGAGGATCTCGGGCTTGGCCGCCGCTTGCGACGGTGGCGTCAGGGTCGAAGCGAGCGGGCGCGCGAGCGGCGGCGGCGCCAGCGTCTTTCCGGTGAGACGCGGCTTTGCGGCGGGGCCGCTGGTCGACGCCACCGCCGCCATCGTCGTCGCCGCGTTGGCGGCGGCGCTCTTGGCGTCGAGCGGTTTGGCGGCGATCGGTTTTGAGAACGCGTTGGGCGTCTGTGAGGATGAGATCGCCGACGGGGACGCGGGCGTAGTCAGTTTTCCGATCGCCGGTGATCGCGACGCGAGCGGTGCGCCGCGGGCCGCGCTCGGGTGTGTGGTGCCCGCGGACGGCTTCGCGGGCGTGACGACCGGCGCCGGTGTCGGCGGCCCGTCGTCGTCGGCCGCGCCGACCGGAAACGAACCGGCCGCGGGCATCGCCTTGCTCTCGCGGATCAATCCGGGCGGCGGGGCCTTCACCGCCGTCACGTCCTCGGTGTCTTTCAGAAGGCTGATGCGGTCGTTCGTGGTCGGCATCTTGTTGGTGCCCGGTACCGTCTCGCGCGAGCGCTGGCCCCCCGCAGCGTCCCCCCTTCCCGCCAAATATCTTCACCAGAATACCATCTCTCACCCGGAGCCGATGCGAGATTCGTGGAAACAGCGCGGCGCAGCGACCCGATCTTTCACGGGTTTGCGGCGGGGCTGCCGAAACATTGGCGTTTCTCGCCCGGGTTCTTGCCGCGTGTCGTTTTTGACACCCCCGCGCCGCGCGCGCTCCGCAAATCGGTGATGCCTGTCGAAACCGCCAGCCGCGATCACAATCGTGCTGGAGGTCGGGCAGTCCTGGGGATCGCTGATCGCGGTTGTCGCTGTCGTGCCGGGAGGCGCGCGTTGCTGCCGCAACGTCGTGGCGGCGCAAGACACGATGGCTCGCTCGCGAGCCTCAACTTCGTTGAAGCTCAGTCGCTCCCGCCGCGTTTGTTTCCGGCAGGTAAATTCTTGGCGCTCGTCGCGATCGATCGGGGAAGAAAGGCCGTGATCGTCGTAACTGAGATGTTGGCTGTAGAGCCGACCTCATTTAGGATGCTCCGAAATTTCGTAGTCCCACCAGGTTACAGAGAGGCCGCCATGATGGACCGATTCCGAGCTTGCTCTCCCCTCGTTGCGCTGGCGATCGCGTCGGTGTGCGCGCTGTCGGCTTGCGAGCAGCAGAGCAAGCCCGATGACGTGACCAGCACGTCGCGTCCACTGACATCGGGCCTTCAGGCCGGTGACATCGCGATCACGTGCTTCGACACCCAGAACCCAGACAGTCTCCAGATCACGCCCCTTGTCACGGTCGACGCAAACACGCGCATCCTCTACACGGATCGTGAAGCCAACGCCGACGGCGTCTTCAACAACAACGACAACGAAAATCTCGATCAGATGGTGACCATCCCGTCTCCGACCGACGCGGGGACGGTTCCGCCTGGGATTCCGGTCACGTTCATTCCGACGACGGGACTTAACAATGGGACCGAACAGGTCTTCCTCTACCAGGGACACATCGGTATCGATGTCGACGGCGGGAACGCAGACGCCGCGGTACAGGATCCGAACACGCAGCTGATCTGGGGAATGCAGGTTTCCCCGGGTGGTGCGTGGGTTCCGCGAGACGACGCCGCCAATCTGTCGGATCTCCCGACGTCGCTGCACGGTCACGCTCTGGCGCTGCCTTCCAGCGGAGATGCGGGCGCCTTTGGAGCGTTCTACTACGACACTACCAAGGGACCGACCCACGGGACCAAGGCGGTTCTGCAGGCCGCATTCGCGAATTCAGCGTACTGGACGTCGGTCGCTGGCCCCGTCGTCTGCAGTAACGTGGTCACAGCGACGTTCACGGTCGATCCGGACGTCGATTCGGGTACCGACGCGCCCATTGGCAGCAATGACGGCGCCGCGGGCGCTCCCGGCGGCGACGGTGGCGGGACGGACGGGACCGGCACGATCGACTCCGGCACCGGTGGGGCCCCCGGAAATGATGGTGGCGCGGGCGGCACGGCGGGCACCGACGGCGGCGCGGCTGACACCGGTGCCGGTGGCGCGGGCGGAAACCTCGTCGATGCGCACCCCGATGAGATACCGGAAGGCGGCCAAGCGACCGACGCGAAGGCCGACACCGGCAGCACCGTCGACGCAAAGGCCGACACCGGTTCGACCCCCGACGCGAAGGCCGACACCGGCAGCACCGCCGACGCGAAGCCCGACACCGGCTCGACCGGCGGCACCGACGCGAAGCCCGCCGATGCGGGCAAAGACAGTGGCACGACGGCCAAGAGCAGCAGCAGTGGCTGCGGTTGCTCGACGGCGTCGAACAGCCAGAACCTGAGCGCGAGCGTCTCGCTGCTGGCTCTCGCCGGCATCGTGATGACCGCGCGCCGCCGCCGCCGCCGCTAACCCCGGCGCCGCCCCGGCAAAAAGAAAGGCCGCCGCGAATTTCGCGGCGGCCTTTTTTGCTTTAGGCGGCGAGCTGAAAGTCGGCTCCGCCGCGCCCAATGCGGTGTATGTGAACGACGCAACTCTTGTAGACGAGGGACCGAAAAGGGTGCGGTCCCCAAAATGGGGATAGGGTGTCTCATGGTGAATTCGTCGGAAACGCGTCGATCTCACCGCGTTGGTCTTCAGGCCGAACGCGTTCTCTGGATTCTGGCGTTGACGTCGGTGGTGCCGCTCTTGGCGTGCACGAAGTACCGCGTGGCGCCCACCGACGACGGAGGAGGGGACGCTGTCGCGAGCCACGACACTTCAGACGCGGGCTTCGGCGGATCGGGCGGAACCGGAGGAGGGGCGGGAGGGAAGGGAGGCGGGGACGCTGGCGTCGGCGATGCGGCGGGCCAGGGAGGGACGGACGCTAGCGTCGGCGGTGCGCCGGGGATAGGTGGAATGGGCTCTGGGGGAAGCGCAATCGGTGGGAACGGCGCCGGCGGAGGCCACGACGGCGGAGCTGACATCGACGCCACGACCGACGGAGGTTCGAGTTCGGACGGCGGAGATGCGGGCGAGGTGGGCGTGGGCAGCTGGATGCCCATGAATAGCGGAACGACTGAGTTCCTGCGGAGTCCATGGGGAACCGGGCCCAACGCTGTGTGGGTCATCGTCGCAGCATCGACCGCTAGCAATTTCCTCTATTGGAACGGTACTTTTTGGTCGATGGTGACGGCTGGCTCGAACCAAGGTCTTACGGGTCTTTGGGGAAGTGGCACCAACGATATTTGGGCGGTGGGATTCGGCGGAGTCATTTTGCGATGGAACGGGTCCACGTGGTCGCCGGTCACCAGCGGTACGACGAAGGAGCTCGACGGCGTCTGGGGAAGCGGCCCAAATGACGTCTGGGCCGCTGGGGCTGGAGGAATTGTTCTCCATTGGAACGGTTCGTTCTGGGCGGCCGTTCCAAGTTCTACGACGGAGGATCTCTACGGCGGGGTCTGGGGAACCGGGTCCACCGACGTATGGGCGAGCGGCGATGCTCTCATTCACTGGACTGGGGCGTCGTGGACCGTGGTCAACTACGGTCTGACTAACGGGCTCAACGGCATGGGTGGAAGCGGGCCGAACGACATCTGGGCCGTCAGTCCAAGCGGTTCCACGACAATCCAGCACTGGAACGGAATGGTCTGGTCGAGCATTCCGATCAGCGGCTACTACAACGTCTCAGCGTTGTGGGCAAGTGGACCCAGCGACGCGTGGGCGATTGGAATCGGCCAACTCGGGAGCTCGATGTTGCATTGGAACGGCGAGGTTTGGTCGTCCGTACCCACTTCGCTTGCAAGCGGCCCCAGCATTTGGGGATTGGACGCCGGAGATATCTGGGCCGTCGGTGCAGGAGGCACGATTCTTCGCTATTCGATTCAGAACTAACCTCGGCGCCGCCCCCGTCAAAAAGAAAGGCCGCCGCGAATTTCGCGGCGGCCTTTTTCATTTCCTAAGCGAGGCTTGAAAGTTGAAGTCCCAGCAGGTCGCCTCTCGCAAGGTCTGCCCTCTCTCGCAGACGCTCAGGATTCGTCACATCGAGGCTCGATGATAGTGGTCCTGTGATTTTCCCCCTCTCCTCCACGTCTGCGTGGAGGAGAGGGGCGGGGCTGAGGAGGTCAAGGTCAAGGGGGGGAGCCTGTACTTCGCGAGCCCCTCATCGTCGCTGTCCCCCTCACCCAACCCTCTCCCCCGCGGCGGACCGCAGGGGAGAGGGCTTTCGGTAGCCTCGGCGCGACTCGAACCACATGGACACATCGCTCTACTTCGTCATGGGACGAATCATCGGCGCAGCCGGGAGAGGGTGACTTGCTGAAGGAAGGCGATCTCGGAGCTTGGGTCAGCTTGGCGAGGCGCCGGCGGAGCTCGTGATCTTCAGCGCCTTGCTGGCCTGCGCGGCGTCGGGGAGCACGATGTTGATCTCCAGGACCTCGCAGCCGCCGGAGCTGTCGATGCGCACGCCGACTTCCTGCAGGTCGATCTTCTCGTAGCGCGCGATGACGGCCAGCAGCTCTTGCTGCAGCTGCGGCAGGTAGTCAGGCGCGCCACGGGTCGTGGCGCGCTCGCGCGCGACGATGATCGACAGCCGATCCTTGGCCACGCTGGCGGTCTTCTGGGTGCGGCGGAAATAATCAAAGAACGACATGTTGACCTCCCGGAGTGGACGCGCGTCTCAGCCGAACAGGCGACCGAAGAAGCTGCGCTTCTCCTCTTCGATGAACCGGTGCTCTCGTTCCTCACCCAGGAATCGGTAGACGACGTCCAGGTACGCTTGCGCCACGTCGGTTGTCTCGTCGAGGATCGCCGGCATGCCCTTGTTCGAAGATTGCAGCACGGCCTTGGACTCGGGGATCACGCCGAGCAGCGGGATGCCCAGCAGCTCGAGCACGTCGCCCACGCTGAGCATCTCGCCCTTCTTGACTTGAAGCGGCGCGTAGCGCGTGAGCAAGAGGTGCGTCTTGATCGGCGGCCCGCCGACCTCGGCGCGGCTGGTCTTTGCGGCCAGCAACCCGAGCACGCGATCGGAGTCGCGCACCGACGAGACCTCGGGGTTGGTGACGACGATCGCCTCGTCGGCGAAGTACATCGCCATCTGCGCGCCCTTCTCGATGCCGGCGGGCGAGTCGCAAATGATGTACTCGAAGCCCATCGTCTTCAGCTCTTCGATCACCCGGCCCACGCCCTCGGGATCCAGCGCTTCCTTGTCGCGCGTCTGCGACGCCGGCAGCACGTACAGGCTTTCGAGCCGCTTGTCCTTGATCAGCGCCTGCTGCAGCTTCGCCTCGCTCTTGATGACGTTGACGAAGTCGTAGACCACGCGCCGCTCGCACCCCATGACCAGGTCGAGGTTGCGCAAGCCGACGTCGAAGTCGATCGCGACCACTTTCTTCCCCTTGAGCGCGAGGCCGGCGGCGACGTTTGCGCTGGTCGTGGTCTTGCCGACCCCACCCTTACCCGATGTGATGACGATGACTTTGGACACGTGGGACCTCCATTTTGGTCTGCGATTGAGGGACGAATCTCAAAGAGCTGCGATTCGGCATTCGCCGCCCTCGAAGTGAATTTGAGCCGGGCGCCCGCGGCGCGCCTCGGGGATGTCGTCGGCGGTCAGGTAGGCGCCCGAGATGGCGACCAGCTCCGCCTCGAGCCGCTGGCAGAAGATGCGTGCGCCCAGCAGGCCCTGAACGCCGGCGACGGCGCGGCCGCGCAGCGGCGCATAGATGTGGATGTGCCCGTCGGCGATCACCTGCGCGCCCGGGTTGACCGGCGCCAGCACGACCAGGTCGGCGTTCTGCGCGTAGACGACCTGGCCGCTGCGCACCGGCTGGGTGATGACCATCGGGCCGGCGTGGCCGCTCGCGGGTGCGGCAGGGGCGAGCCCGCCGGTGCGCGGCGGTGCGGCCGATGTAGACGGCGCGGGCGTCCGCCCGGCGGCGTGGCCGACCTCGCTCGACTCGCCCGCGGCGTTCGGCGTCGCGGCGGTCCGGTCCTCGGGGCGGGGGCGCCCCGCGGCCTGCTGCATGAGGCCCATCCCGGCTGCGACCGCGCGCTCGCGCAGCTCGTCCGCCAGGTTGGCGATGGCGACGGGCACCAGCTTGCACGAGCGCAGCGTTCGAACCAGCTCCTCGATCGCCAGCCCGGCACCGTGACCGGCGAGCGTCCCGACGTCGATCAGCACTGGCGCGTTCAGGAACAGCTGCGGTAGCTGGGCGATCTTGATGCGCAGGTGCCGCTCGATGATGGCCAGATCCAGGCTCCGCAGCCGCAGCACGGTGAGCGGCGCCATCGTGCCCTTGAGGTCGAAAGGAACGGCGCGGCGCGCGCCACCGGCAGGGGTCCCCCGAGGGCCCTGGTCTTCGAGGGACGCATCAAATGAAGTCATGGGGCTCCGATCCGATGAGCCCATTGTCGGACCGCCCCACCGCCGGTCAAATTTCTGATGCAATTCCTCAACGAAAAAGCATCGCGCCGCGCTTGGCGCCACCCTGGAAGGCTGCTTAAATCACTTCGGTCCGGAACGCCGGCGTGGTTTATCAGTGGTAGCTGGGTCGGTCGTGAACACAGAGATAACGCTCAGAGGCGCGAGCGATGCGAGCGGCCGCGCGGGACGGGGGCTGCACCTGTTGGTGATGTCGACCGACGCCTTCTTCTCCCAGCCGCTCCCCGCACGCGGCGTGGTCACGGTGGGCCGCTCGTCCAAGTGCCAGGTGCGCGTTGACGATCCGCTGGCCTCGCGCGAGCACGCCCACATCCAGATCGAGACCGTGGGCGACGGCGCGTCGGTGGTATCGATCTCCGACGCCGGCAGCGCGAACGGTACCAAGGTGCGCGACATGACGCTCACCCCCGGCGAGTGGGCTCCGATCCGCCCCGGCGAGACCATCACAATCGGCACGACCATGGTCGTGGTGCTCGAGGACCGGCCGCCCATGGGGCCGCGCCGTCTCTGGTCGCACGACAACTTCGAGGATCGGCTGCAGGAAGAGTGCGAGCGTGCAGTCGCGAGCGGCGTGCCGTTTGCGCTGGCGCGCCTGCGCTTCCCGGGCATGGCGCCCTGGACGGCTATCCTGCCGATTCTTGCACGCGATCTTCCGCCCCCGCACGTCTTCGCCGGCTATGGGCCTCGCGATTACGAGATCCTGCTGCTCGAGCCCAATCCCAAGGAGGCGCAGCGGCTGATCGACTACTTGCTCGAGGTCTGCCGCAGCGCCGGCATCGACGGCACCGCGGCGATGGCCTGGTACCCGCGCGACGGACGGTCGGTCGATGCCCTAGTCGCGCGCGCGAACGCCCTGGTGAAGCTGGAGTCGGGGCGCGCCGCCGCCGCCGACGGCAGCGCGTTCGAGCTGGCCGGCATGGAGCGCGTCCGCGGCATGGCGGTGCGCGCCGCCGCGTCGGGCATCAACGTGATGATCCTGGGCGAAACGGGGGTCGGCAAGGAGGTGCTGGCGCGCCTCATCCACCAGCTCTCGCCCCGGGCCGACAAGCCGTTCCTGGCGCTCAATTGCGCGGGGCTGTCGCAGACGCTGATCGAGAGCGAGCTCTTCGGGCACGAGCGCGGCGCCTTCACGGGGGCTGTGGGCGCCAAGATTGGCCTGCTGGAGTCGGCCAATGGGGGCACGGTCTTCCTGGATGAGATTGGGGAGATGCCCATCACCATGCAGGCCAAGCTCCTGCGGGTCATCGAGGCGCGCGAGGTCCTGCCGGTCGGCGCCCTGCGCTCCCGTGCCATAAATGTCCGGTTCGTGTCGGCCACCAACCGCGACCTGGAAGTTGCGCTCACGCGCGGGGAGTTCCGGTCCGACCTCCTTTTCCGCCTCAATGTGATCTCGCTGATTGTGCCGCCGCTGCGCGAGCGGATCGATGAGATTCCAACACTCATTGACACCTTCATGACCCATATGTGCCGCGAATCAGGGCGGCCGTCCGCGCCACGGGTCGGCGACGAGGCGATGAGCTGTTTGCTGGGATACTCCTGGCCGGGCAACATCCGCGAGCTCAAGAACGTGCTGGAGCGGGCGTTCGTGCTGTGCGACGGCGCCGAGATCGGGACGCAGCACCTGCCGCTGGAGAAGATGCGCCGATCAGCCGACGAGACCACCGCGGTCGGCGCGACATCCGCGCCCGTCTTGCGTATCGTCGGCGATCTCCCGCCGCTCGACGATCCCAAGAAGGAGGCCGAGCGGCAGCGCATGCTCGACGCGCTCGCGGTCTGCAACGGCAACCAGACGCGCGCGGCGGAGTTGTTGGGAATGCCGCGCCGAACATTCGTTTACAAGCTCGAGTCGTACGGGATTCCGCGGCCGCAAAAGGGCATCGCGCGCGATAAAGAGTGATCGCTGTCTCGGCGTGCTTCAATGAAGTTCAGTTTGCTCAGACTGAGCAACTGGCTCATCCCGCTGCCTAGTTTTGCTCAGACTGAGCAATCTAGCCTCGGTATGGCGATGCGAGAACGATCCGCGGGTGGCCGAAAGAGTTCGGTTTCCACCAGGTTCCGGGAAGGCACGTTGTTTGCTGTGTGCAGGACATTATGTCCGTTGCACCCCTTCCTTCGGAGTTCCTTCGCGCTCGATCTCTCGTCCCAGATTCCGAGCGCCGCCCGAAATCGTCCGTCGAACGTCCGTTCGCGGCCGGCGCAGAACCGGTACCCGCGGCGGTCCTCGCGGTCCGCGGGACCGACCAAGACTTCATGTGGCAGCTGGTCGAATCGTTGTCCGACCTGCGCGGCTACGCCCGGCGTCTGACCGGCGATACCAGCGACGCCGCCGACCTGGTGCAGGAGACCTGCCGCCGCGCGATCGAATCGCGCGAGCTGTTCATCGCCGGGTCCGATATTCGCGCCTGGCTGTGCTGCATCGTCCGCAACCTCTATCGCGATCGCCTGCGCCGGCTGTCGCGCGAGGTGCTGGTCGCCGACTACGATCAGTCGCCCGCGTGGGCACCGGAGCGACGTCCGTCCTGGGCGCTGGTCTCCGACGACGATCTGGCGACGGCGCTGGCGTCTTTGCAGCCGCAGTACCACCAGACCTACGTGCTCTATGCCTTGGGTGGCCAGTCGTACCAGGAGATCGCGCGCCGGCTACATGTCTCGAGCAGCACCGTGGGAACTCGCATCCTGCGTGCGCGCCTCCTGCTGCGCGAGTTCTTGATGAAGCGGATCGAATCCCAGGCGCCCGCTCCGGTCCCCTCGCCCGTCCGCGGGAGAAGGACCGAAACAGGGCAGATCTTACGAGACGTGAGCCTCGAGGTGCGCTAGCGATCCGGATTCAGGGGCCAGCGTCTCGGCGTCGCGCGCATCGGCGGCGAGCCACGCGTCGATCTGCGTGAGCCAGTTCGCGCTGGATTGGTTGGTGGCGTCGCCCGCGTACTCGGCGCGCGCCGCCAGCGCCAGCGCGCGGGAGCGCGGCGCATCGCGGCCTGCCTTCTTCAAGGCGCGCGCGAGCGCGAAGTGGGCCTCGGCGAGGTACGCGAGATGCTTCTCGCTGCGGTCGCGGATCACCACCGCGCGCTCGAGAGGCGGCAGCGCCTCCTCGATCATGCCCCCGTCCAGGTAGCCAAGTCCGAGCGCCATCAGCGGATAGGAGAGCGCGCTGCCTTCGAGCGCCGCCTCGCGCTCGAAGACGGCAAGAGCCCGCCGCGCCATCTCGCGTGCCTCGGCGAAGCGACCGAGCTGGTTCAGGATCTCCGCGTAGTTCGAGAGCAGCACCGCGATCCGCGGGTGGTCGGGCCCGACACCGGCCTCGACGGCGCTGATCCCGCGCTGCATGTACGTCAGCGCGTTCGCGACGTCGCCGATCGTAGCCAGGTACATCGCGATGTTGTTCAGCGACAAGCCGACCTCAGCGCTGTCGGGGCCGTGGAATTTCTCCTTGGCCGCCACCGCGCGGCGTGCGTCGTCGACCGCTTCCTGCAGGCGCCCGGCGCGCTGGCGCATCGCGCCGCGGTTGTTGTAGAGCCATCCCCAGAGATCCTCGCGGCCGCCCATTCGGCGCAGGCGCGTCTCGGCGAGGCGCGCCCAGATCTCCGCGGCGTCGAAGCGAAGCTGTAGGTCCCCGACGGCGTACACCAGCTGCGCGGCGGCCATGGCGACGACTTCATCGTGCCGGCACAGCTCGGCGGTCCACAGCGCTTCCTCGAGCGCCTGGCTGCCCAGCACCGGCGCACGCTGCTCGAGGTGCAGGTTGCCGAGCTCGAACAGCGTCTCCGCCAGCAGCGGACCGTACCCCGTGCGGCGGACCTCGTCGACGAGCGGACCGATCGCCTCGAGGCCTTCCCTCAGGCGGCCGACGTGGTGGAGCACGCGCACCTCGGCGAGCTTCGTGCGCAAGCGATCGACGGCGGCACGCGCGCTCGGATCCTCTGGCGGCCGAACCGCCGCGCGCAGCAGATCGACGTCGGCGCAGCGATCGATCTGGCTGAGCGCGTGCGCCGCCGTCACCGCGTTCTCGATCACCTCGGCGTTGGCGTGGCGAAACGCTTGCGACAGCGCGCGCAGCCCGTCGAGACAGTCGTCGAGGCCGGCCATGCGCAAATCGAGCACGTCGGCCGACTGCTCGCCGCGCAGGTGGGTCGCTTCGCAGGTGTCGACGTACATCTCGGACCACGCTTGTGCGTAGCGGTCGAGGATCGCGCGTACCTTGTCGAAGGTGGCTGCCGCATAGGCCTTGCCGGTCGCCAGGAAGGCCCGTCTGATCTCGGCTTTCACCGGTGTGTCGTTCGTGCGCCGGCGCGCCGGCGCTTCCCAGATTCCGGCCAGCTTCGCCGCCGCGCCCGAGGCGAACCGGCGCCGGGGCGCCCCCCGACGGCTCTTCTCCAGCTCGCCGAGCAGTGCTGTCATCGACGGCCAGCGCTCGCGCGGATCGACGCGCAGGCCGCGCAGCACGATCTTGCGCACCCACGACGGCACCTTGCTGCCCGCGGGCGCCGGTCGCACCGTCCCGTCGAGCACGCCGGCCATGAGATCGAGCAGCGTCGTTCCGGTGAACGGACGCTCGCCGTAGAGCGCCTCGTAGAGTGCTACGCAGAAGCTGAACTGATCCGAGCGCGCGTCGATGGCGTGGCCCTGAAACTGCTCCGGCGACATGTATGCCGGCGTTCCCAGCACCGCGCCCGCCTGGGTGAGCTCGACGCGCAGAGCCTCGCTCGTCGAGTCGGTAACGGCTGCCGCCCTCGGCGGTGAGCTTCCCATCACGCGCGTCGAATCCAGATCTCCGCCGAGTGCCGGAGGCGCGCCGGGCGGCGCACCCTGCGCCGCGAGTGGGTCGCCCGACTCCTTGCGGTCGCGATCCAGCGCCGCGCGCGCGAGGCCGAAGTCCATGACCCGCACGTGTCCGTCGCCGACCATCACGTTGTCCGGCTTGAAGTCGCGGTGAACCAGGTCCTTCTCGTGCGCCGCCGCCAGCCCGCGTCCGGCGTCGGCGAAGAGCTTGACCACCTCCGACCAGGCGCGTGTCTGCGCGTGCACCCAGTAGCGTAGCGTGTGCCCGTCGACGAACTGCATGGCGATGAAGACGTTGTCCTCGAACGTGCCGACGTCGTAAACCGTGACCACGTTGGCGTGTGAAAGCTTGGCGATCGCTTGCGCCTCGCGCATCAGGCGGATGCGTCCCTCGGTCGCGGTGCCTTCTTCGCGCGCGTCGACCCGCAGCAGCTTGATCGCGATCTTGCGATCCAGCTCCGGATCGTAGGCGGCATAGACCTCGCCCATCGCTCCCTTGCCGACCAGGCCCAGCACCGTGTAGCGGCCGAGCGTCACGCCCGGCGTCAGCGCGTCAGCGCGGCTGCGCGCGAGGGCGGGCGGCGGTGTATCGGAGGGCTCGAGAGGCGGACACACTTTTCCGAAGCGGTGTCATCGACATGCCGGGTCGAATCATTGAGTCGGTGGGCGCGCAGGCCCGGGAACCGGGTGTCCGATCCCGCCGCCGGCGGCGCCGCCGGCCGAGCCGCGGGCGATCTCGGGTGGGAGACCCCGGTCGAATGTGCGGATCACGCGCCGAACATCCTTCTCTTCGATCGAGGCGATCAATCGGAAGGAGACGTTGCGGATCCGGTCCTGGGTGATCGCGCCGCACAGCGACGCGACGTCGTGGGCGTGGCGATCGACCAGCGTCCCGCGTGCGGCGTCGTCGCGCGCGCCCGCGAGCGTCGCCGCGAACCGCCAGGCCAGCTCGCGCGCCCCGACCAGGCCAAAGTCGATGAGCCAGGTCGCGAACGTGGGGCTGACCCCTCCGACGATGCGCAGGATCGGCGAGACCCGCGCGATCTCCCGCTCCACCTCGGCCACCACCGACTCGAGCACGTTATTCACGCGCTCGAAGTCGCCGCGCGCGCTCCAGAGATCGCGGGCGCCGAAGCAGTCGAACGCCGCCATTCCCAGGTCGAAGTTGATGTGCGCGTTCATGGCGAGCGCCATCTGTTGCACGACGCTGAGGTCACTGCGATTGACCACGCCGAGCGCGACCGCCCATGGCGGCGAGATCCCGGAGTCGCCGCGCTGATAGCAATCGATCGCGCCGAGGTAGCGGCGCGCAAACGCGAGATCGAGCCGCACCACCGCGGCGCCGTCGTCGAAGATGCCGGCGGCGATTGCGCCGCGCAGCGCGACGGTGATGCGGGTGTAGAGCGAGGCGAAGTAGCCGATCCGGCTGCCGTCTCGTATTGCCTGATCGACCACCGCCTGCAGCTGGCGGATCAGGGCATCCACAGGAGCGACGTCGACGGGCTCGATACGCTCATGATGCCATATCTTCGACGTCGCCGGGAATCCCCAGCCGAGCAAAGAGCGCGCGCGCCTGGCTGGCATGGCGCGCAATGTCGGCCGCGGGGCCGTGGGCGGCGAGGGCGCGCGCGGCCCGCGCCTGTTCGTAGGGCATCCCGAGCCGCTC
>Ga0265342_10000133_pt1 | contig 82750 bp, 77 predicted proteins | sample 4CB327metaG_FD_203125 | JGI IMG/M metagenome (GOLD analysis project Ga0265342, IMG submission 203125) | Rhizosphere microbial communities from Carex aquatilis grown in University of Washington, Seatle, WA, United States - 4-CB3-27 metaG | ecosystem: Host-associated > Plants > Roots >...
AGTTTTTACGTGACCCTAGCGGCCAGATTAAGCTGAATTTGCCACTGGAGCTTATTGGTAAGCTGGCTGAGGTAGCACCAGATAAAGAGAAAGAAGAGTTAGCCCATCATGCCGACGTCCTGGCTCACTTTAATGAAATGCATTGGGATATTAGCAAAGTAACCCCGGCTTTACTGCATGAATTATTTGTGGCCCATAAACTATCTGACGGCAAAAACGTCGCCAAAGTCAAAAAGGCTGCCGAAGCTTTGATTGTTGCCGGATATGGTACCCGCACTGATAGTAAAATACCTTTAGCCATGGCTGAGGAGTTGGCTAGGGTGGACATTCTAGGCTCACGTTTAGGTATAGCATTAAAGGTCGGAGCCGGTCTGGTAGCGGGGTTAGTCATGGTAGATTGCAGTGGCTTGGGGGTGCGCCCCAAAGGTGCTGATGCAAGCGTGCCGGTAGATACAAAAACGCCGATTACTATGGTTGACGGTTCTTCGGTTGATACCGGCGTCCTGCCTGCTCCGGATGGCGGTTTATTTGGTGATATTCCGCCGGCAGATGTTAAACCGAATACAGATCTTGAATTGCCCAAAGGCCTGGATAGTAGTAACGGCGACGGTGGCAATGGAAAACCTCCGGCATCTAACCACGATAATCAGGACCTTAATATCAATTATGCCAGTCAGCTTTCCAGCAATCTGGTTGAAGGTGTTACCAAATATGGTATTCCGGCGGGTTATTATGGCGACCCCAGCACAACTTATGATGCAATTTTTTATTTTGAAACCGTAGCCAGTAAAACACAGCCCGGCGTCGACCCCATGACTCCGGAAGAAAAAGCTTGGCTTATCAAATATTTTATTACCACGTCCGGCGCTTATAACGCGGATGGTACGCGTAGCGATTCCGGTGCTATGGGCGGGTGCGCACACGACTGGGCAGCACAGTTTTTGCTTATTAACGGTATTGTCGCGCTGCGTGCGTTGCGAGCTAATCCCGACAACCCTACATTGGTGAGCGCCATGGCTACTACCGCGGTTAGGGCAATGGTTAAAACCTCGGCCGATTTTACGGCAGCCATTACCGCTTTGGGCAATCCCGATGATACGACCAAGCAGATCGCGGCGCATAATTACCGCTCTTATGCTTTAATCGCGGCTCACTTACTTTCATTGAGCGGATTGAATTGGGATGAATTTGTAAATAAGTTTCCCAATATTGTCAGTGGTAGCACCGAGGATATTCGCCTGCAGGCGTTAGCGTTGGCAAAAATCCAGTTAGAGTCGCCCACACCGATCACTTCCGAACAAGCTTACGATGTTTATTTGTTGGCAAAACAAAATCGTACAGCATTTTTTGCTGCTAATTCTTCCGCAGACGTTATTGATCCTTTAGTCGTGGCTTATGATGCAATGGTTATTTTGCAAATTCGGCAAACTGAGCCTGGTGTTAATGATTTTAGTTGGATACCGGAAAGATTGGAGTATATGGGCAGTTTTGCCCTTACAGGGATTGAAGCTTATTTCGCTAATTTGTATGCAGCCGGAACGATTGCCGCGATCCCGCCGATGTTTACTACTATGGCTATAGCCGGTATTCATAATGGTTTACATGTGGTTGGCCAGACCATGGTCGGCGCGGCAGCCATGGCTAATGAACTTGCGCATTCTACGCCGGCTCAGGCCAGCGTCGACGGCGGTTCAGCGAAAAAATCCGGTAAAGTACACGAAGATATTACGTTCGAAGAAAGAATGCGTATTATTGGTTTAGCCCAAGGGAAAATGCCTTCAGTTGATGTTAAGCTCACAGACTCGGCAATAATAAAAGCAGTTAAGGTCGAAGATCCGGCAATGTCGCCAAATAAACGCGGTACGCATATTAATAATGCCGGTTTGCCGGTTATTGCGTTACGCCAGGGTTTAACCCCTGAGATGGAAACATATGTTGTCGGGCACGAAAGTTCAGAAATAGCGCTCGACCACACATCTGTGGCGCGAATTAGCGCGGTTACTAGTGAATTTAGTGCTAAAGATGATTCAGTTAGCTATCGGCGCGTATTACATATGATAGTCGCGGCTCAAGAGCGTGCCCAGTGGGTTAAAGATGGTAATGAGGGGTTGATGCCGGTAGATGATGAAGACTTAAGAAGTTACGATCAGGTCGAGCAGTTAAATCTATCCAAAGAAGAAAGAGCGTTGCAGCGTTCAATCATTGAGAGATTTTATGGTAAAGATTCCGACGTGGTAAGAGACTCCGGGGTCTATGAAACAAGATATCAAGAGGCCGCGGCAACTTATGGTGGTGTCAACTTGGCTAAAACCCAGGTTAAATCCCGAATGGTAGGCGCACCGGTGAAGTTTAATGTTTCGCAGCAAGTAGTAAACGAGCTGAAAAACGCCAAGAGCGTGGGTTTTGATATCTTGGCTGTCGGCGAACCATTTGTTTTGCGTTGATAGGTAAATAATTTGTTTGTGACTTTTGGGACAGGTATAACAAGCCTGTCCCAATTTTATTTGTGGTAAAATCTATCCATGCTTTATCCGAAAAGTATAAAAATTGCGGATGTGGTTATCCCCAGTCCCCTTATTATGGCGCCGATGGCCGGGGTTACCTGTCTGCCGTACCGCGAGCTTAACCGCGAGCACGGGGCAAAGTTTGCCTTTGCCGAGATGCTTTGCGCTAATTCCCTGATCTACAATAACCCCAAATCCCTGGTGCTGCTTAAAAAAGATCTAGTCGATAAGCCCTTAGGCTTGCAGCTTTTATGTGGCGTGCCTAAGGATATTCCTAAAGCTTTAGAGAAATTGCGCGCGATAAAATTTGAGATACTGGATATTAATGCCGCCTGCCCCCAGCGCAAGGTCGTTTCCAAGGGCCGTGGCGCGGCGCTTTTAAAAGATCTAACGCTGTTACGGGATATTTTAACCGCAACCAAAAAATATGCCTGGACGCCGGTGACGGTCAAGGTTCGCTTAGGTTTTAGCGATTGTGATGGGGCGGTAGATATTGCCCGCTGCTGCGAGGATAGCGGAGTAGATGCGATCTTTATCCACGGCCGCACTAAGGCGCAAGGCTATCGCGGTACAGTTAATTACGAAGGTATTGCTAAGGTAAAGCAATCAGTGAAAGTCCCGGTCATCGCCAGCGGCGATATTTTTAATGGGCCCACAACCAAGGCGATGTTTGATCGTACGGCTTGTGATGCGGTCCTGGTAGCGCGCGGCGCCTTTGGTAACCCGTGGATCTTTGAGGAGATCGAAAATTCGCTGAATGGACGGCCGGTAGTGGCGATCGAGTCGCATCATGCCGCAGCTATTATGCACCGGCACTTTAGAATGTATGTGGATTTTTTCGGTGAAAAATCCGCTGTCGCGCAATTTCGTAAATTTTATATCTGGTATACCATGGGCTTTGATTCGACGAAGACCTTGCGGGCCAATGCGCATAAAGGCAAAGATACCGCGACGATGAATGAGCTGATCGATCAATTTGCGGCCACCAAATTTGTATTACCGCTAAAGCGGGTTTAAGCTATAATTATCTTCCTATGGGTAAGCTAGAAAACAATTTTACTTGGTCGATATCGCGGGACCGGCTTTTTACCGATTGCCGCCGGGCGTATTATTATAACTACTACTTATCCTGGGGCGGTTGGGAATTCGCGGCGCCGGAAATCACTCGTAAAGCTTATTTGCTCAAAAACCTGCAGGGGATCGATGCCTGGATCGGTGACAGCGTCCATAAGGTGATTAAATGGGTATTGGAAAACAAAATTGCCGGAAAAGTTATTACCGGGCACCAAGCGCGCGACCGGATAAAAATGATCCTGATAGAGGGCTGGGCGCAATCGACAGACAAAAAATGGCAGGAGAATGTTAAGAAAAATCTTAATCTTTTTGAACATTACTATAAGCGTGAATTATCCCGGGAGACTTTGCATTTAAAAATAAAAAAAGCGGTCGATTGCATAGACAATTTTTATGGTTTGGGTTTACTTGAACAATTAACCGGTTTAAAGGCGGATAATTTTTTAGCGATCGATGAGCTGGACGGTTTTATCATGGACGGGGTTAAGGTTTTTGCTGTGCCGGATTTTGCCGTCAAGGAAGATAAATACACTCTTTACGATTGGAAGACCGGCAAACCGTCGGATAAGGATATTTTCCAGTTATCTTTTTATATCCTTTATGCGCAAAGCAAGTGGGGTGCGCCGGTTGATTCCGTTCAAATCATCCCGGTCTATCTTAATGATCCGCAAGTCACGCTTAAATCCGTTACGCCTTGCAACCTTGAAGAGGTGGCGGATTATGCCAAAAAAAGTATGGCGGCGATGCGCGCAGTTTTGCCTGATCCGGCAGTTAACGAGGCGAGTATCGATCTGTGCCCAAAGACTACCAATCTGCGCCGTTGCGATTTTTGCCGTTTTAAAGAGATCTGCGTTTAGGTTTTAACAATTTCTTGCCTATTGTGCTGATGGGCGATAAAATCATTATAAGATGATAAGAATTTTTTGCTTTTTACTGGCGTGTTCTTTGGCATGTACATCTGGGTTTAGCCAGGACTCTACAAATACTAAGATCGCGAATAATTTCGATAAAGGCATTAAGCAGCTTAAGGATAACCGCGTTTGGGAGGCGATTGCTTCGTTTAAGGCTGCCTTTAAGGCCAATCCCGGCGATGATGTTGCGGCTTATAACGCGGCGGGTGCCTATTTTGTGCTGGGTAATTATGACGATGCGGTAGATTGGTACAAAAAAACCATAAAGGTAAACCACCGGCATGTTAATGCGCGTATTGGTATGGGGATGGCTCTGCGTGCCCAGATGCGCTATGATACGGCGATCAAAGTATTGCTCGAAGCGCGGAAAATAGCGCCGAATAATTCCCTGGTGCTTACCGAGCTGGCAATGTCGTACCAGGGCCTTGATGATTTTGCCATGGCGGCACGCTGCTATAAACAGGTTTTAAAATTAGATCGCAGTAGCGCCGACACCTATGAACTTTTGGGGATGGCATATGGCCGCCTCGGCAATTACGATAAAGCGATCAGCGCGTTTCGCCGGGCGATTCTCCTGGATGATGGTTTTGTTGATGCTTACTTTTCGTTGGGGGTGACTCTTGTTTCCCAGCAGCGAAAACTATCGGCGCAAACGCAGGCAGCGCCGGATTTTATGCCGGCGAAAAAAAATCTTAATATTGCCCGGGCGCTTTATGAGAAAATCGGTGATACCAAAAACCTGGAGCGTATTGATAATTTATTGAAGACCATCGGTAATTAACTTTGAGGTTTATATGAAAAAGAGTTTTACTATGCTGGAGCTGGTGATCGTAACTGTGATCGTGGCGGTTTTAGCGGGTATTGGCCTTTCCCGTTACAGCGGGGCACGCAGTAAGGTTTTTTCTAAGGACGCCGAGGCTCAGCTTCGGCTGATACTTCAGACCGAAGCTATGTATAAGTTGGAAAGCGGCAGCAGCCTTATTGCCTGTAATGCTACAACCCCTTGCTCTACTGCCTTAGGGATGATGGCACTCAATATGCAGCAGGGCCGGACATATTGTGTGGGTATCTCTAACCCCAATAATATTTGCGCTTCGGCACACACTCCGAATGGAGCTAATTACAGTATGAATTCCAGTGTTAATTTAGTTTATCCTGGTGATTGCCCAGCCCCTTGCTGGTGATTATGTTTTCTCAAATTACCGCTATAGTCATAAGTTTAATACCGGTCAAGCCGGATATTTTTATTTTGCGTTTCACTTCAAAAGAGCTGGCACGAAAATGCCGCCCCGGAAACTTTTTGCATATAAAAATCCCTCCGGCGCTTTTACGCCGGCCGTTTAGTATCCACTCTGTGGATGGAGATGACCTTTCGATCTTGTTCAGGGTGCGCGGCAAGGGCACGCTTCTTTTGTCGAAGTACAAAAAAGGCGATACATTGAATATCCTGGGCCCATTAGGCAGGGGTTTTATCTTCGATAAAAGGTCGGTGAAACGGGATAATATTCTTGTGGCCGGGGGCATCGGGGTCGCTCCGCTTTTATTTTTAGCGCAGAAATTAAAAGAGACGGGAGCGAAAAAAATCATTGTACTCCTGGGTATAAAAAGCAAAAGCGAGCTTTTGTGCGCAGAGGATTTTAAAAAGATCGGGGCACAAGTCCTGGTTGCCAGCGACGATGCGACCATTGGCTTTAAGGGTAATGTGGTCTCGCTTTTACAAAATGTTTTATCTAAGGAGAAGGCTTGTAATATTTATTGTTGCGGGCCGCATGCGATGTTTAAGCCGGTGTATGAGCTGATCCAGGACCGCCGGGAGGTGAATTGCCAGGTATCTTTTGAGCAATTTATGGGCTGCGGTATCGGCACCTGCTGTGGTTGTACGATTGAAACTGCTTCCGGGTATAAAAAAACCTGCAAAGACGGCCCGGTTTTTGATATCAGAGCGATTTTCTTGTGATCGTTAAAACTGGCCGCGACAATCTTACAAGTTACCTGGAGGATACCTCCAACCTTAAGGGTGCGGCGGATATTTTATATATTCCCGGTGATTTAGCCGAGTTAAAAACTGTTGTGGCCGATTGCGTTGAGAAGAAGGTTTCGCTTACGGTAGTTTCCGGCCATACCGGTACAACCGGCGGTTGCATTGGTTTATCCGGCACGATCGTCTCTTTGGAAAAATTCAATAAAATCCTGGATATCGATACTAAACAAAATACTATCCGCCTGCAATCAGGGGTAACCCTGGCAGAGCTGTCGGCTGAGGCGAATAAACATGGCCTTAAGTTTGCCGCAGCGTCTACCGAGGAGCTATCGTTTATCGGTGGAGCGGTGGCTACCTGCGCGTCAGGGGTGCGCGGTTTTGGTTTTGGTTCGATCCGCGATTATGTTTGGGAGATAAAAGTTTTGTTGTCCAGTGGAGAGCTTGTGACTATCAAGCGCGGCGAGATCTTTGCAAAAAAGCGCCATTTTGATTTTAAACTTCAAGGGCGTGACTTTGCCTTTGACCTGCCGCAATATTCCATGCCGAAAGTAAAACATCAGGCGGGTTATTTTGCCGCGGATAATATGGACTTGATCGATCTTTTTGTCGGCAGCGAGGGTACTTTGGGGGTTATTGTGGAGGTGGTAATAAAGTTGCAGCCTTTCGAGCACCATGTTTTAGATGGGCTGCTTTTCTTTGAGAGTGAAAAGCAGGCTCTAGAGTTCGCCGGTGCCGTGCGCGAGTTAAAGACAAAAAAAACTTTGAACCCTGTGGCCATCGAATATTTTGACAGCCAATCTTTGGTATTTTTAAAACCCAAAAATAGTTTTATTCCTCACGGGTGCCAAGGGGCGATCTATTTTGAGCATGATGCGGCAAATAAAAAGGCCATGGACCTTTTACAGAATGAGTTTTACGCCCTTGCGTTGTGGCATAGCGCCATGCTCGATGAGAGTATTTTTGCTACCAACCAATCCGAACGTAAACGCATCTTCGAGTTTCGCCACAGCCTGCCTCAGGCGATCAATGAGTTTTTACGCGCTCAGAAGCAGGTGAAAGTTGCCTCAGATATTGCCGTTCCGGAGCATAATTTTTCTAAGATGTATGAATACTACCTTGCCGCCGCGAAAGAAGGCGCGATGCCTTATGTTAATTTCGGCCATATTGGCGAGTGTCATCTGCACTTTAACTTTTTACCGCGCACTGATGCCGAGCAGCAGCAGGCCAAAGAGCTGATCTTCGGCCTGTGCCGTTACGGTGTTTCTTTGGGCGGTACGGTTTCGGCCGAGCATGGGATCGGTAAGATCAAGAAGCCTTATCTAAAGGTTCTTTACTCGGATAAAGAGATCGCTCAGATGGCCGCGGTTAAAAAATACTTCGATCCGGCTTGTATCCTGAATTTGGATAATATTTTTGATAAAGAACTTCTAGCGTAGGGGCGAGGCATGCCTCGCCCGTGGTAAAATAAAACCGTTTGATGCCCAGACGCGATTTATCGCGTCTGGGGTTACGATCTCTTTATTTTTCTTTCAGCCGGGATTTTTTGTTGCCGGTTGGTGCAATGGTGTGGGAGTTCTTCTCGGCACTTTGCACGGTTAACCCGATAATCACTAAAATGCAGAAGATGATTGCCTTAAGGAAAAAGTTTGCCGGGATGGTTTCGGCGATCAAAGCTGCTCCGGCAAGTGAAGATAATGCGATCAAAGCCCAGTCAAAATACGCGGCCATCAAGGCTGCGCCAAGTATACCGCCAAAGATGATCAATATGGGCTGCCAAAGGCCCAACGTTCCATCTAAGGAGCCGAATAGGCTAAAGACAAGGTACATCCCGGCCATAAACCCGGTGAGGGCGATCGCGGCGGTTTGGAAAAACAGCGTAATAAAAATACCTATAAGGCCGCTGCCGCCGGCGATTGCAAAAGTTACCATTGGCGAGGTAGAGGGCAGACAAGCCTGGGCAAGTTTAAAACCGGCAATAAACCCGGCGATGCCTAAAAAAAGCCAGAAAACCTCGCACCCGGCAAAGAGCAAGATCGCGCCTAAAATTATCTCTACCCATATCGGCATAAAATTATTTTACACTATATCTTTCAAAAGTGTGTTAAAAATTGCCTAAACGTGGTATAACATTCTATACAATGTTATTCACTGAACTTAATCTTCCTGAAAATATTCTTCGCGCATTAACCGATATGGGGTTTAAAGAGGCGACTCCGGTCCAGGAGGCGACCTATCCGATTATCCTTGCCGGGGGCGATCTTTGCGCTTTGGCAGAAACCGGTTCAGGCAAGACCAGCGCTTGTGCGATCCCTCTAGTGCAAAAAGTCGACATAACAAAAAATACCGTACAGGGCCTGGTTATCGTGCCTACGCGCGAGTTGTGCATCCAATATGTTGAAGAGATCCAGCGTGTGGCGGTGCATAGCGGGGTGGTACCTTTTGCTATTTATGGTGGTTTCGACCGTTCGATCCAGGCATCAAAGTTAAGGCATGGAGTGCATATCCTGGTCGCGACACCGGGACGATTGAAGGATTTTATGTACGGTGGCGAAGTCGACTTGGCTCACGTTAAGTGTGCCGTGCTCGATGAAGCCGACGAGCTTCTAAAAGAAGGGTTTTTTGATGATATTAAGTTTATTATGTCGTGCATTACCCAGGAGCATCAGACTTTGATGTTTTCGGCGACCATGACCGACGAAGCAAAAAAACTGGCGCACGCCTGCTTGCGTACCCCCGAGCATATATCTTTGATCAGAAATCAAGCGACGCCGACAAGCATTGAACATAATTTTATTTACACGCAATCTAAAGATAAATTACAAGATCTGGAAAAATATATCGAAAAGACAAGGCCACGCCAGGCGATTATTTTTTGTAACGCGCGCCACATGGTGGATAAGCTTTTTCGCGATATGCATCGCATTTTTCATGATGTCGAGTATATTCACGCTGGGCTGGACCAGAGTAAACGCTACTCAATTTTTAAGCGCTTTAAGGCCGGGGAGATATATTACCTGATTGCCACCGACGTGGCGGGGCGTGGTTTAGATTTTTCGCACGTTACGCACGTGATTAATTGGGATTTCCCTCGCGGCGAGCAATATGCCCATCGCACCGGCCGTTGCGGGCGCATGGGGCGTACCGGTACGGCGGTAACGCTTGTTTTGCACCATGACTTACAGGAGATGACTCGGGTGGTAAATATGCTTAAAATCACCCCAAGATGGATAGGGGATGATCCCTTTGCGTCGGGGCAGCACCTGCGCGCGCCGGCACATCGGGCACACCATGGATCTTCGGCGCACGGCGCGCATCATTCACGCTCGGCCCATCGCGGCCCACACAAGAACCGGTAAGGGCGTTGATAAAAAGAAAAGTTACGGTATAATACCCACTATGTTTAATCTTGCCTCGGAAAAAATCTCTTATTTTATTCTTATTCTGATCTTTGCTCTGGTCATGTGGTACTTTATTGCTTTAGAGAATATAAACCCGTATCTTAATGAATATGACCCATATTATCATGTTGCCGCGGCAAAATTCTTAAAAGATAACGGCCCAAATTATGATTTTCATTGGGCGCAATTTACTACGTTTAAAACCAACTTTGCCGACAAGGAATATTTATTGCATGCTATGGTCGTGCCGTTTTTATATATTACCGATGACCTTATTAAGGCCGGTAAATATGCGATAATCTTCATGAATTTTCTATTTTTACTGGTTTTTACCTATTTGTTGAGGCGGTATATTCCGCCTTATCTGGCGGGTTTATTTTTGATTTTGCTTACATTTTCTACGCATTTTTCCATATATTTTACTTATCTTAGGCCGCAAACGTTGGGCAATATATTTTATATTCTTGTAGTTTATTGCGCGATAATTAAACGCTGGCCATATGTTGCCGTGCTTTCGGCCGCTTATGTTTTAAGCCATATATCGTTTCCCATCCTTTTGCCCATGATCTTTCTCCTTGAGGCGGCACGGTTTTTTTACAATCGTGAGTTTTGTTATCGCAACCTATATGCCGTGGTCTTGGGGATCATGATCGGTATTATCATTCATCCAAACTATCCGAACATATTTTTGTCGATCTATCTTAATGCGATCTTAGTGCCAATATATAATGTGATGAAGGTGCCGCTTGATTTTGGCAGGGAGCTTTTTGCTGCCAGCAGCGATGGTATTTTTGTGGGTGAGTTCTTTTCTTTCGTCAGTATGGGGGCAATACTGTTTGTTGGTTTACGCCGCGGTGTCAGGGCAAGCTTTGCTACCTTTGCCTGGCTTGTTGCAATGGGGCTCTATTTATTGTTGGCGTTTTATGGCAACCGTTATTGGTACCCGTTTAGCGTGGTCTTTTATTTATTTCTTGCGTCTTATCTTAACGATTGGCGTGGGGATCGTTCGTGGGCTGACGTGGCAAAGGTTTTACGCCGTGTTATTGTCGCTTATGCTATTTTGGCCGTTATCATCGTTGTCCCGAACCGTAATGCTTTAAGCGCAGATATTTTAGCTTATTCTCAAGTTGCAAACCACTACGTATCGATAGGAAGATTTTTAAAGCGCAATATTCCTGCCGGAGAGACTATTTATCATGCTTATTGGAGTGATTCTCCATTTTTTATCTGCATGAATCCCAAAAATAATTATATCGGCCTTTTAGACCCTATTTATACGTTTTATGCTTACCCGAAGGAGTACTCTTACTATTTAGCTTTAAAACAGGGGGCGATTGAAAATCCTCAACTTGTTTTGCGTAATGTTTTCCATGCGCGTTATGGTTATGCGGCGTTTCCCAGCTGGTTGTCGCAAGTAGCTCAGGCAGATAAAGAGCACTTCCGGGTGCTCTATTCCGATAATATGGGGTTGGTGTTTAAGGTATTGGATAAGCCTTCAACGAAGAGCGCGGGGAAGAAGAAGGCGGGTAATAAACCCAAAAAGAAAAAGTGGTTTTTCTTCTAATATGAAAAAAGAACTCTTAGACATTATTGTGCGTGATGCTTTCGTGAAAAAACAGGTTAAGCTTTCATCGGGGAAGATCAGTGATTTTTATATCGATGTGCGCCGAGTGAGTTTAAATGCCCGAGGTTTGTATCTTATGTCGTTTCTCATTTGGGATATGATCAAGGATGATAATATTGCGGCGGTAGGGGGGTTGACCTTAGGCGCTGATCCGATCGTTGCCGGTGTATGCATGGCAGCGGCCCATAATAATAAAAACCTTAAGGGTTTTTTAGTGCGTAAAACGCCCAAAGAGCATGGAGAACGCCGTTTGATCGAAGGGCCGGATATCGCAGCGAAAGAACGCGTGGTGATCGTCGATGATGTTGCGACCAGCGGTTCGTCGGTAATAAAAGCGGTTGAGGCAGCGAAAGAGTCCGGTTTTGAGGTGGTGAAGGCGGTGGTTGTGATGGACCGGGGCGAGGGTGCAAAAGATAACCTCGCTAAATTAAATTGTCCGCTTTTTTCGATTTTTACGCGTAAAGACCTTCCCTTGTGAAATTTGGGATTCCAGATAAAAACCTTTCATTTTTACTTGTTTATTTGATATAATTTATGACATTCTCATTGATGCGTTATCGCGCGGGTGGCGAAATTGGCAGACGCGCTAGATTCAGGTTCTAGTGGGGGCAACCTTATGGGGGTTCAACTCCCCCCTCGCGCATTTTCTTTCTTATTGAGAGTAGAGAGGTGATAGGTGATCAATTCGAAATTACTTATCACCTTTCAACTATCGAATTTCTAATTTCTGCGCTGCACTTTGTGCGACGCTCGGAGGGGTGCCAGAGCGGTTGAATGGGTCCGACTCGAAATCGGAAGTCCTGCCTAAAGCGGGACCCAGAGTTCAAATCTCTGCCCCTCCGTATTTTTTTACTTTGTAAAAAATACGGAGATCGGTATTGTGTTTAATCGTTCTTATTTAAGGAATCATGAAAATAGGCCAAATTTCCCTTAAAATTCTTCTTCTTATTGCCGCCAATGATGCCTTTGATACTATTGCTCAACTTTTAATGAAGCGGGGATTAGCCCATTTTTCGACAAGTAATTCTCCGGATACGATTTATGTTTGGTTGGGTGTTGCGGTTTACGTATTAACCTTTTTTCTGTGGATGATAATTTTGCGCGAGGTCAATCTTAGCGTAGCGCTTCCTATCGGCAGCATGAGCTATATCGTTGTGCCGATGGCTGCCATGTTTGTTTTGCACGAGCATTTAAATTGTTTCAGGTGGATCGGCATCGCCGCGATCGTTGCCGGAATATGTTTTCTAGCCCAGAGTAAAACCCATAAGAACGAGGACCATGTATAAAATAATCCTGCTTGTATTGTTGGCAGAGGTTTCTATGGGGTTCGGGCAGGTATGTTTTAAGAAAAGCGTTAACAAGCTGGAACGTTATAGCGGCCGGTCTTTTTCTGCAACTTTCTTATTTTTTAAAAAATTACTGGTGCGGCCCAGGCTTTGGGCGGGTATTTTTCTGATGATCCTGGGCCTTGTTTTTTGGATCTCGGCCTTATCTTCCGGGGATTTAAGCGTGGTTTATCCATTAGGTAGCATACAATATATTTTTGTCCTTTTCTCTTCGCACTTTTTTCTCGGCGAGCCGATCGACCGGGAGAAATTGATAGGAACCGCCCTGGTCACTGCCGGTATTGTCTTCATCGCTTTAAGCTGAAATGGTGAGCTTGTGAAAACCCTGATCCTTATCCGCCACGCCAAGGCCCGCAAGGACATCCCCGATATTGCCGATATCGACCGGCCGTTGGCCGAGCGTGCCGATGAGCAGATCGCCGCAATCGGCAAGCGCCTTAAAAAATACAAGGTCATGCCTGAGTTGGTTTATTCCAGCCCAGCCAAACGCGCCTTAGGCACTGCCGAATGTATCTCTCAAATAATTGATTTTCCGGTTGAGAGGGTAGAGGTGATAGATTCGATGTATCAACCGAGCGTCTCCGGCCTTTTAAAGATCATCAAGAAGGCCGCTGATTCCGCTGGGTCACTGATGCTTTTTGGCCATAATATGGAGTTTTTTGACCTGGCGAATTATCTTGCCGTAAGCCCAATAGATAAATTTCCTACCTGTGGCGCGCTTTGTCTTCAATTCGATGTTAACTCATGGAGCAAGATCTCGAAAAATGAGGGCAAAATTCTATTCTTTGAATGCCCGTGACTTTGTTCCGGGGACAGCTACCATAATTGCGTCTAAATTAAATAATTATGGTAGCTGTCCCCGGATAATCTTGCTATAATTTGTGCATGTTAATAGTTGCGATTGCCGTGATTAAAGTATTATTGATCACCATCTTCGGCTGGGTCTTGATGAAGCGCCGGTATATGGATGAGCGCGCTTTTGACTTTTTAAATAAATTTCTGGTCGATGTTACTTCGACTTGCATGATCTTTGCCGCGATCGTTGAAAATGAAAAGCTGGTAAGCGGCTCACATGTAAGTAAATTTTTATTTTTCAGCCTGCTTATTTTTTTAATCGGTTGGATCGCTGGTATTTTTATCGCTTCGGCGGTGCGCGGGCCGCAGGCGGAAATCGCCGGCTTGATCAGTTTCCAGAATTGCGGTTATTTGCCGCTCAATATTGCCTTGTTTTTGTTGCCGCCGGTTTTGTGCCGGGAGTTTCAGGTCTATGTTTTTTTATATCTTTTGGGGTTTAATATTTTGATCTGGTCGGTTGGGAGCTACTTTATGTTTAAACGACACCAGGAAAAATTTGATTTAAAATCATTTTTACTGCCGCCGGTCAGTGGCACAATCGCGGCGCTTCTGGTCGTCTATCTGGGTTTAAGCCGTTTTATCCCGGAGGTGATCTTGTCGCCGGTTAAAATGGTGGGGGACTTGACCTTTGTCATCTCGGCGATAGTCTTAGGCGGCTGGTTGGCTAAGGTTGATTTAAAGGGTACATACACCAGGGTGGTTGCGCTTACGCTTGCTTCTTGCCTTCGCCTTGTCGCAGTCCCGGCAATATTTTTTCTGCTCGTTGTTTATTTAAAGCTTTTTTCGCTGGTCGGCCTTTTTGTGGTTTTAATCGCCGCCATGCCTTCAGCGGTAACGTTGCCGGTTATCGTAAACATAAAAGGCGGGGATACGGCTTTTGCTTCTCAGGGCGTGTTTATTACTCATGTTGCAGCGGTTGTAACGATTCCTTTTTGGTTGGGTTTGTTTTTAAGGGTATCGCACTTTACATTTTAATATGAAGATTATCGCTAACAATAATAAGGCGCGCCATGAATATAAGATCTCTGATAGTTTTGAGGCAGGGATCGAGCTTAAGGGCAGCGAAGTGAAATCTTTGCGCGGGGGTAATTGTTCGATTGCCGAGAGTTACGTGGGGATAGAGGGCACGCAGGCGTTCGTTTACAGCCTGCATATTCCCGAGTTCGATAAAAGTTCGTACTTTAAACCCGACCCCGACCGTAAGCGTAAATTGCTTTTGCATAAGGCCGAGATCCATAAGTTAATGGGGTTAACGGCGCAAAAAGGGTTTACGATCATACCGATGAAAATATACTTCAATGATAAAGGTTTAGTGAAGGTCGATATCGCTTTGGCAAAAGGTATGCTGCACCAAGATAAGCGCGATAAGTTACGTGATAAGGTTGTAGAACGCGAAACCGCCCGCGAGCTCAAGAACTGGCGCGTCAAAGGTTAAATCTTCTGTAACCGCTTCCATTTTCTTCTTTATCTACACTGTTTTTTCGCCATTTTATATGTTATATATTAGGTGTAATGAGTATTACTATTTTTCGTAAAAGCATTGCGATCGTATTAAGCGCGGCGTTAGTTTTTTCCGGCTTTAGCAGCTATGCTTTAACATCTAGCCTGCCCCTTCCCGGTACGCCTTTATTCACTAGCCCGGAGTTTAACCCTTTAGCCTTAAAAGGATTGATCCTTGACCCCAATGATCCGTTAAGGTTTCATTTTATAGTTAATGAAGGCAACAATACGTTTTCTGATTCCGAGCTGAAAGGACAATCCCAGGTTTTATTGAATTATTTCCTGGCCGCTTTGGCCCTGCCGGAAAAGGATATTTGGGTCAACCTTTCGCCCTACGAACAAAACCGTATTATTCCCGATAAGCTGGGGGCGACTGAAATGGGTAAAGAGTTATTGGGCCAGGATTATATCTTAAAGCAATTAGCTGCATCATTGACCCATCCGGATACAGAATTAGGGAAAAAATATTGGGATTCGATTCGGGGTGGGGACGCGATCCATCGCGTCCGTGAGGAAAGCTTCAATAAAGTTTGGATTATCCCTGATCATGCCGTGGTTTATCAAGATAAAGACCGCGTCTACATCGGTGAAGCCCATTTGAAGGTGATGATGGAGGAAGATTATTTGGCGATGCAGAAGAATAATGTGGGGGCGAATAATTATTCGCCCGTGGTTAATGCTTTTAAAACCCAGATTCTTCCCGTTATTGAAAAAGAGGTAAATACCGGCAGGAACTTCGCTATGTTACGTCAGGTATACCACTCTTTGATCCTGGCGATCTGGTTTAAAAAAGCCTTAAAAGAAACGATTTTTTATAAAGCCTATGCCAATAAACAGAATACCAAGGGCATTAATACTATCCAATTAGCCGATAAAAATAAAATATATGCTCAATACTTGGAAGCCTTTCAAAAAGGGGCATACAATTTGGTTAAGAAAGATTATAATCCTGTGCGTCATGCGGTGTCTAAGCGCGCCTACTTTTCCGGAGGTATTGCCGTGCCAAAAGCGTTTGGGGAGAGCGGTATTGAAGGCAGGCCGGTAACGGCGATGACTTCTGCTCCGGGTAGAGTGGTAACGGCGCAGGTACAACCAATGTTCGAGGTGCAGCCGGCTACCGTAACTGGCCTTGGACCGGAACAGTCGCGTTCGCGGCTTGATGAGCTTTCTTCGCAAGTATTAAATAATCCTGCTCTTGATAATATTGAGGCTAGAAAATTGCTTATGGCGTATATCGACGCAAAGTTACTCTATTCCGGCGATGACACAACTTTAATTAATAATGGAGTTGCGGATAACTTGCGTAATATAATTTATATGCGCGAACAATATTTAAGCGCTGCCAAAGAAAAGCGAAGAAGTGCCAAAAGATTTGCCCTGGGGGACTTGACATTAAGTGCGACAACAATCGGAGCCTTAGTTGGTGCTGCTCAGCAACAAACGGCTTATCACGCTTTTACATCGGTTGAGTCTGGGCAGCAGTTTAACCTTGGGCATGGTCTCCTTTTGCTTGCGGCGGTAAGCGCGATAATTGCCAGAGCGTTGGTGTCAGCTTCTGAAAATAAAAAAGAAGATACAAGGTTGTTTAATGATGTTGCTGATTTTGTGCCGATACTCGATCTTTTAGAATTGGTCAAGAATGGGCAGTTGCATCCTTTGGCTGCAGATACATATGTTGTGAGGGATCTATATAGGTTTTCGCCCATAGAGGTTCACCGTTATTTTGAATATGCTAAAGATAATCTTCCGGCATCATTGACCGCCAAAGAAGCCGCTGCTCGTATAGGTGCGTATATGCAAAGTTGGCAACGCATGAAAAATAAATGGGATGACAACTCTATGCAAGGATTACAAGCTAGGGCAGAGCTACTAGCTGTTGCACCGCCAAGAAGAGGCGGTATTGAGATCGATACCGCTAAAATGGATTTGCAATTTAAAGGTGAAAATGTTCGCTTAAATCCGCAGCAGTTATCTTCAATTCCTGATTTTGCTAACGGCGCAGTTTTACATATTGTTAAGGTCGGTAAGGTGAGCGATGTTAAAGCTTTAATGTGTGCGGCAAGATAGGTTAGCGCATCAGATAGAAGGCGGTTAAGCCTACTGCAATAAAGAAGATCGGACCGATCCATACCCCTAAGGCGGGCAAAAGCGCGCCGCTTTTAGCAATCGCGACAGTAAAACCGCTGACACAATAATAAGCAAAACCAAAGATAAATCCTGTGCCTAAGGCGGACAAGGTGACGCGCCGTTTTTTGATCTCCGCGGCAAAAGGGAGCACGGCAAAGATAATAAAAAAGTGGGCAAAGGCGCCGGAGATCTTCTGGTGGTAATCAATGATCTTGTTGGCCAGGACATTGCCGTGTACCTTCGCTTTTTTAAGGTGTTTTATTTCCTTGCGTATTGCTTTAATTGGAGCGAATTCAGTAAAAATTGCTTTACGTGCTAGGATCTCGCGCGGGGTGCCGGATAATTTTATCTCCATTTCATTTGCTTGCTTGGGCACTCCGACAATGTTGCCGTTGGTGTCGAGATTGTACTCTATGGCGTTTAAGCCGCACCATTTGGTATTTTTATAAATTACATTTTTGCAGATTATTTTTTTGATAATGTTTTCCTGGTTGTCTTCTTCGAAGACTGTTACGTCATCCATAATTCCGGTTTTGGGGGAGAAGTTGCGCGCGAAAAATATCGATTTATCATAAGGAAAAGCAAAATTTGGCTGTTCGCCGGTAATGTTCTCTTTCTTTATATAATGGATCTTTATCTCTTCTACTTGCTTTTGTGTTTCCATCAAGATTTCTTCCTGGGTATAGAAGGATATTGCCGATAAGAGTGCAGCTAAGATGATCACCGGCAGGCATATGCCCATCATACTGACACCAGATGCGCGCATCGTGGTGATCTCATTGTGTTTATTTAAATCACCGAAGACATAAAGCGTGCTGATCAAAAGTGCAAACGGGCCGACCCGTAAAAAGATCAAAGGGATCATGTAGATGTAGTAGGTGAAAATCACCGATATCGGTGGATTTGATTTAAGCATATCGGATAAAGTCGAGAAGATATCGATAATAAAATAAAGCCCGACAAAGATCAAAAGGATAAAGATGTAACCTTTGGCGATTGACCAGGTAATATATTTATTTAAAATGCGCATTTTTAAACATCACGGTTAGCCCTGCAATCAGGACGATTATATTCGGCATCCACATCCCCAGCCACGGTGCGACTTTTTGGTATTCGACCAAAGTTGCCCCTAAGATAAAAAGTAAATAATAAACTCCGGCGATTAAAAAAGCAATGCCAAAATTAATCGATTTTTCCCTGTGGCGCACAACCAGCGATATGCCGAAAGCAAAAATCGTAAAGACTACCGCCGAGAAGGCAAAGCTGATGCGTTGATGGATCTCTCCGGAGAATTCATGCGTTTTTATTCCTTTAGATTGTAACTCGGCCATTTTATCGCGCAACTCGGCGATCGTCATATCCGAGCGCTTTTTTTCTTCCTGGCTTTTGCGTTTTTGAGCAATGGGAATATCGGTAAAGAAAGTTTTAAACATTAACCGGTAAAGTTGTCCGGGGTTATTAGCGTCGGCTTCGTCACGGAAGCCGTCATTGAGCTTCATCTTTAAAGCATCGCCGTCGATCGTGAAATCTGCGGTCTTGGCAAAGGTTACCTTGCTACCGGCCTTGGTGTCTTTGGTCTCGTAGATGTAGACATTTTTAAGTTTGCTGCCGTCGACATCGGATACGTAGATGATGTAACCGTCGAAATTCTCCATAAAAACGCCTGGTTCGATCAGGGCGCCGATATTTTTTGAGTAGATATTCTTTATCTCGGTGCGGTAGCGGTAGTGAAAGCCGGGGATCACCTTGTCGTTTAGAAAAAGGAGGAAAAGCGAACAGATCGCCGAGAGGATCAGAAAAATACAGAGGATGCGATAGACAGAGATGCCGGCGACGTTGATCGCGACGATCTCATTGTCGCTGACTAATCTGCCCATAGTAAGCAAAACTCCCATTAAAAAGGCAAGCGGTAAGGTGAAGCCGACAATATAAGGGAGAAAAAATGAAAAGATACGAAGAGCATCGAAGATCGATACGCCTTTACGGACCACCATATCCGAGAGTTTCATAATATTGCCTAAGAGCATGACCGTGGTCAGGATAAGGAGGCCAAAGCAAAAGGCGGTGATAAAATCTTTCAGGATGTAGTTACGTAAAATTCTCATAAGCTCTTGCCAATGTAATGGCGGTTATTGTTTTGACGCCTTCGCTGCGCAACGCCCGGCAACAGCCGTTTATTGTTGACCCGGTAGTAAAAACATCATCGACCAGGGCGATATTTTTACCCCGGCATGTATCTTTCGCCCCAAAGGCGTCTTCGGGGTTTTGTTTTCGTTTTTCCCTCGTTAATCCGGTTTGCGAGGGGCGGTACGCATACTCATAGATTATATCATCGAGAAAGGGTATTTTGAAATAGTTTGCTAATCTTTGCGCTAGTATGGCCGGTGGGTTATAGCCGCGGTCCTTTCTTTTTTTGGGATGAGTGGGGACGCAGGTGATAAGGTCGGCGTTGATAGGGAATTTAACTAACTGGTTGATTATCAGTCCAGATAGGGGGGCTGCCAGGTAGTCGCAATGGCTATATTTAAATCGGTGGATCAGGGTGATCACCGGTTCTTTGTACTCTATGGCGCAGATCAGGCGGTCGTAAAGGGCGCCGGGAGGTAATTTAGCGTTTTGCTTTATGGGCTGGATGAGACTAAAACAATCCTGGCAGATCACCCCCTGGGGTATCTTTTTGGCGCAATGGAAGCAGAGCCGGGGGATAAAAATATCTTGTAAAGCCTTAAGGTAATGCTTAAACATCCTAATATTTTAAAGGGTTTTCATGGATATTGCAATTTTTTTCCACCGCGGTACAATAGGCCTATGGATAATAAGCGTAAATTCGTGCGTTTTGCCGCCCCTTTGTATGTTAAATACAATATTGACGATGAGCCCCGGCAGCTTTCTGGTGTGGTTCATAATGTAAGTATGGGCGGAGCCATGGTCATGGCCGAAGAAGATACCCAGGTAAAGGCTAAAAACACTGTCCAGCTTTACTTTTTGCTTCCCGAGAATACCCTTGCCATTCAGGGCAAGGTGACTTGGGTGAAAAATAGCGCTGAAGGGAAGGAATTTGGTATTATTTTCAACGAGTTTCCCGATGCCTGCAAAGAGGTCCTTTATCAGCATATTTTTAAACATCATCGCGATGAAATCACCAATAAGTGGTGGCAAGTTTAATACTTCTACATGAATGCCGCGTTTGAAATTGCTTTTCAAGATGAATATATTGTTGTTTTAAACAAGATTGCCAAGCTTCTTACTGTACCTACCCCTAAAAAAGAAAAAAATACCTTAACCGCGCTTTTAGCCCAGGAGTTGAAGCAGCCGGTTTTCCCATGCCACCGTCTAGACCGCGAGACTACCGGATTGATCATCTATGCGCTTTCGCATGAAGCCGAACGTAAGATTTTTGACCAATTTCGTTCTGGGAAAGTAACCAAGCGATATATTGCCTTTGTTGAGGGGCATCTTAAGCCTGATCGGGGTGTTTTTGAGGGTAAGATCATTGACCACGAAGGGCGGCGTTTTGGTGAGGTAGAGAAGCCGGCCAAAGCCTTTTATAAGGTAACGCGTTATTGTTCGGGGTTTAGCGTCGTTGAATTGTCGCCGGTTACCGGGCGCACTAATCAATTGCGTATACAGCTGGCCCAGGCCGGCCACCCGATCCTGGGTGAAGATAAGTATGCTTTCCGGCGCGATTTTACAATAAAATTTAAACGGTTAGCCTTACATGCATTTTACTTAAGTTTTCGGCATCCTTTAAGCAATGATTTTGTCGAGCTTAAAATCGGATTGCCTACAGATATGAAAAACTTTTTACAAACCGGAGACCTGGAATGAGTGCGGATAAAGAAACTACTTACCATATCGTGGTGGGGGCGGTGATTGCGCTTTTACTTTTGGGGGTAGCGTGGCGGTTTACGCTTAAGGCTAAAAATCCTCAGCTTGAAGCCGAGCCGGTAGGAAAAAGTGAAAAAATAAAATATAGCCTGGCCGATAAGAAAAATAATTATGACCCTAATAACCGCAGCTATAAGCAACAACGGCTTAATGCGTCATCGGTGGTATTAGAGGGTATTGCCATGAATCCGGTGCAAACTGCGGCTTTCAATGATAAGGATTATCATATCGGTGACATTGTTTATGGCTATAAGATCTTAGATATCCGCGAAAACGAAGTGGTCATCGATAAAAAAGGTGTAACAAAATATATAAAGATGGGTGAAACTCTGGATAAATTATGAAAGGCAGGTGTTTATGAGAAGTATTTTTTGTCTTTTGTTTGCTGGCCTTATTTTTTCTTCGGTTGTTTGGGCGCAAAGTGCCGATACCAAAGTGGCAGCTGATGCGGTTAATCAACTTTCTATCAGCCTTTATAAGCAATTAAACCAGAAAGATGGTAATCTTTTCTTCTCGCCGTACTCTATTTCGGGAGCATTGGCGATGACTTATGCCGGGGCGCAAACCGATACCGCTAAGGAGATGGCCAAAGTCTTATTTTTTCCCGCCGAGCAGAAACCATTACATGAAAGCTTCGCGGCCTTAAATGACGGATTGGAAGCGATTAAGTCCAAGGGCGCTGTAGAGATAAATGTGGCAAATTCATTGTGGGCCGAGCAGAGTTTCAATTTTAAAGATGATTTTTTAAATCTCACTAAGGAGTATTATAAATCCGAATTGAATAAGGTCGATTTTAAAACCAAGAGTGATTTTGTGGCGGGTGCGATCAATGCCTGGGTGGAGCAAAAGACTAACAATCGTATTAAGGACCTGATCGCCCCTGGGATTTTAAACGATCTTACCCGTTTAGTCTTGGTCAATGCGATTTATTTTAAGGGCAAGTGGCAGGAGGAGTTCAGCAAAGAAGCAACTAAATCCCAGCCATTTTATACTAATGCTTCTGATTCCGTGCCGGTTGATTTAATGCACCGCAAAGGCGATTTTAAATATGCCGAGGATGATGTCTGTAAGACCTTGGAAATACCTTATAAGGGCAATGACCTTTCGATGGTGATATTTTTACCTCAGGAGAAAGACGGTTTGAAGACCCTGGAAAGTATTTTTACCTACGAATATGTTTCGCTTTTTCAAATGCAGATGTCGTCGCAAAAGGTTGAAGTTTTTTTGCCTAAGTTTAAATTAGAGTCTGCGTCGATGCTGGCGGATACGTTAAAAACTATGGGAATGACTTTGGCGTTTGATGCCAATAGCGCTGACTTTTCCGGGATGGCTAATTTAACGCCGGATCAGAAACTTTATATTTCCCAGGTGATCCATAAGGCCTTTGTGGATGTTAACGAAGAAGGCGCCGAAGCTGCGGCTGCCACAGCGGTAATGGTGGAGGTTGGTTATGCCGGCCCTGCGTCGGGGTCAAAAGTCTTTCGCGCCGATCATCCTTTTATCTTTTTGATCAAAGACAACAAATCCGGGGCGATCTTGTTTTTAGGCCGCTACGTCAAACCCGAGTGAAAAATAGCTGTAACTTTTTATACCCCATGCACGTTGAATAGGTGAGAGGGAACTATGCAAAACATACCTAAAACGGATGAGGAACTTATGGTGGGGTATAAAATGGGCGATACAGGCTGTTTAGAAGAGATTTTCGGCCGCTATAAAAAGCCGATCTTCAATTACGCCTTCAAGGTCTTAACCAACCGGGCGGATAGCGAGGAAGCGGTTTCAGAGACATTTTATATTCTTACCGGCAAAAGACATGCTTACACTCCCGACATAAAAGCAAAATTTTCTACCTGGCTTTATACGATCGCTCACAATGTTTGTATTGATTTGATCCGTAAGCGTAGACGCATAGTTTTTCTTTGGAGTAAACGCGATAAAGATAGCGAGCAGGATGAGCCGTGGGATCTACCCGACACCAAAGACCTGCCGGATCGGGTGGCAGACAATAACGATTGCGCGGTACAAGTCAAGAAGGCCTTAGGTAGATTGCCTTTAGAGATGAAAGAAGCACTGGTATTGCGCGAGTACCAGCAATTAAGTTACGAAGAGATCGGCGGGGTCTTAAATTGTACCTTGGAAAAAGTGAAGATTCTCCTCTTCCGGGCCCGGGAGAGGTTAAGAATAGAGCTTTTGCCTTTTATAAAGGAGGCAGGCCATGAATAATCATGAGACAATGAGAATGTTGATCAGCGCCTATCTTGATGACGTTGCCACGGATCAGGAGAGGTCAGATGTAAAAAAGCACTTAGGCGAGTGCGCTGAGTGCAAAGAGTATTACATTGAGCTTAAAAACTTGAGAGTGGTGATGCATAAGTGCGGCGAAGAACAACTTTCTCCTGATGCCGAGCAGAAGATCAAAAACGATTTTCTGGGCGGCAAAGCTAAAAGGGAGGCGGTTATGAGAAACAAAATATTGGTCAGTGCCGGTTCGGCAGTCCTGATGGTTGTTTTGGTTTTTGCCTTTGCGGTCAAGACCAACGTAGTTAAGGGGGCAAAAGTAATGATTCCCGTGGATGTTAATGCTGCTGCAAAAGCACCCGTGCCGGCAGTAAAACCTATCGTAAAAGTTGCGCTTAAGCCTGTTATCGCGCCCGTGGCGCCGGTTGCGGTGCCTGCAGCAAAGGAAGCGCTTCAAACCGAAGCGCTGAGGGCAAAAGGCACACGAATGTTGCAAGAGGCAACCAAATCAAACCAGTTCCAAAAAAATAGTGGTGTCAGCTATGCTCAGCAGAATATTAGTAATTTTGGCTATGCCGGCGAGTCGGTGAAGCTTGGTTTTGGTTCGCGGTTAAAAGATTCATCCGATCAGATCAGCGGCGGAACTACTTATTCTGGTGAAGGGTTTAGCTCTTCTGATCTAAGTGCCCAAAGGACTACTGCTGCTTTTGGTGCTGCGTCAGGCAGTTTTGATAAAGCCTATGCTTCGTATTCGTATAGAGAGGTGGAAAGGTGTCCGGAAGTATGGTATCCTCGCCGGTACTGGGATTGGCCGGATGAACCTTTGATCTATGTGGTCGAGCCACCGCAGCCGCCGGTAAACAGCGAAAGCTACAATCCGATAATTGAACAGGGTTTTTTAAGGTCAATTGAGCACCCATTATCGACCTTCTCAATCGATGTGGACACTGCGTCTTATGCGAATGTGCGCCGTTACTTGATCGATCAACGGCAGATGCCGCCGAAGGACGCAGTACGTATCGAAGAGTTGGTAAATTACTTTACCTATGACTATCCGCAGCCGAAGGATAATGTGCCGTTTTCGGTAACGACTGAGGTAAGCGATTGTCCGTGGAATAGTGCCAATAAACTGGCGCTGATCGGTTTGCAGGGCAAGAGCGAAAATATGGAAGCCTTGCCGCCGAGCAATCTGGTATTTTTGATCGATGTCTCCGGTTCGATGGGTGATCCGAACAAGTTAGATCTGATCAAGCAGGCATTTCCGATGTTGGTCAAAAATCTACGCCCCCAGGATCATGTGTCAATTGTGACTTTTTCGGATAACCCTACGGTTGTCCTGGACGCGACGAGCGGTGCGAATAAAGAAGTGCTTAACGGTACGATCGCGGGCCTGGTCGCTAACGGCAGCACTGCCGGTGCAGCCGGGATCAAAGCCGCTTATGGTATTGCCTTAAAAAACCTGATTCCTCACGGTAACAACCGAGTAATCATGGCTACCGACGGTGATTTTAATGTCGGTCCATCCGAGGATAGTGAATTAGTGCGCATGATCGAGGATTACCGCAATGATGGCGTTTTCTTGACGGTATTGGGTTTTGGTACGGGTAACCTTAAAGATAGTAAATTGGTGCAGATAGCCGATAAGGGCAATGGCAATTTTTCTTACATCGACAATGTCTTGGAAGCGAAAAAGGCACTGGTCGGCCAAATGGCCGGTACGCTTTTTACAATCGCCAAGGATGTGAAGATCCAGGTTGAGTTTAACCCGGCGCAAGTCAAAGCTTACCGCTTGATCGGTTACGAAAAACGTGCGCTTAGCAAAGAGGATTTTAACGATGACAAAAAAGATGCAGGCGAGCTGGGGGCAGGACATTGCGTTACGGCGTTGTACGAGTTAGAAATGGAAGATGCGCCGGGTTCAGGCAGGGTGGATGAGTTGAAATATCAGCCACAGCCGGTAAAAGTTATTGGCAATAGCCAGGAGCTTATGACCGTTAAGCTGCGTTACAAATTGCCGCAAGAGAATGAGAGCCGGTTGATCACGCAGGCAGTTTCGAAAATCAACAACGAACCATCTGTGAATTTTAACTTCGCTTCCAGTGTTGTGGAATTTTGTATGTTGTTAAGGGAATCCCAGCTTAAAGGGCAGGCCACTTACGATGATGTTATCGCAAGAGCGAAGGCTGCCAAGGGTAACGATAATGAAGGTTATCGTGCTGAGTTTATCCGCATGGTCGAGGCTGCGCAGATCTTGTCTGGCAAATAACCGCGGTTAGTCCGTGATAGATGGCCCCCCGGATTTCGGGGGGCCGCTCATTTTGTTCCCCTTGATTTTGTGGTGTGCTGCGTAACCTACCACCTGTTGGGTTAACCCGGGAAAAATTCTTTGCTGCTACTACAAAATATAGCAAAAGCTGTTATAATTAAGGCGATGAAAAAACACTATACATTTTTACTCATTTTTTTATTTGTCTTTTCGCTGACCAGCGGCTATGCTTTTACTGCCAGTCCTTTTTACCCCGGCCAGGGTTTTTCCAACAAGATGCAGTACGATGTGCGTCAATATATTTTGCAATGGCATACTCATTGTGCGGTAGTGATAGAGGATCTAAGCCACTCTAATATTGAATATTCATTTGCTCCCGATCAACGTTTTGCGGCTGCCAGCATCATTAAGATCCACGTTCTTGCCGCCGCCCTAAAAGCCTGCAGCGAGGGGAAGATGTCTTTAACTCAGAAAGTTCCGATATGGCATTGTGATATTACCGGTGGTTCGGGCACGATAAAGTGCATGAAGCTTCCGGTAGAGCTTACCGTAACAGATCTTTTGCGCGGTATGATCACGCGCAGCGATAATACTGCGGCGAATAAGATCATCAGTATGTTGGGGTTTGATTACATCAACCAGGCATGCCGTGAGCTCGGCGCGAATAATACGGTTTTGCGCCGTCCGATGATGGATTTCAGCGGCCGCCGGCGTGGGGTCGAGAATTACACGACCGCTAACGACATTGTTTTGGTTTTGGAGAAAATATATAAGGGGACGCTGGTCAATCGGGATTACTCTAATTTTGCCCTATCTCTCTTAAAGGAGCAGGAGGTCAATGATCGTATTCCAAAGTATTTACCGATTGGTACGGTGGTGGCGCATAAAACCGGTCTTGAGCAGCGCGTGGTCCACGATGCCGGCATTGTCTTCTCTCCTCATGGCGACTATATTATCTGTGTATTGACCAAAGATGTGAAGAACTACAAAAAGAGCAAGAATTTCATTGCTCTCTTATCACGTTTAGTTTATAATCTATACTCTTAATATGGTTTTTTTAGCAAATTTTATTTTAGCTGCAGCTAAGGTTATTGGTATTATTCTGAGCGCCTACTTTTGGATCGTGACGGCGCGCGCACTGATTAGCTGGGTCAATCCTGATCCGTTTAATCCGGTTGTGCAATTTTTGCAAAAAGCTACGGAGCCGGTTTTGGCGCCGATACGTAGCCGGCTCGCGCGGTTTCAGTCGAATATCGGGATTGATTTTTCACCTTTTATCGTGATTTTGATTATAATATTCTTAGAAAACTTTCTCATAACCAGTCTGGTAGATTTTGCCTACCAGCTTAAATGAGCATCTTTGTTACCGGGAGGTATTTATGAAGGTTTCCGAATATTTACGCGAAGATTGTTGTGTGATCGGTTTGGCGGCAAAAGATAAAGAGGGCGCAATCGGCGAGATCGCCAAAAAGCTTGGGGTAAGCGGCAAGGTCATTAACGTGGATAAGTTTATCGCCGATATCTTAGAGCGCGAGTCCTTAGGTTCTACCGGCATCGGTAATAATATCGGTATTCCTCATGCGCGTACTGATGCAGTAAGCGGTTTTGTGATCGGTTTTGGCCAGTCTAAGGAAGGTGTCGATTTCAAGTCGCTCGATGATCAGCGCGTTAACTTGATTTTTTTAATGGGCGCCGACCCCAAAGAGCTCAATTTTTATTTGCGTGCCTTAGCCGAACTTTCCAAATTGCTGATGAATAAAACATTTCGCCAGGCATTGATGGAAGCGAAAACTCCGTCTGATGTGATCGCGATCATCCGGCAATTTGAAAATTAATATGCGTGCAGCGAAAAACTCAATCCTTTCTTTTGTCCTTGCCGGTGGTATTGGCAAACGCCTTTATCCATTGACTCTTGAACGCACCAAGCCCTCGGTGCCTTTTGGCGGTAAATACCGCATTATTGATTTTGCTTTAAGTAATTTGGTCAATTCCGGCCTCTATTCTATCTACGTTCTAGTGCAATATAAATCGCAATCCTTGATCGAGCATGTGCGTACCAGCTGGAAGAGGACCGGGTTCTTGCCGGAGCATTTTATAACGATTGTCCCGCCCCAGATGCGCCGCGAGGAGATCCAAGAAGCATTTTATCGTGGTACGGCTGATTCGATCTATCAAAATATTAATTTGATTTATGATTTTAACCCGCGCATGGTGGCCGTATTCGCCGGTGACCATATTTACCGTATGGATGTCAGGCAAATGATCGACCAGCATAACAAGACCAAAGCTGACCTGACGATTGCTGTAACTCCGATTGACGGCCGTTATGCTTGTGAATTTGGTATTTTAAAATTTAATTCATCGGGGCGTATTACTGAATTCCAGGAAAAGCCTAAAAACTTTAAGGCCAGGACTGCCTTTGCGTCGATGGGTAATTATATTTTTAATGCCGATACTTTGGTGGAAACCTTAGAGGGCATGATCGAGACTACCAAGTCGCATGATTTTGGCCATGATATCATTCCCTATCTTATTAAGAAAAAAGCTAAAGTTTATGCTTATGATTTCTCGAGTAACACGATTCCTGATATGAAAAAATACGAAGCGCCTTACTGGCGCGATGTCGGTACGATCGACAGCTATTGGCGTGCTAATATGGACCTTTTAGGGGAACGGCCGATAATCGATCTGGCGAATCGTTCCTGGCCGATCTATGCATCGAGCACTGATTTACCGCCTACTTATACGATTGATACGGTTTTGGATAATACTTTAGTTGGTGCGGGAATGCGTGCCCATTCGGCGGTTGTAAGAAATTCTATTTTAGGCCGCGGTGTGATCATCGAAAAAGGAGCACACATCATTGATTCGATCATTATGGATTATACGGTTATCGGTAAAAATTGCCGTATTAAAAAAGCAATTATCGACCGGTACAATACTATCCCTGCCGGCACATCGATCGGTGTAAGCAAGGAGAGCGATGCGAAAAACTATATTCTGGACCAATCCGGTATTGTGGTTTTAAAACGCGGCGAACGTAAAAAGCCGTGGTATTAAAAATGAAACGTTTCCTGATCTTTGCGGCAGTAATTTTTCTTGCCGGTTGCGCGCAGACGGCTTCTTACGCGCCTACTGCTGCCGGCGGGTTTGTGCCGATCGATGAATTTTGTAAGCGCCATAACCTTGAATATAGCTTTGATACAGTTGATGATATTGTGCGGATATATTCCGGTGACATTGAAACCCGCCTTTTGCTGAATTCTCAGGTCGGTTATTTTAACGGCAATATTTTTTATATGCAGAAACAGCCTTTTTATTTTAAAGGCAACGTCTTGCTTCCTGCTGATCTTGAAGACTTTATTTTTTCGCACCAGCAAGCGATGGCCAGCGCGCCTTTTAACGCTCAGACGATCGTGGTCGATGCCGGCCACGGCGGGCAGGATCCGGGAGCGATATCGCCATGGGGTATTCGTGAGAAAGATATTACCTTAAGAATTGGAAAATACCTCGAAACAGAACTCAAAAAACGCGGTTATAAAGTAATATTGACCCGTGGTTATGATAAATTTTTGACCTTGGAAGAACGCGTTGATGTAGCCCAGCGTTATCATGGTGATCTTTTTATAAGCATTCACTGTAACGCTACCCGTTCACACGCTATGAGCGGTACGGAAATATATTTTTTAACTCCCGGCAGGGTTGATAGCTCCAGCCGGTCGGTAAGATTGGCACGCACCGGTGGCTTTTGGCCGCAGCAACAGGATTACTCGGCCAGGGCGATCCTTTGGGATCTTTTGTTGACTAAGAATTATTCACTTTCAGTCGAGGCGGCGCATATTTTTTATCATACTTTTCGCGATTTGGGCTTTAAAGTCAAGCCGCCGAAAGAGGCCAATTATCATGTTTTACGTAACGCTTACGTGCCGGCAATCTTGATCGAGACCGGTTACTTGACCAATCGCGAAGAGGAGCGCCTCTTGCGCCAGCCGCAATATGAGTGCCAGGTCGCCGAAGCGATCGCCTCATCGGTTGTGTTTTTAAATCAGCGCCACAATATAGAAGTCGCTAAGGAGAAGTAAGATGGAAAACTCAAAACATCCTATCGGTATTTTTGATTCCGGCGTGGGCGGGCTTACGGTATTTAAGGAGATAGAAAAAGTCCTGCCCAATGAAAATTTGATTTATTTTGGCGACACGGCGCATGTGCCTTATGGTTCGAAATCCAAAGAAACTGTAATGAAATTCAGTACGGATAACATCTTGTTTCTGTTGCAAAACCGGGTGAAGATGGTGGTCATTGCCTGCAATACCGCTTCAGCCTTGGCACTTGATCACCTAAAAGGTATTTTTAGTATACCGGTTTTAGGCGTGATCGAAGCCGGAGCAAATAAGGCTTTACAGGTGTCAAGGAATAAGAGGATCGGCATTATCGGCACCACGGCTACGATGAAGAGTAAAAGCTATGAAAAAGAGATCTACAAGAAAGATAAGGCGGCTAAGATCTATACCCAAAGCTGTCCGTTATTTGTGCCGATGGTAGAGAATTCGATGCTTTCGGGCAATATCGTGGACCAGGTGGTTGCGCTTTATTTAAAAGAGTTTAAAAACAAAGGCATTGATACGCTGGTTTTAGGTTGTACTCACTATCCGCTCTTAAAACATGCAATTGCGAGATATTTAAAAGGTATCAATATTGTTGACTCCGCAGAAGAGGTAGCATTTTATACCCGCGTTGTTTTGATGGAGCGTGGGCTCTTGCATGAGTCGGCCAAGGCGCCGAAGAAAGAGTTTTTTGTTACCGATGAAGCTGCGGGCTTTACAAATCTAGCTCAGCTTTTTTTAAAACGTAAGATCGAAGCGCCTCACGTTGTTCAGTCTCGGTAAAAGGGAGGTTTCAAGATGAATAAGATCGAAGTGTTGACAGAAGAGGCTATTCGCCAGCTGGCAGAGATTTTGATAAAGAAGGGGATTTCTCTTGACGGTGATTCTCCGGAAGATAAGCGTCAAGCAGAACATTTAAGCACTGAAATCATTGAGCGCCTTTTGCTTTTGCATAAAGTACAGTTAAAGCCAGAAGAGTATAGTATTTTGCGCAAAGAAATAGTCGAAGCGTGTTTTGGCTATGGCCCTATCCAGCCGTTAATGAATGATCCTTGTGTTACGGATATTATGGTGAACGGCCCGGATAATATATTTATCGAGAGAAATGGAGTATTAGAAAAAAGCAATATTCAGTTTAAAGATGAGGCTTCGGTAATAAAATTAGTAAATCGTATATTAGGCGAGGGCGAGAAGAGGATTGACCGCAATACACCGTACGTAGATGTCAGCATCAGAAATAATGCGCGGGTTACCATAGTTATTCCGCCTATTGCTGCGAATATGACTTCTTTTGTAGTGCGTAAAAAAATGCGCCGCGGATATACTTTTAAGGATTTGATAGATTTGGGCACACTTGACCAAAAAACCTTTGATTTTTTAACTTATTGTGTTGCCGCTCAATTGAATATATTGATTACCGGCGGTACCGGTGCTGGCAAGACCACTATTTTGAATTTATTAATAAGAGAGCTGGTCACCCCATGTGCCCGTGTAGTGGTCATGGAAGACACGGAAGAAATTATTTTAGACCCTGCTAAGCATGCTTTAAAAATGCTTACGCGTCCGCCCTTGCCGGATGGAAAAGGCGAAGTTAGTTTGCAGGAGTTGGTAAAGCTTGCTTTGCATTTGCGGCCGGACCGGTTGGTCATCGGAGAGATCCGCGGCGAGGAGGTGTTTTCGCTTTTGCAGGCGATCAATACTGGGCATGATGGTTCGATGTGCACGATCCACGCTAACAGCAGCCAGGATGCTATTGCGCGCTTAGAGATGCTTTCGTTAATGGCTAAATCTAATATCGAGATCGATGTGATAAGGCGTTTTATTAAATCCGGTATGGATTTGGTCATTCATATGACGCGGTTTCCCGGCGGTAAACGCATGGTCTCTCAGATCTCAGAGTTAAGCTTGCAGGGTGAGAATCTTTTAGTTAAGGATATTTTTAATCTGCGGCGTAGCGTAGAAAACGGCAAAGAAGTGATGCAAATAAAACCAACCGGTCATATTCCTTCTTTTTTGAATCGGCTTAAAGTATATACGGATATTTCAGAAGATTTTTTTAAAAATGATTGAGGGTTTTTGTGTATAAAATAAAAGTAGTTTCGACATTCTCCAGCGCCCATTCGTTGCGCCACTATAAAGGCAAGTGCGAAGCGTTGCACGGGCATAATTGGCGAATTGAGGCGGTGATCGCGTCCAATGTTTTGGATAAGTGCGGAATGGTGATCGATTTCGGTATCGTGAAAGCTTTTCTTAGGGAAATACTGGACGGCCTTGATCACAAGCATTTGAACGAGCTCGAATATTTTAAAACTGCTAATCCCAGCTCGGAGGAGATCGCCCGGTATATTTTCAACGAATTAAAAAAGCGTATTAATGTTCCCGGGGCTACGGTCAACTCGATATGTGTTTTTGAGACCGACACTTCATGCGCAACCTATAGCGAGTGACCTAAGATGAAGAAAGCGGTTATTCTTAGTTTATTTTTTCTTATTCTTGCCGGTCATAATCGTGCTTTTTCCCAGGAGGTTGCATTGACCGATAAAGAGATCTCCTCGATCGCGGAAAAAGTTTTTCATAATGAGTGCGGCAGCAAAAAAGATTACATCACCTGTTGGAATGACGGCGAATACTTTTTATCGTTGGGTATCGGCCACTTCATCTGGTACCCCAAGGGGACCGACAAGCGCTTTGGCGAGAGTTTTCCCCGTATGCTTAATTTTATTGAAAAACGCGGTGCAAACCCGCCGGTTTGGGTTAAAAATTCGCCTTGCCCTTGGAGTACTCGCGAACAATTTATGAATGATTTCCATAGTAAGCGGGTTGCTGAGTTGCGTAAATTTTTGCTGGATACAAAAAAATTACAGGCTTCTTATTTGGTTTATCGCATTAACAAGGCTTTACCGAAGATGCTTCAATCTTCGAACAGTAAGTTGCGTTCTAATGCCCGTAAGCAATTTTACCGGATGGAAAATTCTCCCGGCGGGATGTATGCTCTTATTGATTACGTTAATTTTAAAGGTGAGGGGGTATTACCCTCAGAGCGCTACAAGGGCGAGGGGTGGGGTTTGTTGCAGATTTTAGAAAATATGCAAGGCAAAGCTCAAGGCGTTGAGGCAGTTAAAGAATTCACGGCTGTAGCGGGTAAACTTTTGGCAAATCGCATCGCAAATGATCCGCAAGGCTATACGCAAAAACGTTGGCTGCCGGTATGGCAACGCCGTCTTGATACCTACGTTAAAGCCGCAATCAATTCGTAAGGTGAGTGCTTATGAGTAAAAAGGGCGTGATCTTATTATCGGGCGGGTTGGATTCGGCGGTGACGCTTTATCATGCTTTAAGGAATGGCTATCGGCCGGATGTTCTGATTTTTGATTACGGACAAAGGCACAAGAAAGAGATCGCTTGCGCGAAGAGGTTGGCGGCGATCAACAAACTTAAGTGCCATCTTGTAAAGATCGACCTATCCTGGACGCGTTCAAGCCTTACCGACAAAAAGATCAAAGTGCCGACAGGGCGAAATTTGAAGGCCAAGGACATTCCTTCTACATACGTAGCGGGCCGGAATATTATTTTTTTAAGTTATGCTTTTTCTTATGCGGAGTCGATCGCAAGCGATAAGATTTTTATCGGGGCGCATGTGGAGGATTATTCCGGTTACCCGGATTGCCGGCCGGAGTTTTTGTTTAATTTTAATCAGGCAGTCAGTATGGGTTTAAAAAATAATAAGATCAAGATCATCGCCCCGCTTTTAGACCTTTCTAAGCGCGGTATTATTGAATTGGGCCTGAAATTGAAGGTGCCGTTTAAACATACCTGGTCATGCTACAAGGGTGACAAAAAACCCTGCGGCCAATGCGACTCCTGCCGCTTTCGTACCCAGGCGTTTCAATCCTTAGGTTTAATGGATCCTGCGATATGACCGGGAAAATTGCTGAAATATTTAAAAGTATCCAGGGGGAGGGGCCGTACCAGGGAGAAACCCAGGTATTTGTGCGCCTTTATGGGTGCAATTTAGCCTGCGAATTTTGCGATACTAAACTTGAAAGCTACGAGACAAAGTCAGTCGATGAAGTATTGAAAGAAGTTTTAAGTTTAGGTTCGGTCCACTCGGTATCGATTACCGGCGGCGAGCCATTGCTGCAAAGCGATTTTGTCAAAGCTTTAGCCCAGGCGCTTAAAGCGCATAATTACAAAACTTACCTTGAGACTAACGGAGTTTTTTTTGAGCCTTTAAAAAAAGTGATTGATTATATTGATATTGTATCAATGGATTTTAAATTGCCGTCCGCCACTAATCACAAAGATTTTTGGCCGGAACACTCTGAATTTTTAAAGATCGCTTGCCAAAAAGAAGTTTTTGTAAAAGCGGTGATTGGCCCACGTACGCAAATAGGCGATATCTTGGAGACGATCCGCTTGATCAAGGCGGCTAAGCAGGGGGTTTTATTGGTCTTGCAGCCGCAAAACCCCCATGAGGAGGCTTTGAGGCCTAAATTGATGTTTTATAAAATGTTATGCCAACTTCACGGCCTTAATGTTAAAATATTAGGGCAGTTGCATAAGCAATTGGGAATAAAATGAATTACAATAAGATCACAGAACAGGTCAGCGCTTTGGTAGCGCAAGCGGCATTTGTCCTTCCTTACGACATTAAGCATCTTTTGGAGATCGCTTGCCACAATGAAAAGAACCATAAGATCAAGACTGCTTTGGGACTTATTCTGGAAAATGCCGCAATTGCTGCCCAGGAAAAGTTGGCGATCTGTCAGGATACGGGTTTGCCGGTAGTGTTTATCGAGGCGGGAGAAGGGGTAAAATTTACTTCGGATATTTTGGCGGCGATAAAAAAGGGTGTCGAGGAGGGCTATGTTTGTAATTCCTTACGGCCATCTTCGGTCGAGCCGATAGCGCGCGGAAAATCGACTTATGCGGCGACCGAGTTTCATATTGATTTTAACCCTGAGCTTAAAGGGCTAAAGGTAACGATTTTGCCTAAAGGTTTTGGCAGCGAAAATAAGTCGCGGCTTAAGATGCTTAACCCGACTGCCGATATCGGCGAGATCGAGGATTTTGTGGTGGAGAGCGTAAAAATGGCCGGGCCGGATAGTTGCCCGCCGTTTTTTGTCGGCGTGGGCATTGGTTCGACTTCGGACGGGGCTTTACTTTTGGCGAAAAAAGCTTTGTTGGAGCATATGGACCACTTTAGTGAGACTGAGCGTGAAATTTTAAACAAGATAAATAAGTTGGAGATCGGCACTATGGGTTTAGGCGGTGTAACGGCTTTGGCGGTAAAGATCAAGGCCGCTCCGACGCATATTGCGGGTTTACCCGTGGCGGTAAATATCAGCTGTCATGCTTTACGCCGGGCATCAGCAATGATTGAATTATGAAGAAAATAACGACGCCTTTAGACAAAAAAATATTAGCCGGGTTAAAAGCCGGTGAAGAGGTATTATTGAGCGGTATTATTTATACGGCGCGCGACCAGGCGCATAAGCGTTTGGTTGATTTGATCTTGATGGAAAAAGAGTTGCCGTTGGATTTAAAAGGCCAAGTGATCTATTATTGCGGCCCAACAGCAACGCCTCCGGATAAGGTCATTGGTTCTTGCGGCCCGACGACATCTTCACGCATGGATGCGTTTGTGGAGCCGCTTTTAGCCCGCGGGCTGGTCGCGACGATCGGCAAGGGCCGCCGCCACGCGTCTTTGCGCGAAGTTATGAAAAAATATCAGGCGCTTTATTTTGTTGCCCCGGCTGGTTGCGGTGCATTGTTGGCCGGTAAAGTCGTCAAAAATAGGTTAATTGCGTTTAAGGAACTAGGCCCGGAGGCGATCCACGAGCTTGAAGTCAGAGATTTTCCGCTGGTCGTTGCCATCGATACTTGCGGTAACAGCCTTTATTCCGATTTGTAGCTGTTTTTTTGTCCAAAGCTCCGCTTAGGCAATTTTGTATTCACTCACCAAAAATGTATATTTTATGGTACAGTATTATAGGGTTTGTATCATCATAATCAAAGGAGAGCTATGAAACGCAGCGATGGAAGAAGCTTTGACCAGCTAAGAAAAATCAATATTACTAAAGGCTTTATGAAAAACGCCGATGGTTCGTGCCTTATCGAGATGGGCGATACTAAGGTAGTCTGCACCGCAACAATTGATAAGTTTGTTCCGATGTTTTTGAAGAATACCGGTACCGGATGGGTAACCGCAGAATATGGCATGTTGCCGCGTTCGGTGCAAAAACGCATCCAACGTGAGCGGGATAAGGCATCGGGGCGTACCATGGAGATCCAGCGGCTTATTGGCCGTTCTTTGCGTAATGTAGTTAATACTAATAAGTTGGGCGAGCGCAGCGTGATCATTGATTGTGATGTGGTGCAGGCGGATGGCGGCACCCGTACCGCGTCGATCGTCGGAGGTTTTATCGCCATGGTTGAGGGTTTACGTAAATTGGCTAATAATGGCTTGATCGGTGAGTTGCCGGTGATTGATTATGTGGCGGCAGTAAGCGTAGGCATTGTCAAGGGTGCGCCTTGCCTGGATCTGTGCTTTGAGGAGGATTCATCTGCCGATGTTGATATGAACGTGGTGATGAAAGGCAGCGGCGAGTTCATTGAGGTGCAAGGTACCGGCGAAAAGCAATCTTTTTCACAGGATGAGTTGACCAATATGCTTGGGCTGGCAAAGAAGGGCATTGGTGAGATCTTGGTTATACAAAAACAAATTTTAGGCGGGGAGAGTTTTGGACGATGAGATTAATTATTGCTACTTCCAACAAGGGTAAAATGGGTGAGATCCGGCATCTTTTGTCCTCTATTAAGCCAAAATTGCTTTGTTTGGCTGATTTAAGCAAAAGATTTCGTATTAAAGAAAATGGCAAAACATTTTTAGACAATGCGATAAAAAAGACTTTGCCGGTATCTTTGGCCTTTCCTGATGATCTGGTCGCGGGAGAGGATTCCGGGTTAGAGATAAGCTATTTACATAATGAACCAGGGGTGCGCTCTAAGCGTTATGCCGGGCCCGGCGCCGGCGATGCCAAGATCATTGAAAAGGTGCTTACCAATTTAAGCGGCGTTGCATCCAGGGACCGTGGCGCGCGGTTTCGTTGCGTGATCGTTTTGATGCGTGCCGGGAAAGTGGTTAAAAAATTTGAAGGGGTTTTAAACGGCCGTATTCATACCGAAGCCGTGGGGAAAAACGGTTTTGGTTATGACCCGATCTTCTACCTGCCGAAATTCAAAAAAACTACGGCGGAATTATCTTTAGAGGAAAAGAACGCGATCAGCCACCGCGCCGAAGCGTTTGGGAAGCTAAAAGCATATCTTTCTAAGGAAATTCGTTGACAATACTGCTTATTTAGATTATCTTAGCTATATGTCAAAACGTAAAAGAAGAGCCAGGCTTTCCTGGAACCGCTGCAAACGTAAGAATAAAGGCGTTAAGCCCTGCAGGGGATAATCATCGGTTTTTTAGGGCCGGTCCCTTATTTTTAACGGAAGAGGTCTAGTTTTATGACCCTTGTTGCCAGGTTAAAAGAGGATATTGATACGGTTTTTCGCGAGGATCCTGCCGCGCGCAGCATCTGGGAGGTAATTTTTTGCTATCCGGGCTTGCATGCGATCTGGGCGCACCGTATTGCCCGCTGGATGTGGGACAATAACTTTAAATTTTTAGCCCGCTTGCTTTCGCATACGGCGAGGTTCATGACCGGGATCGAGATCCACCCGGGTGCCACGATCGGCCGCAGGTTTTTTATTGATCACGGGATGGGTGTGGTGATCGGTGAAACAACCGAGATCGGGGAAGACGTTTTGGTTTATCAAGGCGTTGTGCTGGGCGGTGTCTCGCACGAAAAAATCAAACGTCATCCAACTTTAAAAAATAAATCGGTGATCGGCGCCGGCGCGATCTTGCTTGGCGCGATCACAATCGGCGAGGGCGCGCGCGTTGGTGCGGGTAGCGTTGTGATCAAAGATGTTCCGGATGGCTCGACGGTTGTGGGCGTGCCAGGGCGAGTTATGCTGGAAAAAGCCAGTAAAGTAAGCGGTGTTGAATTAGACCATAATAAACTCTCTGATCCGGTAGTCGAGGTGTTGCAACGGTTGGAAAAACGCATTGAGGAATTGGAGGCCAAATGAAAGTATTAGTCACCGGCGGTGCCGGTTTTATTGGTTCAAATATCGTTAAGCTGCTGGAAGGTAAAAACGCTAAAGTTACTGTATTGGATAATTTTTCTCATGCCAGCTATAAAAATCTTTTAGACGTTAGGGCTGATGTTATTTGTGCGGATATTTGCGATGATTCTTTATATGGAAAATTTTCTAAATTTGATGCCGTGATCCATCTGGCGGCGATCACGGAGACCACCGATAAAGATGATACTAAGATGATGATGGTGAATTTCGAAGGTTTTAAGAAGATGCTTCATTTTTGCTTGAAGAATAAAACCAAATTAGTTTATGCTTCATCGGCTGGTGTTTATGGTAACGGTACTTCGCCGATGAAAGAAACTAATAATGTGGTGCCGCACAATACTTATGCTTATTCGAAATTGATGTGCGATGTTTATGCCGCGAAGGTAGCTAAGAGCCCCAAGGGCCCGCGGGTGGTGGGAGTGAGATATTTTAATGTGTACGGGCCGCAAGAGTACCATAAGGGGCTTTCGGCGAGTATGATATTCCATCTTTATAATCAGATGAAAGCCGGAAACCGTCCGCGTATTTTTAAATTTGGCGAACAAAAACGTGATTTTATTTATGTTAAAGATGTGGCGCGTATGACCATCGCTTGTTTTGATCTCAAACAGAATACGGTTCTAAATATCGGCACCGGCATCCCACGCAGCTTTAATGATATTATTGCCGCTCTGAATAAGTCCATGAAACTTGACCTGGGTACCGAATACTTTGATAATCCTTATAAAGGTTTTTATCAAGACTTCACACAAGCCGATATTACTCAGGGCAAGAAGCTTAAAATAGTTGCGAAGTATAGTTTAGAAGACGGTATTCACGACTATGTGACTAATTACCTCGAGAAGAAATAATATTGAATCCAATTTATGAGTAGTATTGCCGAACAGCGCATCAATGATCTTCGCGAGATCGCGATCGTTATTGATACCTGGGACGATATCTTTTCTGATTTTGACCCCCGTCCTTTAAACGAGCGTACCCTCTCCGGTGACTTTATGGATGAGTTGAAAAAGCGCTACCTGGAAACCAGCCGCGGCAACATGCAGATCATCATTTATGCTCCAGTCGGCTTAAAGGATGAAAAGTCCGAACAGATGGTGTCACGCCGCCTAAAGAGCCATTTTAAATATATGGCCATTGAGGTAAAGCGTGAGATAGTGCAGGTGCGTATTCGCGGTACGGTTTTTTTATGCGTAGGCTTTGCCGCTTTGGCCTTTTTGACCCTGGCGACTTATGTGCAGTTTATGAGCCCGATTACGCGTGCAGTGGTCGAGATACCATTGATGCCGTTGGGGTGGTTTGGGATGTGGGAGGGGTTTTCTAAACTTGTGGATTCAATGCCGCGCCAGGCCGAAAAAGAGGACCTTTACGATAAGCTATCGAAAGCCCGCTACGATTTCCGCTACATCGAGCCGTAACCGTTTGGAACCGCTTACAAAATACCCTATATATTTTCAATATCTGCTGGTATTTATCTGTTGAATAATGTTATAAATAATTAGGTGATGTTATAGGGATTTATTGATATTATGACCGTATTTAATAAATATTTTGATTTCTCGCGAGTGGTTACCATATGCGTGATCATCTCTTTTCTTTTATGTAGCCTGCCTAATTACGCTCTTACCGCAACATTAAACTTACCCGAACCGGGCAAATTGCTTTTAACCAGCCAAAGTTATGTTCCGGCGGTATTGATTGGCATGAAGGTTAACCCAAACGACCCATTAAAATTTAACTTTATTTTAGATACCGGTGATTCACATCTCGATCAAAAAACCGTTAAAAGTGAATTACAGAATCTGATGAATTATTTTCTTGGGGTATTGGCCCTGCCGCGTAAAGACCTTTGGGTTAACTTGTCACCCTATGAAAGCAATCGTATTACCTCGCCGGCTTTGGGGCGAACTTCGTTAGGCTGCGATCTGCTGGCGCAGGATTATGTGCTTAAGCAATTAGCGGCGAGCTTAACTTATCCAGAGACGGAGTTGGGAAAAAAATATTGGAACGATATTCAGGGTAGGGGCGGTTCGCGAACCGCCCAAATAACAGAACGCCCCCTGACCCCCTCTTTAGCAAAGAGGGGGAGCGAGCGATCATTTAATAGAGTCTGGATCACCCCGGATAAGGCGTCAGTCTACCGTCACGGCAATTCAGTATTTATTACCGAGGCGAAGTTAAAGGTCTTGATGGAGGAGGATTATTTAGCCCGTGGTCACGCCGAAGGCGGGGCTTTACGGGCTGTGGTGATGCAGAAAAATAACGTAGGGGCGACTCCCCGTGGCCGCCCAGGGCAGGCACAGAGACCTGCCCCTACATTGAATCCGGGAATCGAATCATTCAAAACCCACATTCTCCCCATTATTACCCAAGACGTTAACACCGGTAAAAACTTTGCCAAATTACGCCAGATCTATAGCGCTCTGATCTTGGCGATGTGGTATAAGCAAAATTTAAAAGATACCATCTTGAATCAAAGTTATTCAGATAAAAGTAAAGTTAAAGGTATTGACTTAGCCGACAAAACCATCAAAGAAAAGATTTATAACCAATATGTCGAGGCGTTCCAAAAAGGGGCATATAACTACATTAAATCCGAGAGAGAACGCCCCCTAACCCCCTCTTTAGCAAAGAGGGGGAACGGATCGGATGCCCTCGCTTTGGTAAAGAGAGGGCCGGCGCAGCCGGGGAGAGTTCTGGGATACGGAACTAAAATCACCCGCCGCCAATACTTTTCCGGCGGGTTTGGGGTCGGCCGTGATTTTGTGGTCAATGATAAAGACCAACGTCAAGATGTCCCTGCGCCGCATGGTCAGGTCTTAGATGCGCAAGTTAAAGAAACGCCGCAACCTTTGTTGCTTAGTGGTGCGGATAAAGCTACTGCCCCAAGAGGTGCTTTTGTTTTGGGGGCTGCGGCAAAGGTTAAAGAATTCGATGATCCGCTGGCTGAGGCAATGGCGCCGCTATTAAAAGAGGCTACGGGGGTAGATAAGGCAGCGCGTGCCGCGGCCTTTGCTGAACTAGCCGATACTTTGTTCACTGTTGGGCATAAGCGTGGCGATATCTCCTTTGCCGTCAATGCTTTTCAAATGGCAAGGATTGTCGCGGGCGTAAGCTTTAACCGTGGAATAATCGATGAATTAGCATCATTGGTAAAGGCACACGCTGCCGATGATCAATATGGTTGGCGTGAACTATTTTATATTGTTGCTGACCGCTACGTTGATGATCTGTCTCTCACGGCCTTGAGCGCCATGGATGCTTGTTACATGCAGGGAACGGAGGGCGCTTATCCGTATCAAGATGATTGGATGGCATTGAGCAAGAAGGTCGATATTAGTATTAGTCATAATCCGGAGTTATTACGGGAATGTTATGAGCGGTTTGCTAACGCCGAGCGTAGTGTTGATCATATTAATGTTTTGAATAAAGCTCATCCTGCGCTCTGGGGGCCGGAACTTATTACGGCGATCGAGACCGGTGCGCATAAGGCTTTAAGTGCTTATCGCGCTAACGGTGGCGGAACGATCAATAGCGATGGAGAGATCGTGGGCTTGAGCCTTACCCGTGCGGGGGATGAAGGAGGTGTTTTGGCCAGGAAATCCATAGAAAATATTCTTTCCGGCCTAAGGATGTTGGTGAAAATTATTGCTCAGCGGCCGGATTTGGCGGTTACGATTAGCCCGAACATGGTAAATATTATGCGCGATTTAATGGCGGATATTACACGTGGCGCCTTAGCGGCTGGCGATAAAAGTGATAAAAAAGGATCTTTTTTTGCCCCTTCCGTATATTTTGAAATGTTTGAAGCTTTGGATTATATGACGACCTTACCTCAATTAGCGAAACCGGCATTTGCTTTGGTTGAAGAAGAGTTGGCCAAGGGCAATAAAGCGATGGCTAATGCTTTGTCTACTGATTTAGATGTGAATGATTCGATTGCGAAAAACATTTTAACCCAGCACGGCGAGAAAATATATAAGGTTGTTATGGCGCGATTAAAAGAAGAAGTCGCTCAAGATAAGCCGGTGATAAGCGAAACGTTCATTGATTTTAAAGAGAACTTGGCGCCGCAACATAAAGATAGCTTAAATATTTTAGCGGTATTGGCGAAGAGCAACCGGGCTTATGCGGCGAAGATTGTTCCGCAATTATTATTGCTGTTAGTTGAGGATGTGAAAAATGGTGCCTTAAGCGGGCAATCGCGTGGCGGCAAGTCTGTAGGGTTTCAGATAGGGGAGACATTAACAAATATTGCTAGAGAATACCCTATTTTAGTTGCTAGAGAAATGAAGAAGGCGTTTAGTGATAATACCATAGCCAGAAAAACGCTTATGCTGTTATTGAGAAATTTACCGGAGTCGGCCATTGCCCAAGTTTTTGAGGTGAATATTAAATTGGCGAGGTTCTTAAAAAGAAGAGGCGGGTTCGAAAAAATCCTCGAGGATGGTTTCCGCCAGAGCATTAACGAGATAGCCTATAATATGAACCGCGAGACCACTTCCCACCCGGCCGAGCGGCGCTTAAACGAAGATGATAAAGATAATTTATTTGAATACTTGTTTATGACTAAACACATCTATGGAGCAAAGCAAGTTTTTGATAATTATTTTCGTAATGATCCGGCAAATTACCGCGTTGACATTGCTCAACTAAATAAAATATTAGATAAGGTAAGCTTAGCTCAGGTGCGCAAAATTATTCGCTTAGTCAAAGAAGATCCTAAGCAATCTTTGGAGGAGATCACCCAGGCGCTTAGAGAGCAACTACACGATCAGGCCAACGCGGCTTTTGAGGAGCGCGAACTTTTGTGGATATTATCAAACTTATTGCCCGCGCCGGATAAGTTGGCCTTGGTTGAACCGATTGCGGCATCTTTGGAGGCACGAGCCGCGCCTGAGCCGCTGGCAACTATTTTGGCACAAGTTGATTCAACGCAAAAACTTGCCAGGCTGGTTGAGATCGCGCAGAAAAACCATCTTCGTGTAATCGATTTATTGCGGCTGAAGATGGAAAGCGTAAGCGCTCAAGCGCGGGAAGACCTGTTTATTGATTGCTTGCAAAATGCCGCTTCGCTGCTGACCTTGGCCGGTGCGCAAGAAATATACGATGAGTTAAATGCCCAATTTAATTATCAAACCGATCAAAGCCGGGTACGGATCTATCGCGCGGTACTGTTAAATCAAAATAGTGATAATGGATTCATCCAGCGTGTTATGGATTGTTTGGATTCCGGCAGCCCGCTGCCGGGTAAAAATATACCGGCCGGTGTAAAAAACTTTTTGATCGCTTACCGAGCACTTATCGCCAAAGAGGGTACATTATTTTATAAATTTTGGCAAGAAGTGCGTAGCTTACCGGATGCAGCTTTGCAAAAAGAGGCCGTAAAACAATTACGTAAATTATACAGTAACCGGGCCTACTCGGCCGCGGCGGTCAAGGTAAGCCAGACGGTTAGTGATGGGCTAAGCCGGCAGAGCGCGGAGATCGCCCTGCCTTTGGCCCAAAGCCAGATCCCGCATATTTTCTGTGAACCGCTTCTAAGCCTGTATTTCGGTAATGATAGCTTAAGTACCTTTCGGCAGTTGATGGCGGCGATGGAGGTGTCTCCGGCAATGCAGGATAGTTTGGCTACTTTGCGCAGCCAGCTTTATGAGCGGTTGCGTGAATATCAAGCAGATAGTAAAGGGCATTGGGGAAATAAATCTAGCTCATCGACAATCGAAAATATTTTAAATGCGTTAGCAAAAAAACATGGGCCCCCGTCTAAAGAAAATGTTGAGCAATTTTATAACGAATTGATGCGTTATAGCGCACAATTTCGTACTATTACTAATTTTAGAAATGCTATCCTTGATCGATATGATCAAAGCGGCACGAGTGATCAATATAGAAGGGAACATAAGCCTAAACTTGATTTGGTTAATATTTGTTTGACTAAATTGAAAAATTCTGGAGTGATTGACGAAGGTTCTTTGGACGAAGCAATGCGTTTGGCGACAACAGATCAAGCGTCGGCAGTTTTAGATACTTTTGGTAAGGTCTCGATCCCCAACCGCGCAGAAGTTTTAAAAAAACTTGAAGATTACATGTTAACCCCACGATTCAAAAGTTGGCGCGATCATATGGGCAGAAACATTTATGATCTTATTTTAATTTACGCTCAAGGGATTAGTGATGTTTCGCGCTACGCCGATGAAGGCGGGCCAGAGGCTTATGAGGAAATATACCAAAATCTTTTTGATGCTTTGATGGCGGAGGTAGAAGGGAGATTCACGGAGTGGAAACGCCAGAGCCCGGATTATATGCGGTTTTTATCTGAGGTTATAGACATTGAAGTCGGTAACTTACCTCAAGCCGAGCAAGAAAAATTTAAAGCATTGATGGCTGTGGCAGAAGGTAAAGATAGTTATGAAAAGCTCCAAAAGATCGAAGGTTTTGAGGCAATTAAGCGCAGGGTAGCGCAAATCCGTGCCGGTTGGGAAGCGGCAATGAAGGAAGATGTCGAATCCGGAGTCAGTGCGCAATTTACCGATGATTTTTTAATTTTGTTTAATGCCGGTAATTACCCCAACTCGACATCGTGCCAGAGCCCGGCTTATGGTACTAAATTAAGCCGCGGGTTGATGGGTTATGTAGCGAATGGGACGACCAAGATCGTGGCGGCGGTGGATGATGCCAAACATACGGTTGCCGGTACGCGCCGTATCGTTAAATTAAGGATTATTACCAATGAACAAGGTAAAAAGGAAGCGGTGATCTTTGTGGAAGAAAAGGGTCAACACGGTAGTAAAGATATTAGAGCACTTTACCGTTTACTGGATAAGCTCTCGGAAAAAACCGGCTTGGCGGTAGCTTCTCCGGATTTTCCCGAAGAGGGGGAAGTTGTGGAGGGTGAAGAAGCGGCAAGCGATAATTATTCCGTGACGGTTTATAAGGGAAGGTCATCCTATGAATACTCTGATCGCCATGGTTCGGAGTTAGCCGAGGCGTTTTATGTTGGTTTATATCATTTAACTGAAGCAGAGGCGGTAACCGTTCGAAGTGTGCCGTTAAAAGTAAAAGAGCCTTCGAATAAGTTAAAGATTGAACATTTTTTTGATATGAATATCGCAGCTTTTGATACGCGAAGCGAGGCGGATAAGATTGTAGAGGCGGAGGTTGATCCGAGCGTGCACATGGTACGTGTGAGCAAGCCCGCATCGGCCCAAATCGTTCAATTGCCCGGGTATTTTAAGCGTACAGCAAAAGTAAAATATGAACTTCAAGTTCCATTGCTGAGCGGGCGCAGCGTGGATGAGGCAATGGATGAATATTATGGCAGCTTTGATAGTAAGCACCGCCGGCAATATAAAAAGGATGTGGGTATAATTGATCAGGCTATTTCTGATGGAAAACTGGAATTCGTGGTCGATGATGGAGGGCGGCAAAGTGATTTGTCTGATTTTTTAGATTTATATAAAAATTTAATGGGTACTAAAGAGCGGGGGCGCATTCCACTTATTGATGCCGTATGGAAAGCCGGCGGCCCGCAAGAGTTTATGCGCACGCACACGGGAATCTATCTCAAAAAAGATGGTAAGGTCATCGGGGGTGTTATTACCAGCTATGCACAAGGCATTTATGTGATCGGTTATGCCGCGACCGACCGCACCGCGGGTTTCAAGAACTTACAATTTTACTTGATGCAACGGGTTTTGCGCCGTTCGATTGAAGAAGGTCGGCCAACTTTAAGCTATGGTATTGATACGAATTTATATGGGCATCACTTAAGTACTGGTTTGATGCGGGCAAAGATTAGCGCGGGTTTTACTCCGCACGTTTCTGGAGGTGATGAGTTAATAAAGTTTACTAATTTTGAAGTTTTTGACGACCCAATATTTTTTTATAACAAAGGGGCTGGCGGCGAATTAGAATCGACTCTGATTATTACCCCGGAAAGTGTCGGTCATATCAATGAATTTGAGGGCGTAACGCCAAAGCTAAATATTTATATCCGCGAGGGTAATAAGGTTATTCCTTATGTCGTGCCAGCACCGGAGCCGGTATTAAAAGCGCCGAAAAAACACACCGGCGGTGTGGATTTGCGGGATGATTTTACAATTACGGTCAAAGGCGAGAAAATTCCCGCAGGGTCGAGGCCCGCCTCGCCCTTGACCGTGGACATTGAAAGCCTCACTCCGGTGATATTGCATATCACGCCGGTAGATGATTTCGCCGTTTTTTTGGCGAAGTAAAATTTATTCGGATGGTTTTTGCTTGTGATATAATAAAAATGTTATGAATTTAGAGCATTATTCGAGCGAAAAATTGAAAAGTGAGATACGTAAGATTATGGGAAAATACCTTGATCTTAAATCCTGGAAGGTATTTTTCTTTGGTTCACGCGTTAAGGGGGATAACTTTCCTTCTTCGGATATTGATATCGGCATCGAAGGGCCGGTAGAGTTGACAACGGCTAAAAAATTGCAGATTCAGGAAGAGCTGGAAAATATTAAAATTTTATATAAAATTGATTTGGTTGATTTTAACCAGGTAACCCCGGAATTTAAAAAAGAAGCCCTAAAATTCGTAGAATATGTCTAACGATTCAGTAGTTTTTCAGGATTTTAAACGCGCGGTTGAACGCCTTAATGAGGTGTTGGTGATGGAGAAGACGTCGGTAGTGCGTGATTCAGCCATTAAGCGTTTTGAATTTTGTTTTGATCTAGCTTGGAAAACAATTAAGAACTACGCAAAAGTTCAGGGTCTTGAGTGCAATTCTCCCCGCGAAGCAATTAAGACTGCTTTTACACTGAAACTGATCGCTTACGACGAAAAGTGGTTGAGTATGATTGATGATCGCAATTCTACGGTACACATGTATAAAGAAGAATATGCGAATGTAGTTTATGCCCGTTTGCCGGAATATTTGAAGTTGTTTAAAGATTTAATCAAGTCTTTTCCCCAGTAATTCGCAAAAAGCCTTTACAATTATAACCCAAACGTGTATTATAAATGCCGTAAATATTATTTATTTTAAGGAGCATTATGAAGACATTAACATTAGGATTACCCAAAGGGAGTTTACAAGAAAAGACCGTCGAGATCTTTCAAAAGGCGGGGTTTAATATTTATGTCAGCTCGCGTTCTTACTTTCCTACTATCGATGATGTTGAGATTAAGCTAGTTCTGATCCGTGCCCAGGAGATCGCCCGTTATGTCGAAGATGGTGTATTGGATTGCGGCATTACCGGCGAAGATTGGATCTTAGAGAATGGTTCGGATGTGGTGCGCATGGCCGAACTTTTATATTCTAAGCGTACGGCAAACCCGGTACGCTGGGTAGTGGCAGTAAAAGAAGATGGTAAGATCAAATCGATCAAAGACCTGGAAGGTAAACGCATTGCTACCGAATTAGTCGGCTACACTAAGAAGTTTTTTAAAAGTAAAAAAATCAATGTAGACGTAGAGTTTAGCTGGGGTGCAACCGAAGTAAAAGCTAAGCATGATTTAGTCGACGCGATCGTGGATGTTACTGAGACCGGCGAGAGCTTAAAAGCTAACGGCTTAAAGATCATTGAGACGATTTGTACTTCGACTACCCGGTTTATTGCCAATAAAGCGGCGCATAAAGACGAGTGGAAGAAAAAGAAAATGGATTCTATTTTGCTTCTTTTGCAGGGTGCGTTAGAGGCCCGTGGCAAAGTGGGTTTAAAATTAAATATTCAGGAAAAGAACTTGGATAAGTTACTGAAAACGTTACCAGCTTTAAAGAAGCCGACGATCTCGACCTTGACGGAAAAAGGATGGGTAGCCTGCGAAGTGATTATTGATGAAAAAGAAGTAAGAAAAATTGTTCCTGCCTTGAAAGAGTGCGGTGCGCAGGATATAATAGAGTATCCGTTGAATAAGCTGATTTACTAATGAAACTTGGCCGAGTTAGCGCGAGAGCGCGAAGCGAGGACTTAGTTGAATTATCCCCGGAGGGGATGGAATTTTAAATTTATGCCTTGCGGAAGAAAAAGAAAAGTTAAAAAAGTAAAACGCCACTGGTTCAAGAAGAGAAGAAAGCAGCAGCGTCATAAAGCGAAATAGTTTCGCTTGTTGGCCCAAGCCGGCTTTAAGTGGTGGGGGGAAGTCGTAAAATTCTTTCATGCGGATTTTGCTGCTCACGCTACTTAGCTGCCTTTTAGCCGTTCAGTCTTGGGCTGCGCCGGTTCAGGAATTTTCACAAAAAAAATCTTGCGCTATTTATTCTAATTACTTAAAGAGCGTGATGTATTCAATTGATGGCGATAACAAACGGTCGCTTGATTGCATGCGTCGCGTTGAAAAGGAAGACCCCACCTCGGCGCAGATCCACCTTAAGATCGCCTCGCTCTTGATGCGTATGGGCAAAATGCGCGATGCCGAAAACGAATTGAAAAATGCAAAAAATCTGGATAGCAATAATATCGATGTCTCCCTGGCTTTAATCTTTCTTTATTCTTACACTCAAAACGATAAAGCCTTAGAGGGCGAGTACGGCCACTTTTTAGAAAACGCTCACAACGTTAAGCCGGAGAACTTGAAGATCGCTGAGTATCTGGCGCAATTTTATTTTTACAAAAATCGCGTGCAGGATGCGATAAAAGTTTATGAGACGATCGTCGATAGTAACCAAAAATATGTGGAAGGGATGTTTTGGTTGGGTTACCTTTACTCGGAAGCCGGCCGGCTAAATGATGCGGTGAAGGAGTGGACCAAAGCATTAAAGATCGACGGTGACCATGCGCCGACTTTAAATTCTTTAGCCTATACCTATGCTGAAACCGGCGTGCACCTTGATCAAGCTGAGGCGATGATCAAGAAGGCTATAGTAAAAGAGCCGGAAAACGGCGCTTATCTGGATAGCATGGGGTGGATTTATTATAAGCAGAAAAAATATAAGTTAGCGGATGATTATTTGAATAAGGCATTGGTTTTTTTGCGTGACCCGATTGTTTACGACCATCTCTACCGGGTTTCGATCGAAGCGGGTAATAGAAAAAAAGCCTTGGAATATTGTAATGAAGGTGTAAAATATTTTCCCGATGATAAGGTTTTGCAGGGGGGAATAAAAACAAATGGAACAAAAAGTCAAACTTCTAAAGAGTAAAGCTAACCAGATGCGCCGTTTGATCGTGGAGATGTTGGCCGAGTCGGCCAGCGGGCATCCCGGCGGGTCGCTTTCATCCACCGATATCATCGCTTGCCTTTTTTTTGCGGTGATGAAGCATAATCCAAAAGATAAGGATTGGAGCGACCGCGACCGGTTTCATCTTTCCAAGGGCCATTGCTGCCCGGCAGTTTATGCCGCGCTTGTCCTGTGCGGATATTTTCCAAAGAAAGAGTTATTCTCTCTGCGTAAATGCGGGGCAATGCTCCAGGGCCACCCTGATCGCCATACGCCGGGGATCGAAGTAGGCAGCGGTTCCCTGGGCCAGGGTTTGTCGGTATCGCTGGGCATGGCTTTAGCGGCAAGATTAGATAAAAAAGATTATCGCGTTTATTGCCTCTTGGGTGACGGCGAATTGCAGGAAGGGAATATATGGGAAGCGGCCATGGCAGCAGCACATTATAAAACCGATAATTTATGCGCGATCGTTGATTATAATGGTTTTCAGATCGACGGCCGCACTTGCGATGTGATGAATTTAGAGCCGATCGTTAATAAGTGGGAAGCCTTTGGTTGGCATGTGGTAAGCTGTGACGGCCATAATATCGAGGCACTTTTGGGCGCTTTTGACCAGGCACAAAAAGTTAAACATAAACCGACAGTGATCATTGCCCATACGGTTAAAGGCAAAGGCGTTTCGTTTATGGAGCACGTAGCTGATTTTCATGGCCGCGCGCCGACGCAACAAGAAAAAGATATCGCCTTAAAAGAACTGGGCGGTTGTAGCGATTGCGATTGCAGCTGCGATTAAGTAAGGAGCATCATGGAAAAGCTTTACGCGCGCGATGTATATGGAAAAACTTTAATTGAATTAGGCAAGAAGGATCCGCAAGTCGTGGTATGCGATGCCGACCTTTCCGGTCCGACACGTACCGCGCTTTTTGCTAAAGAGTTTCCCGAGAGGTTTTTTAACTTTGGCGTTGCCGAACAAAATATGATGGCAACCGCCGCGGGGCTTGCTTCTTGCGGTAAGATTGTTTTTGCTTCGACCTTTGCCATGTTTGCCGCGGCGCGTGCGACCGACCAGGTACGCAATACCATCTGCTACAATAATTTTAACGTGAAGATCGTGGCGACGCACGGCGGCATCACTGTTGGTGAGGATGGCGGGTCGCACCAGGCCTTAGAGGATATTAATATTATGCGCGCGATTCCGAATATGCAGATAGTAGTACCGGCTGATGCCTGGGAAGCGCGGGATGCGGTTTTGGCGGCACATAAAATACCGGGGCCGTTTTATATCCGTTTAGGCCGTTCGAAAGTGACTACTCTTGAGAAGAGAAAAGATTTTGTCCTGGGTAAGGGGTATATGCTTGAAGACGGCAGTGATACGGCGATCATTGCCTGCGGGATAATGGTGGAGGAGGCTTTGAAAGCACGTGAACTTTTAGAGAAAGAAGGTATTTCTGCGGCAGTTTATAATTTTCATACGATCAAGCCGATCGATACCGAATTAGTTTTAAAGATCGCCTCTAAATATAAAATGATCTTTACCTGCGAAGAACATCAGATAACCGGCGGCCTTTATTCGGCAGTTTGCGAGGTTACCTCACGCAAGGCGCCGATTCTGGTTGAACCCATAGGCGTCGAAAATCAATATGGAAAATCGGGGTGCTCTGAAGACCTGATGGTGTGTTATGGCCTCGCAGCTGATTCAGTGGCACAAAAAATCAAAGCAACTTTGCGCAGTTAAGGCTTTAAGCCCGGCGAAATTAAACCTCTACCTTAATATTACTGGCCGCTACTCGAAAAATTACCACCGTATTGAAAGCATTGTCGAGCGTATCTCTCTTTGTGATGAGATCACAATCACTAAAACTCCCGGGCCAGATATCACGATCGCTTGCGCACACCGCGATTTAGCTACTGACAGCAACCTTTGTGTCAAAGCCGCACGCCTTATACAGAAAAAATTTAATTTAAAGTGCGGGTTCGATATTGTTTTAGTAAAGAATATTCCGGTGGGTGCCGGGATGGGCGGCGGCTCGTCCAATGCTGCCTCGACCTTGATTGCTATTAATGAAATGCTTGGCCTTAAGTTAAGCCGCCCCGGGCTTTATGAATTGGGGGCGCAATTAGGTAGTGATGTTAATTTCTTTTTGAGTGAAAGCCCTTACGCTCTGATGGAGGGTCGCGGAGAGAAAGTTACGCCGTTTATTGGTAAGCCGTTGAACCACTTCGTTTTATGGCCCGGGGTTCATTTATCCACAAAGGATGTGTATAAAAATACACACATTAAATTGACAAACGTTTTGAGTAATGTTAATATATTAAAATATGCCCTCATAAAGGGTGATCGGGAATTGCTCGAATTGAGTAATTTTAATGTTCTGGAGAAGAGCGCTCTTTCTCTTTGCAGTGAGCTTAGAAAAGTAGAAAACCACTTCCGTGACTCTGGGGTCAATTTTCGCCTTACCGGTTCGGGTAGTGCGCTCTATTCGTTTTCATCGGGTAATCATTTATACCATTTTATTAAAAAGGATTTACCTCGGAGGTGGTTACTTTTTTCGGTTCGTACATTTTAGCAAGGAGGATTGCTTATGGAAATTACCGAAGTCCGCGTTTCGTTGCGTGAGAACGAAGGTAAACGTCTTAAGGCCTACGTAACCGTCACCTTTGATAATTCTTTTGTGGTACGCAATATAAAGGTAGTTGAGGGTAACAGCGGGCTTTTTGTAGCGATGCCGGCAAGAAAGGCCAAGCAATTTTGTTCCCGTTGCGGTAAAAAGACCGATATGGGCAACCACTATTGCGGCCATTGCGGAGCAAATATGCCGCCGCCGCCGGCAAAAGATGCTACTGAGACGCGGCAATCATCTCACCAGGATTTGGCCCATCCCATTAACCAGCAATTTCGCGACTATCTGCAAAGTAAGGTATTGGATGCCTACCATACGGAGAAGGCCAGCAACCCCGTGGGCGCGAGTAATTTGGTTGATCATACGGAAGAGGAATAAACTGCAAGGCTAGACGGTTGACATTTATCCTGTTGGATGGTTTAATAATCCGGCGGGATTCGTTATTTTATTGCCCGGTAGTGTAATTGGCAACACAACAGATTTTGGTTCTGTCTTTCCAGGTTCGAGTCCTGGCCGGGCAATTTGACAAGTCCTTTATTTTTATCGTAAACTATTTGATGAATTAGCCTTGTAAAGTTGTCGGATATGTGTTATATCTATTTTACGCTATATCATTCACTTGGTATGGCTAATTCTGTGAGAACAGCGTGGCTCATTGAAAAAAAGAAAGTTTAGCCGGTATCGAAAGCGGCGTTGTGCTGCTTTTTATCCGGCGAAAGAGGTTTTACGTTAGCGTGTTCCCTCGAGTTTTCTGTGATGATATTCGCAAGGAGAGATCAAATGGAAGAAGAAAAGAAGTTGTACATTGGAAACTTAAGCTACGAAACCACCGGCAGCGACTTGAAGTCGGTGATCGAAAGCAAGGGTATAGCGGTAAAAGAAGTAAGAGTCATTTCTGACAAGTTCACCGGTAAATCGAAAGGATTTGGATTTGCAGAATTTGATACTGAAGAAGAAGCTCAAAAGGCGATAGCAGCTTTGAATGAGCAGGAATTAGGCGGACGTAAGTTGACTGTAAACAAAGCCAAGAAGATGGAACCACGTAGTAACAATTTTGGCGGCGGAAGTCGTGGCGGTAGCTACGGTAACAATAGCAGATATTAATTTAAACTAGAATTAATCGCAGTAAATGAACCGGGACGTGAAAGTAAACCACTCTTTTTTTTGTAAATGAAGTTCTTATCGAAATACAAAGCCCAGCCGTAAGGCTGGGTTTTGTATTTTTACCTTTTTTCTTTCAAGGTAACCGTTTCCAAAAAGTTATATTTTTTTTGCATTTTGCCTTGTCTTTACGGATTACATATGTTATATCCATACCAGCATGGCCCTTTTATCTATAAGAAAAATCCGCATATTATCTTGGGTTTTATTGGCTTGCTTTGCGCTGACTTCCGATAATACGGCGCAAGCCCAGGCATTACCCTATATGCCCGCAGCCGGCAAGCTGATTAGTACCAGTGCGCATTATAACTTGCCCGGATTGATCGGGATGCGCTTTGATAGCGATAACCCCCTTGAATTTACCTTTATATTAAACTCCGGTAATGCTCCCCGTCAGGGAGATCTTTTACGCCGGGAAATTTCTCAGATTAGTAAATATTTCTTAGCTGGTTTGACTATCCCTGAAAACGAATGGTGGGTTAATTTGTCGCCTTACGAGAGTAACCGCATTACCAGTGAAGCGCTGGGCCAGACAGATTTAGGCAAAGATTTGTTGGGCGAGGATTATGTTTTAAAACAATTGGCGGCGAGCTTAACCTATCCGGAATCCGAAACTGGTAAGGCGTATTGGCGGCAAATTAATAATTCTGTCATTGCGAGCGCAGCGAAGCAATCTCAATCATTTAACAAAGTCTGGATCATTCCTGATAAAATTAAAACTTTAGAAGCCAAAGACCGGGTAGTTATTAAGGAGGCGACCTTCAAGGTCTTGACTGAAGAAGATTATCTGGCGCTGCAGAAAAATGGTGTAGGGGCAAATGATCGTTCACCCGCCTTAAATGCCTTTAAAACCCATATCCTGCCTTTGATTGAGAAAGAGATCAATCACGGTAAGCAATTTGCCCAATTGCGGCAAATTTATTCGGCTTTGATCTTAGCTTCGTGGTTTAAGGAAAAGTTAAAAAGTACAGTTTTAAATAGCGCGTATGTTGATAAGAAAAAGCTTAAAGGTGCGGATGTAAATGACCCGGCGATCCGGGAAAAAATTTACAATGAATATGTCAAAGCCTTTAATCAAGGCGTTTACAATTATGTGAAATCTGAACGCGTAGGGGCGAACGGCCGTTCTCCCGTACAAAAAATATCAAAGCGCCAATACTTTTCCGGCGGCGCCAGCCTGGAGACGACAACCGATGCGCGCAAGCAAGGCGCGCAAGGGGTTGGGCCGGCGGCCGTTGATCAGGCTTTAGGTGATGGTTCAATCCAGGCGCGCTTATTAGCCAAGCCGGTAGTCGCAGCCGCCCAATCGCGAGATGAGCAAGCAGAAAGATCAATGGTGCGGGCACGGGCCGAGGGCGCCGCACAGGTAATAAAGCAGCCATTGACTGTTGGATTATTTGATCTAGTCTGGCAAGCGCACTTGCATAACCCCGATGGCGGTTATTTGGTAGGAGAGCCCGATGAGAATGGTGATTTTGCAGAAAGTACCTTTTCGTCAAAAACAAAATTGGAAAAATTAGATATTTTATTATATGGCCGGCCATTAGAGGCGCAAGAAAGAGCTAACAGGGTTTTAAAAGATCGGTTACATCAGGGGTTAAAAGTGCGTACCGGCGTAGATCTAACCCGTGAGCAGGCTATGGAATTTCTTAAAAAAGGTGCGGCAGGGCGTCTGATGCAAGGCGTATCGGACATTGGCCGAGTTAATACTCATGACCTTGCCTATGAGATATTGGAACAAGCTGTGGCTCAAGGCGGCAGGATTGATTTATCTTATCTATCGGATATAACTGGTTCGGTGGGAAGTAATGAATTGTTTGCAAAGGCCCGGCAGAAGATAGAAGCTGTGGCTGACGTTAGGCGAAGTGAGGTTGCGACGGATATTCGTAATATCCGCTATCTGGCTGATCATAAAGGAATTGTTGATGATATCTTGAAGGATCCGGCAGCTGCACGTGCAAGATTGACGCCGACCGCCAAAGACGGTACGACGTTATCCTTAGGGTCATCGACCATGGTATTTCTTCAAGACTATTTTTCTTACAAAGTTCGTCAATATTTAGGCAACAAACCTGCACCACGCGCGGCGACTCCATTAGTAGATAGATTACTGGAGCAGGATTTTGACAGTACGGTTGCTTATATGCAGGAAGAATTCGGCATGAATCCGGACAATGCGCGGCATTTTGTCGCCGAAGCGCAGGCAATGCTTTGGGTATTGCATACTCCGACTGCGAACCTTCACAAGGGTCCCGATTATTTGTTTGATGCGTTAAAAACCGGCATAAGCCGTGTTTTCGAGCGCAATAAGGTGAAGCATCCGGAAAACTACGCATCACAGATTCTTGCGTTATGGGGAAGATTAGCATATGCTACGCCAGGCAAGGATTGGGATAATGCGATTGAGGATTTTACTAAACAGATTGAAAGTTCGGATTTGGTCGATATGGAGGCAATTGTTGATCAAACGCGCAAGGAAGCGGTTGATGAGCTTGAGAGTATCGCCGCCTGGGCAATCAGGTCTGATAGCTTTGACCTTTCACGGATCCCCATGGTTTCCCAATCCGGTTTAATGCGTGACTGGGCTAAGCGCGTGGCGCGTTTGGTAACGCAAAGCGAATGTTCCGATAAAGAGTTGCAGCTGATCGTCGATATAGTGGCAGAGGGGTTAAGTTTGGATGGGGGTAGATTGACGCATGAGAGTTCGGCGAAGCTTGTCGATAAGTTCGCGCGTCAATTAAGTTCCGGCCAGGCGCTGAGTCGCAATGCATTAAGAACTATTGTTAACAGGGTTTTCGGTCTTAGTTCTTCTACGGCCGACGATACTTATATGCGGATAACTTTTGAGCATATTTCTGCCTATGAAAGCCTTAATCCGAAACAAAAAGACGAAATAATTCGCAAGATAGCCGATAAGCTAGAATATTTAGATTTAAATCAGGATAAAGCAACCTTAATGGCCAAGGCCCAAGAGGCGCGCCGGCAAGTAAACTTGGCCCAAGCTAAGCCCTTAGCCCAAATAGAACCTTTAACCCATCAATATCGTCAGGCTTTAATTTGGGCCCACGAGACCGGTGATCATGGGGATATTGGTTTTCCCAATGATGAGGGATTTTATTATAATGGCACGTACGGTAAGCGCTGGTTGGCGGTAAAAGTGGTGGTTCTGCTCTTGGGTATAAACCCGGGGGTTAATGCAGATCCACTCGCTATCCTTAAAGAAGCCGGGGTAGATGGTTCCAACGATACGACCGTAAGAATGCTTGATCAAATCATGCAATATCGTGAAGGTAAGAGTATAAAAAAATGGGACGGGAGTCGATCCGGACAGGAGTGCTTTAGTGACTTGGCCAAAGAGTATGATCTTAGTACCGATCTCGGCGCAAAAGCTTTCTGCTTGGCGGCATTAAAACGCGCCAGGCTTATCAATGCAGCAACTACGCTTGAAGAGTATAGTGCTGAGTATTTAAATAAGTGGAAAAATATAGAAGCAGGAGTTTACAACGAATTGCTTTACCAACGCGCTCGGCACCTAGATACAACTGGTAAAACGGTTTTGTTTACCCAGCCGGAGATTTTCGAACTAATGCGCCGTGGCGTGGTGGGCAATAAGCCTGAAGATGATATTATTGATGGCGGTGCGGATTTAGCCGCGATTAAAAATAGCAAAAATATTGTTAGTGATGGCGGAGTAAAATTTTCTGCGCAAAAAACCCAAAGCGCTTTCGATGGCCTCGCCGGATTACACTTGGATTTATTAGACCTAAAGTACTGATTTTTTCCTATCAACTTTATCTTGCCTAAATAATTCTCCGGGAATAAAATAATCCGATGAAAAGTAAATTGTTTGCCAGAAAACATCTGTCCCATATTACCGCCGAAGAAGAGAGCGGCGAGCATAAGTTAAAACGCACTTTAGGTGCGGGCAGCCTTATTGCTTTAGGTATCGGCGCAATTATTGGTGCCGGGCTTTTTGCTTTGACCGGGATCGTGGCCGGGGAATATGCCGGCCCAGCCGTAATCATCTCCTTCTTGATCGCGGCGATCGGCTGTGCCTTTGCCGGGATGTGTTATGGTGAGCTCGCTTCGATGATCCCGATTTCCGGCAGCGCGTATACTTATGCTTATGCCACGATGGGTGAGCTGATGGCTTGGATTATTGGTTGGGATCTGGTGCTCGAGTATGCGATGGGCTCTGCGGCGGTGAGCGTGAGTTGGTCGAGTTATGTGATTTCGTTTCTTGCCGATTTAGGGATACATCTGCCGGCGCAATTTGTCGCTTGCCCTTTTGATACGGTTAAGTTAGCTAATGGAGCTATGGTCCACGGTATTATTAACTTGCCGGCGATATTTATTATTGTTGCGCTTTCATTTCTTTTGATGCGCGGGATCAAGGAGTCATCGCGCGTTAATGAGACGATCGTCATTATTAAGGTAGTGGTGGTTCTGGTTTTCATCGGGGTAGGGTTATTCTTTATTAAACAGGCTAACTTTGTGCCGTTCATTCCGCCGAATACCGGACACTTCGGTGAGTTTGGCTGGAGTGGTATTTTACGTGGTGCGGGTGTGATCTTTTTTGCTTATATCGGTTTTGATACGGTTTCAACTGCGGCACAGGAAGCGCGTGACCCTAAGAAAGATATTCCTACCGGAGTGATCGGTTCCCTGATCATCTGTACGGTGCTTTATGTGATCTTTGCTTTTGTTCTTACCGGTATGGTCAATTATCATCTGATGAAGGGTGACGCCGCGCCGGTCGCGACCGCGATCAATTTAACACCCTTTCCCTGGCTGCAAAAAATGGTCAAGCTGGGGATCATTTGCGGTTTTACTTCGGTGATCTTGGTCTTGCTTTTAGGCCAATCAAGAGTTTTTTATGCGATGTCGCGCGACGGGCTTTTGCCTAAATTATTTTCCGATACCCATAAGCGTTGGCATACGCCTTGGCGCTCAAACCTCTTGTTTATGGCCTTTGTTGGTTTTTTTGCCGGTTTCTTGCCGATCTCGAAGCTGGGCCATATGACTTCGATCGGTACGCTCTTTGCTTTTATTATTGTTTGTGCTGCGGTATTAATTTTACGTTATTTACATCCTGAGTGGCCGCGCCACTACAAAACTCCCTGGGTACCGTTTGTGCCGGTGGCGGGGATCGTTGTTTGTTTAAGTATGATGCTTTCGTTGGGGATTGAGACTTGGTTACGCCTTATTATATGGTTAGTGATCGGCATGGTGATCTATTTTGGTTACAGCCGGTATCACAGTAAATTGCAAAGGAAGAAAGGATAAATATGCCGCTTTTACATGCTGTCATCTTAGGAGTTGTCCAAGGCCTGACTGAAGTTTTGCCGATCTCAAGCTCGGCGCATCTGGTTCTTATTCCCTGGATTTTGGGTTGGCGTTATCAGGGGGTGACTTTTGACGTTGCGTTGCATATTGGCACCGCAATAGCTTTTTTGGTATATTTTTTCGGTGATTGGATAAAGATCATCGGGGCATTTTTTAAAAAAAATAAATCTTCCCGGGATAATCTCTTTGGTTACATCATCGTGGCGACGGTCCCGGCGGGGATTGCGGGTTTATTATTAGAGAAAAAGGCCGACGAAGCTTTTCGTTCGCCGTTTTTAATTTTAAGCGCGATGGCAATTTTTGCACTAGTACTTTGGTTGGCGGACCGCTTTGGTAAAAAAAATAAAACGATAGGCGAGATCGATATGATCACGGCGATAAAGATCGGGTGCGCCCAGATTTTAGCCCTGGTGCCGGGTGTTTCGCGTTCCGGTATTACTATTACTGCCGGGCTTATGGCAGGGTATTCCCGCGAAGCCGCGGCACGGTTTACTTTTTTATTGGCAACCCCGGTTGTTTTTGCGGCGGGAGTTTTAAAATTGCATAAATTGCACGGGGCTGATCTTACCGCTTCGTTTTGGGCCGGCGTTTTGACTTCGGCGATTGTCGGGTTTTTCAGCATTAAATTCTTTTTAAATTTTGTGAAAAAATCATCATTGAATATTTTTGTTGTTTATCGGATTTTGGCCGCGGTATCTTTGTTGCTTTTTATTCTGCTGCGGCATAATGGATAATTTTTTCGTTTTCATCGGATAATTTGGTATAATTATCCAGTTCGCAAAAAAAGGAGTGTATTATGAAAAGTATTTTTCTTGTTTTGATTTTGCTCGCTTCATTTTCATATGGAGCTTTTTCTCAGAGCGATTCGGATAAGCTTTCAACTATGGACGATACCGGCAAGGGCCTTGACACTCCAAGCAGCGCCAACGCTGCGGCAGACGCCGATGTAGTCCCTAAGTCGGATATTCCTGACGCCGGTGTATCTGAGCCGGCTTATGGCGGAGATGATGCTGATTTACCTCCTAAAGGGGGTTCCCCGGAAGATATGAGCGAGGGGGCAACCGATGATGGCGCTATCCCGTCAGATGATTACGCCAAGCCACCCATGGGAAAAGCTCCTGCCGGAGATTATGATAAAGCTTCGGAAGGTGTATCTGACTCAAACATGGGTAGCGATGATGGCGTTTCTGCTTCTGGCGATGATTTGCCGCCGCCGTCTAAAGGCCGTAGTACTGAGCCGGTCGGCGAATAATTTTACCGGTATATAAAAAATTTCTAAAAAATCTTGCGTCAGATTATGGCTATGGTAGAATATCGCCAAATCAGGCTTAGATTGTTTGGCAATCATGGATAGTTTTTGCGGAGGTGTATAGCGATGAAAGAGGTCAAAAGGTGGGTAGAAGAACAGGCAGCGTTAGCCAAGCCCGATAAAATTTATTGGTGTGACGGCAGCGATGAGGAAGCAAAAAAATTAGTCGAGATCGGTATAAATCAAGAGAAGCTAAACGGTAATCCAGTTTTTACTTTGCTTAATCAAAAAACTTGGCCTAATGCTTATTATCATATGAGCGATCCTTCCGACGTGGCCAGGACCGAACATCTTACTTTTGTTTGTCATGCCAATAAAGAATTAGCCGGTTCCAATAATAATTGGATGGATCCTGCCGAAGCTAAGGCGAAAATGACCAAGTTAAGTGATGGCTGTATGAAGGGCCGCACCATGTATGTTTTGCCTTACACTATGGGGCATCCCGATTCTCCTTACGCCAAAGCGTGTATTCAGGTGACGGACAGCGTTTACGTGGCGGTGAGTATGCGCATTATGACTCGCAAAGGTAAGTTTGTCCTGGATAAGATTGGCGATAGCGATAAGTTTGTCAAAGGTTTTCACTCGATCGGTGATTTAAGTCCCGATCGGCGTATGATCATGCATTTTCCCGATGAAAATTTTGTCTGGAGCGTAGGCTCAGGTTACGGCGGCAATGCGCTCTTGGGCAAAAAGTGTTTTTCGCTACGTATCGCTTCATGGCAAGGTTACCACGAAGGTTGGCTGGCCGAGCATATGTTGATTCTGGGCGTCGAAGACCCTCAAGGCAAAGTTACCTATATTGCGGCAGCCTTACCTAGCGCTTGCGGTAAAACTAATTTAGCGATGATGCGTTCGGCGTTACCAGGGTACAAGATCTGGACCGTGGGCGATGATATTGCCTGGTTAAATGTCGGGCCGGATGGGCGCTTGTGGGCGATCAACCCAGAAGCGGGATTTTTTGGTGTAGCGCCGGGGACTGCGCAAGATACTAATCCAAATATGTTAGCCACCTTAAAGAAGGGAACATTTTTTCCGACTTTATTTACCAATACTGCGGTTGATATGGATACGAATGAACCATGGTGGGAAGGTTTGAGTAAACCTGCGCCGAAAAATCTGCGTGATTGGCAGGGTAAAAAGTGGGATCCGGCTTCCGGAACCAAGGCGGCGCATGCCAATTCGCGTTTTACGGTTTCGGCGAAGCAATGCCCAACTTTATCAAAAGAATTTGATAATCCTAAGGGCGTGCCGATTTCGGCGATCGTTTTTGGTTGCCGCCGCACACAACTTATTCCTTTAGTCTTTGAAGCTTCGAGCTGGCAGAATGGTATTTTTGCCGGAGCGCGTATGGGTTCAGAAACTACGGCTGCGGCAACGGCGGCGGTTGGGTCATTACGCCGCGATCCAATGGCAATGTTACCTTTTTGTGGTTACAATATGGGCGAATATTTTGGTCATTGGTTGAAGATGGGTAAGAAGCTAAAGGATCCTCCGAAGATCTTTAGTGTTAATTGGTTTAGAACGGATGAGAACGGCAAATTTATTTGGCCCGGTTTCGGCGATAATATCCGTGTTCTTAAATGGATGATCGATCGCGTGAATGATAAGGTCGAGGCAAGGAAGAGTGCGATTGGCCTTTTACCACAGGTAAAAGATGTTGATCTAAGCGGCTTGAATATTCCTCAAGAAAAAATCGAAAAGCTATTCAACGTTGGTAAAGATGGCTGGGGCGCGGAGCTTGCCGATATTAAGAAATTCTTAGAGCAATTTGGTAAACATGTTCCGAGTGAGATCTGGCAAGAATACCAAGCCTTGGAAGCAAATTTAAAATAAGCTTTTTTTGGGTTTGAAACCGCTTACAAAAATACCCTTGTTTTTTCTGCTATTCCTTGCTATTTAATACGTAATTATGTTATCTCTTTATTGTGGGGATAATGTATGCCGCGTATTATTCGTAAAATTACTGTTTTATTTTTGACAATCCTTTTGGTTTTGCCGGCGCAAAGTTTTGCTCAGATCTTGCCTTATATGCCGCCGGTGGGCCAGATGATCATGCCGGCGAATAAACCATTTGATCTTCCGTATATTGTTGGCATGCGCTTTTCTTCGGAGGATATTTTTAAGTTTACTTTTATCTTAAACCGCGGCGATGTTGAACCAAGAGAAGATCTTTTGCGCCATCATGTTGATAAGGTAGGCAAATATTTTTTAGCCGCCTTGACCATCCCCGAAAAAGATATTTGGGTCAACCTTTCGCCTTATGAGCAAAACCGTATCATTACTCCGGAGCTTGGGCAAACCGACCTGGGTAAAGACCTTTTGGGCGAGGATTATGTCTTAAAGCAATTAGCTTCCTCTTTGACTTTTCCCAATTCGGAATCCGGAAAGAAATATTGGCAGGCGATTAATAATTTCGTAGGGGCGGCTCCCCGTGGCCGCCCAGGGCAGGCACAGGGACCTGCCCCTACCCAATCATTCACGAAAATTTGGATCGTTCCCGGTACGATTAAGATCAAAGAGTCCAGCGACCGGGTAGTAATTAACCAGGCGATGTTGAAGGTGCTGACGGATGAGGATTATTTGGCAATCCAGAAAAATGGCGTACGGGCGAATGATTATTCGCCCGTAAACCAAAGCACCAAGGCCATGCGTGAGATCATTGTTCCATTAATTGAAAAAGAGGTCAATACCGGCAAACACTTTGCTCACCTGCGTCAACTCTACTATTCGATCATTATGGCGAGTTGGTTTAAGAAGAAACTTAAAGATACGATTTTAAATGAAGTTTATTTTAATCAGAAAAAGGTTAAGGGCGCGGATGTCGATGACCCTGAGATAAAAGACAAAATTTATAACGAATACGTTAATGCTTTTAAAACCGGCGTCTACAATGTGATAAGGCGTGAATTCGCGGGGACAGGCACCGGAAGCCCCACAAGGGGATCGGTGTATGTCCCCGGAGCAAAGATTATTAAGCGTCAATACTTTTCCGGTGGTTTTGCTTTAGGCGGCGAAACCGAGCGGGCCGTAGCAAGCGAGGAGCATGGCACTACCCCGGAGTTGATCGCAGACCTGCGAGCTGCCGGGCAAAATCGTCAAGGCAACGGGCCATTTGAGGCGGATGCTTTAGGGGAGGCGGTTCTTATAAATACCCCGCGCGATCGTGCCAAAACTCAAGAACGCGCCGATGCAAATAGCATAGCTGAAGAAATGTATGCGCTGGTAGATAGGCTTATAGTAAAAGAGGAGGGGCAGAAAGGACGGTTGCCAGGGGTGGAGCTTGATACTAAGCCTTTTGAAAATAAAATTGCTCAAATGATCGAAGGTTTGTCGCCATCGGTAATATCACTTTTATTAGATTTCCATACAATTAGAGCAGTTGATTTGCGTGGCACAATGGGCCAGCCTGGGCTGCGTAATGGTTACGAGGTTATCATTAGTGTTTTGCAAGAAAAGTATAATAAGTTAGCCATAGAGGCATTAAAGAAGCAATACCCAGAAATAGGCCGACTTCCTGCTGACGCGCAGGCTGCCATTGCTAGAGCTATTGGCAATACCCATGATAAAGCCGGTGGTTGGCGTTATTTGGATCAGGATGATGTTAAAAATAATCCAGATAAAGAGTTAGTGGAAGGCGCTACGATAAAAGCGTGGACAGAGGAACGTAATAGACACGATAATGAAATAGAGCTGGGAGTTGAGCGCGAAGCTAAAATCACCCGTTGTTACGATGGTCGGTTGATCGTTACTACCGGCACTATCCAGGAAAACGCTGTAAAGTTGTTGAATCTTATCAGGGCAGGCTTGACTAAAGAGCAAGCTAAGTGGATGACGGATCGAGGTTGGGTGGGTTCGGATAAAACGCCCGGCAACGGCGCGGGGCAGGCGGGAGCTTTAAGTGGTGGAGAGCACATCACGTTAGGGGTAGGCGTGGAGAAAGCCGGAAAAATTATTGATGGCCAAAGTATCGTATATATTAACTTTCCTCAAGCAGAAACGCAGCATGGTTCTTCTTATAATAGGACTAATTACGATACTGCACAATATGGAATTTCCGGGGAAGGTAAGGAGTTTGTAAGTATACACGACCCGTCACGCCTTCGTGATCCAAAAACAAACCAAGGCCAAAGATCGCTTTATATGAATGTTAATCGCGTTGGAGATAGGCCGGGTTATTATGGTAAGACGACAGTTACTATCTCTGACACGCCTGGCGGTAACTGCGGCTATGTTGAGATACGCTATCATGGCAAAGGAGAAGCCTTGATTATTAATCGTATTCAAGGTAAAGACCAGCCTTGTACTGTTTATATGGGGGACTTTGCGCCGAATGCGGCGGATGCGGAGGCGTTAGCAAAGGTCGCTAAGGCCAGGGCTAAAGTCTCTCCCGCATTTAAAACTGCCCAAGAAGCTATTAACGTGATCATTAGGGATAAAGACGGCAGGTACTTTTTTGGCAGGAGCATTGATCAAGCTTTTAAAGATGCCATAGTAGCTGCTGCCGGCCCCACGGGAAACTTAACTAACCGGGAATTATATGCTTTGTATCTTAGAAGCAGAGCGCGCGAATCTTATTCGCGTGAGCATCATGAGACAAGAACAGCGGATATCTATGCTGCGGTTTGCGATGCTTTGCGTAGCAAGTTTGTTTATATAAGTGACCGGGAGGAAAGCAACGGTTTTGTACGGTATGATTCCGAGGCAATACCTACTAATCTAGGTGTATGGAAAGTGATATGTATACGTGGCACATCTTTGGAGATTGAGCATAATGGGCAAAAAATAGTAGATTTATTCGGCGATAGCAAGGGAGAAGGGCTTAACTATGAAGAATTGGAGGCACTTAAGGCTTATTTAATCAGCAGGTCTAGGCAGGTGCCGTCACAACAGTTAGGAGAGGAGTTACTGAATGCGACCGCAAAAGGATTTGATGGTTTTCGCGTATTAGGCCGTGGTTTTGAGCAAGATGGTTTATATCCGGTTCTTGTTGTCCCCGAGATAGATGTTCCAGCGCAAGCAGGGGTAACAGATCATGCCCAAACAACTCCTAGTAGCACGAGCAGGTCAGATCTTGCTTTGATGCGTGTTCGGGAAGTTTTGCGATATGGAGATTATAGTGATGGCCTTATGTCGTCGGAGATCGAAGCTGCTGCGCTAAGGTTGCCTCGGGACATTTTACAACATTTAAGGAGCAATGCAGATACTGCTGCTAAGGCATTTCTTGGTGAAATAGATCTTGGCAATTACGATGGTTTGCAAAGACGCGGTTTATCGCTGGATATAATAAACCGGTATAAAGTATTGATGTCGCAGCCTCGGAGAGATTTTTTGTATATTCAAGCTAGACTGGCCCAGGAGATACTGCGGTATTATATCATCTCAGAGGTCGAACGCATTACGACCGTTGGCCAAGCCACGGGCCAGACTGCCAAGGGTGGGTTTGATTTTGCCGATACTCAGGATGCAAGCGATGTCGATATGGCTAATGGCGGGCTTAAGCTATCGCGGGCAAAAGCTGCCGATTCACTTTCACGCGGTAAGGTGGCCGGATTTAAGCTGGCGATCTTGGCGTTACGTTATTAACCCGGTTTTTGGGCGATTCGTGAATCGCCCCTACACAACACACTTCGTATCTCTAAAATTTATTTTTTGTTTTAGTGCAAATTAAATTATGGTGGTATAATCATCTTTCCATTTTGTCTAAAAAAGAAAGGATACACCATGATTAGGCAATTTTTTCTTCCCAAGTTAGTTACAGTTCTGCGTGAGGGTTACTCGAAAAAAAGTTTTTTTACGGATTTGACCGCCGGAGTGATCGTCGGTATTGTGGCGATACCTTTGGCAATCGCTTTTGCTATTGCCTCGGGAGTTTCTCCGGATAAGGGGCTTTTTACGGCAATTGTCGCGGGTTTCCTTATATCGGCTCTTGGCGGCAGCCGGGTGCAGATCGGCGGCCCGACCGGTGCCTTTGTTGTCATTGTCTATGGCATTGTCCAAAAGTACGGAGTAGACGGTTTGGTGATCGCCACCTTGATGGCCGGGATCATGTTGATCGCTATGGGGGTTTTAAAGATCGGCACGGCGGTAAAGTTTATACCGCGCTCAGTGATCGTTGGCTTTACCAGCGGCATTGCCGTGATTATTTTTTCTTCGCAGATAAAAGACTTTTTAGGTTTAGCGGTCGATAAGGTTCCGGTTGAGTTTTTAGAGAAGTGGCGCGTATTTATCGAACATATTTCTACGGTGAATTATAATGCTTTGGCCTTAGGTTTTGCGACAATCTTGATCATTGCCTTGTTGCCTAAGGCGGTAAAGCGTATTCCCGCTACATTGGTTGCTCTTATTTTTGTTTCAATTGTTGCGGCGATTTTTCGTTTGCCGGTAGAGACGATCGGCAGCCGGTTTGGCGAGCTGCCGCATGTTTTGCCGATCCCGCACTTTCCACCGCTTAGTTTATCCAAGATACAATTGCTGTTTCAACCGGCAGTGACCATTGCCTTATTGGGTGCGATTGAATCGCTTTTGTCGGCGATTGTGGCCGATGGCATGATCGGTTCGCGCCATCGTTCTAATACTGAACTTATTGGCCAGGGCATAGGTAATATAGGCTCGGCGATCTTTGGCGGTATTCCTGCCACCGGTGCGATCGCCCGCACCGCAACGAATATTAAAAACGGCGGCCGTACTCCGATCGCCGGCATTGTCCACGCTGTGACCGTGCTTTGCATTATGTTATTTTTGGGTGCCTGGATCAAATTTGTTCCGATGGCTTGTCTTGCGGGGATCCTTGTGGTTGTGGCTTATCATATGAGCGAATGGCGGTCGTTTTGCGAATTGCTAAAATGGTCTACCGGCGGCAGAGCCGTGTTACTTACTACATTTTTGCTTACTATTTTTGTCGACCTTAATGCCGCGATCGAGATCGGCGTAGTCTTGTCGGCATTTATCTTTATGAAGCGTATGGCGGATGCGACCAACATCAGGGTCTTTGCTAAAGAGTTTGAAGACGACGAAAAGGGCGAGGACCGCCCATTGTCGGATTTTGTTATTCCGGCGCGTGTTGAAGTCTATGAGATCAACGGCCCGCTATTTTTTGGTGCCGCAGATTCTCTGAATGAACTTGACCGCCAGGTGGGAGAAAAACCCAAAGTGCGTATTTTACGTTTTCGTGATGTGCCGATCATTGACTCTACCGGCATACAGGCGTTGAAAAGTTTTTATAACCAATGCAAAAAAAGTAAGATCGCGCTGGTCATCACCGGTTTGCATATGCAGCCGTTAAACGAGATGGTTAAGGCTAATTTGTATGATCTTGTTGGGCCGGAAAATGTTTTTGCCGGGATGAAAGATGCGCTTGCCCGGGCCCAGGAACTTTTAAAAAGTACGAAGTAGTTTTTTGGTAATAAAACTTCTCTGGTCGTAAACACGCCTAAGGAGTAAAATGTAAAGATGCAATTGACTTTTCGCGAGATAGAAAAGGCTTTTGAGATCGAAGAGAAAACTTTATACCAATGGCTTAACGAATACGCGATGCCGGCGGTTAAGGCGAACGATCAATATTACTTCAATTCGGTAGAAATCCTGGAGTGGGCTTTAAAAACCCGCATCCCTTTAACCCCCGGAGCGCTTAAACTTTGCGAAAAACACCGTAGCGGCCATGATATTTTTGGCTCGGCTATGGCACGCGGCGGTATTCATTTTGATGTTAAGGGTATAACCCGGGAGGAGGCGCTTAAAAGCGCACTAGAGCTTTTACCTTTGCCGGCGCATATTCAAAAGCCCTCTTTGATGGAGATGCTCTTATCGCGCGAGCAATTGGGTACTACCGCGGTCGGCAATGGCATTGCGATTCCGCATGTTAAGCATCCGGTGGTTTTGGCGGGGTTAGAGCCGGTAGCCGGATTATTTTTTCTGCAACAGCCTATTGATTTCGAAGCCGTTGACGGACAAAAGGTGCATACCTTATTTTTTCTTTTAACTTCGTCGTTTAAGATCCATTTAACGCTTTTATCGCGTTTAGCTTTTTGCTTGCAGGATGACCTGGTGCAGGCGGCATTGGCACACCATAATCGCGAAGAGTTGATCGCTGCCTTTGCGGTGGCTGAAGGCAAGACTGTACGGGAGGATTAATGGAAAATATTTTTCAGCTTTCTTGGGCCGTACCGATGGGGGCGTTTTCTTTGCGCTTTGATCCCTTGAGTATTATATTTTTGATCGCGACTACGATCTTGGTCTTTTGTGCCGGGATCTATGGGGTGGGGTATATGCGCCACTACCAGGGCAAACGATTATTGTGGCCGCATATCTTATTTTTTATTCTTTTGGCTTTATCTTTTTTTCTGGTCTTCACTGCAAATAATGTGATCTTGTTTTTAGGCGCGTGGGAAGTGATGGCCATGGTCAATTATTTTCTAATCATGTTTGATGATAAGAATATATCGGTCCGTAAGGCGGGTTTTCTTTATTTGATCGCCACCCATTGCGGTACTTTTTGTGTTTTTCTCTTGTTTTTTCTCTTGTCCGGGCATGCTGGTTCAATGGAGTTTAATATGATGGCGAAAAGCGCCTATTCGCCTTCGCTTACCGGAGCGGTTTTTATCCTGGCGGTCTTAGGGTTCGGGGTAAAAGCGGGATTTTTCCCGATGCATATTTGGCTGCCCCATGCTCATCCGGTCGCGCCATCGCATATTTCGGCATTGATGTCGGGTATTGCCATTAAAACCGGTATCTACGGCTTATGCCGGATATTGCTGATATTGGGAGTCTTGCCGGCCTGGTGTGCCTATACGCTTTTGGTGATCGGGGTTCTATCGGGAATAATGGGGGTTTTGTATGCGCTAGGCCAGCACGAGATCAAAAAATTATTGGCTTATCATAGCATTGAAAATATCGGTATCATCACTTTAGGCTTGGGTGTAGGCTCGCTGGGGTGCACTTATCATATGCCGGCCTTGGCGGTCTTGGGTTTTGCCGGCGCGCTTTTGCATGTTTTAAATCACTCTTTGTTTAAGGGGCTTTTATTTTTAAGTGCCGGAGCCCTAATACAAAGGACCAATACCGGTGAATTAGATAAGATGGGCGGGATGGCTAAGACGATGCCGATCAATAGTGCATTGTTTTTAGTGGGGTCGTTGTCGATTTGCGGCTTGCCGGTATTTAATGGTTTTGTCAGTGAATTTATCATTTATTTTGCTTTTTTTCAAGGGGTTATCAGCTTGCCTTTGCGTGGGGTGGTTTTTTGTTCGATCGGTATTTTATCGCTGGCACTGATGGGAGCCTTAGCCCTAAGCTGCTTCACAAAAGTTTACGGTACGGTTTTTTTAGGGACACCACGCACGATATTAAAACAAACATTTAAAGAAAAAGAGATGCCGGCCTCAATGTTGACGGCGATGACGATTTTGGGTGCATTGTGTTTGTGGATCGGTATTGCACCGCAAACTGCTACCCGGCTGGCAATGTTTGCCGGGTCATTTTTAGCACATATTGACCCTTGGGTGGTTAGGCCGAATATTGTGCTTGGCCCATTGTTTTTGGTGGTGGGGCTGGTGATGATCTTAGGTGCACTTCTCTTTTTGCTGATCGCCTTGCGTAAAGCCCTTTTGGGCGAAGTGTCTACGCTAAGAGAAGAGACTTGGAACTGCGGGTTTACTCAAACTACTTCGCGGCAGCAATATACTTCTTCTTCCTTTGCCCGTTCGATCGTGGAGATGTTTAAATCGGTTTTACTTTTCCAGCGTCATGGCGGCCGGGTGGGGGGTGATTTTCCTCACGCCCACCATATTGTTTCGCATGTGCATGATGTTTCGGAGGAGAGGGTTTGGCAGCCGTTTTTACGCCGGCTTACGGTGGCTTCAAGGAAGATCGATAATAACCGTATTCGGTTTACGCAGATCTATATGTTGTATATCTTTTTGTTTTTGATCTTTTTACTGGTTTGGAAGTTAAGGTAAAAGATGATTATTTATTTATTTTCGATATTGTTGCATTGGGCGATCATGATCTTGGCGGCGCCGTTATTCATTGGGGCTATCAATCGCGTGAAGGCGGTTTTTAGCGGGCGCATCGGCCCTACGATCTTCCAGCCCTATTTCGATATCATGAGGCTGTTGCGCAAAAAATGCGTTTACAGCACTACAACAACTTGGGTTTTTCGCGCTTCACCGGTTTTAGTCCTTGCCATAGTATTGGTGGTGGCGATGATGGTGCCATTGGGGATTAAGGCGGCGCCGGTAAATTTTTTCGGCGATATTCTTTTGATCGCATACCTTTTGGCCTTGGCGCGGTTTTTTATGATCATTGCGGCTTTGGATACCGGTTTTAGTATGGAGGGTATGGGTGCAGCCCGGGAGGCGTTTTTTTCCTGTCTTACCGAAATCGCGTTGTTTATGAATTTTATTACCCTGGCGATCTGTTCCAAAAGCTTTTCTTTGTCCCGGATGATCGGCGAAAATATCTTTAGTTCGTGGCACTTACTGGGGCCGGCATTTTTGCTGGTGATCGGCAGTTTATTTGTGGTTATGCTGGCGGAAAATTGCCGCATTCCGGTAGATGACCCGGATACCCACTTAGAACTTACGATGATCCATGAGGTGATGATCTTAGACCACAGCGGCCCGGATCTGGCTTATTTGCTTTATGCCGGGGCAATAAAATTATTTATTTTTGCGGCGGTCTTAGTGCCGATCGTCGTGCCGATACAAACCGGCAATACGGCGATCGATTTTAGCTTATTTATTATTTGTACTTTGTTTTTGGCGGTTTTGGTGGGGGTCGTTGAGTCATCGATGGCGCGGTTACGTTTAAACCGGGTGCGCGGTTTGTTGTTGATGGCCTTTGTCCTGGCGTTTTTTGGTTTTATTGTAGCGTTATGGAGGATGTAAAAATATGACCGGCTTGATCGATGCAGTCTGTATTTTGATCGTCTTTTTTTCGCTGTTTATCTTAGCTACGCCGCGTATTATGGGGATGATCCGCCTTTTTGCCGCGCAATCGTTTGTATTAAGCTTGATGCCGATCATCTTCCATCTGCACGCGATCTCGGGTTACGATATTGTGATCTGCCTGGGGGCGATGATCTTAAAAGCTTTGCTTGTGCCTTATGTTTTGCTTTGGACCATCCGCCATGTTTCGATGCGTTCGGAGGTAAAGCCTTTGATCGGTTTTGGCGCGTCGGTGGTTGCGGCCGCGGGCCTTGTGGCCGTAGCTTTTTGGGTGGCGTCGTCATTAAAATTTCCCGATAAGGTAGCGTCGGATATGGTTTTACCGTGTTCGTTGGCTACGGTTTTACTTGGCTTTATGATGATGGTGACCCGCACCCGGGCGGTAACCCAGGTTATCGGCTATTTGGTGATGGAGAACGGATTATTTTTATTTGCTTTGTCGTTATTCGATGCGATGCCGCTTTTTGTGGAGATGGGGATCTTATTAGATATTTTTGTGGCGGTATTTATTATGGCGATCGTGGCTAACCATATAAATGAAGAGTTTGAAAAATCCGGTACGTCGATGAGCCGCTCTAAGATGGGAGAGACCTTTTAATGTTGATGCTTTTGATCGTGATGCCTTTGGTCTGTGCGGTGTTGATCTTATTGCCGGTAGAAAAGTCTTTTCGTAATTGGCTTTTGTTCGCGGTGTCGATTTTACATCTATTAGTCGTCACCACGTTTTGGCATCAATTACCGCCGCAGGAATTTAACGGGTTTTTGGTGCTTGATCCATTAGGCTTGATCTTATTATCGATCATCAGCTTTCTTTTTGTGATGGTTTCGATTTTTATGGTGGGTTACTTTGAACACGAGCAGCGCAGTAACCGCATCTTTGTCGCCTGTTTGCTGGCGTTATTAGGGATGATGACCCTGGTGCCGGTAAGTTACCACATGGGGCTTTTGTGGGTAGCGGTAGAAACCACCACTTTGTTTAGCGCACCGTTGATCAGCTTTCACCGTAACCGCCAGACTTTAGAGGCTACCTGGAAATTTTTATTAGTCTGCTCGGTGGGTATTGCCATGGCTTTAATGGGGACATTCTTTTTGTCGATCGCCGCGCATGGTACCCATACTTTGTTTTTGCCGGCGCTGCTTAAAGGCGCGCCGTTACTTTTGAAAGATTGGTTAAAAATCAGTGTGATCTTTTTATTGGTAGGCTATGGATGCAAACTAGGCTTAGCGCCGATGCATAGTTGGAAGCCTGAGGCTTACGGCCAGGCTACGGGGATGGTGGCGGTATTGATGGCCGGCGGCCTGACGCAGTGTTCATTTTTAGCTTTGATCCGGGTAAGTCAGATCTGCCATAAGGCCGGATTAGCCGAATTTTATTCGTCGATCCTGATTGCGACCGGTATCTTGTCGCTGATCGTGCCGGCACTTTTTATCTTAAGCGAGCGCAGCTTAAAACGTGCCTTTGCTTATTCGTCGATCGAACATATGGGGATTTTAGTTTTAGGTTTGGGGTTGGGCGGCTTAGGTATTTTTGGCGCCTTGTTTCATATGGTCAACAATTCTTTGGCGAAAGTAGTGATGTTTTTGACTGCCGGGTCAGTTGCCCAAAAATATGGTTCATCGCGGGTGAATGAGGTTAAGGGTGTGATCCATACCTATCCGGTTACCGGAACATTATTGATGGCCGCACTTTTAGCCGGTACCGCGATGTTTCCTTTTGCTACTTTTAGCAGTGAGTTATTGATCCTGAACGCCGCGGTTATTTCTAAACATTATATGTTGGCGATTATCTTCGTAGTTTGCTTAGCTCTTATATTTATTGGTATGGCCCGTATTGTATTGGAGATGGTCTGGGGCGAGCCTACGGCTGCGGCAATGGCAAAACAAGAAAATGTTTTTATGAATATTGCGATCATTATCGCGGCGGTTGCCTTATTTTGTTTAGGGCTATGGGTGCCGCCGACGTTAATGCAGCTATTGCTTAAGGCTTGCGCTATGGTGGGAGTTTAAGCAATGAAAGCTTTTAACGGCATGGCAATCGCTGGGGGCGATATACCGACTTTAAGCGTAAAAGAATTTCGCGATGAAATAATGGCTAACCACCATGATGGAGCGCGGGTAGCGAATTTTTTTGGTAAAGGCGAAGCAGATGGCAGTGTAAGGCTGTTTGCGATTATGGCCTTTGATGAAGATTCGCAGCTGGAGATATTATCTGCACTTATTCCGGCGCATAACCTGCAATACGAGTCATTAGCCCATGAGCTGATGCAGGTGCAGTTATTTGAACGAGAATTAGCCGAGCAATGGGGTGTTGTGATCATTAACCACCCTTGGCTTAAGCCTTTGCGCTATCATGGTAATTACCGCGGAGTCAGCGATATTTGGCCGGGTATTGCTACTCGGGCAATTCCCGGAGTTTATCAATTTTACGGTATTGATGGTGAAGAGGTTCACGAGGTGGGTGTAGGGCCGGTGCATGCCGGTATTATCGAGCCAGGGCATTTTCGTTTTCAATGCCACGGTGAAGAGATCATTCATCTAGAAATACAATTAGGTTATCAACATCGCGGCATTGAGCCTTTGATGTGCAGCGGTGATCTGCACCATGCGATGTTACTTAGCGAATCGATTGCCGGTGATACTTCGATCGGCCACTCGATCGCTTTTTGTGAGGTGGTAGAGTCGCTTTCGTCGACCCCGGCGCCTTCCCGTGCCCAGGCGATTCGTGCCGTAGGGCTGGAGTTGGAACGCCTCGCCAACCATGTGGGCGACTTGGGCGCGTTAAGTATGGATGCTGGGTTTTTGCCGGCCAGTGCTTATTTCGGCCGCATGCGCGGCGACTATTTAAATTTATTATTAACTCTAACCGGTAACCGTTTTGGCAAAGGTTTAAACCGCCCTGGTGGAGTATTGTTTGATATCGATGCTGAGATGGCCGAGGAGTTTTGTTATAAGTTAAAACGCTACAAGAGCCAATTTGAAGAGGTGAGCGACTTGCTTTTTAGCCGGGCTTCGATTTTAGCGAGGTTTGAAGGGGTGGGTGTGGTTTCTCAGGTTACGGCCGCGCATCTTGGGCTTGTGGGCCCGGCAGCGCGGGCATCGGGCCTTGAGCGTGATGTGCGTATTGACCATGCATCCGGCATTTGGCAATTTCACCATGTGCCGATCTCGCTTGGCGCGACCGGCGATGTTTATGCCCGTGCCCTGGTGCGCCGGCAGGAGGCGTTACGTTCATTAGAATTTTTACTCAAAATAATACCGTCGCTACCGAAAGGGAATATTTTTGTGCCGTTGGCTGCGATACGCCCGAATAGTTTGGCGATAGCAATGATTGAGGGGTGGCGCGGCGAGATCATGCATGTCGGTATTACCGATAGCCAGGGTAGATTTTCGCGTTATAAGATCAAAGACCCGTCGTTTCATAATTGGCCAGGGTTAGCTTTGGCGGTGCGCAATCAGGATATTTCTGATTTTCCGCTCTGTAATAAGAGCTTTAACCTTTCTTATTGTGGACACGACCTATGAGCGGTCAACGGTTTCGTGTAGGGGCGAGGCATGACTCGCCCGTTAAGAATATCAATTGCGGGCATGATTTATAAAATGAGTTTATTATGATAAAAATAATTTTTAACCGGTTAAAACAAGGTTGCCGTACGATTGTTTTTCCTAAAGGTAAATTGCCGCAATTGCCTAAGCGCTACAGAGGCAGGCCGGTTGTAAAAGCTGCGGCGGTTGATTTGGGTAAAATAACTTTTACGCCTGATAGCGGCATTGAATATTCTCAGGATTTTGCCATGGCGGTGCGTAAACGCCAAGACCTGGTATTAAACAACGAAGAAAAACCATTAGCCGAGGCTTTAAGCAAAGAGATGCTGCGGGTTTTTGGCCGCTCGATCAAACTGCGCCAGGTTTCGGCCGGAGGGTGCGCTGCCTGCGAGGCGGATATCAATGTGCTTAATACCGTGGTTTTCGATTTAAGCCGTTTTGGTATACAATTTGTCGCCTCGCCGCGCCATGCGGATGGGATTGTAGTTACCGGGCCAATTACCTGGAATATGCACGAAGCGTTGTTAAAAACCTATGCGGCAATGCCTAATCCTAAGATCGTGATCGCGGTGGGAGCCTGTGCGATCTCAGGGGGTATTTTTTGCGACAGCCCCCAAGCCTCGAAGGGGTTGGATACGATCTTGCCGGTTGACCTTTATATTCCCGGCTGCCCGCCGCACCCGCTGACTATTCTCGATGGCCTCTTACGTCTTCTAGCTAAGAGATAATTTTTAAAAAAATTTTAAAAGCTGCTTGACATTGTGTCGTAGTGGGGTAGAATTCAACTAGATATAGTGGTTTGACTAAAAGATATTAACAACTAAGGCCAACTAATAAGGCGAAAGAGAGAAAGGGGAGGTAGGTGCCATGGCGGCAAAAAATGCACGTTGTCCAGTATGCGAAGAACGTTTCGAGATCGAACCAGATTTAGAAGTCGGTGACGTGACGGCTTGTCCAGGTTGTTATGCTGATTTAAAAATTTTAAATCTTCATCCTGTAGAGGTTGAGGAGACGAGTGCTGCCGGCGCCGATAACGATGACGCCGATGACGAGGTCGATGACGGTGCGGAAGACGAAGACTTCGGTAGTTATCGTTAAAAAAAGGAGGCTCTTGTGGACAAAAAAGTTTTGATTATTTCTTCTTTGTTTGTTTCGGTAGGCATTCTTTGCGCGGCACAGGATTCAAATGATGCCTCAGCAACCAGCGTTAAGGCGCCGGTTGCGGTAAACGTTGAGCAGTCTCAAATTACCGATAAAGCCGCGGCATTAACTTCAGAGAAAAAAGTGGTTGCTGAAGGCACGATCAGCGATATTGCTGCTGATGGCGCTTCGATTACGGTCGATACCGGCAAAGAGACAATTAAATTTATTACTACAAAAGATTTTATCGACGAAGCCTATATGGAGACCGGGGATAAGGTAAAGATTACCGGCGAAAAAACTGATGTTGGTATAAAATTAGTAGATTACGATTACATTTTTGATGAAAGTTATGAAACCGGCGACGGCGAACCAGAACCGGCGGCTAAAGTAAAGCCTTTGGCTGAAGAGGTGCCGGCAGCGCAGCCAGCGCCGGCTTCGGTTCCTGCTCAAACGCCAGCGCCTGAGGCTACGGATGCAGTTGATAGTAATGCTGCAGCTACTCCTGCGCCGGCAGTTGCTCCAGTGCCTGTTCCAGCCGCTGTTACCGCACCGCAAGCTGCGCCAACTGATGCGCCGGCGGTAACCGGAAATTCAGCTCAGTGACAATGGCGCATTCTAAAGACAACAACGCTTTGAGCCCCTTCACTAAAAATAGTGAGGGGGCTTTTTTTATACCGTATGTTAAGTTTTAGCAGGAGGGCTAAATGGATAAGCCGTTAAGGCGCGAAGAGACGCCGGCTCAGGAAGAGCCTGGCAGTAGTAGGATATTACCGCAGCAGCAGGATTGGGTTACCGCTTACAAGGATTCGATAAAAAATATTTCCGAGCTTTCCCGCTTAATTGCTTTGGATGATAGTGAAAAAGCGCAATTACAAAAAGTCGCTGCAAGTTATCAGATGCGCATTACCCCGTATTATTTTTCCTTGATCAAAAATCCTTACGATGCTCTAGACCCTATTCGGATGCAATGTATCCCTTCGGTGGAAGAGGCCGAGCCGCAAGACGGTGAAAGTATCGACCCTTTAGGTGAAGAAAAAACATCTCCTGAAGAATTTTTAGTGCATCGTTATCCTGACCGTGTTCTTTTGGTTGTGACAGGCAAGTGCTTTATGTATTGCCGCCATTGTACCCGCAAACGGCTTTGGCGGGAAAAAAGCCCTGAGCCGACTTTGCGCGATATCGACAAGGCTCTGGTCTATGTAAAAAATAATCCACAGATCCGAGAGGTGATCGTTTCCGGCGGTGACCCTTTGACTTTGCCGACAGAAAAGCTCGATTACATCTTGGCGGCGATGGAAAAGATCGAACATATCGAAGTCGTGCGTATCGGCACGCGCGCGCCGGTCGTGATGCCCCAGCGCATCGATGATGTTTTATGTAAGACCCTGGGCAAGTATAAAAAGCTTTGGGTCAATATGCAATTTAACCATCCCTTAGAAGTGACCGATGAGGCAGCTTTAGCCTGCCGTAAGTTGCAACAAGAGGGCATTCCTTTAAATAATCAATCTGTCCTTTTAAAAGGCATCAACGACGATCCCGAGGTGATGAAAGAGCTTTGCCATAAGTTGCAGAGTATCCGCGTGCGGCCCTACTATCTTTTTCAGTGCGATCCGGTAGTGGGCGCGTCTCATTTTCGCACTTCAGTAAAACGAGGGATCGAGATTATTTCTGCACTGCGCGGATATACTAGCGGCATGTGTATACCGACTTTTGTGGTCGACGGTATCGACGGCCGCGGCAAGGTCGTAGTCAATCCCGAAACACTTTTGTCGGTAGCGGATGATGGTGTTTTGTTGCGCGATTACCGCGGTGAGACATTTTTTTATGATTCGCCGGAAAAGCAGAATTCGTCTTTGGCTGAGGTATCAGCTGAAAAAAAGGTAAACAGTATTGGTATAGTTTTTAACCTTAAAAAAGGCAGCCACGCCGAAGAGGAAGAGGAGTTTGACGAGATCGAGACGATTGAAAGTATTAAAAAAGAGATCGTCAAGTATGGTTTTGAGGTAAAACTTTTTGAGCAGGGCGCGGAACTCATGGATAACCTGCGCAAGAACCGCCCGGATTTTGTATTAAATATTGCTGAAGGCTTAGGCAGCTCCCGTAGCCGCGAGGCGCAAGTGCCGGCACTTTTAGAGAGCTTGAATATTCCTTATTCCGGCTCCGATCCGGTGGCTTTGGGTATTACTTTGGATAAATATTTAACCGGCCGGCTATTGAAATCCGCCGACGTTCCCGTGCCGCTTAATTTTATGGTCGAGACGCCCAAAGAGATGCATCTTCTGGAAAATATTTTTCAGCAGGGTAAGATGTTTATCGTTAAGCCGCGTTGGGAGGGTTCATCCAAGGGGGTATTTTTAAATTCTTTGGTGAATAACTTTGCCGACTTAGAGCAGCGGGTCACCTATATTTTTTCGCGCTACCGCCAGCCGGCCGTGATCGAAGAATTTATCGAAAAAGACGAGATCACCGCCGCCGTCTATGGCAACGAAACGCCGCGGGTTTTGGGGATGATGAAGATCGTGCCTAAGGAGGAGTCGGATCAACCATTTTTGTATTCGCTGGAGATAAAACGCGATTGGCAGGCTAAGGTCAAATATGAAGGGCAAAGCTCGATCGCGCCCGCGATACAAAAAGCAATCGAGAAGTATGCCCTTACGGCTTATCGTGTCCTGGAACTTCGCGACATTTCGCGTATCGACTTTCGTGTCGGCCGCGATGACATCCCGCGGATCATTGATATCAACCCCTTGCCGGGTTTGTCACCGCGTTACAGCGATCTGCCGATCCTTTGCCGTTTAAACGGTAAGAGTTATTCGGAGCTCGTTAAGACCATCTTGCGCGAAGCATTCAAGCGTTACGGTTTTAAGTGGCAATAGCAAAAGTCGTCATTACCGTTACCCGCGAGGATACGCCGCGCCCGGATGTTTTAGATAACCGCCGCTGTGCACAATCGATTTTCGATGCCCTGGTCTTTGCCTATGAGCCGGTGATCCTTGAGGTAACCAAACGTGATTTTAAAAATATTCCGGCGTTAAAAAATAAGATCACGGCGCTTAGCCCCGTCTGTATTTTTAATATCTTCGAGGGCTTCAGCGACGATTCCATAAAGGAAGCCGAATTTACCCGTATTCTTGCTGCGCTCAAAATACCTTTTACCGGCAATAATTACCGGGCGATCTATGCTTGCCTCGATAAAAACCGCGTGCGCCGGGCGTTGATGAAAAACCATATTTGCGTGCCGCGCGGGGTTTTGGTTAAAACGGCCGGGGACGCCCAAAAGGTCGACTTTGGCTTTCCGGTTTTTATCAAGCCGAACTATGAAGATGCGAGTGTCGGCATCGATAACCACTCTTTAGCCAAAGATAAGGCTCATTTAGAGCTCTATCTGCGCGAAAAGTTGGAAAAATTTCCCCGCGGCGTCGTGGTTGAAGAATTTATTTCCGGCCGGGAATATAATTGCGGGTTTTTGGGCAATTCCCACTTTGAGCTTATGAATGTCTCGGTGATCGATTATGAAAAGCATAGTGATTTCAAGCCTTTTTTAAGCTACAACGCGAAGTGGGACCAGAATGCCCCGGAGTTTAAGGCAATCGTTCCGGCGATCGATAATCATCTGGACGAAGCCGTAAGAAAGAGTATAATACGCCTTTGCCGAAAGGCCGGGCACTTGCTAGGATGCCGGGGGTATTTTCGGGTCGATTTGCGCGAGAAGAATAAATGTCTTTATGTTTTAGATGTCAATCCTAACCCCGACATCAATGTCGATAGCGGATTCATGCGCCAGGCATACAGTAAGGGCTACACTTTCGGCGAAGTTATCTTAAGGATGGTACGATCAGCAATCGCTTCGTAAGAAGGAGGTTTTCGTGTTAAGCCTTAACCTGCAGACTTGTATGAGTGTGGCGCAGAGTACCGGGGTCTTCCACCCCGATGAGATCAGAGTCCTTACCGAGGTCTTAGAGAAGTGTTACACTTTTCATGAGGCCGATATCCATACCTTGCCAGCCGACGGCTACTTTATTTACGAAGAAAAAAATAACGATGAGCTTTGCGGCTTTGTGATCTTCGGCAAGACCCCGATGACCCAATCCAATTGGGATATTTATTGGGTGGCGGTGGATAAAAAATACCAGGGCAAAGGTATCGGCTCGCGATTGGTTAAAAAAGTCGAAGAGTATATTTTGGAAAAAGAAGGCTTTGCCACAATGCGCCTTGAGACCTCGTCGCGCAAGGAGTACGTCGGCACGCGTATTTTTTATATTAAAAACGGGTTTAAAGAATCCGGCCGTATCCCGGGGTTTTATGCTTTAGGCGATGACCTGGTGACCTTCTATAAAAAGGTAGAGCCGGAGATGAATAAGATCATCGACCGCCAGATCGAGATGAATTCTAATTAGGAGGCCCAAGTGCTTTCGTCGATTGTAATAAAAAATTTCGCCCTGATCGATTCAATCGACGTTGAATTTTACCCCGGGTTTAATGCCGTAAGCGGCGAGACCGGTGCGGGTAAATCGATCATTATCGACGCGCTGCGCATTGCTTTGGGTGAGCGCATCAACTCCTCGATGGTGCGTTCCGGTTCGATAAGCTCCACGATCGAAGCGGTCTTTACTCTTGAGGCCGATTTTTTAAAAGATCACAGCGATATTAAAGATATTTTAGGCGATGAAGATAAATTGGTGATCAACCGCACCTTTACCGCCGACGGCAAGGGTAAGATCAAAGCTAACGGCTTAAATATCACCCTGGCGCAATTAAAGACGATCGGCGACCGCCTGGTCGATTTCCACGGCCCTCATGACCATCAGGCGTTATTGCAGAAAGAGTCGCATATCACGATCATCGATTCCTTAAGCGCAGTGCGTGTCCTGCTTGGCGATTACAAAAGTTTATTCAGCGAGCGCGCCGGGCTTTTGGCTAAACTTAACGAGATGGGGCGCGACAAGAGTTCCCGCGAACGCGAGATCGATCTTTTATCCCATCAGGTAAAAGAATTATCGGGCTTGGAGCTAACGCGCGAAAAGTACGACGAATATACAAGCGAACAGGCACGGATCAATAATACCCAGGAGTTATCGGCCTGCGTAGGGGAGATGATCAATCTCCTCGATGAGGGCGATAGCGGCATGACGGCAAGTTTTATGAAAGCCGCGGGGCTTATGCGCAAGCTTAACCAGATCGATGAGGCGACCAACGACCTGGCGAGCGAGTTAAACCTTGCCCACGAAACCGTGGATAATGTTTTAGCCAGACTTAAAAATTACATCGAGTCATTGGCCTTTGAGCCGGATCGTGCCCAAACCGTTAATGAAATCTGCGATAATTATAAGGCTGCCTTGCGTAAATATGGCCCCGAGATCGAAGATACGGCCAAATTTTTTCATGAAGCCCAGGCGCGCCTTGATTTTTTAAATAATTTCGATGAGAACGATAAGAGCTTACGCGACGATATCGCTAAGCTGGAGAAGAAGCTGGAGGCAATCGCCGCCGAGATCAGTGAAAAGCGCGTAAAGGCGGCCAAGGGGTTAAAAAAGACGATTGAAAAAGAGTTGCTAGAGTTAGGCTTTGCCAAGGTCTTATTTGATTGCAAGGTCACCAAGGTGGCGTTAAAAGAAGATGGTTTCGACGATGTCGAATTTTATATCAGCCCTAATCCCGGCGAGCCGCTTAAACCCCTGGCCGATATCGTCTCCGGCGGCGAATCCGCGCGCATCATGTTGGCGTTAAAGAAAGCTCTGATCAAAGTCGATCCCGTGCCGGTCTTGATCTTCGACGAGATCGACGCGCAGATCGGCGGCCGCTTAGGTACGGTAACCGGCTTAAAATTAAAAGAATTAAGCCGCCAGCGCCAGGTCCTGGTCATCACCCATCTGGCCCAGATCGCGGCCTATGCCGATTATCACTTTAAGGTATCTAAAGCCGAGAAGAATAAACGCACAGTAACGGCGATCGCCAAGCTCGATAAAGACGCGCGCGTCCATGAGCTGGCGCAGATGATGAGCGGCGAGAAAACCACCGCGGTCTCAATTACCCACGCCAAAGACATGCTCGCTCAGGCTAAGGCTTGATTTGCCCTTGAATTTTGTATATCATTGTGATATACTTTAATCAGGAGGATTAAATATGTCGATAACCATGAATAAAGAATTATTGATACGCCTGCCGTCTTCGCTTTATCTGCGGGTTAAGAAGGTTTGCGGCGCCGAATATAAATCTATTTCGGCTTTAGTTCGCGAGCTTCTGGTGGAGAAGCTGGATGAATCGTTGACTGCCGAAGAGGCGGTTTTGGTCGCCAAAGGGCGTAAATCTTACCGCGAGGGTAAAGCCGTCAGTTGGAGAAAAGTAAAACGTGGATAATTTTGAGGCTGTCCTGGTTCCCCAGGCCTTAAAGTTTTACCAAAAATGCCACGCTGATTTTGCGCAACGCCTTGATAAATGTTTTATTGAACTAGAAGCCAACCCATTTTTCGGCCCGCACATCAAAGTCTTAAAAGCCAAAGAGCGTTTATATCGTTACCGCATCGGTGATCACCGTGTCATTTACGAGATCGATAAAGACAATAAAAAAGCCGTTGTGCTTTTGATCGCTCACCGTAAATCGGTTTATCGGGGTATCTAGTAGGGGCGAGGCATGCCTCGCCCGTGGTAAAATATAATTGTTCGTGTTTTACGTCATTGCGAACAGAGTTGGTGTGGCGCTTGCCGCTACGAAGCCTTGGCATAGTAGGGCGGCAATCTCGGATTGGGCATGGCGCGGCGTTGACATTTATGGATTATTATGTTATATTTACATTGTACATATGAATGAAATTAGCTTTGCGTGGGATAATGGTAAAGCTCTTTTAAATAAAAAGAAACACGGCGTTTCATTCGAAGAGGCACGTTCGGTGTTTTACGATGAATACGCACTTGAGTTTTACGATCCGGACAATTCGCAGGATGAAGACCGTTTCTTGATGCTGGGCGTAAGCGAATCTCTGCGCGTGTTGGTTGTTTGCCATTGCGTTAGGGAGGAGGGGTCGGTTATCCGGATAATCTCGGCGAGAAAAGCCGTAAAAAAAGAAACCGAACATTACTGGAGGGAAAGAAAATGAGAGAACAATATGATTTTTCAAAGATGAAGGGGCGGCGGAACCCTTATGCTCATGCCCTAAAGAAGCCGGTGACGATTCGCCTTGGGGTCGATGTGGTGGATTATTTTAAGAATATGGCGCAACAAATGGGCGTGCCATATCAGAATTTGATCAACCTTTATTTGAATGATTGCGTGCGTTCACACCGTAAAATCCATTGGGCGTCTCGCTGACGACCACTTACGCAAAGAATACCCCAATGGCTAATCAATGTGTGTTGGATATTTTTTTAGGCGATAAGAATATTTATAAATCACGGTTTTGTCTATAGTGAGTAGATTGTAATCACAAGTGCGACAAATAGGGGCGTAAAAGAAAATGCTCCATAACTCAAAGAACCTGTTATTTTGTAAGGTGCTAAAACCAACAAAAAACAGGAGGAGTTCATGGAGCAGGCTC